>Ga0209162_1001050_pt1 | contig 28519 bp, 34 predicted proteins | sample YNPNPMetaG_FD_187121 | JGI IMG/M metagenome (GOLD analysis project Ga0209162, IMG submission 187121) | Anoxygenic and chlorotrophic microbial mat microbial communities from Yellowstone National Park, USA - YNP NP MetaG (SPAdes) (version 2) ...
AAAAAATATGGCATCACGGCGGATCGGATTTTCTTCGATCCGTTTGGATAAAATCGCAAGGCAAGATGTAGTCCACTTTGGAAGTGGACTACATCTTTCAGCAGTGGACTACATCTTTTTTCCCAACGGATTGAAACAACCCAACTGATGAAATCAGATTTTTATATCCGTTGAGTTGTTTCTATCAGTTGGGGCTCAAAAATTAATTCTCGATCAGATTCGAATTTAAGTTTGTCAGAGAGTAAAACGCCAACTTCCAGAATGAAAAAATCTGAATCCAGATTTAAAAAATATTCTCAAGCCGTGCTCCGATATTTCATCGAGCTGCTGATCGTTTTTGCTGGTGTTTATGGGGCGTTTCTGCTATCGCAGTATAAAGAAAATCGTCAAAAAGCTGAACGAAGGGATCAGATTTGTGATGCCTTATTGAGGGAAATCGGCGGTATCTCAAAGGATGCTCGCCTGTCAGGAAAAAGGCTTTCTCAGATGAAGGCATGGTATGATAGTTCGATGGCTGAAAAGAAAATGCCTCCATTGATCCCATTTGCTGATCCGATAGCATTTACGCCTCATATCTGGGAGGCGACCATTCAGTCCGATGGTTTGGTGCTGCTGGAGGTGAGCATGATCGAGGAAATATCGGGATTTTATAACAGCACCCAAAAGCTCATCCATTTGGTCGAGCAATTTAGACTGCGAACGGAACCGTTTCTGATGATCGATCAGGAAAAAGAACGACATGAATTTTATGATCTAAAAACGAAACATCTCAAAAGCAAATATTCCTGGTATCTGAAGGAAATCGGCCAGATGGCACAGGCCTGTTCCACAGTCGCAGCGAAGGGGGATAGTTTGCTCGTCTTTTTGAATCGTGAAAAAGGTGGTGGTAGGAATTTTTAAGGAAGAAGATGTAGTCCACTTTGGAAGTGGACTACATCTTTCTTTAATATAAAGAGAAAAACAGCAATGGAATTTCTAATTGAACAAATTGTAAATGAACTAAAAGCCAACATCTCAAAAAAATATCGTTTGATAGAATTGCGCTTATTTGGTTCCTCTGCCCGAGGTGATCGAAGTCATGATTCCGATATCGATATCTTTGTCTGTTTAGACAAAGTTAATCGCAACATTGAAGAAGATTTATTTGACATGGCGTATGAACTCGAGTTGAAATATGGTTATACCATCGACATCTTCGTTTTCGATGCATCAATTCATCACAGCGCCAATTCATATTTGCCTGTTTATCAAAATATTCTCAAAGAAGGTATCGTTGTGTGAAAGATGAATATCAGCAGAGTGCGGAAAATGTTATTGCTAAAATCAAAGCGTATTTGCAAGGCCAGAGTGATCAAGAATAATTTTTCCAGGAGATAAAAAAGATGTAGTCCGCTTTAGAAGTGGACTACATCTTTTAATCCAACCCCAAAGATTTATCATTAAAATCATAATCGGAGTTAATACATGAAACCAACCCCACTCGAAACTAAACTGCTCGATAATTTCAAACCAGGCAAGATCACCAAAGACGGCTTTCTGGGCGACGACACCCGCCATGTTCACGACATCATCAAAGCCGACCTGCTCACCCTATCCCGACTGGGTGTGGAAGCCGAAGCCATTGCCGATCGGCTACAATACTTCATCGAAGAAGGGAAAAAGGGATTGGAGAGCAAAGTTGACCTGGGTGATTTTGTCGTTCAAATCTCCTGGGATCGTGGGATGCTGCCCTGCCCGTTTGGCGAGCCGAGGCGGCAGCATAAAATTGTCGCCACGCTGTTCAATAAAAAATTAAACAAGGAAATCAAGTACTCCCAGTTGAATGTACACATGATCAAAGAGCATGGGTTTTTTGAGGGGAAGGGGAGTACGTTTCGGTTGGAGCCTGAATTTTTAGTGGAAGTTTTGGAATTGAAAGGATAATACCGTTAAACTCCAAACCACAAAACTCAAACATCAAATAAATTCCAAGGGACGAAAATTCAAATTCCTATAAAACAGGGGACACAGATGATGACCTTCGTCCTGAGTATGACTTAGCTGAACTTTTAAAAAGGTGTTCGTGGGAAATATGCAAAAAGGTCTCGGTCAGGGACGAATCTGGTGTTGCTTGACCTTGATTCACAAACGAATTTTAAATGAAATAGGAGCGCAAGATGAGACTCTTCACTCTTGATGCCAATGGCAGAATGATCCCGTACAAAGAAATAAAATTCAAGGCTGAAAATAGGGAAGCTGACCTGGAAAAACTGCTCGAAAACAATCCAGAATATTTTTTTGAAAATTCAAAGATATTGATCATCGGCCGCCAGATTACCACCAATCTTGATTCTTCTATCGATTTACTGGGTATTGATAAATCAGGCAACACAATCATCGTAGAATTAAAAAGGGATAAGACGCCACGTGAGACCATTGCGCAATTGTTGGAATATGCATCGTTCATTGAGAATTTAGATTATTCACAACTAAATGAAATTTACCAGGATTATGCTGGTGAGAATATCAGCCTTGAAGAATACCACCAACAGTATTTTCAAAATGAGATGGAGGAGAGAGTCTCGTTTAATAAATACTCCAAGCTGGTTATTGTTGCCCAAGAGATAAGCAGGGAAATCAAGCAAACAGCCCAGTATCTGAGGAAAAAAGGATTAGATATTTATTGTTTAGAATTCAAATACTTCACCACGAATTCTGGAGAGAAAATTATTTCCTGTGATGTCGTTGTAGGGGAAGAGGAGTTTTTGAGGCAGAAGATAGAATCGAAATCGCTTCCTAGGGTAAATGAAAAGCAATTCAGAGCGTCCTTAGATAAGCATGGCACAAAAGTATTTGATCGCATTTTCGAGTTTGCCAGGAAAAATCAGCTTTTGTTTCGATGGGGTTCAAAAGGTTTTTCATTGAATTTGGAATTGGATGATGGTTTCGTGGGATTATTTTTTGGATATCCACCTGACTCAGTTTTCAAGCAAAGCATCTACACAGGATTTGAAGAAATAGATAAGAAAGTGAATAATTCAGAACAAGTCGTTACCTGGTATCGTTCCAGTCTGGAGAGTCTCGGTCATTTTACAAATGCCAGATCAAACCTGAAATGGGTAATAGATAAAGAATATAGCGATGACCAAATTAATAATTTTCTTAGCATCATTGAAGAATTAATTTTAAAAATAAAAGAAAATGGTTTGCAAACAAGCGCTATAAATTAGATTTTGTTACCATGCTGACTGTTTAATTGTTCATAGCAGCTCAGCCCAATGTCATTTCGATTCGCCAACAGGCGGAGAGAAATCTATTTATCTTAAAATTTACAGATTTCGTACGATTCTCCATTTTTAGATCTCCCCAATTAATGGGTAGGAATGAAACATTTTTCCGTAGCGGCTGAGCCAGTGTAATTGTTATTTTATCTACAGGCATATAAAATTAGGTACTGCTTAACAAAGTAGGCAAATTTCAAAGATGGAACGAATTATAAGAGCTGAAAATAAATATTCCGATCTCCGAGAAATCGAGATCAAATATAAACGCCAAAAGGTCGAGGATAAAGCGATTGGCCACAAGGTGATCAATGCCGCTACCATCGTCAGGCTTTTTGCCGACCTGCAAAATGATTCCAAAGAAAAACTGATAACCGTAAACCTGGACTCCAGAAACAAAATCCTGTGTTTTGAGGTCGTCGCTATTGGTTCAGTAGCAGCAATTTATCTAAGGCCGATGGAGGTTTTTCGGACATCCATCCTGGTAAATGCCAGTAGCGCTATTGTCATTCACAACCATCCCTCGGGCGATCCAACACCGACCAGAGAAGATCATGAATTTATGGAGAAACTCGTCCGCATAACAAATGATCTGGGACTGAAATTCAATGATCATATTATCATCGGTTCCAAACAATATTATAGTTTTGCCAATGATGGCTATTATTCGATTGATGAGAAATAGTTCGTTGAACCAAAAGAGTTTTGAAGGAAATTATCAGATCAAAAAGTTTTATTTGCCCCAGATTAGCGGTCTTTTTGGGGAGCAGCTTTAACAATCAAAATCCAATATGCCTAATCAATTCCAAAGATTTCTTGCCGTCATCGAGGCGCTGAATCAATTCGATGTCGAATATGTTCTGGTTGGTGGAGTCGCTGTCATTCTTCATGGACTGGAACGATTGACTCGGGAAATCGCTATTTTCATCAAAGCTATTCCAGAGAATGTGCATCGGCTGAAAAAAGCATTGCATTCGATTTTTAATGATCCGTCGATCGATGAAATCACTGCCGAAGATTTGGAGAGTTATGCGGTGATTCGTTACGGAACGCCCAATGGATTTTATATCGATATCATGACGCAGCTCGGCGAGACATTTTCATTCCAGGACCTGGAATATGAAACGATTGCCTATGGCACGGTCAAAATCAAAATTGCAACTCCTGAAACGCTTTTCAAAATGAAAAACGATTCTCTGCGGCTTCAGGACAAAGCCGATGCGTTATTCTTGCAAGATATGATTCACCAGCGGAGGTCCAATCAGTAAAATCAGGCTATCTATAAATATAAAACTCTTGATGAAGCTGAACGGGCGTTGTAGACGTTCAATCCCGATGAACACTATTTTCAACGAGTGGCTGAGCTGTGGGATTTTGCTAATGAACTAAACCCAATTTCCTATCCTCAGGGCATATTCAAATTCAAGACGCTCGAAGACGCCAATCGACAGCGTGAACGAGTCGAAATTGAGCGTGCGAAAAATGTACAAGTTAATAAAATAGGGCTGAAAGGAAAATGAATCTGTTATCAACTTTTATTAACATGAGCCATTCAAATAAGCGAAGCTTTTGGTTTGCTGGAATTTGAATAAATTTTGTTCTGACCCTGAACCAATACCTACTTCTTCATTTTAAGATGTTGAAAAAAATCCTTGATTTTGTGATTAATTTAAATTATATTTGGTTCCAGATTAAACTAATTACAAATTGAAAACCAACCAAATGAGAAGGAGATAGGAATATGGAACAGGTAACCGCAACACCCGAGGTCAAGGTGGTGAGCCTGCCTCGCATTGGCGATCCAGCGCCGCAATTTGAAGCCGACACCACGTTCGGCCATCTTAAATTGGAAGATTTCAAAGGAAGCTGGCTAATTCTTTTTTCGCATCCTGCTGATTTTACCCCTGTTTGTACCACCGAGTTCATCGCTTTTTCCCAGATTCAGGATAAGTTACGAGAGCTGAATTGTGAGTTGATGGGACTGAGCATCGATAGCACCTATTCGCACATTGCCTGGGTTCGAAATATCGAAGAGAAGATGGGTGTGAAGATCAATTTTCCGATTATTGCCGATTTGAATAAAGAAGTGGCGATGAAATACGGCATGATCATGCCTGGCGAAAGCAAGACCGAAACCTCCCGCTGCGTATTTGTGATCGATGACAAGCAGATCGTTCGGGCTATCATTTACTATCCGCTGACCACTGGAAGAAACATGGATGAGATTCTGCGCCTGATCCAGGCACTGCAGACCAGCGACAAGTACGGCGTGGCTACACCTGCTAACTGGCGTCCTGGCGATAAAGTGATCGTCCCGCCGCCCAAGACCCAGGAGATGGCTGAGGCGAGGATGAAAGAGGGCTATGAGTGCAAGGATTGGTATTTCTGCAAAAAAGAGCTGATTAAGTAGGAAATTTGGTGACTGGTATTTGCTGTTCCAAATGCTTGAGGCTTGCATTTCGTGCGAAAATTCTTAGTGCAAAGAATTGAAATTGGTCAGAATTGGGAAATCCCTTGGGAGTGTCCTCATTCCGCCAGATGGCAGTTCTAAGCGCAATAATTGTTTTATGCGGGTTTTGACAGATTTGATAGGTGAGGGAAGAGGTAGAGTTGCTAAAAAAAATCAAACCAGGAAGGTGAGGAATTATGGCTTGTATCAACCCAGATGGGACTATTTCCGATTCGGCAAAGGGGATGCTGAAAATTCTTCAGACACCAATGACGGCCGAACAGGTGGCTCAGCAGACAGGGCATCCGTTGTTCCGGGTGCGCAGCAGTCTGCGGGAGCTGGTCGATGGGGGATTGGTGAAATTGGAAGCGGATCGGTATTCGATTACCGAAAAGGGGAAAGAGAAGATTGGGTAATCGGGTAATTAGGTAATTAGGTAATTAGGGATATGACCGTCATCCGCTAATTAGCGGATGATGGTCACTTGTCTAAAAAAGAACTTTTTATGAATGCTTTCAATTCTGAGAGCAAAAATTAATGGTCAAAAAATTTTGATAAAACGATTAATTTAGAAGGAGAGGTAACTATGATATCCGACAAAATGGCAGCAAAGATCAATGAACAAATTAAAAACGAGTTGTACTCAGGACATCTTTATCTGTCGATGGCCGCCTATTGCTCGTCGGTGGATATGGATGGCTTTGCCAATTTCTTTATCGTGCAGGAGCAGGAAGAACGGGCTCATGCCATGAAATTCTATCACTATCTGGTGGAGCAGAACAAGGACGTGAAAATCTACGGTCTGGATCAGCCCAAGCAGGATTTCAAATCGCTGGTGGAGGTGTTCGATCTGGCCTGGAAACACGAGCAGCATGTGACCAAATTGCTCAATGACATCATGAACCTGGCTGTTGAAGAAAAAGATTATGCGACCCAGAGCCTGATCAAATGGTACATCGATGAGCAGGTGGAAGAGGAAGCCTCGATGCTCAAAATTTTGAAGCAGCTCCAGATGGTCGGCGAAAAAGGACATGGAGTTTTCATGCTGGACATGCATTTGAAAGAGAGAAAGTTCAAAGGGTAATTTGGTAAATGGGTAACTGGGTAATTGGGAAAATCAAGACCATCTTTTCGAAGGTTTAAAACCTTCGGAAGGATATCCCCCCAATTGATATTTAGGATTTGAGAATTATCTGGATTTTGGAGTTTGTTTCTTGGAATTTTCTTCAAAAGATCCAATGCTCTTATTTGAAACGCAATTAAAAATTGTCCTCAAAAACCTTAATAAGGAGTATTGCCATGACACAATTAAATCAAATTTACAAGTGCGAAGTGTGCGGCAACATTGTGGAAGTTGTCCATACGGGCAAGGGTCAATTGGTCTGTTGCGGCCAGCCCATGAAATTGATGGTGGAAAATACTGTTGATGCTTCCAAAGAGAAGCATGTGCCTGTGATTGAAAAATCGGGCAACAAGGTTACCGTGAAGGTCGGCAGTGTGGCGCATCCGATGGAGGAGAAGCATTATATCGAGTTCATCGAGCTAATGGCCGATGGCAAAGTGTATCGGAAATTCTTGAAGCCAGGCGAAGCCCCCGAGGCGACGTTTGAAGTAACGGCAGCGCAGTTGACGGCTCGGGAGTATTGTAATTTGCATGGACTGTGGCGAGCATAGTCTTAAATTCCAAAAAGCAAATCCCAAATTACAAATAATATCCAAATTTCAATGATCAAAATGTTTGGGAATTGGAGATTTGAAATTGAGATTTATTTGGGATTTGTTTTTTGAGGTTTGGAATTTCAAATTAAGGAAAACGGAAGGAAGAAAATGAGAAAGATAAATATTGATCAATTACCTCAGAAAAAAGGCTTGGTGGCAGCTCGAGGCAAGCCACTCACGTTGCTGGGGCCAGAGTTGAAAGTGGGCGACAAAGCGCCCGAGTTCCAGGTGGTTGACAATAACCTGAATCCCGTCAAATTGAGCGATTTCAAGGGCAAGGTGGTGTTGCTCAGCGTGACGCCATCGGTGGATACGGGCATTTGTGATCTGCAGGCGAAACGGTTCAATAGAATGGCGACCGAGGTTTCGGGCGATGTGGTGATCCTGAACATCAGCGTCGATCTGCCGTTTGCCCTGGCTCGCTGGTGCGGCGCCACAGGCTCAGATAAAATCAAGACGCTCAGCGATTACCAGGATTGGAATTTTGGTCTGCAATATGGTTTGCTCACCAAAGAGACGAGATTGCTGGCACGCTCGGTCTGGATCATCGACAAACAAGGCATTATCCGATATATTCAAATCGTGCCCGAATCGCCGACCGAACCAGATTATGAAGATGCCTTCAAGGCATTGAAGAAAGTAATTGGATAGAATCAAGCAAAATCCCAAAAACCAAAATTCAAATAACAAATAGATTAAGTCCTAATAACCAATTGCCAAAAAAGCAGATTCATCCTGGCGAAGGTCCAGAACCTTTGCCAGGATGGCAATGACTCAGCCTGTTTTGAATTTTGATTATTGGATTTTATTTGTTATTTGGGATTTGCCAATTGGAATTTTTCTCTGGAGGACGCATGCGAGCCCTAATCCTTAGCTTAACGGTATTATGTTTCATGGTTCCCAATTTATTTTCCCAGGAACTGCCTGCTGGGGAAGCGGCCCTGGGCAGCAAAAAATACGATCAATACGAAAAGCCCCAGGTCTGCCAGAGCTGCCATCCCGATATTTATCAGCAGTGGACCCAGGCCATGATGTCCCAGGCCTACACGCATCACTGGGATGAGATCGAATATTTTGATCTGGCAGTGGCTCATGGTAAAGTTGATCAAAAATTCTGGCCTGTGTCCCATGGCTGTAATGGCTGTCATGCGCCATTGGCATTTTTAGCTGGCGATGTTCCGCCGCCACGGCCTTCGGCCAATTCTCGAGCCAATGAGAGTGTAAGTTGCGATGTTTGCCACACGATCAATAGCTTCAAAGGCGATACGCCATTCAATTTCAGCTACGTTTCGCAACCAGGTCGGGTGAAATATGGCCCCAAACCAGGCTTGGTCTCGCCGCATCATGAAACCAAACAAAGCGATTTAATGACCCAGGCCGAGTTTTGTGGCAACTGCCATAACGAAAAAGATCCCTGGGGCGTGTGGGTGAAATCGACCCATCTCGAATGGAAAGAAGGTCCTTACGCCAAAGAGGGTGTTCCCTGTCATCAATGCCACATGCCGAAAGCGATAGGCAAAAATGCCACCATGTCCAAAGAGGATCTGGTTGCCCAGCACCTGTTCCATGGGGCGCATGATCCTGGCAAAATTGCAGGGACAATAGAAATCCGCATGCATCCCGAAGAGCGAGAGGTGGAGGCGGGAAGCGTGGTCGTCCTGAAGGTGCAGTTATTCAATGCCAAGACGGGCCATAAATTTCCCACTGGTTCGGTGGAAGATCGTATCGTGTGGCTGCATGTGACAGCGACCGATGCGGCTGGCAAAGAGTACCATTTGCCCGTGGATAAAAAAGGCTTTGAGGGCGAGGAGTACACCATTGCGGCGGATGTGCTGGCGTATCAGGACCTGGGCATTCCCAAGGGCATTCCCAATTTCAAAGGCGTTCAGCGGGATGGCGTCCCGTTTGGCGATCGGATTTTCCGCATGCCCTATTTCGATGAGCAGGGACGGATGACCATCATGCAATGGAACACGGCCAGACTGGGCGTGGATTATCGCATTGGGCCCAGAGAGACGAAGGTAGAGACTTATACCTGGAAGCTGCCCGATGATATCCCAGTCGGCAAAGTCACGTTCAAAGCGCAACTGAATTATCAAAAATTGGTCAAACCTGTGGCGGATTTTCTGGGCGTGCCTGCAGACGAGAGCGAGATCGTGCCCGTCAATTCGGCGACGACCTGGGTTGAAGTCTATGACTGATTTACGATTTTAGATTTACGATTTTAGAATTCAAAAGAATATTAGGGACACGGAAAAGGAACAGACACGGAAAAAGACATTTCTGTGTCAGTTCCAATTTCGTGACCTAAAGAGTTTCAACTTTCCAGGAGCAAAGAAAATGAAATATCAGAAAATTTTAATTGGACTGATTTTTTTGCTGTTTACTTCATCCCTATTTCTTCCCACTGATTCCAATGCTATCCCAGCTTTTGCCCGACGCTACAAGATTTCCTGCACCACCTGTCATGCACCATTCCCTAAGCTAAAACCTTATGGCGATGAATTTGCGGGCAATGGTTTTATCATGATTGAAAATGAAAAGGAAAGAGATTACGTCACGGCGGGCGATAATTTGCTGTGGTTGAATAAAGAATTTCCTGTGGCGGTGCGGTTCGATGCGTATGCCCTGTTCGATGACAAAACCGAAGTCGATAAAGATTTGCAAATCCCCTGGGGCTTGAAATTTATGTCGGGTGGCACGTTGTACAAGAGCATTGGCTATTATTTCTATTTCTATCTTTCCGAGCGAGGCGAGGTGGCGGGCATCGAAGACGCTTATGTCCATTTCGACAATGTGCTTGGCACACCGCTGGATATTATGGTCGGGCAATTTCAAACTTCCGATCCGCTGATGAAACGAGAGCTCCGATTGACGTTTGAGGATTATGTGTTTTATAAAACCAAAATCGGCGATTCCCGAACCAACCTCGCCTACGATCGGGGGATGATGCTGGTTTATGGCATTCAGAAGACAGGCACCGATGTAATTGGCATGGTCGTCAACGGCAATGGCAAGGGGGAAGCAGGAGCCGATCGAAAATTCGATGACGATAAATACAAAAATTTCGGCTTTCGAATCAACCAGGGAGTCGGCAAAATCGGCAGCATTGGCGGCTATTTTTATCAGGGCAAAGAGAAGCTGAACGGCTTTATGAATGATATTACCTACTATGGGCCTGATGTCAATGTCGCTGTTGGCCCGCTGGAATTGACTGCTCAATATTTGCTGCGGAAAGACACCAATCCGTTCTTCCTGGCCAATGCAACCGAAATCGAATCGGAGGGGATTGTGGCCGAATTGATTTATGCGCCGAAACTGGACATGTCCCGATTTTATTTCACGGGATTGTACAATCGCATCGATTCGGAGCTGGATGATTATGATTATCACACGGCCACGCTCAGCGGCACCTATCTTGTCGCCCGAAACTTGCGGCTCATTGCTGAATACACCCGTGATTTGGAATTTAAGATGAATCGATTCACGCTGGGATTGGTAACTGGATTTTAAGTGATATTTTTTCCGCCAACGGATTGAAACAACCCAACGGATGCTTTTTCTATGGATGATAAATTTCAAACCCTTTCAAAGGTTGCAAACCTTTGAAAGGGTCCGAGTATTTGATAAAATAGCTGAGATAATCAAATCAAGGAAACTAAGATGTCCGCAAATCGAAGAGAATTTTTGAAGCAGGCAGGAATTGGGGGCGGCGTTTTATTGTTTGGCAGCGGTATGGTGAATGCTGCTGCCATGCGCAAACCTGCTAATCCCATCGCAGTGGGACAACACCAGTTGGCGCCATTGCCGTATGATTACAATGCGCTGGAACCCGTCATCGACGAGCAGACGTTGCGCTTGCATCACGACAAACATCATGCAGGCTATGTGAAGGGCTTGAACACGGCCGAAATCAAGCTCAAAGAAGCTCGTGAGGCTAATGATTTTGCTCTGATCAAACATTGGGAGCGGGAGCTGGCGTTTCATGGCTCAGGTCATATTTTGCATGAGATTTTCTGGCACAACCTGTCGCCCCAGGGCGGCGGCAAGCCCGATGGCAAATTGGCCAAAGCCATCGACGCTGAATTCGGCAGCTTCGATGCCTTCAAAGCCCAGATGATGGCGGCCACCAATGCCGTGGAAGGCAGCGGCTGGGGCGTATTTGCCTATCATGTACCGTTCCAGAAATTGGTGATCCTGCAAGCGGAAAAGCATCAGGATTTGACCATCTGGGGCGCCATTCCACTGCTGGTGATCGATGTCTGGGAACACGCCTATTATCTCAAATATCAAAATCGGCGGTCCGATTTTGTGACAGCAATTTTCGATATCATCAATTGGAAAGATGTGGCGGCCAGGTTTGAAGAAGCCAGTGAGTAAATCTCAAAACTCAAAATTCAAATAACAAATAATAATCAAACCCAAAATTCCAATATCCAATATTTCGCTTGCTGGAACAATCAAGTTTGTTATTTTAAAAATTGAGATATTGGGATTTATTTGGATTTTGGGATTTGAGTATTTGGAATTTTAACCATGGGAATTGAGCCATGAAAAAGATCATCACTATCGTTGCTGTCATATTGGCATTAGCCACCCGTCTGCTGCCAAATTCGGGAGGCATCACGGGCCGAACCACCACAGGCTGCACCTGTCATGGGACGTTGAGCGCAGGGAATTCGGTGGTCACCATCAGCGCCTCGCCCGATATTTTTTCGGGCGCTGGCTTTGCAGCGGGAAATACTTACACCTTGACTATTACCGTCACAGGTGGGCCTGCTGGCAATTCTGGCGGTTTCAATTTGAAGGCTTCGGCAGGAAGTTTCAGCAATCCCAGCGCTGCGGCCAAATTGCAGTCGGGCGAGGTCACCCATAAAAATCCTTCGGCCAGAAGCTGGACCGTGGATTGGACGGCGCCAGCAACGCCAACCGATTCCGTCGTGTTCAATTTTACAGGAAATGCGGTCAATAACAATGGTGATTCCTCTGGGGATGATCCCACCGAGGTGGCTCGAAGAACGGCCTATCAGTCAACACCAGTCGTTGATCGGGAGATGCTGGTCGCCACCACGTTCCAGCTCTTACAGAATTATCCCAATCCCTTCAATTCCGAAACAACCATTGGCTATCAGATCCAAACACCTGGGGAGGTTTATTTGAAGATATTTGATGTGAGTGGGCGGGAAATTTTTAGCGGCACACAGCGGCATGGTTCGCCTGGTAATTATTTCTTCAACTGGAATGGCACCAACCTGGATGGCAGACCAGCAGCTTCGGGCGTCTATGTCTACCAGCTCACTTATAATAACCTCACCCAGAGCAAAAAATTAATTTTGTTGAAGTGAAAAAAATTATTGATAAAAAGAAATAAAATTTGCATATTATATGCGTGAATAATCTGACATTCCCACCTTTAAAGGGGGAATTGGGGGGAAGTTGGATGGAAATAGAACCAGAAATTGCTGGCTGTATAATTTCATTATTTAACCCAATCAGGAGGGAGTATTATTATGAAGACAAATGTCGGAGCAACGGACAAGCTCATTCGTATTGTACTTGGGATCGTACTCATTGTCCTGGGAGTTTTTGGCTCAAGATTATGGATCATCATTGGGCTCATCCCATTGATCACAGGCTTGATCGGCTATTGTCCGCTCTATACTTTGCTTGGCATTAATACCTGCAAAGTAAAAACTGAAAAGTAAGCGACTCCACCGAAAGAAGTGTTGCCCTGATTCCATCTGTCAATGGGCGGATGGAATCAGGTTCTTTTTCTTCTTATTTGGACCCTAAACGAAAACTTATTATGTTTGATTCTTTGCTCGATATCCTCAACCAACGAAAAGCATCTCGAGCCATTTCACCGCAAGAATTGAGCGACGAGATCATTAATAAATTGATGCAAGCCGCCCAATTGTCTGCCTCCTGTTTCAATAACCAGCCGTGGCGATTTCTATTTTTAACCGAACCTGCAGCGCTGGAAAAAGGGCGCAAAGCGCTATCGGGCGGCAATAGCTGGGCCAGGACGGCGCCGCTGCTGATCGTGGGTTTCTCGAAACCCGATCTGGATTGTCAGTATAAAGATGGCCGAAAATATTATTTATTCGACCTGGGCATGGCAGCGCAATTGATTTTGCTGCAAGCCACGGAGTTGAACCTGATCGCTCGACCTATGGCGGGTTTCTCGCCCCAGGTGATTCGTGACGAATTCAATATCCCCGCCGAGTGGGAAATTTATGTCATGATTGCAGTGGGCTATGAGGGCGATATCAGCCAGTTGAGTGAGGATCTGCAACAAAAATCTTTAGCGCCGAGAACCAGGAAGCCGCTGGCGGAGAATTTTTTCATCAATAAATTTGCATAAATTTGTTTTATTAAAATTGTTTTTTTAGCATTCTTATCATTCAAAAAGTTTGCCAACGAGATTCAGAGGTCACATAGCAACAGAATATTAGCCAGGAAATAATTCTCGATATATTGGCTGAAGTAAGCAGACCATCTTTATATAATTTCTTAAAAATAGAACTCCGTGAACTCTGTGCCTCTGTGGCTGTGAATTGTTCAGGTTTAAAAAGTGAAATTATAAGATCATGTGCTATCGATACATCCGTTGGCTTCATCAATCCGTTGGGCATTATTACCTCCCAACTGTCAGATGAATCCAAGGGATAAAAAAATAAACTCGAATTATTAACCAGGAGAGGTGCCTTATGCGGAAATTGCTTTTAACGGCGGTGATGGCGATTGTAGCAGTTGGTTTGGTGATTCCAATTCAAGCGCATGAAAAAAGCAAGCCCGAAAAACAAAAGGAAGACGTCCAGAAGCAGGTCACGGCGCTGTTCAAAAAACATTGCGCTACCTCGGGCTGCCATCGGGGCCAGACTCCCAAAAAGAAATTAAATCTGGAGGCGGACAAATTTGTCGCTGCGGTGGTGGACGTTCCGAGCTTGCAGGTGGATTCGCTGAAATTGGTCGATACGAAAAATCCCGAAAAGAGCTATTTGCTGATGAAGGTCAAAGGGACCAAAGGGATTGTCGGGGATCGCATGCCAGAGGAAGCACCGCCGTTAAAACCAGAGGAAATCGCTACCATCGAGCAATGGATCAGCAGTTTGCAAGCGTCAGTTCCATCAGAGGGGACCAAGAAAGTTTCTGAGGCTGAAAAAAAAAGCCGAAAAATGAATGATGAAGCGTCGGGGGGCGCTTTTGAAACGCCAGCGTTTTGGGGGATGCAACTGATCAATCTGCCGACCACGCAATCGATAAGTAAAAGGGAAGTTTTATTTCGGGTCTCGCATCGCTTTTTCCCTGCTGTCAGCGAAGGGTATGATGAGTATTTCGGCCTCAATGGCCCTGCCAATATTCTTATTGGACTGGGCGTTGGGATTACCGAAGATCTAAGCTTCGGGTTCGGGCATAGCAACTTCAACCACGAGTGGGAGCTGGCGCTGCAATGGCGCCTCCTGGAACAGGGCAGACAATGGAACTTTCCGCTTTCGGTGAGCTTGAGAGCGAGCGGCAGCCTGATCACTCAAAAAACGGATGACGAATCGGTATTCCGCTCGGAGAACTTTAAATCCAATTGGCAACTGATGCTATCACGGCAGTTCACCAATGCCCTTTCTGTGCTGCTGGTGCCATCGTTGGCGACCAATACCTATTATCTGGATCCATTGACGGAAAACACCTTTGCGCTGGGCACAGGGGCCAGGTTTATGTTCATGGAAAATATTTCACTGGTTGGTGAGTGGGTGCCAGTTCTGTCGGGCTACAAATTCAGACACAATGCCTGGGGATTGGGTCTGGAATATAAAGTCGGCGGGCATGTGTTTCATGTCTTCGCCACCAATTCGTTCGGCCTGACTTCGGATCAGTACCTCACGGGCGGGAATCTGGATTTCAAGGAAAATGATTATCGGATTGGCTTCAATATCTATCGGAGTTTCTGGTTTTAATTGCTGGACAAATTGGCAATTTGTCCAACTGTAGGACAGGTTGGCAACCTGTCCTAAAAGCAGAGCTAGGTTGGCAACCTGTCCTAAAAGCAAAGGCAGGTTGGCAACCTGTCCTACAAATCACTAAAACATGAGGATTGATTGCATGGCTTCCAATGGCAAAGGAATTGAGAAACAACTTTTCGCTCTATTTTTAGTGGCGCTGGGAGGCTGGCTGTTGCATCTCAGGTTTCATCCGTTTGCGGATAATCCAACCAATTATGTCCCTTTCATTTTTGGGATTGTTAGCGTTTTCTTCGTGCCCATTCTGCTCAGTTTTCGAGGGACGTTTCTGATCGGCTACTTGCTCAATGGTTTTAGCGTGGTCATTGGCGTGGTGGCCATGGTGACTTTCAGCCTCTCTGGCTTATCAAGTCCAGTGACTTTTTCCGATGTGGTGCTCCGAACGACTCTGCCGCATAATCTGATTTTGCTTTCGAAACTGTTCATCGGCCAAATGGTGCTGTTCCATTATTATCCAACTGGACTGGGCAGGATGTTCACAGCCTGGTGGTGGGCGAGGCATTTTGTTTATGTGGGGAGTGTGTTTGCGGTGGGGCATTTGTTGTGGCAGTGATTGGGTAATTAGGTAATTTGGTAATTTGGAGAATGATATATGTTAAAGCATTTCATGCGAGGCAAACTGGGCTGGTGGATTTTGCATGTGGTGGTGATTCTAATCGTACTATGGCTGGGGCATTTTGTTAAGTTTTAATATAGGACAAACTGGCATCTTGTCCTGCAATTGATTGGTGCAGTTTTGATGAAAAAAATCGAACGGATAAAAGCAGGCCAATTGATATTTAAATTTTTATCCATTGTGCATTGACGATTTAATTTCATCAGCTTTATTACTTTATTCAAAGGAGCCGAAAGGATGAAAGTAAAAGACATTTTAGCTGTAAAGGGAACTCAGGTAGTTACGGTCAGTCAGGATGCTACGGTCTATGAAGCGTTGCAGACTTTTGCCGCCAATCGGGTGGGGTCGCTGCTGGTGCTGGATGAAAAAGGAGGAATTGTGGGCATTGTTGCGGCCAGGGATGCCCTGATGGCCGTGCTCCGAGCTTGCGAAGAAATTCGTAAAGTCAAGGTCAAAGAAATTATGACCACCAAAATCATCATCGGCGATCCCGATGACGATCTCGATAGCGTCGAAGTGATTATGACCGAGAACCGCATCCGCCATTTGCCGATCATCAAGGATAATAAATTGGCTGGTATTGTCTCCATCGGCGATGTGGTCAAGGCGCAGTTGAAAAATATTCACGTGGAAAATCGATATTTGAAAGATTATATTCTGGGGAAATACCCAGCCTGATGCGCGATTGTAGCTTTGCGAGTTTAGCGCTTAAATATAAGATGCTGAGATGAAAAAGACATGCGTCTGATATTTGATATCAGATACGCAGTATCCAATTTCAGTCCCTTCGTCTTATCGGGACGATCATTATTTATGCAAATTCATTTATAAACCAAAACCATTTAAGGAGACTCATCATGCAAAAGTACGTCTGCCAGGTATGCGGCTATGTTTACGATCCTGCTGAGGGCGATCCCGATGGCGGAATTAAACCAGGAACCAGATTCGAAGACATCCCCGACGATTGGGTGTGCCCCGTCTGTGGAGCGGATAAGAGCCAGTTTGAACCGACGGACTAAGAGGCGGTTGAATTTTTACTTTTAGAAGTTGTCTTTGGATGATTTGAGTGGTTGGGGGGAAGTTGATCAGGGATCAGTAGTCAGTGATCAGTGATCAGTAATCAGTGGTTAGTGAGCAGTAGGTTAGTGGAAGCGATTGGTATTTGGAATGGAAGCAACATCATACGATTGCAAAGAACCCACTCAACTTACTTAACCATTTAACGACTCAACTAACTGATCAGAAAACCACTCAACCACTCAACGAATCCCTAAAACAGGAGCAATCGATGATTATTAATAATATGACGATATTAATGGGCGGCGATGCAGGACAGGGGCTGGACTCCAGTGGTTCTGGATTTTGTAAGTCCTTAGCTCGGGCGGGATTGCAGGTATTTAGCATGCAGGACAATCGCTCCCGCATCCGTGGCGGCCATAATTTTTATGTGATCAAAACCTCGGATCAGCCGATCCTCAGTTGGACCGAGCCTGTGCAGGTGCTGATTGCGCTGACAGAGGAATCGATCGGCATCCATCAATCGAAAATCGTACCAGGCGGCGCCGTAATTTTTGATTCCGAAATGAATGTGGATCAGGACGCTTTGAAACAACAGCAGATCAAACCCATCGCTGTGCCGTTGGGAAAAATTGCCCAGGATGTGGGCGGCAGCAAGGTGATGGCCAATACCGCTGCCCTGGGCGCATTGGCTGGACTGACCCAATTTCCAATCGAACATATCTTTTCAGTAATTCAAGATAATTTCAAGAAAAAAGGCGACCAGGTGGTTGCGGTCAATTCCAAAGTCTCCCAGGGAGCTTATGATTATGTGCAACAGCATTACCCCAATTCATTCGACTGGAGGCTGCATGCGGTGAAAGCGCCCGAACGCATGGTCATGAACGGTAATGAAGCGATTGCATTGGGCGCATTGGTTGGCAGCTGCAATTTTACCGCTGCCTATCCCATGACGCCAGGCACATCGATCTTCGAGTGGCTGAATAAAAACGCCGATACTTACGGCATCGTTTCCAAGCAAGCCGAGGACGAGATCGCAGCCATCAACATGGCGATTGGCGCAGCGCATGTGGGTGCCAGGGCGCTGGTGCCGACGTCTGGCGGTGGTTTTTCCTTGATGGTCGAGGCGCTGGGATTGGCGGGCATGACGGAAACCCCTGTGGTGATCGTGCTGGCGCAGCGGCCTGGCCCTTCGACGGGATTGGCCACTCGAACCGAGCAGGCCGATTTGATGTTTGCGCTCCATGCGTCGCAGGGAGAATTTCCCCGATTCATCATTGCCCCAGGGGATACTAAACAGTGCTTTGAGGCGGGCGCTCGGGCGTTCAATCTGGCTGAGAAATACCAGACTCCCGTGATTATTTTGACCGATGACTTTTTGGCGACGTCCAATCGAACCGTTGATAGGGCCGAGATCGATTTCAGCCAAATTAAAATCGAGCGGGGCAAATTGCTCAGCGACGCTGATCTGGATAATTTAGAGGGCGAATACAAGCGCCATGCCTATATTGCCGACGGCGTTTCTCCCCGTGCCTTGCCAGGACATCCGAAAGCGGTGTTCCGAACCACCAGCGATGAGCACAACGAGGTGGGCGAGATCATCGAAGATGCCGAGACTCGGATCAAAATGCACGAGAAGCGGATGAAGAAATTGGAAACGGCTCTGCCCGATATGAATGGGCCAATTTTGTACGGACCCAAAAAAGCGGAAACGACCTTCATTTGCTGGGGCTCCACCCTGGCGCCGCTGCAAGCGGCTGTTCATGAATTGAATCAAGCGAAGAAAGACAGCGCCAATATTCTCCAATTTGTCGATCTCTGGCCGCTCAATGAAGCGAAAATTCGACCCTACTTGAATAACGCAGGCAGGCTGATCGCTGTCGAAGGCAATTTTACTGGCCAATTGGCAACGCTGTTGAAGATGACCATGGGGGTTGAAGTGGCTGGCAAAATTTTGAAATACGATGGACGGCCGTTTTCGCCTGAGTATATTTTGAGGCAGTTTGAAAAATCAATGTAATTTGAGTCAAGGTAATTTTGAATTGGTTTGTGAAAGAAATCCTTCCAGAAGTTGCCAATCTTTAAAAAGGATTGGTTAACAATTTATTTCGAATCGAATTTTTGATGAGGCAGATATCATGGAAGCGATCCAGGTTTCATCTACCAATGGTGAACTCACCATTAGAGTTGATAAATCAAAAATTGATATGGATGTCATTCTTGATTTTTTGGAATGATTGCGATTGGAATTTTTAGCCCAAAAAATCGATTTTGATAAGAAGATACTCAAAATTTCGGATGAGATAAAGGAGAACTGGTGGAGCAAAAATAAAGACCGATTTCTGGCGGGCGCAAAATGAAAATGGTTTCGTTTAAAAATTATTCGAGAAAGGAATTCGAGTTATTTGAGACAACTGAGTAACTGATTACCCAGGCACCCAATTACCTAATTACCCAACAACCCAATTACCTGAAAAATGGAATTGTTAGCCATCGCCAGTCTGACAATTTTTGCTGGCATTATCTCACAAATTCTCGCTTACAAGCTGCGCCTGCCAGCCATCGTGCCGCTGCTGATTGTTGGAGCAATGCTGGGACAGCTTGGTATTTTAAAACCAGCGCAACTGGGCGAAGGGCTGCATACCATTGTTCAGATTGGCGTGGCGATCATTCTGTTTGAAGGAGGGCTAAGTCTTAAATTAAAGCATTTCAAAGAAGCGCCACGGGTCATTCGGAATTTGGTGACCATTGGTGTCGTGATCACCTGGATTTTTGGAACAGCGACAGCTTATTATTTTATTCCTGAGCTTCACAATGCCAGTGGTTTTAAAATTGCCCTGTTATTTGGCGCATTGATTACAGTCTCAGGACCGACTGTCATTATTCCGCTGCTGAAGGTAGTCAAAGCTAAGAGAAAAGTTTCCACCGTCCTGAAATGGGAAGCCATCCTGATCGATCCCGTCGGGGCGCTGCTGGCTGTCGTGGTTTTGACCTTTCTGATTACCAGTGCTTCGGGCGATTTGCTGGTGAAAAATTTTTTGAGCAGTCTGTCGATTGGGCTGGTGTTCGGCGGTGCCGGTGCTTTTTTATTGCATCGGCTGCTCAAAGCTCGTGACCTCATCCCAGAGGAATTGAGGAATCTGGTAGTCTTGAGTATGGTTTTAGTGATATTCGCTATGTCCAATTGGGAACAATCGGAGACGGGTATCCTGGCGGTGACGGTCGCTGGATTTTTGTTGGGCATATTTAATCCGAGGGGGCTGAAAGAGATCGAAGCCTTCAAGGGACAGTTGACCACGTTGATGGTTTCGATTCTGTTTGTTTTGCTGGCCGCTCGACTGGACTTGCAGGCGATCTGGCAGTTGGGCGTACCTGGCTTAATGGTTTTGTTGGTCGTGCTTTTTGTCATTCGGCCGATAAATGTATTTGTCAGCGCTTACAAATCGAAGCTAATTTTACGGGAGAAGCTGTTTTTATCCTGGGTAGCTCCGCGGGGTATAGTGGCGGCGGCGGTCGCTTCATTGTTCGCAGAGACATTGAAAGCCTCGCACAATTTTTCCCAGCAGGCAGAGTTCATTGAATCGTTGACGTTTCTGATTATTGTTGGCACCGTCTTTTTTCAAGGCGCTACGGCTCGGTTGGTAGGTAAGTTGCTGAAAGTGGTGGAGCCCGATCCCAATGGGGTGACCATCATTGGCGCCAATCTGGCGGCCAGGCATTTCGCTAAGGCGCTGATGACCGTGGGGATCGATGTGGTGCTTATCGATTCCAACCAGCATCTCATTTTGCTGGCGAAAAAAGAGCACCTTCCTGCCGAGGCCGCCAATGCCATTTCGCCAGAGATAATCGAGGAGTTCGATACCTCCAGCTATGGTAAACTCCTGGCATTTACGCCCAATGAAAAAGTGAATATTCTCGCCTGTCAGCTCTGGGCGCACGAATTTGGTCGCAACAATGTCTTTCGGGTGGATATTGCAGAAGGCGAATATACACCATCAAATGAGTTGAGCCTGTCTGGGGAAGGTCGTACGGTCTTTCCCATCGGGATCACTTACGAATGGCTGCAAAAGCATCTCAGCTCCTCATGGGTCATCCAAAGGCAGGAGCTGAAATCGACTGCCGAATTGCAGGAATTGCAGCGGCGAATCAAGGCGAAAGAAATATATCCCCTGGCATTGATCAAAAATAAGAAGCTCACCTTTTGTGAGCCAAGAATGGAAATCACTGAGGGGGAGATGGTGATATATTTAATCAAAGCGGGATCAAAAAGAAAGCCGAAGCAAGAAGTGGAAACTTGAGCGAATTATGATAGCTTTTTTTCAATGGATAGAAACAACTCAACGGATAGTATAAAAAATTCTTATCTTTTGGGTTGTTTCAATCCGTTGGCCAATGCTGGCAAGAAATTCCTTTGAAAGGGATGTTCAATTATTAATTGGAAATGGTGAATTGAAAATTGTTGATTGATAACTAAAGAGGAAAACATGGCAGAAGTCAAAGATTATGAAACCCACCATAAACCGACCTGGTGTCCTGGCTGCGGGAATTACGGCATCTGGAATTCGCTGAAAGCGGCACTGGCAAATCAAAACATCGAACCGCACCAGGTGTTGATTGTGTCGGGAATTGGCTGCGGCAGCAAATTGCCTGATTATACTTATGCAAATGGATTTATGAGCTTGCATGGCCGTCCGTTGCCTGTGGCAACTGGAGCGCATCTGGCAAACCATGAGCTGAAGGTTATCCTCACCCATGGCGACGGCGATGGCTATAGCATGGGCGGCAATCATTTCATCCATGCTATTCGCCGCAATATTGATGTGGTGGATATTTATCAAAACAACAAAGTTTATGGTTTGACGAAGGGACAGTATTCCCCCACAAGTGACAAAGGCTTTATTTCAAAAACGACGTTGACTGGCTCGATCGAGGAAAGCGTGAATCCCATTGCCATCGCCATTGCGCAGGGAGCAACGTTCGTCTCCCGTGGATTTGCAGGCGATATGAAACATCTCACCTGGCTGATCGAGCAAGCCTTGCAGCACAAGGGTTACAGCCTGGTGGATGTCTTTCAACCCTGCGTGAGCTTCAACAAAGTAAATACCTATCAATGGTACATGAAGCGAGTGTATAAATTGCAGGACGATCCCAATTATGATCCCACCAATCGGACGCTGGCATTTGAGAAATCTCTGGAATGGGGGGACCGCATTCCCATTGGGATTTTCTATCAAGTAAAGGGCAAGCTCACTTATGCCGATCAGTTGCCGGTGCTAAAGAAGGGCGCTTTGGTGAAGCAGGGATTAAGAACCAAAGTGCCTGAAGAAGTGAAGAATCAATTTGTTTGATTGTTAATTAATAATCTTGGAGTGATGGGGTGCTGTGGCGTTTCATCACTCCATTGCTTTAAAGCTCATTTGAATATAACGCAAGGAGATAATGCTATGTTAAAAGTCGGAGATAAAGCGCCTGATTTCACCCTGAAATCAGATCAAGGCCAGGATGTTTCATTGAAGGATTTTCTCGGCAAGTCGGATGTTATTTTATATTTTTATCCGAAAGATAACACGCCAGGCTGTACGAAAGAAGCCTGTTCGTTTCGGGATAATATCCAATCCATTCAGGCGAAGAATGCGGTGGTGCTGGGCATTAGTCCCGATAGCGTCAAATCGCATCAGAGTTTTGTGAAGAAGCAGAATTTAAATTTCACATTGCTTAGCGATCCTGATAATAAAGTCGCTGAGGCTTATGGCGCCTGGGGCGAGAAGAGCATGTACGGGAAGAAATATATGGGCATCTTGCGCACAACTTTTGTCATCGGCAAAGATGGCAGGATCAAGCATGTGTTTGAGAAGGTGAAACCCGAAGGACATGCGGAGGAGGTTTTGCAGGTTATTTAATGGTTAACATGACCGTCACCTGGGAGGTGACGGCCATGTTTTGTGGTTTGAAAGCAATTACCAAATGTCAAAAAACGAATACCAAATAATTTTAATATCCAAAATCCATACCGAGGCTATCGAAAGGCGCTTCTACTTGTTTTGAATATTCAGAATTGGCGTTTGAAATTTATCTATATTTTGATATTTGTCAATTGAAATTTTCAGGAATTGTCTAAATTGTAATTCATTAATGAAGGTGAAACAATCACAGAAAAATTGGGGTAAATTATGTTTGAATACGAAGTGAAAAATAAAATACCGATACTCATGGCGATCAGCACCTGTCCCCGTTGTCAACGGATGAAGAAATTTTTGGAAATGAATCAAGTCAAGGCCAAAATCGTCGATGTGGATTTGTTACCCCCTGAGGAAAAGCGAAGTCACATGCGCTTCTTGCAGCCGATCAATCCCCGGCTATCGTTTCCGACCTTAATCGTCGGCGATCTGGCAGTGATCGGCGAAGATTATGAGGGCGCCAAGGAGGTGTTAGGCCTATGACCGTGGAACAATATCATGAAGTATTGAAAAAATTTGCACCTAAACAGGGCTTGATTTTAAATAACGATTGGGAAATCGTTCGGCCGCTATTGGAAGGGCTGTTGCGAAATGGCGAGCGCTATGGTTATCGCTCCTGTCCCTGTCGGCCTGCGGCGGGCGTATTGGAGAAAGATCGGGATATCGTTTGCCCGTGTATCTATGCCAAACCTGATATTGAGGAATACGGTGCTTGCTACTGCTGGCTGTATGTGTCCGAGGATTGGAATGCGGGCAAGGTGCCCCATGTTCAAGTGCCCGAGCGACGGCCAGTGGAGAAGATTCTGGATTTTTGATTTCGGAAAAAAATTTGATTTAAACGTGAGCCCTTCATCAAAAAAAGTGTTATTAAAAGAATTTTTCAGGCCGTGCCATATATTAGAAAAATTGGGGATGGAGACATCTGGTTCGATTTTGATGAGGAAGCGGATGTGCTTTATATTAGCCTGGAACGGCCTCAAAATGCGACCGATACCGATATTTTAGAGGATGGAGTATTTCTTAGGCTGCGAGGAAAAAAAGTGGTAGGGATAACCATCACCAATTTGAGCAAGAAATTCTGAAAATTATTGATCGTTCATTTCAGTTAGAAGCTTGTGGGCGCATCATAATTACAGTCGGTGGAAGAAATTCTGGAATCCAAAAATAGGCCAAAGAATCAGAAGATTTCCTGTAAATCAAAACCAATTCATGGTGAGGACTCAGATGGCTAAAACGAAAAATTCATTTGGAACGTTAAATAGCATTAAAATTCAGCCCAGTGAATTTCGTTTTTATCAATTGAGTAAATTAGAGATCGATCAAATTGGAACTATCCATAAATTTCCTTTCTCCATCAAAATCCTGCTCGAATCCCTCCTCCGCAATGAAAACGGCGTGGAAGTGACCCAACAAGACATCATCAATTTGGCCAACTGGAATGCGAAAAATGTACAGAAAATCGAACTGCCGTTTCTGCCTGCTCGGGTGGTGCTGCAGGATTTTACGGGCGTTCCTGCCGTGGTCGATCTGGCAGCGTTGCGCTCGGCAGCCGTTCGCTTGGGCGGCGATCCGCAGAAAGTCAATCCCCAAATTCCTGTCGATTTAGTGATCGATCATTCCGTGCAAGTCGATCGGTTTGGAACGGAGACAGCGCTGGCATTCAATGCGCAGAAAGAATTCGAGCGGAATCGGGAGCGCTACGAATTTTTAAAATGGGCGACACATACTTTCAAAAATTTTCGAGTCGTGCCCCCAGCCACGGGCATCGTTCATCAGGTGAATCTGGAATATCTGGCTAAGGTGGTGCAGCAACATCAAGATGAAGATGGACAGACTTTCCTCTTTCCAGATACCCTGGTGGGCACCGATTCGCACACACCGATGATCAATGGCCTGGGCGTGCTTGGCTGGGGTGTTGGCGGCATTGAGGCGGAAGCCACCATGTTGGGCCAGCCCTATTACATGGTCGCCCCCGAAGTGATTGGCTTCAAGCTCACTGGCCGCTTACGAGCAGGCGCCACTGCGACCGACCTGGTGCTGACGGTGACGGAGATGCTCCGAAAAAAAGGCGTGGTGGGAAAATTTGTGGAATTTTACGGTGCAGGATTATCATCGCTTTCGCTGCCCGATCGAGCCACTATCTCCAATATGGCGCCCGAATATGGCGCAACGGTCGGCTATTTCCCTGTGGATGAGGAGACATTGCGCTACCTCAGGAATTCAGGGCGGTCTGAGGAACTGGTGAAAATCGTTGAATACTATTGCAAAGAGCAAGGGCTTTTTCGAACCGATGAGACGCCTGATCCAGAATTTACCGATACAGTTGAATTGGATCTTGGCGATGTTGTTCCCAGTGTCTCAGGTCCTAAACGGCCGCAGGATCGGGTGGCACTGGATCGTGTCAAAAAATATTGGTATGAAACTTTGCAGGCGCCGACCGACAAGCGTGGCTTTGCTGTGAAAGAGACTGATAAAGACAAATCTGCTACTTTGAGCGTTGGGGAACAGACTTTTCCGCTGCGACATGGGTCGGTGGTGATTTCGGCCATCACCTCCTGTACCAATACCTCCAATCCCTCGGTGATGATCGGAGCGGGGCTGTTGGCTCGGAATGCGGTGAAGTTGGGGCTGAAAACGAAACCCTGGGTGAAAACCTCGCTGGCGCCTGGTTCCAAAGTGGTCACTGAATATTTGCAGGCCACGGGACTGCTGCCGTATCTGGAAGCGCTGGGATTTCATCTGGTGGGCTACGGCTGCACTACCTGCATCGGCAATTCGGGCCCGCTGCCAGAGCATATTTCCAGGGCGATCAATGAAAATAAATTGGTAACCGTGGCGGTTCTTTCGGGCAACCGCAATTTCGAAGGGCGGATCAATCCCGATGTGCAGGCCAGCTTTTTGATGTCGCCGCCACTGGTGGTGGCTTATGCGCTGGCAGGTTCTATCGAGGTCGATTTGATGAATGAGCCGCTCGGCCACGATCCCAACGGCCAGCCAGTTTATTTGAAAGACATCTGGCCGAGTGCGGACGAGATTCAGCAGATGATCGAGTTATATGTCAAGCCAGAAATGTTTGAGCAGCAATATAACGATGTGTTTGCTGGCAATGAAACCTGGAATCGGGTGGCTATTCCCGAAGGCGATGTTTATCGCTGGGATCCAAATAGTACTTATATTCAAGAGCCACCGTTTTTCAAAAATATCACTGCCGAAATTCCGCCGTTAAAAAATATTGTGGGCGCCAAAGTGCTGGCCTGGCTGCCCGATTCGACCACGACGGATCACATTTCGCCTGCAGGAGCCATCTCTCCCACTTCGCCAGCGGGGAAATATCTCATTTCCATCGGCGTTCAGCCCAAAGATTTCAACTCTTACGGCAGCCGTCGGGGCAATCATGAGGTAATGATGCGAGGCACATTGGCCAACATCCGCATCAAAAATAAATTGATTCCTGGGGTCGAAGGTGGCTATACCATTTACCAGCCCACGGGCGAGCAGATGGCGATGTGGGACGCTGCCGAAAAATATATGAAGGATGGGACGCCGCTAATTATTCTGGCGGGCAAAGAATATGGCTCAGGTTCGTCCCGAGATTGGGCGGCCAAAGGTGTATTGCTTCAGGGCGTCAAGGCGGTGATTGCTGAAACTTATGAACGCATCCATCGGTCTAATTTGGTGGGCATGGGCGTGCTGCCGCTGCAATTCAAGCCAGGCCAGAGCGTGGAAAGTCTGGGCTTGACAGGCTTCGAGACATTTGATATTCTCGGCATTGCGGACGATCTGAAGCCTGGGGCAGAATTACCAATGAAGGCGACTTCGAAGGACAACAAAGTCATTGAATTTAAGGTCGACTGCCGTTTGGATACGCCTGTGGAGCTGGAATACTATCAGCATGGGGGGATTTTGAATGCGGTGTTGCGGAAGAATCTTATTAGCCTTTAAAAATGGAGAGGGGCAATGAAAGTAACCATCGATATCAAAGATGAATTGTATAAAGATTTGAAGTCATTTTCTGAGATCACCAATTCAACGATCAGTGATGAAATCGAGAAAGCAGTATCGTTAATGCTAAAAAAGCGGGCGTTGATCAAAAAATTGATGGCCGAAACCTGTCATGAATATGATGATGCGATGCAACGATTAGCGAGTTAGGTAATTTGATGGATGAAATTATATTTCTTGATCTGGCAGATATTATCGAAATCCATGAAATAGCGATTCAACAATATGGCGGAAGATCAGGAATTCGAGATTTCAATCTGTTGCTTTCGGCAATTTATCAACCCCAACAAACATTCGAGGGCAAATATCTTTACGATTCAATTTCAAAAATGGCAGCCGTGTACGCCTATCATATCGCTGAAAATCAGCCCTTCGTTGATGGGAATAAAAGGACTGCTTTCGCAGCAAGCATCATTTTTTTAAAATTGAATGACTGCAGACTTACAGCAACAAATAATGAAGTTTACCAGCTCTTTATTGATCTTGCGAATAGGAGAATATCAAAAGAGAATTTTTTGAAATGGTATGAGGAAAGAGTCGTTACAAATGTTTTCTGACACAGAGGCGATAAATTTTCGGTGATTTTCCAATAGTACAGATATTGTCGGCATAATTCAGGCTGTCAATCAATGCCTATAAATCTGGCGTTGATGCGTTGGAGCTATTGCCAATGTTATGGGAAAACAAAGCATATCTAAATCTAAAAAACTGCCTCAAAAGTTGGAAGACTATGCTGCACCGCTGAATGATATCAAATCAATTCTCCAACGAGGATTATCCAAAGCCTATCAGGCAGTCGATAATTTGAAGGATCAAACCTACTGGCAAATTGGGGAAAGAATCGTAAGAGAAGAGTTGGCGCATAAAGAACGGGCGGATTACGGCGATCGAGTTATCGAAAAGCTGGCTATTGACCTAAGCACATCACGGCGCTTGTTATTTCTATTGGTTCAATTTTATAAGACCTATCCAATTGTGCAGACACTGTCTGCACAATTAAGTTGGTCTCACTATGTGGAATTGACAACAAGAAAAGAAAATGAAGAGCGTCAGTTTCAATCGATTCGCAATTCTTGGAGCGTGAGAGACCTTCGGAAAAAGATTAGAAGCAAGCAATATCAGAACGCTAAAAAAGAAGGGATTATTGTCAGCAAGCTGCCTGTTCTATTATCCGCTCCTGAAGATGTCTTCAAGAATACTTACAATTGGGACTTTATTGAATTGGAAGAAAAACATAGCGAGCACGATCTGGAACAGGCGCTGCTGAATAACATTCCACAAGTGCTATTGGAGTTTGGCAACGGTTTTGCCTTTGTGGGTCGTCAGCAGAAAATACTGATTGCCGATCAATGGGAAAAAATAGATTTACTGTTTTATCATCGTCGATTTGAAAGCCAGAGAATTACGCCGAGGCGATATTGGGCAGGTGATCCGCTATTTAACCTATTATTAAGATCACAAGATCGAAAGTGATCCCGATC
>Ga0209162_1001051_pt1 | contig 28508 bp, 25 predicted proteins | sample YNPNPMetaG_FD_187121 | JGI IMG/M metagenome (GOLD analysis project Ga0209162, IMG submission 187121) | Anoxygenic and chlorotrophic microbial mat microbial communities from Yellowstone National Park, USA - YNP NP MetaG (SPAdes) (version 2) ...
CAGTGACGCGACAGGCGCCTCAGCCCGCGGAGCTCTCTTCCAGAAAGCACGGCTGGCCAGCGCGGACGGCCAGCACCGGCAGGTTCAGACTTTCCATCACCTCGGCAGTGACGTCGGGGAGATAGAGGCGACGCAGGCTGCGCGCGCTGTGCTTGGAGCCCATCACGACCAGGTCGTGCTGGCCGCGACGAGCTTCCGCGACGATCTCGTGTACGATGGTCCCCTGCCTTATCTGGATCGTCGCCTGGACGCCCTTGGCTTTTGCCCGTTCCAGCAAGGCGCGCAGGTGCCGCGCCTGAACCGTGTCGGTCTGCAACAGCTCCTTCCAGTGCATCTTGATCTGGTCGGAAGGAGGGTAGTGATAGAGCACCGGTTCGGCCACGTGCAGGATGGTCACCACTGCGCCCAGACGGCGAGCCAGGTTGAGCGCCCAACACTCGGCGCTGTCGGCATATTCCAGTGCGCCAGTGCAAAGCAGGATGCGTTCCAATTGACAGTGCGCTGTCGGCGCGTAGAGCAACGGCGTCCCCAGGCCCGGCATCACCCGCCGCAGCGACATGCCCTCCACCCAGCGCCGCCAGCGCGGCCGCCCCAGCGGACCGATGACCACGATATGTCGCTCTGGCAGCGCTTCGGCAATGATGGTCTGGCGCGCGATGCCCTCTCGCAGAACAACCGCGTAGGCGACCTGCTTCGCCTCGAGCAGCGACTGCGCATCCCGCAAGGCCTGCTCCACTGCGCTGCGGCGGTTCTCGCTTTCGACGATGCCCAGCAGCGTGACCCGTAACCCCAGCGCCTGGGCCAGCCAGGCGCCGTAGGAGAGCGCCGGCAGGCCCTCCGGCGCGCCGTTCGTGCAGAGCAACAAACTACGTTCGACGCTCATCGCAGCAACAGAACGCCGGCCAGGCCAGCGGCCAGCAGAACCAGCGGCGAAGGGATTTTGATCAGGTAGGCCACCAGGCTGACCACAGCGATCCCAATGGTGACATCCCAGCGCCCTCCGCCTTCACCGCGAAAGACATTCCACGCCACCAGCACCATCAGCACGGCGACGGCCGGGGCCAGGCCCTGCACAAAGTTGCCCACCCACGCCTCGCCGCGCAGGCGCTGCAGGATGGAGACGATCACCAGCATCAACAGCGTGGGCGGCAGCACAGACCCCAGCAGCGCCACAAGCGCCCCTGGCATGCCGCCGGCCGCGTAGCCGACGAACATGGCCAGTTGCAGCGCGTCGCTGCCGGGCAGAACGCTGGAAAACCCCACCGCTTCGACGAACTCGCTCTCTGTCAGCAGCTTGCCGACCGCTTCCTGGTAGAGCAATCCCACCGACGCCGGCCCCGATGTGGTGAGCAGGTTGACCTTGATAAAGATCCAGAACAACCTGAGCAGATCCGCAAGGGTCACCTTTTCTCCTCCCTCAGCGCTGGCGTCCGCGCAGACGGGCTGCCGTGGTGCCAACAGCGCCGATCAGATAGACAGCGTCCCACAGGATCGCCCAGACGAAAACCCATATGTCCGTTTGCCACCAGGAGAGGTCGAGCACCAGTCGCGGCAGGCCGCCCAGCAGGACGCAGGCGGCAGCCACCAGCCAGGTGTACGGACCGCGCCGTCGGCTGGTGGCCCAGCGGACGGCCTCAGCGACGACCAGGCCCATCAGGGGTCCCAGAAAGATGACGAACCAGCCCAGCAGGGGAATGACCAGACCGGCAAGCCCCAGCGGCAGGGCGACGAGGACAGCAACCAGATAGTAGACGGGCCGAAAGTCGGCATAAAAGACCTGTTGCTGGCGGTTGATGCACGTCCTGCAGCGATAGCCCACCTCAGTCCGTACGGCGCACCTGGGACAGATGGGCGCGCCGCAACGGTTGCAGCGCAGGTAGGTCTCCACCTTGGGATGGTTGATGCAGTAGAGCGGTTCACTCACTTCGGCTCTCTCCTTGCGATGCTGGAGCGGAGGCGGTGCTCAAGATCGCTTCCCGTTCCTTTGGCACCAGGCGGGCCAGCAGGGTGCGGTAGAAATAGTCGCGCGGGCGGACGCGGGCAAAGCGCGCCACCTCGGCGCTGGCCTGCACGTCCACCTGGTCGCCCGCCGTCAGCTCCGCCACCACCTGGCCGTCCAACGCCAGCGCAGCCGGGCTGTGACCCTGGACGACGACCTGTACGCGGACGCCCTCGGCCAGCACCACCGCCCGGTCGAGACTCAGGTGCGGCGCGACCGGCACCAGCAGGATGTTGCGCTGCTGGGGCGGCATGATCGGCCCGCCGGCAGCCAGAGCGTAGGCTGTGCTGCCCGTCGGTGTGGCGACGATCAGGGCGTCGGCCACATAGCCAGCCAGCAGGTCGCCGTCGACGTGCACCTGCAGCCGCAGCACGCTGCCGGGCGTCCCATGGCCGACAACGACATCGTTGAGGGCCAGTCCATTCGCCAGGGGCTCCGCGCCACGCCGGGCCTCCATCTGCAGCATCATGCGCTCCTCGACCCAGTAATCGCCGCAGACCAGGCGAGGCAGGACAGCCGGCCAGTCCTCCGGTTCGGCCTCGGTGAGAAAGCCGACACGCCCGAGATTGATACCCACCAGCAGCGCCCCATGCCTGGCAGCGGCGCGCGCGGCGTGGAGAAGCGAACCGTCGCCGCCGAGGGTCAGCAGCAGGTCCGTCCCGGCCAGCCGCGCCGCTGAAGCGGGGTCATCGAGACGGTCACACTCCCAGACCGCCACGCCCTGCGCCTGGAGCGCGCTGGTCAGCTCGCGGGCCAGCAAAAGCGCCGCCGGGATATGCGGGTTGCGAAAAATGCAAGCCGTCTCTATGCGCCGATTCGCGCCTGAAGCCACGCCAGCAACTCTCCTTGCCCCACCTCGGTCTGGACGGCCGTGGTCATGTCGCGGACGACGACCACGCCCCGCGCCAGCTCATCGTCCCCCAGGATCACCACAAAGCGGACAGCGCGCTTGTCGGCCTCGCGCATCTGGCTCTTGAGTCCGCGCTGCCCAAAGGCCAGCCAGGTCGCCACGCCCGCGCGGCGCAGGGCATCGGCCAGGCGCACGGCCTCCCTGCGCGCCTGTGGCCCCAGGTGCGCCAGAAAGACGGCGGGGGCAGGCAGCGGCGGCACCTCGATCCCCTGGGCTTTCATGACCATGATGATCCGCTCCAGGCCCACGGCCACGCCGACGCCGGGGGTGGGCGGCCCGCCGAGCAGCTCGGCCAGGCCGTCGTAGCGTCCGCCGCCGCAGACGGCAGCCTGCGCCCCGATGCCGGCCGCCCAGACCTCGAAAACGGTCTTGGTGTAGTAATCCAGTCCGCGCACCAGCCGATGGTTGAGCGTGTAGGGGCGGCCCAGCAGGTCCAGGTCGCCGCGCAGGGTGGCGAAATGGTCGGCGCACTCTGCGCAGAGGAAATCGCCGATGCGGGGCGCCGCCTCGATGATGGGCTGGCATTGCGCGGCCTTGCAGTCGAGCACGCGCAGGGGGTTGTGCTCCAGACGGCGACGGCAGTCGTCGCAGATGACGTCGAGGTGCTGCTGGTAGTAACGCCTGAGCTGTGCCGTGTAGCCAGGGCGGCAGGCAGGGCAGCCGGTAGAGTTGAGCTGAAAAGCCAGATCGCGAAAGCCCAGGCCAGCGTAGAGGTCCCACACCAGCAGCATGATCTCCAGATCGGCCAGCGGGTCAGGCGAACCCAGGATCTCCATGTTGAACTGGGTGTGCTGGCGATAGCGGCCGGCCTGGGGGCGCTCGTAGCGAAAGACGGGGCCGATGGAGTAGAGCTTGACTGGCTGCGGCAGGACGTGCATGCCGTGCTCGATAAAGGCGCGGACGACGCCGGCGGTGAACTCGGGCCGCAGGGTCAGCGAATTGTCGCCCTTGTCGACAAAGGTATACATCTCTTTTTCGACAATATCGGTGGCGTCGCCGATGCCGCGGGCGAAAAGCTCGGTGGCTTCAAAGATGGGCACATCCAGCCGCCCAAAGCCCGCCCGCTCCGCCAGTTGACGCACATAGGCGCGCACGTGTTGCCAGTAGGGCTGCTCCTCGGGCAGGGTGTCGAGGGTGCCGGTCGGGCGCTGGAAACTGGGCATGGCTTTTCTCCTTCGAACGAGTATCGTTGGGGCTATTATACGCGATTTCGGCGGCCTTGACCACCCGCCTTGTCATTCTCCTCTTTCTGTGCTAAACTCCTCCTTCACATGATTGAACAGGAAGGTGAACGCATGCCCAGATGGAAGCTGGTCTTTGCCGCGCTGATCGTCGCAGCAACCCTGATGGCTCTGATCACGACAGTTCCCCAGGCCGCCCCCCCACTCCAGGCGGACCTGTACTTTATCACCTATCCCGGCAGCGGGGCGACGATCAGCGGCGTGGTCGAGATCCTCGGCTCGGTGAACCATCCCAACTTTGCAGCCTATGGCGTCTTTTACGCTCCAGGGCCCGCCCCGGCTGGCGACTCGCAGTGGCAGCGCATCACCTTTCAGCAGACGCCGGTGGAAAACGGCGTGCTGGCGGTTTGGGATACCACAGCACTGGGGGCGGATGGACAGCCGATCGTGCCCAACGGTTCCTACACACTGGCCCTGGCCCGTTACCAGCAGGGCAATAGTGGCCCGGATGAGCCGCTCTATTTTGTCACCAACCTGACCGTCAACAACGTCCCGGCGACGGCCACGCCCCTGCCCCAAGAGGAGGAGACGCCGCCACCCACTTCCTCCGCCGACACGCCCACCCCGGTCCCCATCGAACAGCCGCCCACCGTGACACCTGCCCCCACCCCAACCCGCCAGCCCAGCGCGACGCCCGCTGCTACGGCGGAGGGAACAGAAGACGGCGGCAGTTTTCAGCTCGACGTCGGCCGGCTGCGCAACGCCTTCTTCGACGGCGCCAAACTGACCATTCTGCTCTTTGTCCTGTGGGGCCTGTACGTCCTGACCAAGGCCATCGTGCGTTATCTGCTGCGCCATCGTGGCTTTCACCTGCCTTTTGATCTGCCGGGGCACAGGCGCTAAATCGCCACAGATCGCCACAGATTGCCACAGATTACACAGATTACACAGAATGACCTACCCTATCCTTTCTGCGCGAGCCAAAGCCCGCGAAGGTTGGAACGGCTTCATTATTGTCGGTCTGGGTAACCCCGGCCCGCGCTATGCCCGCAACCGCCACAATGTCGGCTTCCGCTGCCTGCGGGAGCTGGCCGCGCGCCACGGCATCCCGCTCGACCGGCGCGAGAAGAACGCGCGCGTGGGCAGAGGGGTCATCTGCGAGCAGCCCGTGCTGCTGGCCCTGCCACAGACGTTCATGAACGAGAGCGGGCGCGCCGTCGCCGCCCTGGCGCGTTTCTACCACGTCGAGCCGGAGCGCCTGCTGGTCGTCTATGACGACCTGGACCTGCCGCCGGGGGCGCTGCGCCTGCGCCCGGGCGGCGGCAGCGGCGGTCACAAGGGCATGCGCTCAATCACCCAACACCTGGGCAGCGAGGCCTTCCCCCGCCTGCGCATCGGCATCGGACGGCCGCCGGGGCGCATGGACCCGGCCGACTATGTGCTGCAAGATTTCAGCGCCGGGGAAATCCCGCTCATCGAAGAAGCGCTGGAGCGGGCCGTCCTGGCCATCGAGACGTGGCTGAGCGAGGGAATCGAGCGAGCGATGGACCGCTACAATCAGCGTCCCCCCGCCGAGGAGGCGCCGTGACGGCTGACGAGAACCGCCCGGATGACTCGTCGCCCCGCCAGCGTGGCGCGCCAGAGCTGAACGTCGCCGGCCTGCTGGCCTGGGTCAGGGCGCTGCCGCCCTACCAGGCCCTGCGCCAGGACATCGCCGCTGGCGAGGTTGTGCCGCCGCTGGGCCTGCTGCGCGCGGCTCGCCCCGCGCTGCTGGCCGCCCTCGCCAGCGAGAGCGAAAGGCCCATCCTGGTCGTCGCCGGCAGCGTCGAGCGCGCCCGCGCTCTCCACCAGTCGCTGCGCCACTGGCACCCCCGCCCCGAAAATGTCCTGCGCTTTCCCGAATCGCCGACGCTCTTTTACGAGCTGGCGCCCTATCCGCGCGAGACCATCGCTGGCCGCATGGCGGTCCTCTGCCAGCTTGCCGGCGCGGGGCGGGGCGAAGGGGTGGTGGTCGTCGCCTCGGCGCGGGCGCTGATGCAGCCCACCCTCCCGCTGCAACAGTTCCGCCTCAACACGCGCACTCTGGGCGCTGGCCAGAGCCTGGAAGCAGAAGACACCGTCCGCCGCTGGAGCGGCCTGGGCTATGAGATGGTCACGGTGGTGGAGGAGGCGGGCCAGTTCAGTCACCGCGGCGGCATTCTAGACATTTTCCCGCTCGATGCCGTCGCGCCGGTGCGCGTCGAGCTGTTCGGCAACGAGATCGAGTCGATCCGCCGCTTTGACCCGACGACGCAGCGCTCGGCGGGGACGGTGAAGGAGGTGACGATCCCGCCAGCGCGCGAGCCGCTGCCCCGCCACGGGCCGCGGGTGCTGCAAGAGGTCGCCGCCTGGCTCGACGCGCCGCACGCGCCCGAAATCGCCGCCAGGCTGAGCGAACACCGCCAGGGATTACAGGCCGGCGCGCCCTTCCCCGGCATCGAGTTCTACCTGCCCTACTTTTACAGCCATCCTGCCTGCCTGGTCGACTATCTGCCCAGGGAGGGTCTGCTGGTCGTGGACGACCCGACCGAGCTGTCCAACGTCTGGGCCAGCCTGGAAGAAGAGGCCCTCGGCCTGCGCCAGGCAGCCGAGGAGGAGGGCAACCTGCCCCCCAACTATCCGCTGCCCTATGTCACCTGGGACGAGTGGCAGGAACGCCTGGAGGACCGCCTCGCGCTGGTGCTGGGCCACGGCGAAGGCGCCCTCTTCCCCGAGCTGGCCTCGGCGTTCCATCCCGGCCCGCGCTATGGCGGCCAGTTGAACAGCCTGATGGAGGACGTGGAAAAGTCGCTGGCGGGGGGCGAGAACGTGGTCATCGTCAGCCGCCAGGCCCGCCGCCTGTCGGAGCTGTGGGCCGAGGAACGCGAACCGGTACTGCCCGTGCCGGCGCTGCCGGAGCCACCCCGCGCCCGCCTCGTCTTTGTCCAGGGGCCGCTGGAGGAAGGATGGGTGTTGCGGCCAGGCGACCCTCGCCAGTCGCCCCTGCGCCTGGTGACCGACGCCGAGATCTTTGGCTGGCGCATGCCCGAGCCGCGCCGTCCGGCCCGCCGTCGCCGCATGGCCCCCGAAGCTCTCTACGCCGACCTGAGCCTCAACGACCCCGTCGTGCACGTCGACTATGGCATCGGCATCTTTCGCGGCCTGGTGACCCATCGCGTGGAGGGCGAGGAGCGCGAGTACCTGCTGGTCGAGTACGACAAGGGCGACCTGCTCTACGTGCCCATCTATCAGGCCGAGCGGCTGGCGCGCTACGTCGGCGCGGACGACCGCCCGCCGCAGCTCAGCCGCCTGGGCAGCGCCGAGTGGGGGCAGCTCAAACACCAGGCCCGCCGCGCCGTCGAGGAGATGGCGCGCGAGCTGCTGGAGTTGTACGCCCTGCGCGAGGTCACGCCGGGCTATGCCTTCAGTCCCGATACCCCCTGGCAGGCCGAGCTGGAAGCCAGCTTCCCCTATCTGGAGACCCCCGACCAGGCCCGCGCCATCAGCGAGGTCAAAGCGGACATGGAGCGCCCCCGGCCTATGGACCGCCTGGTCTGCGGCGACGTGGGCTATGGCAAGACTGAGGTGGCGTTGCGCGCCGCCTTCAAGGCGGTGATGGACGGCAAGCAGGTCGCCATCCTGGTGCCGACGACCGTTCTGGCCCAGCAGCACCTGACCACCTTTCGCCGCCGCCTGGCGCCCTTCCCGCTGAACGTGGAGATGCTCTCCCGCTTCCGCACGCCAGCCGAGCAGGCGCGCGTCCTGGGGGGGCTGCGGGAGGGGACGGTGGACATTGTCATCGGCACACACCGCCTGCTGCAGAGGGATGTCGCCTTCAAGGACCTGGGGCTGGTGGTCATCGACGAGGAACAGCGTTTCGGCGTGACGCACAAGGAGCGGCTCAAGCGCATGCGCACCGAGGTCGACGTGCTGACCATGACCGCCACGCCCATCCCGCGCACGCTCTACCTCTCGCTCAGCGGCGTGCGCGACATCAGCATCATCGAGACGCCGCCGGAGGAGCGGCTGCCGGTTTCGACCTATGTGGGCGGCTATGACCCGCAGGTGGTGCGGCGGGCAATCCTGCGCGAGATGGAGCGCTCAGGGCAGGTCTTTTACGTCCACAACCGCGTCCAGACCATCGAGACAGTGCGACGGCGGCTGGCGCAGATCGTGCCGGAGGCGCGCCTGGCTGTGGGCCACGGGCAGATGCGCGAGCGCGAGCTGGAGGAGGTGATGGTGCGCTTTGCCGCCGGCGAGGTCGATGTGCTCCTCTGCACCAGCATCATCGAGAGCGGCCTCGACATTCCCAATGCCAACACGCTCATCGTCGAGCAGGCGGAGCGCTTTGGCCTGGCCCAGCTCTACCAGTTGCGCGGACGGGTTGGCCGCGGCGCGCGGCGGGCCTTTGCCTACTTTTTCTACAGCCCCGGCCACCTCACCAGCGACGCCTATCAGCGGCTGGAGACGATCCGCGAGGCCAGCGAGCTGGGAGCTGGCTACACCATCGCCATGCGCGACCTGGAGCTGCGCGGCGCGGGGGAGGTGCTGGGGGTGCGCCAGAGCGGGCATATCGCCGCCATCGGCTTTGACCTCTACACGCGGCTGCTGGCACGGGCGGTGCAACAGTTGCGCGCCCGCCAGAGGGGCGAGCCTCCGCCGCCGGAACCGCTGAGCGACATCCGCATCGACCTGCCGCTGGCGGTCGGCCTGCCGCCCGACTATGTGCCCGACAACAACCTGCGCCTGCGCCTCTACCGTCGCCTGGCCAGCCTGACCACGCTGGCCCAGGTCAACGAGATCGAGGCAGAATTGCAGGATCGCTTCGGCCCTCTGCCGCCTTCCGCCAGAAACCTGATGTTCCAGCTTCGCCTCAAGCTGCTGGCCCGCGATGCAGGGATCAGGAACACGCTGGTGGAGAACGGCCAGCTTGTGCTGCATGTCGACTGGCTGGAAAGCGCCGGGCGGCACAGGGTGCAGGAGCGCCTCGGCGAGCTGGGCTATGTGGGCCGGCGCACCGTCGCCCTCCCGCTGACAAAGGACTGGCAGGAGCGCCTGCGCGCCGTGTTCGAGGTCCTGCGGCGCCTCTACCCGCCCCGCTAAAGCGCCGTTGCCCGCCTCAAAGGGGCATGTTCACCGCTTCGAACACTCGCTCTGGCCGTTCGAAGCAGATGGAGCGCCCCGCTTATTTAGTAGGGATACATTGACTTTATTATGCCGCTGTGGTACAATGCCCCCATCTGGAGGCGCTGACGATGAACAGACTGGCCCGTGAAAGCAGCCCCTACCTCCTCCAGCACGCCAATAACCCGGTGGACTGGTATCCCTGGGGCGCCGAGGCGCTGGAAAAGGCGCAGCAGGAAGACAAGCCCATCTTTCTCAGCATCGGCTACGCCGCATGCCACTGGTGCCACGTCATGGCCCACGAGTCCTTCGAAGACGAAAACGTGGCCGCGATCCTCAACGAGCATTTCGTCAGCATCAAGGTCGACCGCGAGGAGCGGCCCGACCTCGACCGCATCTACATGGCCGCCGTGCAGGCGCTCACCGGCAGCGGCGGCTGGCCCATGAGTGTCTTTCTCACGCCCGATGGCCTCCCCTTCTACGGCGGCACTTACTTCCCGCCGACGCCGCGCCACGGCCTGCCCTCCTTCACCCAGGTGCTCTCTGCCGTCGCCAACGCCTGGCAGACCCGCCGCCGTGAACTGGTCGAAGGAGGCCTTCGCCTCGCCCAGGCCATCCAGCGCCAGATGTTTCCTCTCGAACCCGAGACCCCGCAACCCCAGACCCTGCAACCTGCCATCCTTCACCAGGCTGTCCACTCTATCCGCCAGAGCTTTGACCCTCGCTACGGCGGCTGGGGCAGCGCGCCCAAGTTTCCCCAACCGATGATCCTCGAGTTCCTCCTCCGCTACGCGCTCGTCACCGGTGATGCCCCGGCCCTGCAGATGGTCACCCACACCCTGGAAGCGATGGCCCGCGGCGGCCTCTATGACCAGCTCGGCGGCGGCTTTCACCGCTATTCGGTCGATGCCCACTGGACGGTGCCCCACTTTGAAAAGATGCTCTACGACGTCGCTCAACTGGCCCGCGTCTACCTGCATGCCTGGCAGTTCACAGGCGATCCATTCTACCGCGCGATCGTCGAAGAAAGCCTGGACTATGTCGTCCGCGAGATGACCGACCCCGCTGGCGGTTTTTACGCCACCCAGGACGCCGACAGCGAGGAGGGCGAGGGCAGCTTTTACCTGTGGACGCCGGCCGAAATCCGCGCCCTGCTGGGCGACCAGGCCGCTCCCTTCCTCGCCGCCTATGGCGTCACCGAAGAGGGCAATTTCGAGGGCCGAAACATTCTCCAACTGAAAGGCTCGCTCGCAGAACGCCAGGCCCTGGCCGCGGCCCGCCGTCGCCTGCTGGAAGCGCGCCAGCGCCGCCCCGCTCCCAGGCGGGACAAAAAGGTGCTGACTCCCTGGAACGGCCTGATGCTCGCTGCCTTTGCCGAGGCCGCCCGCGCGCTGGGGCGCGCCGACTACCGCCAGGTCGCTGCGCGCAACGCCGATTTTCTCCTGCGCGCCCTGCGCCTGGCTGACGGCCGCCTCCTCCACGTCTGGAAGGACGGCGCCGCCAAAATCGACGGCTATCTGGAAGACTATGCCGGCCTGATCGACGGCCTGCTGGAGCTGTACCAGACCACTTTCGAGCGGCGCTGGTTCGACGCCGCCCGCGAGCTGGCCGACGCCATGCTCGAACGCTTCGGCGCGCCCGACGGCGGCTTTTTCGACACCAGCGCCGACCACGAAGCGCTGGTCGTCCGCCCGCGCGAGGTGCAGGACAACGCTGTGCCGTCCGGCAGCGCCATGGCCACCGTCGTCCTCCTCCGCCTGGCTGACCTGGCTGGCGAGCCGCGCTACGGCGACGCTGCCCTGGAGAGCTTGCGCCTCCTCTTGCCGCTCCTGGCGCGCTACCCGCTGGCCTTTGGCCACTGGCTGACCGGGCTGAGCTATGCGCTGGCCCACCCGCGTCAGGTGGCGATTGTCGGTCTCCCTGCCGTGGACGACACACAGGCGCTGCTGGCGGCCTGCCGCGACGGCTACCGCCCGCACCAGGTCGTCGCCCTGGGCGCGCCGGGCGACCCCGCGCCGCTGCCGCTGCTGCAGGGCCGCACCCTCGTCGATGGCCGCGCTGCGGCCTACGTCTGCTTCGATGCCACCTGCCGCCCGCCGGTCCATGACCCGGCGGCGCTGCGCGATTTGCTGGAGGAAAAGGGCTATGGGCCCATGCGGTCAGCATGAATCTGTCCTGTCAAGAGGAGCGATGAAACCGCTTTGCTTCATCCTGACTGCCTGCCTGGTCCTGGGGTTATCTGCCTGCGGGGGATCGGTCGCACCGCCCTCTTCCCCCCTCGCGGAGCCGACAGGCGTAACCCCCACCGTTACAGCCCCGCCAGGCCCTGCTCCGCAAGAGATACCGCCTGTCTTTGCTGTCCCCCGTGCCATTCCTCCTCAAGCCTGCCTGCTGGCCGATCTCCTCATGGGTGAGCGGCTTTGGGAGCTGCGTCGTTTTGCATGGTCGCCGACGGGTGACAGGCTGGCTTATGTGGGGCCAGCCGGCCTGCCCGACTCCTCTGCCGGCTCTCTGATGCTCGTCGCCGCCCCCCGCTTCGACACGCCGCAGCGCATTGCCCCCGGCGCCGTCGGCGACCCCACCTGGTCCCCTGACGGCTCGTGGCTTGCCTTTGTCGCTTTCCGGGCCGATGACCAGGTGGGCACGATCATCGCCGTCGACGTCGAAACCCTGGCCCTGCTCGACCTGCTCCCTGGCGATATGGCGCGCACAGATCCGGGTGCAGGCTATAAAGCGATTGACAGTTGGCCCGCCGAACGCCTGCTGGTCATGACAAATTGCGGAACGGGGTGCCGCCAGCCCTGGTATCTCGATCCCCGCACGAGCACGATGGAGCCGGTCTTCCGTTTCAGCCCACAAGAGGCCTCCTATGCCTGGAGCCCCGATCGAACGGCCGCAGTGGTCACTGGCGGGGCAGCTCCTCAGATCGGCATTGCCCTGGACGGCGAGGGGGAGATTTCCTGGCTCTCTGGAACGCCGGATCCGGCCTGGACCTTCTTTGCGGATTGGTCTCCTGACAGCTCCCGTTTTCTCTTTTTGCGTCAATCCGACCAGGCAGCCCAGGCGGCGGAACTGTGGGAGTGGAACACAAGGACGGGAGAAGGCTCTCTCCTGCTCTCCGGCGTCATCGCGGCGCGCTGGTCACCCCGCGGTGACCGCATCGCTTTTGTGATGCTGGGACAGCCGCGTTTCACCCCTGACGGGCAGTGGCAGGATGTCACGGTCACTCCCCAGGGCCCCAATCCTCTGTGGATGGGAATCTATCTGTATCCCGAAGGAAGCCTGATGGCCCTCTTTGAGATCGGCCAGGTGGATGGGGATTCCAGCGCCCTGGTAGAGTCCATGCAAACCCGGTCGCTCGCCCCGCTGTGGTCGCCGGATGGAAGAAACCTGCTGTACCACGATGGCGTGGGGCGGATGTGGGTCCTTTCCGTGGACGAATTGTCCCGCTATGAAATGCCCACCCAGGGATACGCGGCGGAATGGTCGCCTGACGGGAGGAAGCTGGCCGTCGCCACGTCTGACCGTTTGCAGATATTTGCTGTTCCGTGTTCGCCATGACCGGGCACCCTGGCTCGCCGTGTGAGTGGGTGGATACTTTCCCCGCCTTTTTGGCCTGGTGGAGCAGGTATCAAGACAGGCCGCTGGACGACCAGATAGAGGGCTGGGAAAGGGAGTACATGGCGCTGTGGCCTGAGCTGTTGAGCAGGCAAATAGAGGACTATGAAGGGCTGGACTGGCGCCAGATCGCCCGCCAGAGGGTTTTCCCTTATCTGAGCGGGTGGCTTCCCGCCATGCGACAGGCGCATCAGAATCTGCTCGATTGGGGCGAGCCTCTCTATTCCAGAGCGCAACAGATGCTCTCTTTCGAGAGCGAGGCAACTTGGGTTATCTATGTGGGCATTGGCTGCGGCGCAGGGTGGGCAACGACCTTTGGCGGCCTGCCAGCCATCCTGTTTGGACTGGAAAGCATTGCCGGGTGCGGCTGGAGTGACGTCGAGGCCATCACGGGCCTGCTCGGCCACGAGTTCGGTCACCTGGCGCACGATCACTGGCGCAGACAGGTTGGGAAATCAAGGGGCAGTGGGCCCTGGTGGCAACTCTATGAGGAAGGCTTTGCTCAACATTGCGAACAGTTGATCGCGCCTGCGCCTCGCTGGCGTCAAGCAAGGGGCGACGATCGGTGGCTCGAGTGGTGTCAGAGTCACGAGGGCTGGCTTGCCCGAGAGTACTTGAAGGCAGTAGACGCCGGAGAGTCCGTCTCTGCTTTCTTTGGCTCGTGGTTCGAGATCTGTGGTCGGAGCGAGACGGGCTATTTTCTTGGCTACAAAGCCATCGAGAGCCTGAAGAGGCGCCTGGATTTGAAGGAAATCGCCTTGCTGGAGAACGTGGAAGACGATTTGCGGCCCATTCTGGAGCAGATGGCAGCCCTGTAGGACAACTGCTTGCAGTTGTCCTACTGCGGAGGTGTTTCTATGGATCTCCACGGTCAAGTTGCCCTGGTTACCGGTGGCGCGGTGCGGCTGGGCCGCGCCATCGTCCTCGGCCTGGCCCAGGAGGGCTGCCACGTCATTGTCCACTACCACCGTTCCGCCAGCGCCGCGGAGGAGACGGTCGCCGCCGCCCGTCGCCTGGGGGTGGAGGCCGTGGCTCTCCCCACTGACCTGGCCGACCCCGCTGCCGCCTCTGCTCTCGCCCGCGCTGCCACGGAGCGCCTGGGCCGCGTCGACATCCTGGTCCATTCGGCCTCGCCCTTTGTCCCCGGTGGCCTGCTCGATACGACGCCCAAGACCTGGCGGCAGGTGATGGGCGTGCTGGTCGACAGCCTCTTCTCCATGGCCCAGGAGCTTGCGCCGGGGATGGTCGAGCGCGGCGAGGGCAACATCGTGGCCATCCTCGACCGCGGCGCGTTCGACGCCTGGCCGCGCTTTCTGGCCCACAGCGTCGGCAAGAGCGCGCTGTGGGCGCTGGTCCGCCACCTGGCCATCGCCCTGGCCCCTCACGTCCGCGCCAACGGCATCGTCCCCGGGCCGGTGCTCCCGCCGCCAGGCTACAGCGACGCTCAGCAGGCGCGCATCGCCGCCGGCACGCTGCTGGAGCGCTGGGGCCGCCCGCAGGACGTGGTCGATGCGCTGCTCTTCCTGCTCCGCGCCGACTATATCACTGGCGAAGCCCTCTTTGTCGACGGCGGCGAGCGCTGGGCCCACCGCCGGGAACAAGCAGTCCCTTGAGGCTGCCTACGTCCCCTCCTCCCACGACGCCAGATAGACCTGCTGCGCCGGTGTCAGCACGTCGATCTCGACGCCCATCGCCTTGAGCTTGAGGCGGGCGATCTCCTGGTCGATCTCTTCGGGCACGGTGTAGACCTTTTTCTCCAGCCGGTCGGCGTTCTTCAGCATATAGGCAGCGCAGAGGGACTGGTTGGCAAAGGACATGTCCATCACCGCGCTGGGGTGGCCTTCAGCGGCAGCCAGGTTGACCAGCCGCCCCTCGGCCAGCAGGTAGATGTGGCGGCCGTCGCCCAGGATGTACTCCTCGACAAAGGGACGCACGCGGCGCGGCTCGCCCTTTGCCATCTCCTGCAACGCCGGGATGTTGATCTCGACGTTGAAGTGGCCCGAGTTGGCCACGATGGCGCCGTCCTTCATCACCGCAAAGTGCTGCCGGTCGATCACGTTGATGTCGCCAGTGGAGGTGATGAAAATGTCGCCCAGCGGCGCGGCCTCCTGCATCGGCATCACCCGATAGCCGTCCATCACCGCCTCCAGCGCCTTGAGCGGATCGACCTCGGTGATGATGACGTTGCCGCCCAGCCCTCTGGCGCGCATGGCGATCCCCCGGCTGCACCAGCCGTAGCCAGCCACGACGACGGTCTTGCCGGCAATGAGGACGTTGGTGGCGCGGATGACGCCGTCGAGCGTGGATTGGCCCGTGCCGTAGCGGTTGTCGAACAGATGCTTGGTCAGCGCGTCGTTGACGGCGACGATGGGGTAGCGCAGCACGCCGTCGCGGGCCATCGCCCGCAGGCGGATGACGCCGGTGGTCGTCTCCTCCGTCCCGCCGATGACGTTGCCGATCAGGTCGGTGCGCTCCTTGTGCAGCGTGCTCACCAGGTCCGCGCCGTCGTCCATGGTGATGTGCGGCTTGTGGTCGAGCGCGGCGTGGATGTGCTTGTAGTAGGTCTCGTTGTCCTCGCCTTTGATGGCAAAGACGGGAATCTCATAGTACGAGACCAGCGCCGCAGCCACGTCGTCCTGCGTGGAGAGCGGGTTGGAAGCGGTCAGCACGACCTCGGCGCCGCCGGCCTGGAGGGTGCGGGCCAGGTTGGCCGTCTCGGTGGTGATGTGCAGGCAGGCAGCCAGCCGCGCGCCCTTGAGCGGCTTTTCGTCCTGGAAGCGCTCGCGGATCAGACGCAGCACCGGCATCTCGCGCTCCGCCCACTCGATACGCAGGCGGCCCGCCGGGGCCAGGTTGATGTCTCGAATATCGTGGTCTATGGACATGGGTTCTCCTTCAATAAAGTGATGGGCAGGGACGGCAGAGGGAATGGAGCGCCCTCCTCCCGTCTACCGTGTGCCGTCTGTTATCTCCTCGCCAAAAAGCTCCCGAAAGCGAGCCATGAACTCGGACAGGGTGTAGCAATGGGTCTGGGGACCGGCAACCTCCAGGACATACGTGGCCGCCAGACTCCCCATCCGCCCTGCCAGCTCCCAGGGGAGACCCAGCGCCAGCCCTTTGATCAGACCGGCGCGGAAGGCGTCGCCGACGCCGGTGGGATCGGCGGCCTGCCGCGGGGGGACGGCGGGAATCTCGTACAGGCGGCCGTCAGCCCAGATATGGGAGCCGTCGGCCCCGTGCGTCACCACGCAGGCGCGTGCTGGCGCTGCCCGAATCTCCTCGGCGCTCAGGCCGGTCTTTTGGCGGAGCATCTCGAACTCGTAGGCGTTGACCACCAGCAGGTCGCACCCCGCCAGCCCCGCCCGCAACTCTTCGCCAGAGAGACGGACGATCTGCTGGCTGGGGTCGTACAGGTAGGGAATGCCCAGCTCCTGGCACTCGGCGGCATACCTGACCATGGCCACGGGGTCGTTGGGCGAGATGGTGGCCAGGTCGATCTCGCTGGCGTCCAGATCGCGGAAGGACAGCTCGCGGGCGCGGGCCATGGCGCCAGTGTAAAAGCTGGCGATCTGGTTGCCGTCCAGGTCGGTGTTGACAAAGAACGAGGCGGTGAACAGGTCGGCCTCCTGGCGCGTCAGCGACGTGTCGACGCCGCACGCCTCCAGGTAGGCGCGATAGTCGCCGAAATCCTGCCCCACCGTGCCCATCAGTCGCGGCCGCTCGCCCAGCAGCGCCAGGTTGTAGGCAATGTTGGCGGCAACCCCGCCCCGCTGACGGCGCATGTCGTCGACCAGAAAGCTGAGCGAAAGCTTGTCCAACTGGTCAGGTAGAATGTGCTCGGCAAAGCGACCGGGGAAGGTCATCAGATAGTCATAGGCAATCGAACCGCTGACGACAATGTTCATCGTTTCCCTCCCTGCCGGCTCAACAGCACGCGCAGATAAATCCACAGCACGCGAAAGCCGGTGCGGAACGCCCTGGCGCCGACGATGCCCTTGCCCTGGGCAGCGGTGCGCGGGTGATAGGCGATGGCGACTTCTTTGATCTCATAGCCGCGCTGGAGCAGTTTGCAGGGCAGCTCGAAATCCAGGTCGAAATCGTGCGCCCTCAGATCGAGCGAGCGCGCCACGTCGACGCGCACCAGTTTGGGGCCGGTGGCGATGTCGGTCAGGTGGCCGCCAAAGAGCAGGTTGGCGATGTGGGTGAGCAGCCATACGCCCCAATAGTTTTCGGCGTACTGGTAGACCCTGCGCCCGCCCAGCGTGCGCGAGCCAAAGACGGCGACGGTCTCCCCCGGCACGACCGCCGCCAGCATGCGCGGGATGTCCGCTGCCTGGTACTCCAGGTCCGCGTCAAAGATGAGGAAATAGTCGCCGCTGGCGGCAGCGATGCCGCTCAGCACCGAGGCGCTCTTGCCCAGGTTGCGCGGGTGCAGGATGACGCGCACGGCGGGGTCATCGAGCGCCTGCAGCAGTTCGCGCGTGCCGTCAGTGGAGAAATTGTCGACGACAATGACTTCCTTCTCCCACTGGGGCCCCAGGTCGACCGCCTGCGCCTGCTCGATGGCCTGCAAGATCGTGCGACGCTCGTTGTAGGCGCAGATGATGATCGATAGCTTCATCGTTCACAACACCTGATCGAAAAATGCCGCCAGCCGCGCATAGAGCCGCTCCTGATTGGCCGGTTTGGTGATGCCGTGCCCCTCGTCCTCAAAGACCAGCATCTCGTAGGGCACGCCATGCGCCTCCAGCCGCTCGACCATCTGCCGCGCGTTCTCCGGGGTGACGTTGGGATCGCGCGCGCCCTGGACGATCAGCAGCCGCCCGCGGATGCGGTCGATGAAGTGGATCGGCGAGCGCTCAGCATAGCGCTCTGGCACCTCCTGCGGACTGCCGCCCATCATCTCTTCGCTCAGCGGCCGCAGGTCGGGGCGGGTGGTCTCGTAATCGACCACCAGGTCGGTCATGCCGCAGATGGGGGCGGCGGCAGCGATGAGTTCGGGCGGGTAGTGGGTGATGAGGAACCAGGACGAATAGCCGCCGTAGGACGTGCCGGTGACGCCGATGCGACCAGGCTCGGCCAGGCCGGCCTCGATCAGCGCCTCGGCCCCGGCGGCAATGTCCGCCTGCTCGCGCCCGCCCCAGCCGTCCTCCTTGATCGCCTGACGGAAGGCCAGTCCAAAGCCGGTGCTGCCGCGATAATTGACGTCCAGCACGTTAAAGCCCTGCGCCACCAGGTACTGAATCTGCGCGTTGAAGCGGTCCTCCGAATGGTCGGACGGCCCGCCGTGGACGTAGAGGATGGCGCGGCGGGGGTTGGGCCGCGCGCGGTAGAGCCAGCCCTGGATGCTCAGCCCGTCGACCGAGCGCCAGCGGAAATCTTCGGCCGGCGTCAACTGCTCGGCTGTGAGCGCCGTGCGTTCCCAGAAACGGGTGAGCGAGACCATCTCGCCTGGCCCCTGCGCCCCTGCCGGCAGGCGCACCAGGTCGGCCGGCTGGGTGGCGCCATAGTAGAGGGCGATCCAGGCGCCGTCCGCAGCGCGGCCAAGGGGCAGCAGGTTGCCCGCCGGCCAGGGAAAGGCGCTCTCGACGCCGCTGAGCGGATCGAGGAGGGAGGGAAAGTGGCGCGCCTGGCGCAGCTCGTCGAGGATGACCAGGCCGTCGGGCGAGACGTGGAGCGCCTCGATGTTGCGCGCCGGGTCGTCGAGCAGCCAGCGCGTCTCCCCGCTGGGGCAGTGATAGACGCCCACGCTGCGGTGGCTCTGGGAACGGCCCTCGCGGGCGTCGGAGAGAAAGACGACCCTCTCGCCGTCGGGCAGCCAGCGCGCCTCGATCTTGACCGCGTCGCCGTGATGGAGGATCTCGCGGTCCTGCTGCCCTTCCACATCGACCAGGTGAATCTGCACGCCGGCGGGGTGGCGGTCCTTGCGCGGATAGATGAGGTGAGTGCCGGGGCGGTTGAGGCGTGGGATCGACCAGGCGGGCTGGCGCGGGCGGGCGATGGGCCGGCGCTCTCCCGTGCGCAGGTCGTGGCGATAGATCCACGTCGGTTCGATCTCCTGGCCGCTGGCGACATCGAAATTGGCCCCGTAGAAGAGCGTATGGCCGTCCGGGTGCAGGTCGCCGCCGCGCAGAAAATAGGGCGGACGGTCCTCGGTCAGCGGCACCATCTCGCCGGGCCGCGCCAGGTCGACGCGAAAGAGGCGCACGCGCTCATCGCCGTCGTGATCTTCGGCGACGATCACTGCCTGCGAGTCGGGCGTCCAACTGACCCACTCGGTTTCCTCCGGCGTGTGGGTCAGGGCGACGGGAAGGGCCGATCCATCGGCGGGCACGGCAAAGACATCCAGGTTCTCGTGGACGCGGTACCAGACAAAGGCCACATGGCGGCGGTCCGGCGAGAGCCCCGCGTCGATGACGCTGGGCAGGGAGAGAAGCTGGCGTAACAGGTTGTGCGTCCTGGGAGAATCTGCGTTCATCTGCGTCCCATTCCAGTCTTGAAAAACTCGTCAAAGCAGTCCAGCATGTAATCGAGCCGCGCGTCGTCGATGCCGGGATAGACGCCGACGAAAAAGGCCGAGCGCAGAATCTGGTCGGCGTTGGTCAGCCTGCCGACGACGCGGTGGGGGATGTCCTGGTAGGCGGGCTGGCGGGTGATGTTGCCGGCAAAGAGGAGCCGCGTCTCGATGTTGCGCCCTTCGAGAAAGGTGACCAGATCGCGCCGCGAGAAGGGCGCGGTGGGCCGCACGGCGAGGGGGAAGGCGAACCAGGCCGGCTCGGCGCGCGGGCTCCACGTCGGCAGCAGCAGAAACTCCTGGTAAGCCTGGAGGCCCTGGTAGAGACGGGCAAAGTTGCGGCGGCGCGCAGCGATGAACGCCGGCAGCTTGTCCAACTGGGCCAGCCCTATCGCTGCCTGGATGTCGGTCATCTTGAGGTTGTAGCCGATCTCGCTGTAGAGGTAGCGGTGGTCGTACGGCTCGTCCAGGCCGGGGATGCGCCAGTCGAAGCGGCGGCCGCAGGCGCCGTTGGGCGGGCTGTCGTGACGGCAGTAGCAGTCGCGCCCCCAGTCGCGCAGGCTGTGAGCGACCCGCGCCAGCAGCGGGCTGTCGGTGAGCAGCGCGCCGCCTTCGCCGCTGGTGATGTGGTGAGCGGCGTAAAAGCTGAGGGTGGCTATGTGGCCAAAAGTGCCCACCAACTGGCCGTCGTAGGTGCTGCCCAGGGCGTCGCACGTGTCCTCGATGACGTAGAGATCGTGGGCGCGGGCAAAGGCCATCACTGCCTCCATCTCTGCCGGATTGCCCAGGGTGTGGGCGAAAAAGAGCGCCCGCGTCCGTTCCGACAGCGCCGCCTCCAACTGTTCAGGATCCAGGTTGTAGCTGCCCATCTGGCAGTCGATCAGCACCGGCAGCAGGCCGTTCTGGACGATGGGGGCGACAGTGGTGGGGAAGCCCATCGCCGGGGTGATCACCTCGTCGCCGGGCTGCAGCGGACGCTCCAGCCGCCGCGAGCGGAGCGCCGCCACAGCGATCAGATTGGCCGACGAGCCCGAATTGACCGTCAGGGCGTGGCGCACCCCCACAAAGCGCGCCAGCCCCTCCTCAAAGGCCGCCGCGCGGGGACCAGCGGTGAGCCAGAAATCGAGCACGGCCTCCGTTGCCGCCACCAGCTCGGCCTGGTCATAGACTCGCCCGGCGTAGGAGATGCGCGTCTGGCCCGGCGTGAAGGGCCGTTCGACGTGGACGGCGCGGTAGTAGGCGGCCACCCCCTCCAGAATCTGGCGGCGCAGCGCCTCGGCGGAAGTCGGATCGCTCATGCGGACTGCTCTCCCTCGCCAAAAGCCTGGATTGTCCGGCGCAGGCCCTCCTCCAGCGACACCCTGGCCCGCCAGCCGATCAGCCGCGCCGTGCGCGCGGCATCGGCTACCAGGTGCATGACCTCGCCGGGGCGGTAGGGGATGGCGCCGGCAAGGATGCGGCCAGAAGCGCCGGTCATGGCCCAGATGCGCTCCACCACCTGGCGGACGGAGTGGGCTTCCCCCGTCCCCAGGTCGATGCTCGTCCCTTCGATGGCCGGCACGCAGGCGCACGCCAGCAGGCCCTCGACCACGTCATCGACGAACACGAAATCGCGCGCCTGCTCGCCAGCGGTCATGCGGAAGTCCTCGCCGTTCAGCGCCGCGCGGATGGCTGAGGGGATCAGCGTGTGCGCTGGCTGGCCCGGCCCATAGACCTGGAAGGGGCGGACGACGACGACGGGCAAAGCGCAGGTGCGCCAGTAGGCGCGGGCAAAGGCCCAGGCGGCAGCCTTGGACGCGGCGTAAAAGTTGAGCGGGTCGAGCCCTTCGAGCGCCTGGCGCGGGCCGTACTCGTGACACGTGCCCACCAGCACCAGCCGCCCCACGCCGCTCTCGCTCAGCGCCTCCATCAGCAGCACCGCGCCGCCCGTGTTGACAATCAGCGCCGCGCGCGGGTCGATGGTTGGCTCGGTGACGCCGACCGCCGCCAGGTGAAACACGACCTGCGGCCTGGCCTCCGCCACGGCCTGCGCGATGCTTTCGGGAATGCGCACGTCGAGCGGAAGCTGCCTGGCCTGGGCCGGCACGCGCCCGGCCGGCTCGTCCGGCAGGACGCCCGCCCAGACCTCTGCGCCCGTCTCGAGCAGGCGCCCGATCAGGCGCGGCCCGACAAAGCCCGTCGCGCCGGTGACCAGCACGCGGCTCATCTCTGCCGTCACCGCCCCTCCTGGTCGGCCAGGAACGCCCGGTACCATGTGACGGTCTCTTGCAACCCCTGCTCCAGCGAATAGACCGGCGCCCAACCGAGCATCCGCCTGGCTTTCTCGCTGCCCAGGTATTGGGCCTTGATCTCGCCGCTGGCCTGGCCCAGGATGAGCGGCTCCAGTCCCGGCTGACCGACGACGGCGATGATCGTCTCGACGATTTCGAGCACGGAACGGGGGGCGTCCATGCCAAAGTTGAACGCCTGACCGCGGATTTCGGGGCGCTCCAGTTGTTCGGCCAGCAAAAGGTAGGCGCTGACCGCGTCGCGGATGTAGAGATAGTCGCGCACCATTGTGCCGTCGGAGCGGATGATCGGCCGCTCGCCGCGCAGCGCGCTGCGGATCGTGCCGGGAAAGATGCGGCTCCAGTTGAGGTCGCCCCCGCCGTAGAGATTGGCGCAGCGGGTGACGGCGACGGGAAGCCCGTAGGTGGTGGCATAGGCGCGGGCGATCAGGTCGGCGCAGGCTTTGGAGACGTCGTAGGGATAGCAGCCCAGCAGCGGGGCGTCCTCTGTGTAGGGCAGGCTGTCGTGGACGCCATAGGCCTTGTCGCTGGAGGCGACGACGATACGGGCGACGGTTGGCGTGCGCCGCGCTGCCTCCAGCACGGTCCATGTGCCCTTGATGTTGGTCTCGAAGGTGGAAAGCGGGGCGCGGTTGGCGATGGGGACAATCGTCTGCGCGGCCAGGTGAAAGACGGTCTCGATCTCGTACTCGTTCAGCGCCCGCTCGACCAGCGCATAGTCCGTCACGTCGCCGCGGACAATGGCGATGCGGCGCTCGTAGCCGGAGCGGCGCAGGTGGGAGTGGGGCACCTCGTCGCGGACCAGTCCGACCACAGCGGCCCCGGCATCGACCAGGGCAGCCGTCAGCCAGGAGCCCAGCAGGCCCGTGCAGCCGGTGACCAAAACGGGGCGATCATGCCAGAAACTGTCGCTCATCTCCACACCTTCCACGGCTGGCGCTCGTGCCAGACCGTCTCCAGTTCCAGCGCGTCCTTGAACGTCTTCATCGAACGCCAAAAGCCCGTGTGACGGTACATCATCAGTTGCCGTTCGGCGACCAGGCGGGGCAGCACCTGGCGCTCCAGATGAACGTCCTGCCCGTCCATATAGTCCAGCACCCCCCGCTCGAAGAGCATAAAGCCCGCATTGACCCAATGGTCGAGCTCGGGTTTTTCAAGAAAGCCGCTGACCTCGCCGTTTTCGTCCAGCTCGAAAATGCCCAGGTGGGACTGGAGGCGCACGCCGGTCACTGTGGCCAGGCGGCCATGGCGGCGGTGGAAAGCCAGCAGCGCGTCCAGGTCGATATCGCCCACGGCCTCGCCATAGGCCACGGCGAAGGTCTGCGTGTCGACATAGCGAGCGGCGCGGCGGATGCGCGTGCCTTTTTCCGCGTCGGCGCCCGTGTCGACCAGCGTGATCTCCCAGCCGGCCTCGTCTTCAGAGTAGTGGTAGACAACCGACTCGGGCTGGCCCAGGCGGAGGGTCAGGTCGCAGCGCAAGTTGTATTCGAGGAAATAGCGCTTGATGTCCTCCGCCTGATGGCCCAGGGCCAGGATGAAGCGGGTGTGGCCAAAGGTCGCATAGATGCGCATGACGTGCCACAGGATCGGCCGGCCGCCGATGTCGGTCAGCACCTTGTTGGTCGGGGACTGCATGCGCACTCCCTGGCCGCCGCACAGGATGATGACGGGCAATCGTTCAGTGGTCATCTGCATACCTCCTGGCCTGGTCGACCAGATGGGCCAGGCTCTGCTCGAAGGGCGGGCGGGCAATGCCAAGCTCGGTGATGATGCCGGTGATGTAACGGTGGGGGGTGATGTCGAAAGCAGGATTGGCGACCGGCACGCCGGGCGGGGCAATGGGCTGCCCCTTGAACATCAGATCGGTGACCTCTTCGGCCGGCCGTTCTTCGATGGGAATGTCGTCGCCGGTCGGTGTGGTCAGGTCGATGGTGGAGGTGGGCACGCAGGGGTAGAAAGGAACGCCGTTCTCTCTGGCCACGACGGCCAGCTTGTAGGTGCCGATCTTGTTGGCGACATCGCCGTTGGCGGCGACGCGGTCGGCGCCGACGAGGACCAGGTCGACCTGGCCGGTGCGCAGAAAGTGGCCGGCGGCGTTGTCGGCGATGAGGGTGAAGGGGATGCCGGCCTGTTGCAGCTCCCACGCCGTCAGCCGGGCGCCTTGCAGGCAGGGGCGCGTCTCGTCGACCAGGACGTGGACGCGCCTGCCCTGCTCGTGGGCAGCGCGGACGACGCCGAGCGCCGTGCCATAATCGACCGTCGCCAGGGCGCCGGTGTTGCAGTGGTGGAGGATGGTCGCGCCGTCAGGCACCAGCGCGGCGCCCACCTGTCCCAGCCGCCGGTTGACCTGCACATCCTGGTCAGCGATGCGCTGGGCTTCGGCCAGAGCGACGGCGCGCATGCGCTGCGGGTCGCTCTCGCGCTGCACGCGCCCCATCACGCGCTCCAGCGCCCAGGCCAGATTGACGGCGGTGGGACGGGCGGCGCGGAGAAGGTCCGCCGCCGCCGCCAGGTCGCGCAGCAGCGCCTGGCTGTCCTGGGCAGGGCTGTGCTGGGCGGCCAATGCCAGGCCGAAAGCGGCTGTCGCGCCGATGGCCGGCGCGCCACGCACGGCCATGTCGCGGATGGCCTGGGCCACCCCGGCGACGCTCTCCAGCTCCAGCAGGCGGAACTCAGCCGGCAAAAGCCGCTGGTCGATCAGGCGGACTCTGCCCTCATGCCACTCGACGCTGCGCACGATACTCCCTTCAAAAAAGAACGCTCTCGCGCGGAGAGCGAATCCCCATTTCGTCGCTCTGAAACGGGAGGTATGGTAGCATAGGGGAGGGGTTTTGTCAATGCCGGACGGTTGCGAGTATTTGTTCCCCTGGCGGCGGTTCGAGGCCGTAGGCTTCCCGCACCTGGGCAGAGAGGAGACAGGCCAGGCGCATCACCCGCTCGGCCACCGGCACAGAGAGGGTGCCTGTGCCGCAGGCGGGGGTGATGAAGGAGCGGGGCAGCAGTTCGCGGCGGTCGAACCCCTTGCGCTCGAACAGCCGCAGCGCCCGTTCCAGAATCTCCCACGCCCCTTCCAGCGTGATCGTCTCGGCGGCGGGGCCGGTGTTGGGGATCACCCCCCAGGCCAGCATCCCGCCCCGCGCCAGGAACGCCTCCACTGCCTCTGGGTAGAGGGCCAGGTTCTCGGCATACTCGCAGGCATCGAAGGAGAGGATGTCAACGGACGTCTCCAGCAGCATGCTCCAGTCGGTGTTGGCGCAGCAATGGACGGCAGTCCAGCCCTGCAGGCCGGCGAAAATCTCCTCCAGCGCAGCGATGACCGTCTCGCGGGAGAGGCTGGCGTAGGCGCTGCCGATCATAGAGAGGAAAGGCTCGTCGATGCAGAGGATCGTGCGCGGGCAGAGGCGGCGCAGTTGGGCTTCCTGCCATTGGGCATGGCGCAGGCTGTTCTTGACGACAATGTCGTGCATCATCTCGTCGTAGAGGACGGGGCGCAGCTCCTGATCGGAGACCTGGAGGCCGAAGCTGATCGGGCCGATGACCTGGCCCTTGACCGCCCAGGCATCGGCGAGCGGGCCACGGCGAAGCAGCTCGTCCAGGCCCGCGGCGTGCTCCGCGTCCAGGGCAAAGAGCTCCGCTCGTTCTTCTAGAAAGGCGGCGTAGAACGCTTCGGCCTGGCCGCTCCACCCTTCGCCCAGCTCGACCCAGATGCGGCCCTCTTCATCGTCGATGCGGACGCCGGGCAGGTGCGCGGCGTACTGGGCATAGATGCTCTCGCGGAAGGCGCGGCGCGGAAGCTGCGGCCAGAAGGGGATGTCGCGGAACGTCGCCAGCACAAAATCGACGGCGGTGGCAGCGTCGAGATGCGGCGTGCTGCCAATGCCAAAGGCGCGGCAATTTGGGGAGTGAAGCTGTGGTTTCATGCTGTTTTTGCTTGTAGGGCGGGCTCGAAAGCCCGCCCTACAAATTTCGCTCATGGTCTCTGGTGGTTCTGGATCGGGTTAGGGGACCGACCAGGTGTACGGGCCGGTGATGTTGACGTCCCGCTCCTCGTCGAGGGCGTTGTGGTCGCAGTCCTCGGCGCGCAGGTCATAGGCGCCCGCGCTGACATTGAAAGTGCGGCTGCTGCCGCTGGAGATGGTCTCGGTGGAACCAAGCTGGTCCTGGCCCCATGTCGTTTCACTGGTTGGTGAGATATAGACGTAGCAGACGGTCTGCCCGGAGTTATTGACCAGGGTCACCGAAGGGCCGCTGGTGCCGCCGCCGCCACCACCGCCACCACAGGCGAGGGCGGCCAGGAGCAGCGCCGCGACGGCAATGAACAACGCGATTCTCTTCTTCATTTCCTTTCCTCCTCAGGGATATGCTTTCAGTATACACCTTATTTGCCAGGAACACAACTCTCAATTACCTGCGCCAGCGGTGCGGCAGCGACAGCACCTGCATGGCCAGGAGGCCGCTCAGAAGGCCGAGGATCGCGATAAAGGCCAGCCCGACGATCTGGGCGATGATCTGCCCGGGACCATCGCCGGCAAAACCCGCTGCCGGCAGAAAGCCGGTCACGCCCTGGCTCGTGACGCCCAGGTAATCGCCGGGGATGCCGTTCCAGCCCTGCCCCCAGCGGCCATCGGCGAAGAGAGCCAGCGCCAGGAGGCCCCAAATCCCGCTCAGCGCCGTCGTCGCCACCGCGGCAGTGCTATCGGCGAGGCCCAACAGCCGGTCGACCAGGTAGACGGCCAGGGGGAAGAACAGCCCGGCGACGGCGCCGACGGCCAGCGCAGCCCAGGGGGGGATAAAGGGCGCGCCTGCCGAGACGGCAACCAGGCCGGCGACCAGCCCCCGCGCCACCATCAAGGGGTCGCCCTGGCCCAGCGCCAGCCAGCAGTAGAAGAGCGTGGTCAGCGTGGCCCCGGCAACGGCCAGCAGCCCGTTGACGGCGGTGCGGCCGGGGTCGATCTGCGCGCTGGCCATGTGAAAAGGCGTGCCCATCGACCAGCCGATCCAGCCCACGACGATCAGCAGCGCGCCCAGGTTGGCCAGCAGCGGGAAATGCGCGGGCGGCATCTCCGCTGGCTCGTCCGCCGTGGGCTGGCGGCCCAGCGCGATCAGCCCGCCCAGCGTGACCATCCCGCCCAGCAGATAGACAACCCCGCTACCGCCATAGTCGACAAAACCGTGGCCGCGAGCGAGTGTTTGTCCCAGCGTGGCCAGCCATCCGCCGCCCCAGGCCCAGCAGGCGATGATGGGGAAAAAGACCGCTGCCGTCAGCAGGCCCAGCAGGAGAGCCTGCCAGCCGCGGGCGCGCCCGCTCAGGCCCAGCACAGGCAGGAGAACTGCCGTAGCGACCATGGGCAGGTAAGAGGCAAAGAGGAGCAGGGCGGCGGGGGTATCGGCAGCGCCGAGAAGGAAGAACCCTTCCAGGCCGATGAGGCCCCAGTGGAGGCCCGCGTCGAGCTGGCGTCCGCGCAGCGAGTCGAGCGCCTCCAGCCCCGGCTGACCTGGAACGGCGTCGCCGGCGCCGCCCAGGTGGAAGGCAAAGCCGGTGGAGAAGTAGCCCAGTGTCGCCAGCGCCAGCGCCAGCAGGCCAACGGTTGCTGCCCGCCGCGCCCGCTCTGGTGCCATCCCTCCCCAGCCCAGCAGGAAAAAGCCAACCGGAATCAAATAGCCCAGCAGCAATGGAAGCCAGGTCTCGGTTGTCATCGGTCTCTCCGTGGAGTAAAATAGGAACAGCATTATCTTACCAGACTAATCTGTTTTCGCCAAGCGAGGCTGCACCCTTGCAAATCTGCAAACTTGCAAACTCCACTGGCGCACCCCGATTCCTTGCTGACGGCATGCTGGGTCGCCTGGCGCGCTGGCTGCGGCTGTTGGGATACGACACAGAGTACGACAACCATGCCAGCGACCTGGAGCTGGCGCGCCGCGCGCGGGCCGAGGGCCGTGTCCTGCTCACCCGCGATCGGGCGCTGGCTGCCCGTCGCGGCCTGCAGACGCTGCTGATCGATTCCGAGGTGCTCCAGGAACAGGTGCGCCAGGTTGTGGAGGTCTTTGGTCTGCCCTCTGCTGCTGCCTGCTCCCGCTGCGCCTGCTGCAACTCGCCTCTGGAGGAAGTGGGGGCCGAGGCGGTGCGCGAAAAGGTGCCGCCCCACGTCCTGCGCACCCAGCAGCGTTTCTGGCTTTGCCGGGGCTGCGGTCGCGTCTATTGGGAGGGTACCCACATAGACGGCATCCGCCGGCAGATGGAGGCTTTTGATCTGGAATAAAGGTGTCCGTCGCGGGCAGGGCGGCGGGGTGTGCGCCGTTTCGCTCCTGGCGGCTCTTTTTTCGCTCCTGGCGGGTCTGTGACCCGCCAGCACAGGCGGCGGGGCGTGCGCCGTTTCGCTCCTGGCGGGTCTGTGACCCGCCAGCACAGGCGGCGGGGCGTGCGCTGTTTCGCTCCTGGCGGGTCTGTGACCCGCCAGCGGGGGCGGCGGGGTCGCAGACCCCGCCGGAGCAGAGGGGCGCTTTCGCTCCTGGCGAGTCTTTGACCCGCCAGCACAGGCGGCAGGGTCGCAGACCCCGCCGGAGCAGAGGGGCGCTTTCGCTCCTGGCGGGTCTGTGACCCGCCAGCACAGACGGCGGGGTCGCAGACCCCGCCGGAGCAGGGGGGCGCTTTCGCTCCTGGCGGGTCTGTGACCCGCCAGCGCAGGCGGCGGGGTCGCAGACCCCGCCGGAGCAGGGGGGCGCTTTCGCTCCTGGCGGGCCTGGGACCCGCCAGCGCAGGCGGCGGGGTCGCAGACCCCGCCGGAGCAGAGGGGCGCTTTCGCTCCTGGCGGGTCTGTGACCCGCCAGCACAGGCGGCGGGGTCGCAGACCCCGCC
>Ga0209162_1001055_pt1 | contig 28453 bp, 22 predicted proteins | sample YNPNPMetaG_FD_187121 | JGI IMG/M metagenome (GOLD analysis project Ga0209162, IMG submission 187121) | Anoxygenic and chlorotrophic microbial mat microbial communities from Yellowstone National Park, USA - YNP NP MetaG (SPAdes) (version 2) ...
ACTCCGGGGCAGATACCCACGTGTTCCTCAGCCGTGCGCCACGCAGCGGCGCAAGCGCCCTGCGTTCGACTTGCATGCATTAGGCACGCCGCCAGCGTTCGTCCTGAGCCAGGATCAAACTCTGCGTTGAAATGATTGTCGTGCCGACGCCCGCATATGCGGCCGCCGCACGAACGGGCACGCACGTGACCACACTCGTCTGGTAAGGTGCACGGGATGGGGTGCGCAGTGAATAAAAAACTAGCGTCACCAGCGGTGACCCTAGTCGGGAGGACGACAACACTGTCCAGACCCGAATGGTTACACTGCTTAGTCTACCTCCGTGCTGGAGTGAGACCGGGATCCACATCCCGACTATTAGTATATTCCAGTCAGCGGCGCGTGTCAAGGTCCGGTGTAATAGTACTTGTTCACACCTGGGGTAACCCACGCGCCTGCGAGCGAGAGCGTTTCGCCCCCGTCGCGTGTCCGCGGGCAAGATGCCCGCGCTCCCAGGAGAAATGTGAACACTACATAAGCCCCTGGCGAGGGGCGTGGGGAAACCCGGTTTCCCCACGCCCCCGCCCGGCAGAGGAATGGGGAAACCCGGTTCCCCCATCCCCCCGCCCGCGGGAGGGTCTGGGAGGGCTGCGCCCTCCCAGGAACAACTTTACGTTCATCGCGGCGTGGTGCGGCGGAGCCGTATGGACGGCTGAGGTGACCATCGTTCGCCGCGTTCAGCCCCCCTCCCAGCCTCCCCCCGCTGGGGGGAGGAGCCGGGTTCCCGCCCCCAGTGGGGGCGGGTCAGGGAGGGGGTGGGCCAGGACGCGCCGCTTCCAACGGCGCCGCGCTCCCGAACCCTGGTCGCGCGGTGTGCGCGGGGAAGCGTGCAGAACCTTTCGCCACACCCGGGAACAGTCACTTCCCGTCAAGGTATGCTATGATAATGCAACCAGGAAGCCCGCACCACCGTTCGGCTTCCCGGTGAGCCGGGGGAGGGGGAAACCTGGTTTTCCCTGGTATGTGATACCAAGTGGAATTGGCAATCCCGCATGGTCCTGCTCATCTCCACAGCTCGACAGCTCCACACAGGGCTTTGGAGAGCTGGAGAGCTGTGGAGGTGTGGAGTTGAGCCAATGCGATGCCATCAAGTAGAATCGGTATGAGAAGGGGTCATCATGCTCCGCTTGCGGTTTGCTGCGTTCGCGTGGGCCAATGTCGCCTACAATCTGCTGGTCATTCTGTGGGGCGCGTTCGTGCGCGCCACCGGCTCCGGCGCGGGCTGTGGCGATCACTGGCCCCTGTGCGACGGTCAGGTCATTCCGCGCGCCCCGAGTACCGAGATGCTGATCGAGTTCACCCACCGGCTGACGAGCGGCGTGGCGCTGCTGGGGGCGGTGGCGCTGCTGGTGTGGGCCTTCCGGGCGTACGGGTGCGGGCACCGTGTCCGGCGGGGGGCAGTGGCAGTGATGGTCTTCATGCTACTCGAAGCGCTGCTCGGGGCCGGGTTGGTGCTCTTTGAACTCGTCGCCCACAATGCCTCGGTCAATCGCGCCGTAGCTATGGCCCTGCACCTCGTGAATACGTTCTTGCTCCTGGGGGCGTTGAGCCTGACGGCCTGGTGGGCCTCAGGAGGCGCGCCGGTCAGCCTGCGGGGGCATGGCCAGTTGCCGTGGTTGCTGGGGGTGGGTCTGGTGGGCACGGCGCTGGTCGGTTCCAGCGGAGCGGTAACTGCCCTGGGCGATACGCTGCTGCAGCACGGCGTGCTGCCCGGAGGGCTCGACCAGCCGCTCGGCGCCGCCAACCATCCGCTGGTGCAGATGCGCGTCATCCACCCGATTATTGGCACCCTGGTGGGCGTCTATACCCTCTTCCTGGCCCAGGCCGTCACTGCGCGTCGCCCTGAGCCAATGGCCCGCGGCTTTGCCTGGAGCCTGGTGGGGCTGTTTTTCCTTCAGATCCTCATCGGCGGTCTTAACGTCACGCTCAAGGCGCCGGTATGGATGCAACTGGTGCACCTGCTGATGGCCGATGCGACCTGGCTCTGCCTGGTGCTGTTGAGCGCCGTGGCCCTTGCTGTGCCCGAAGCAAAGACCGCGCCCGCGCCATTGCCCCAGACCGGCCCCGCGCCCGCCCGCCCGTAGCCCGGCTGCGCATTCTTTTCTGGGAGGGGCTGGCCCTGCCACCCCCCTCCCACCGGGTGGGGCGATGGGGGAACCGGGTTTCCCCATCGCCCTGCGTGAGGGCGTAGCCCCGCCACCCCCTCCCACCGGGTGGGGCGATGGGGGAACCGGGTTTCCCCATGGCCCTGCGTGAGGGCGTAGCCCCGCCACCCCCTCCCACCGGGTGGGGCGATGGGGGAACCGGGTTTCCCCATCCCTCTGCGAGAGGGCGAAGCCCTGCCACACCCTCCTGTGGGCGGGGGGATGGGGGAACCGGGTTTCCCCATCCCTCTGCGAGAGGGCGAAGCCCCGCCACACCCTCCTGCGAGTGGGGGGATGGGGGAACCTGGTTCCCCCATGGTCACGTGAGACGGTCATGCACATGGCGCACCACGCCGCGATGAACATGACCTGGGAGCGCGGGTGTCCCGCCCGCGCCACGGCGCCGCGGGCACGGCGCCGGCCCCCTCCCTGACCCTCCCCCACTGGGGGCGGAAACCCGGCTCCTCCCCCCAGCGGGGGGAGGCTGGGAGGGGGGCTGAACCCGGCGAACGATGGTCACCTCAGTCGTCCATACGGCTCCGCCGCACAACGCCGCGATGAACATAAAGTTGTTCCTGGGAGGGCGCAGCCCTCCCAGACCCTCCCGCGGGTGGGGGAATGGGGAAACCCGGTTTCCCCATTCCCCTCTTCGAGAGCCTATGTTCACGTTAGTCGTCCATACGGCTCCGCCGCACAACGCCGCGATGAACATAAAGTTGTTCCTGGGAGGGCTGCGCCCTCCCAGACCCTCCCGCGGGTGGGGGAATGGGGAAACCGGGTTTCCCCATCCCCCTGCGGGGCGGGGGCGTGGGGAAACCCGGTTTCCCCATTCCCCTCTTCGAGAGCCTATGTTCACGTTATTGCGCGTAGCGAAGCCGCAGGAAAACCTGGGGTATAATAGTTATTGTGGCACTTGTCACATATTATGCTGCGCCAGTGAGAGGCATGCAATGAAAAGTGTGCGGAGGCTGCTGGAGGGGAAGACCAAGGGCGTCTGGAGCATCGCGCCGGATCAGACGGTCGAAGAAGGGGTGCGCCTGATGGATGAGCACGATGTCGGCGCGCTGCTGGTGGTGGCGCAGGGGTGTCTGGTTGGCATCGTCACCGAGCGCGACGTGGTGCGCAAGGCAGTGTTGCAGGGGCGCAACCCGGCTACGACCCCCATCGCCGAGATCATGACCGAGCGGGTGCTCTATGTGCGTCCCGAACAGACGGTCGAGGAGTGCATGGCGCTGATGACCGACAAGCACCTGCGGCACCTGCCCGTGCTCGATGATGGCCGCATGCTCGGCATCGTTTCCATCCGTGACGTGGTGGCCGATCTGATTGCCGAGAAGAGCTTTATGATCGAACAGCTCGAGAACTACATCTACGATATCCCCCCCTACAGCCGCGTCTGAGAGCGACGCCGCGACGGGCGCGACAGAGGCGCCGGGGCGTGTCAGCCAGTGCTTGCAACCCCTCACCGATGAGAAAATTGTCATCGTCCGGCAGGCTTACCCTTTCACATACTTCACCGAGGGCGTTGTACTATGGTCCTGTCCGTCCTGGTGGTTCACCACACCGATGATGGTGCGCGGTGTCATATCGGGAGGGCCTGGCCCTCCCGAACCCTCCCGCCGGCGCGCCCACAACACCACGGTGGCTACCCCGCCAGGTGATGGTCTTTGAGGAATTCATCCGGTATACCGGGCTGGCCGTGGGGCTGATGGTCTTTGAGGAATTCATCAGCTATGCCAGTCTAGCCGTCGGGCTAAAGCCCTCGGCTACGGGAGGCGAAGCCCGCCTGCGTGGGCTATGCCGGATTATTATTCAAAGGCATGTTTCAAACGCACGTGACAGTTTGCCTCGACACGGGACCACGGGGGAGGTTGTGGAGGGGCCTGGCCCCTCCACACCTCCCCGCCAGACTGTCAAGCGCAAACCGCAGGTTTTGAAACATGCCCAGAGACCATAACCATGGTACAAAGGTACTTGCGTCATGTTGCGCCGGGATGGTGATGGATGCTAGGATCAGGTCTGGCTGCCTGCGCCACCCTGTTTCGCGTCGCGCCATCATTGCCAGGGAGCATATCGTGAAGTTGGAAGGTTCGCTTGTCACGTTCCCGCTGCGGGAATTGATCGACATGGTCACGTTTAGCTCGGTCACCGGGGTGTTGAACATCTACGGATCGGGAAAGGCCGGGCATATCTTTTTTCGCGAGGGGCGGTTGTACCACGCCGAGCGCGGGCTGGCTCGCGGAATGGACGCGCTGGCCGAATTGCTGGCGATCGATGAGGCCCGCTTCAGTTTTGTCACCGATACCGTGTCGGAAGAGGAGTCGCTATGGGGCGCGCCCGACTATTTCCTGCAGAACGCCGAACGCGCCGCGGCGCGCTGGCGCCAGATACGCGCCTATGTGCCCGATCTCGAGCGCGTGCCGCGCCTGCTGGTCGCGCCGGCCTGGATCGAGCGTCACGTCAATCCGGCCCACCATCCGTTGCTCGCCGTGGTTGATGGGCGCATGTCACTCCGCGACATCACCGCTCGCCTGGGTTGGGCCGCGATCGATGTGGCCGAGATTGCGGCTCAGTTGAGCCTCGACGGGGTGATCGAACTGGTCACCGCCCCCGCCGAACCACCCGCGCCCGCGCCGCCCGCGCGTGGAACCGGGCTGTTTGATCAACTCCTCGCTTCCAGTTCTTCCCCGCAAACGTCGTCCCAGGCTGACTCTCTCCCCGCCGATCCCCAGGCACGGCCCTATCATTCGGTCGAAGATGCGATCCTGCAACTCCTCCGCGGGTCGGGTTAAGCGGGCGTGACGAACGGTTGCGCGCGCTGTCACCGTTGGGGGGAGGCGCGGCTCTGCGCGATGCCTGCATCTCCAGAATAGGGCTACGTCAACGTCCGGTTGATCGTCCGCGCCGTGGGCGTACACGCCTCGGCTCCTGGTGCGAAGGCCACCTGCGTGGCCTGTCGAGCCCGCGCAGGTGGCCTTCGCAGCGGCTAGCCCGCGGCTTCAGTCGCCGGGCGGACGAGGTTGACGTAGCCCTACCTCCAGAAAGCCGGGCTTGCCGTCGGGCCGCCGGGCGTGCTACTATAGAGCCGGTCGCAAGCGGCGTCCGGCTGGCCTGGCGCCATGGCGTTGCAGCAGGAGCAGGCCCCCGATGGTGAACTGGCTGCGCAAACTGCTGGAGCTTGATGCCGAGGCGGCGATTGACCTCGGCCCCGATGAGCAGATCCTCTTCGTGATCGGGCGTCACTGGATCGTGCTGCTCACCCGCATGATCCTGCCCCTGATGGCCCTGGCGCTCTTTGGCGGGCTGGCGATGTACCGCGCCGCAGGAGGCACGTTCCTGGCGTACGAGACCAGTTCGCCCATCGGCCTCGATGCGTTGAACTGGTTGCTGGCCTTCATCGCCGGCGGTCTGTTGCTGGTCTGGCTGTTACTGTACGTGCGCGGCCCCAAAACGCGAGGACCGCGCCGGGCGCTGCTGCTGGCCGCCGGCGGGGTGCTTCTGCTGCTCTATTATCGCTATACGGGTGGGCGCGTCTTTGCCATCGAGCCCGAACTGGCCCTGGCCCAACGCGCCGATGTGTGGAACATCCTCCTGATCATCCTGGCCCTTCTCTGCGTCTTTATGCTGCTCTTTACGTTCTATGACTGGCTGAACGATGAATTGATCCTTACCAATCAACGGGTGGTCTTCGACAATGACCAGGTGTTCATCCCCCGCCTGATCGAACAGCGTGTCCAGCAGCAGATCTTTCTCGAAGATGTGCAGGACGTGAATGCGAAAACGAACACCTATCCTCAGCACATCTTGAAGTATGGCACGATCACCGTGAAGTCGGCGCGCTTCGGCGGCAATATCGTCTTTGAGTCGGCCAGCCAGCCGATGGAGATGCAACGGCAGATTATGGACCAGGTGCGCGCCCTGCGGAAGCGCATGACCGCCGCCGATTACCAGCGCATGATTGACGAGCGCATCTACGGCAAGAAGGCGTCGCCTGGCAAGACAACGACCGTGATAAAGCAGAGCCGCACTGCGCGCTGGCTCAATGCCCTCTTCCCCGAGAACCCCGAGGTTGATGAGAAGACCTCGACGATCACCTGGCGGCCCCACTGGCTCTTTATGCTCCAGGCGCAGATCGGCCCGACGTTGCTGCTGGTGATAGGGTTGTTCGTCGTCGCGCTGGCCAACAGTTATCTGGAACTGGAGCCGGGTTGGATCCTGCTGGCAACGTTGCTCGTTGTGGTCGCCTATCTGCTCTGGGCGGCGTGGGAGTTCGAGGATTACCGCAACGACAAATACATCCTTGCCCCTACCAACGTGGTGGATATCGAGAAGAAGCCCTTTGGCCCCGAGGATCAGCGCCAGGCCAGCCTGGGGGCGATTACGAATGTCAGCTTCGAGACGACCTTCATCAGCAACCTGCTGGGGTATGGCGATGTGGTGCTGGAGACGGCGGGCGCGGGCGGCAAGTTTACGTTTTCGCGCGTGCCCCGCCCCAATCAGGTAGTCAGCACGATCAACGAGTACATTGTCCATTTCAAACGCGGGGAGCGCGAGAAGAACCTCAACGATACGCTTGATCTGCTCGCGCAGTACCACGAGGCGCAAAAGCGCTACAATGAGATCAATCCGGGCTCGGCGTGAGGCCGGTTGCTTCGGCGTGGAGATACCGGTGACGTTCCGGCGCTTGCTGCTCCTGCTGCTCATCGGCCTGGTCGCCGCCGGAACGCCCGCGCAGGCTCAGGCGCCGCCTTCCATCACCCTCGAGGCGCAGGCCGGCTACGATGGCGCCGGCGCAGTACGCGCCAATTTTTGGTTCCCTGTTGCGATCACCGTCACCAACACCGGCAGCGATAGCCTCGGGGTGCTCGCGTGGGACGTGCCGGGCGATGCTGCCGCCGGTTCGTTCGAGTACGTCCTCGATCTGCCCCGAGGCGCCCGCAAGCGGGTGGTGTTGCCGGTGGTGCACACCGGTTTCAATAACCGCGCCCGGTTGACGCTGCGGATCGATGGCGAAGTGGTTGCGCGGCAGGCGATCGCGCTGAACCGCATTGGCATGGAGCGGCCGACCCTGGCGGTGATCAGTTCCGACGCGACGGTGCTCGGCAGCCTCCAGGCGCCCAGGTTCATCCCCGATACCGCGACGGCGGTGGTGCGCCTGGATCCGGCCCTGTTGCCCGATGACGCGGCCCTGCTGGCCGGTCTCGATGCGATCTTCATCCATGATCTGGCCACCGATAGCTTGAGTTCGGCCCAGCGCGAGGCGCTGCTGCTGTGGACGCGCATGGGCGGCCAGTTGATCCTCGGGGGCGGGTTGCGGGCCGAACGCACCCTGGCGGGCCTGGCCGAGGTGTCGCCGGTGGATGTGGGCGCCTTGCGGGCCGACGCGCCGGCCGCTGCGCTGGCCGCGTTCGCCGGGCGCCCCGAACTGGCCGCGGATTTGCCCCCGTTGACGGTCAATGAGGCGCGCCTGCGCGCGGGCGCGCGCGCCCTCGATGGGGCCGGTTTGCTCGCGGCACGGGCGGAAGGGGCCGGCCAGGTGATCTTCGCGGCCTTCGATCTGGCCGCGCTGCGCGTCTGGCCCGGCGAGGCGGCGCTGTGGGAACGGGCGCTCCAGATGGCCCCGCGCGTGCACATCGGCCCCGCCTTCCGCTGGCGGGGAGATAATCTGCTGCGAGACACGCTGCAGCATGGCCTCGTCTGGCTGCCCTCGCCGTGGCTCCTGCTGGCGCTCATGGCGGCCTACATCGCGGTGATCGGCCCGCTGAACTTCCTGCTGCTGCGCTGGCTCCGGCGGGTCGAACTGGCCTGGGTCACCACGCCGCTGATCGCCCTCGCCACCCTGGGGCTGACCTACGGCGGCAGTGTGGCCATACGCGGCCCGGAGGCCCGCGTCGTGCAGGTGGCGATCGTGCAGGGCTTCGAGGGCGCCTCCACGGGCCAGGCAACCGCCTTCTTCGGCGTCTTCTCCCCCACGCGCCGGAGCTACCGTCTCGATTTCGCCGCCGAAAGCCTGATTACGCCCTCGAGTCTGGCGAGCTTTGAACGCGCCCCGCTGATCGTGCGCCAGGAGACGACGAGCAGTAGCGTTCCCGAGTTGTTGATTGATGTCGGATCGCTACGCAGCGTGATGGTAGAACAGACGGTTGGCGATGTGCCGCCGGTGCAGAGCGACCTGCGGGTCGAAGGCGGGTTTCTGCGCGGGCAGGTGCGTCTCGGCGGCGATGCCGCGCCGCTGCGCGACGCGCAGATCGTCGTCGGCGCGGCGTCGGGCCGGATCGGCGATCTCCAGCCGGGAACGGCGGCGACGGTTGATCTCCGCCTCGGCCAGGAGAACTTCCCTTTTGAACCGCAGGATAGCGACTCCGGCCTCGTCTCCCGTCGCCAGGCGCTGATCTCGCTGTTTGCCACCGACCGGTTCAGTCTAGGCAATCCACCCCCGCAGGCCCAGCAGGGCCATCCCGACCGGGAGGGCGTCTACCTGCTCGGCTGGATCGAGCGCCCGGCGCTGGCCATCAGCGTGAACGACGACGCCACCGCTCAGCGCGGCGAGACGCTGGTGATCATCAGGCTGAAGCACAACGGAGCGCAGCCGTGACCGCGATTGTAGAGACCCGCGATCTGACCCGGCGCTACGGGGGGACGCTGGCGCTCAACCACCTCAACCTGAGTATTCCGCAGGGGGCAATCTACGGCTTCATCGGGCCGAATGGGGCCGGCAAGACCACCACCATGCGCATTCTGACCACCCTGCTGGCGCCCAGCGACGGCGAGGCGCGGGTGGCGGGCCACTCGGTGCGGCGCGAGCCGGCGGCGGTGCGGCGCGCGGTAGGCTTCATGCCCGATTTCTTCGGCGTCTACGACCGGATGAGCGCGCAGGAATACCTGGAGTTCTTCGCCGCGGCCTATGATGTGCCGGTGGCGCGGCGCGCGCGCCTGATCGGCGACCTGCTGGCCCTGGTCGAGTTGAGCCACAAGCGCGACGCCGATGTGATGGGCCTCTCGCGAGGCATGAAGCAGCGCCTGAGCCTGGCGCGCACGATGCTCCACGATCCGCTGTTGCTCATCCTCGACGAACCGGCGAGCGGTCTCGATCCGCGGGCGCGGGTGGAGTTGCGCGAGTTGCTCAAAGAACTGCGGGTGATGGGCAAGACGATCATGATCAGTTCGCACATTCTCACCGAACTGGCCGAGATGTGCACCCACATCGGGATCATCGAGCGGGGCAACCTGCTGGCCTCGGGCGATGTCGCCACGATTATGCGCGAAATGCAGCCCCACCGCGTCTTCGAGGTGCGCCTGCTGGCCGCGAGCGACGGTGGTATGGCCGAGGCCCTGGCGGTGGCGGCGGAGCTGGCGCGCGGGGATCCCCACGTGATTGACGCGCGGGCCCTGGCCGAAGACGATCCGCCGCATCTGCAGATCGACTTCGACGGTGACGACCGGGCCGTGAGCGCGTTGCTGGCCCGGCTGCTGGCTGCCGGGGTCCAGGTAACCCATTTTGCTGGCCAGGTGAGCAATCTCGAAGAGATCTTTCTCAGGGTGACCGGCGACCCGGCCTACGGCGGCACGAGTTGACCCGCCGGCCGTCTATGCGGCTCCGCCGCATACTGACGGGATGAAACTACTTCTTGGGAGGGCGGCGCCCGCCCCCTCTCTCCCGGCGGGTGGGGAGATGGGGAAACCCGGTTTTCCCCTCCCCCTGCGCGCGGGCGGCGCCCGCCCCCTCTCTCCCGGCGGGTGGGGAGATGGGGAAACCCGGTTTTCCCCTCCCCTGCGCGCGGGCGGCGCCCGTTCACCCCCTCCCAGCGGATGGGGAGATGGAGAAACCCGGTTTTCCCCTCCCCCTGCGCGCGGGCGGCGCCCGTTCACCCCCTCCCAGCGGGTGGGGAGATGGGGAAACCCGGTTTTCCCCTCCCCCTGCGCGCGGGCGGCGCCCGCCCCCACCCTCCCGGCGGGTGGAGAGATGGGGAAACCCGGTTTCCCCTCCCCTGCGCGCGGGCGGCGCCCGTCCACCCCCTCCCAGCGGATGGGGAGATGGAGAAACCCGGTTTCCCCCTCCCCCTGCGCGCGGGCGGCGCCCGTCCACCCCCTCCCGGCGGGTGGGGAGATGGGGAAACCCGGTTTCCCCTCCCCTGCGCGCGGGCGGTGCCCGCCCCCACCCTCCCAGCGGGTGGGGAGATGGGGAAACCCGGTTTCCTCCATACCCCTGCGTGAGGGCCATGTCCTCCCAAACCCTCCTGCGGGCGGGGGTATGGGGGGACCTGGTTGCCATGTTCACGTCAGGGCTTCCCCTATCGTGGGCGCAACCCTCCGGGTTGCGCCCATATGCTTTGTGCTCCGCGGGGTGGGGAAAAATACTTGAGATCTGAAGAATTTCTCCTCATGTGGGCCTCCATGGTAACAAATTTCTGGTATGCTATATGCAGAGTATGTGCAACAAGTAGACGAATATAGTGCAATGAGGAGTCAGACGCCGATGCCTCGCCGAAATCCTCCGGCGCCCCCTGCTGCCCCTGACGCGCGCGCGGACAACGCTGAACCGACGGTCACTTCGGCCCCTTCCGACGACCCTCTGGCGGCGCTGCGCTACAGCCCGCCGCCGGAGATTGAAGCAGAGCTGATCGCCAGACTGCGCTCGGAGCACGGCTCGTCGGCCCGTTCGGAGGCCGAAGATGCCCTGCGGGCGATTGCCGCGGCCGATACGCGGCGCCTCCCCCCCCGGCTGCGCCCGAAGACTACCAGGCACAAGGGCATTACCCGCATTGATCACCCAGCCAAGCGCACCTTCGGCTACTTCGTGCGGGTCACCTGGAACAAGCAGCGACGCAGCAAGTTTTTCTCCGACTCGGTGTATGGTGACCGGTTGGCGGCGCTGAGCGCGGCGCTGGAATGGCGCAACAAGGCCGAGCAGGAGCTGGGCAAGCCGCGCACCGAGCGGCAGGTGATCGGGGTTTCGCGCACCAGCACCGGTATCGTGGGGGTGCGCCGCACTGTCAAAGATGGGCGCGAGGTCTACGAGGCCACCTGGCGTGAGGGCAACCGCATCCGCCGCACCTCGTACTCGATCGCCAAGCATGGCGAGAAGCGCGCCCTGAGCCTGGCGCGACGGGCGCGGGAGCGTTACGAGCGCCAGCGCCAGCGCAGCCCGGTTGGCGATTAGATACCATTTCGGATGTTAGATTTTAGGTTTTGGATTTGAGGCATGGTTCAAAACCTGTGGTTTGCGATTGACAGTCTAACGTGAAAATAGGCCCCAGGGGTGTGGGGAAACCCGGTTTCCCCATGCCCCCACCCGCGGGAGGGTTTGGGAGGGCGCAGCCCTCCCAGGAGAACCCTGTTATCCCCTTGCGGATGCGGGCCGGAGGCCCGCGCACCCAGGCCCCGGCCCCTGGGAGGGTGTGGGAGGGCGTAGCCCTCCCAAGAACAACCTTATTTTCATCGCGGCGTTGTGCGGCGGAGCCGCATGGACGGCTGATGTGAACATAGGCTGCTGGAGCAGGGGTGTGGGGAAACCGGGTTTCCCCACACCCCTGCCCGCAGGAGGGTTTGGGAGGGATGCGCCCTCGATCAGGGGTCTGGGGAACCCCGGGTTCCCCAGACCCTCACCCGGTGGGAGGGTTTGCGGGGCGCAGCCCGCGCGCAGGCGTGGGGGGAAACCGGGTTTCCCCACACTCCCGCCCGGGGGACAGTTCTGGGAGGGCTGCGCCCTTACAAGAAGAACTCATGTTCATGCTGTTCGGGGGGCCACTGGCCCCCCGAACGTTTTAAGAACCTTCCGCGCGTCGAGCGCCCCACAACGGAGAGCACCCGGCGCGCGCGTCTCCGCTCACACCAACAGGACCACGAGGAATCTTCCCCGTGGTCCTGCGGTTTTGGACAGAGGATGGGCAGGCAAGGGCGAAGGCCCTCGCTGCAGCCCGTGCCAGCTTAGTCGGCCGTGCCTGCGGCGCGCACGCTCGAGCCTGCGAGATCGGGGTACGCAACCGCGCCGTGCTCGCCGATGTCCAGACCGGCCTCTTCCTCCTCCTTGCTCACGCGGAGGCCAATGGTGGCCTTGATGGCCAGGAACATCAAGCCGGCGAGGGCGGCGGTCCAGACGCCGACAGCCACGACGCCGACAAGTTGCGAGATCAGCAGGGTGGCGCCGCCGCCGAAGAAGAGGCCGGTGGTGCCCGTGTTGCCGGGGATGGAGGCAAACAGCCCCACGGCCAGGGTGCCCCAGATGCCGGCCATCAGGTGAACGGGCACGGCCCCGACCGGGTCATCAATCTTCATCCGGTCGAGCAATTCGGCGCCCAGCACCACGATCGGGCCGCCAATGAAGCCGATGATGATCGCCGAAAGCGGGGAGACGTAGGCGCAGCCGGCGGTAATGGCCACCAGACCGGCGAGCACGCCGTTGAGCGTCTGGCCGAGGTCGGGCTTGCCGTAGCGCAGCCAGGCGGTAAAGAGCGCGCCCAGGGCGCCGGCGGCCGCCGCCAGATTGGTGGTCACGGCGACCATCGCCACGGCGTCGGCATCGCCTTGCGAGGCGATAGCGAGCTGGCTGCCGGGGTTGAAGCCGAACCAGCCCAGCCAGAGGATGAAGACGCCCAGCACGGCGAGCGATATGTTGTGGCCGGGGATGGTGCGGGGCTTGCCGTCGGGGCCATACTTGCCCAGGCGCGGCCCGAGGATGATCGCGCCCATTAGCGAGGCCCAGCCGCCGACGCTGTGCACCACCGTGCTGCCGGCGAAGTCGGTGAAGCCCCAGTTGCCCTCGGTATTGCCGGCGTAGTGGTTGAGCCAGCCGGCGCCGCTCCAGACCCAGTGCACGACGACCGGGTAGATGAAGAGCGAGATAATGAAGCTGTAGACCAGGTAGGCGGTGAATTTGGTGCGCTCGGCCATGGCGCCGGCGACGATGGTCGCCGCGGTGCCGGCGAACACCACCTGGAAGAACCAGCTCGCGAGCACGGGCACGCTGCCTTCCTCGGTCACTGCGGGGAGGAAGAACTGATCGGTGCCGATGAAGCCCCCGGCGGAGGTGCCGTAGGCGATGCCCCAGCCGATCGCCCAGAAGGCGATCGAGCACATCACAAAGTCCATCAGGTTCTTAAAGAGGATGTTCGCCGTGTTCTTCGAGCGAGTAAGGCCCGCGGTCAGCATCGCAAAGCCGGCCTGCATAAAGAAGACCAGGGCCGCCATGATAAGGAGGAAGAAGGTATCCATCGCCACAGCCAGTTCGGCTGTTGAGGGGCCTTCCTGGGCAAAGGCCTTCCCCCCGGTAATGGCCCAGAGGCCGAGACCCGCTGCCAGCGCAATACCGGCTTTTTGCCACGTCAGTCGCATGGTCAAACTCCCTGTCGTGTCTACATCAGAGCGGTGGTAGGACAACCGAAGCCTTTGTTTTCGCTCGCGCAAGGAGCACTGGCACAAACCGGGTGCCAGCGCAGGCACGGCGTGAGCGACCTGTCACGATCCACTGAAACACGAGTGTGGTGAGCCAACCTCTACGGCTGCCGCGTTGCAGGGAAGGAGGGCACACCGGGCCGTCACCCCCTTGAAAAGAGAATGTCTATGTTTTGTCGAATTTGAACTGTTGCTGTAATAGTAACAAATTCGGAACCTCAAACAATGGCAACCGTGCCCGAAATGCGGTCTGCTCCGTATGTGCAACATGACCAAATGGCGCATGTTGGCGCCGGGGTCTGGGAAAACCGGCTTTCTCCAGACCCCGGCCCGGGGGAGGATCTGACGGTGCGGCTTGACAAGGGTGGGCGATCCTTCTATGATCGCCGCTCCAACGCATCAAGGGTTTCTGGGGGGGCCGCAGGCCCCCACCATGCTGGTCATCAGGGAAAGGTTCAAGCGATGGACGACGCGCGCCTGGCCGCGCTGCGGAGGGCAATCGAAGCCAGGGGGTGGCGCTGGCGTCCCGGCAAGTCCATTCCCTACGGCACGCAGTTGCTGGTCGAGGATGGTCGTGATCAGGCCACCCTGAACTACTATCCCAAACAGGGGCGCACGGTCGTGGGCGGGCGCGATACGCCATTGCGCCGCGCGCTGGAGGAACTCGCGCTCGTGACGGCGGGGTTCGTGGTTGAGCACGCGGAGATCGGCCTGGATGAGTCGGGCAAGGGCGACTGGTTCGGGCCGCTGGTGGTGGCGGCGGTGTGTGTCGATCCGGCAGGGGCCCCGGCCCTGCTCCGGGCAGGGGTGCGCGACAGCAAGGCCATCGCCGGCGGCCGCATGGCCGATCTGGCCGCCGCGATCGTCCACTGCATCCCCGCCCCGGCCCGCGCCGTCACCGTGCTTGAGCCGCTGGCCTACAATGAGCGGTACGCCGTGGCCGGGAACATCAATGCGCTGCTGGCGGACCTCTATGCCGCCACTGCCGCGCCGGTGGTGGGGGAGACGGGGGTGAGCGCGATCATGTGTGATCAGTTCGCGCAGGGCGCCGCGCGCCTGGAGAAGGCCTTCGCGGTGGCGGGTTTGCCGCGCCCGCGCCAGGCCCACCACGCCGAGGGCCTCAGCCTGGCGGTAGCGGCGGCCTCGGTGCTGGCGACGGCGCGCTTTCAGGAGGAACTGGCCCGCCTGGGCGCCCTGGCGGGGTGGGAGGGGCCGTTGCCGGCCGGTGCTACGGACCTCCCCCTGCTGGAGCGGGCCGCGCGCTGGATCATCGCGCGCGAGGGGCCCGAGGGGTTGGCGCGCTACGCCAAGCTGCATTTCCGGCCTGTGCGGGCGTTGCTCGGGGAGCGATGAGCGACGCGGCGCGAGTGTGGAAGAAGGTAAGCCGATGCTGCTTTTTGATCCCTATGCGGTGCGACCGTTGTTTCCGGCGCTGGCCCAGCAGTGCGGGAGGCGCGAGGCGGTGTTCTTCGATGGCCCGGGTGGAACCCAGACGCCGCAGTCGGTCATCGAGGCCATGGCCAGTTATCTGGCCACGAGCAACGCCAATACCCACGGGGCCTTTCCTACCAGTCGCCGCACCGATGAGACCATCGCGGCGGCGCACCGGGCCGTGGCCGACCTGCTTGGCTGCGCTCCCGATGAGACCATCTTCGGGCCGAATATGACCACGCTGACCTTCGCGGTCAGCCGGGCGCTGGGCCGCGACCTGCGCCCGGGGGACGAGGTGGTGGTGACGCGCCTCGACCACGATGCGAATGTGGCCCCCTGGCGCGCCCTGGAGGAGCGCGGGGCGATCATCCGCGAGGTGGAGGTGCAGGTTGAGGATTGCACCCTCGACATGGCCGATCTCGCGGCGAAGGTGCGCGAGCGCACCAGGATCGTGGCGGTGACCTACGCCTCGAACGCCGTCGGTTCGATCACTGATGTGCGGAGCGTGATCCGTCTGGCGCGCAGCGTTGGAGCGATCACCTACGTTGACGCGGTTCATTATGCTCCCCACGGGCCGATTGATGCGCGCGCGCTGGACTGCGACTTTCTGGCGTGCAGCGTCTACAAGTTTTTCGGCCCGCACGTGGGCGTGCTCTACGGCAAGCGTGAACTGCTGGAGCGGCTACGGCCCTACAAGGTGCGCCCGGCGCCCGAGCAAGGCCCCGCGCGCTGGATGACCGGCACGCAGAACCACGAGGGCCTGGCCGGAACCACGGCGGCGATTGAGTACCTGGCGTCGCTGGGAACGGCGCCTGACGCCGCCGGGCTTCACTCGCGACGCGCGGCCCTGGTGCGGGCGATGACGACGATCAAGACCTACGAACGCGGCCTGGCCGATCAACTGGTCGAGGGGTTGCTGCGCATCCCCGGGCTGACCTTCTACGGCATCCGCGAGGCGGCGCGCTTCGACGAACGTACGCCGACGGTGGCCTTTCGCCTGGCGAACCTGCCGCCACGGGCCGTGGCCGAGGGCCTGGCGGAGCGGGGCATTTTCGTCTGGGACGGCAACTTCTACGCCCTGGGGCTCACCGAACGGCTGGGCGTTGAGGATCAGGGCGGGTTGGTGCGCGTGGGTCTGGCTCATTACAACACGTCGGAGGAAGTGGATTACCTTCTCGATGTGCTGGATGGCCTGGCCTCGGCCCACTAACGTGACCATGGGGGAACCAGGTTTCCCCATCCCCCGGCTCATGGGCCGATGCGGGCCGGAGGCCCGCGCACCTGGCGTTCATATGAACATAGGGGAAACCGGCTTTCCCCTGTCCCCTCCCGGCGGAGGGCGCCGTCTGGATCAGGTTGCGACCGGCTGTTCAGCGGGCCAGCGATCCCACAGCACCAGGCCCGGGCCGGGGCCGAGTTGGATGCGGTCGGGTGAAGGGCGGGCAATCAGGGGGTTGGCCAGGTCGGCGGGGCCGAGGGTGCGCCGGCTGTGATCGGGTGGCATAATGCTGATCAGCCCCTCGTCGGTGAAGAACAGACGCACGCAGGAGAAGGCGAAGGTCAGGGCGTGGGGGCTTTCCAGGGTCATCTCGATCTCGCCGTCGTTGGAAGCGTTCACGTGGCCCCCAAGTTCGGCCAGGAGGTGCTGGAGCGCCGAGAGGTCAACGTTGAGGCGTTGCCCCCGCGCGCCGGTGAGTACGATCGTGATGTAGCGACTGATCAGAACCGAGTCGATCAGCAGCAGATCGTAGCGCGGGTGTTCAAAGAGGATGGCGGCGGCGGGGTTGCTGCGGTCGATGCACCGCCCGGCTATGGCCCAGCCCAGCGCGTTGACATCGAGGGCCAGGCGACGCACATCGGGAAAGGCGAACTGGATATGGGCCGCCCCCTCGATCCCGGCGGTCAGTTCGGCAGCAGGCACGCCAAAGCCTTTGAGGAAGCCCCGCAGGATGTGCAGGCCCAGATCGAGGGCCACGCGGCGCGAGCGGCGCCCCGAGATGTCGGTGAGTTCAGTCTCCTCGGGCGGGACGCCCAGGGGCCGGTTGTCGGTGAGGAGGGGCAGCAGGGCGCCGCGGAAGAAGTTGCGCCCGTCGCGGTGCACCACCACGGTCAGCGGGCGCACCCGGGCATCGGGCACGCGCACGATGTTGGCGCCAAAGAGTTCGTACACCAGGCTCACCAGCGGATCCTCGCGGCAGAGACGGATCAGGCTCATGGTTCGCTCCTTCGTCATCTCACGTGAACATAGGCTCTCGAAGAGGGGTGTGGGGAAACCGGGTTTCCCCACGCCCCCGCCCCGCAGGGACATGGGGAAACCGGGTTTCCCCATGCCCCACCCGCGGGAGGGTCTGGGAGGGCGCAGCCCTCCCAAGAACAACCTTGTTTTCATTGCGACGTTGTGCGGCGGAGCCGCATGGATGGCTGAGGTGAACATAGGCTGCTGGAGCAGGGGTGTGGGGAAACCGGGTTTCCCCACGCCCCTGCCCGCGGGAGGGCCTGGCCCTCAAGCAGGGGGATGGGGAAACCGGGTTTCCCCATCCCCCGCGGACGCGGGCCGGAGGCCCGCGCACCCAGGCCCCGGCCCCTGAGAGGGTTTGGGAGGGCGCAGCCCTCCCAGGAACAACGTTTGTTCATCGCGGCAGTGTGCGCCATGCGCATGACCGTTAACGCGAACCCGGGGACAGCGGGTTTCCCCGCGCCCTGGCCTGTGGGAGGGTTTCCGGCGCCCCGACGTCGGTAAAGCCGGTGGCGACCAGGGTGACCTTGACCAGGCCAGAGGTCAGGGTCGGGTCAATCGTCGCCCCGAAGATAATGTTGGCGTCAGGGTCAATGGCGCGGGCCACCAGTTCGGCGGCATTATGCACCTCCAGCAGACCCAGGTCGTTGCCGCCGGTAATGTTGAGCAACAGCCGGCGCGCGCCTTCGAGTCGCCCCTCGAGCAGCGGGCAGGCAGTGGCGCGGCGCAGGGCTTCGACGACGCGGTTGTGGCCCCGCGCCGCGCCGATGCCCAGCAGGGCCGTTCCGGCCCGTTCCATCACGGCGCGCACATCGGCGAAGTCAACGTTGATCAACCCCCGCTGTGCCATCAGTTCGGCGATGCCCTGTACCCCGAGCCGGAGCACGGTGTCGGCCATGTCGAACGCCTCGCGAATGGAGGTGCCGCGCGTGGCGGCCTGGATCAGTCGATCGTTCGGCACGATGATCAACGTGTCGGCGACGTCGCGCAGGGTGGCGATGCCCTGCGCGGCGATCTGCGCGCGTCGCCGGCCCTCGAAGCTGAAGGGCCGGGTGACCAGGGCCACACACAGGGCGCCCAGGTCGCGGGCCACGCGCGCGACGATCGGCGCCGCGCCGGTGCCCGTTCCGCCCCCCATGCCGGCGGCGATGAAGACCATGTCGGCGCCCCGCAGACGCTCGCGGAGCGCGGCCGCGCTCTCCTCGGCGGCCTGCCGGCCCACCAGCGGGTCGCCCCCCGCGCCGAGGCCGCGGGTGACCGTCTCCCCCAGCACCAGATGGCGAGTGGCCCGACTGGCGCTGAGGGCCTGCCGGTCGGTATTGACGACCAGCGTGTCCACGCTGGGGATGCGTTCGTCGGCCAGCCGATCGATGACGTTGCCACCCGCTCCCCCTACGCCTACGACGCGGATCTTGACCGGAGCCGAGTCGAGCGGAAGCTGGGCCAGAAAAAGCGAAGGGCGCGCGGCGACGTCTTCCGGGCGCGAAAAGACGATCACGTTATCGGCAACCTCCCGCGGGTCGGCGCTGACGCGGGCCACTGGCTGATCGGACATCGTGTGCTCCTCCATGCTCAACAGGATCAGGCGTTACGCCGTCGCCTCCCGGCGAGAAGGGGTGGAGACCCCGCGGCCTTCCCCGCACCGCTCGTATGGTTATTGAGAAATTCATCCGCTATGCCGGGCTGGCCGTGGGGCTGATGGTCTTTGAGCAATGCATCCGGTATGCCAGTCTAGCCGTCGGGCTAAAGCTCTCGGCTAGGGGATGCGAAGCCCGCTGGCGCGGGCGAGAGCGGAGTATGTATGCAAAGACCATCAGCCCCCGGCTATGTCATGCGCAGCCCGCCGGCGCGGGCGAGCGCCGTCCATGCAGCTGCGTCGCGCACCGATGGGTGAACATACGGTTGTTCGTGGGAGGGCTGCGCTCTCCCAAACCCTCCCGCGGGCGGGGGTATGGGGAAACCTGGTTTCCCCATACCCCCGCTCCAAAGGACCAGGTGTAGCAGAGTATGTTCTCAAAGACTATGTTCCCCGCCTGTGGCAAGGGCGCTACCGTGGTTTGCCAGACCGCCTGGCTGCCGGGGAGCCGGGGTATGCGAGGAGGCTGCGCCTCCCCGCGTCCCTCCACCGCGCGCGTTCTGAGGATGTCGTTCTGCGTCGATCCGGGGCGCGCCCGTGCCGGGCGATGCCCCATCGCCGGCGATAATCTGCTGCGGAGCGATCCGCCAGGCGTTCGTCAGGGCGCGCACCAGCCAGGCGAGGGCGGCGCGCTGGGCCGCGCCGGCGGCGGCGGCGCCCCCTTCGACGGCGATGAGCACGGCGCGTCCGCCCGGCGCCCCGGCGCCGCCGCCGCGTTCGTCACCGAGGCGGTAGATCGCGCCGGAGGTGGTGACGTAGTAGTGCCAGTGGGCGTTGTCGGCCTCCACGCGCAGATCGGTGGCGGCAGGGCCGGGCGCCGCGCTGATGAGCAGGGTGTCAGGCGCCGGGCGATCGTGGCCCCGGGGCGCCTCAAGGAGCAGATCGTACAGCGCGGGCGCCGCGGCCGCGCCCAGCAGGCGCTCCGTCCATTGGGGGACGGGCGCGCCGAGGAGCGCCGGGGCGTCGCTGAGGGCGATCGCCGGCGTCCCGGCGGGCAATGGCTGGTCGAGGGGCCAGGTGAGGCGCGGCAATGGGCAGGCCAGAACATCGAGGGCAAAGGCCATCAGCAGGTACGGGCGGCCCGCGACCATCGCCACCTCGGGCGGCGCCAGCGGCGCGCCCAGGCGGCGGGTCTCGGCCTGCCGGGTGAGGAGCGCCGCCGGGTCGTAGCGCCGCCCGGCGCGGGCGCGGTAGAGGTCGTCGAGCAGGGCGGCGCGCAGGGCAGCGGGCCGGGGCGCGTCGCTCGCCCCGCTGCTCAGTTCGCTCAGGTGGTAGATCGCGCGCCAGGCCCCCACCGGCGAGCAGAGGCTGTCCAGGGCGAAGTGCTGGCAGGCAAAGGGTTTTCCCTCCACCACGATGCGGTGGTTGGGGCCGATGGGCGCCCCCAGGTCGGCGGCGCGCAGTTGCCAGCGCTGGTGGAAGGCCCAGTCGGGCCGGAAGCCATTGACCGGATCGGCGGCGCGGAACATCTCTTCGACCAGGGCCTCGCGCAGCGGGCCGGGAGGCGTCTCGCTCAAGCGGCGGATGGCGCCGGCCCGGGGGCGCTCGTCGCCGCTCAGGGGCGCGTAGAGCAAGTCACGGGCGTATACCTCGACAATCAGCGGCGCCTGGCCGGGGAGACGCACCGCCCGGTCGCGGTCGTCCTGGGCCGTCGCGGGGCTGGCCGCCTGGGGACGCCCGCTGCGACTGGCGATGGGCATGCCAAGGTTCGCGGCGCGGGCGGCGTCGTACAGGGGCCATACGGCGGGCAGCGCCGCGCCGGCGGCCCGGTAGGCGAGATCGCGCATCAGGGCGCGCAGGTGGGCCTGCGGGTCATCGGTGGCCCCGGCGGCGCCGGCGTAGACCTCGCTGACGAAACGTTCCCAGGGGAACCCGGCGGGATCGGTCTTGCGCCCCGGCGCGATGTCCAGGTGACGGACGAGTTGGCCGCGGGGCACGTGGTGGCGGCGCACCAGATCGCGGGTGAGTTCTAGCGCGGCGGCGTACTGGGCCTCGGGATAGGGATCGCGCCCGGTGTTCAGGTTTTCCAGCTCAATACCGATCGAGAAACGATTGCAATTCTGCAGAACGCGCCCATCAACGGCCCAGACGCTCGTCCCGGCGTGCCAGGCGATGTCTTCCTCTTTGACCAGTTGCACAACCCGCCCATCGCGACCAATGTAATAGTGAACCGAGACGGGACGGCGTTCATCGCCGCCCTGACGCAGCCAGTTGAGGTCGCCGGGGGCGCGCCCGGCGGTGGCGTGGATCACCACCATACGCACCCGGGCGAGGGCGCCGGGCTGGTAGTGCTGGCGGGTCATGCCGAGCCATTCGATGCGCATTGGTTTTGTTCCTCCGGTGTGCGGCTTCGCCGCGCAACAATGGTGTTTTCCTCCGGGAGGGAACAGCCCTCCCCGACCTTCCTGCCGGAGGGCGATGGGGAAACCCGCTTCTCCCATCGCTCCTTCCCCGGCGCCTACGATCGATCCTCCATAGACACGCCGCTGATCCGGCCGCCGTCGAGGGCGACGACGCGCTGGGCCGAGCCGGCGCGGCCCTGAATGCGCAGGGCGCGGATCTGCCCGTCGCGAGCCAGCACCATCTGCCGGGCGGCAGGTGGGGACGACTCCCCGGCGGGATCGGCGGCGGGCGGGCGGACGTACAATGGCCCGCCGTCGCGGTCGCGCAGGTAGAGGGCCGGCACGAACCACGAGACGCGATCGCCTTCCTCGACGAACAGGGCGCGCCGGGCCAGGGCGACGGCATCTTGCAGGCTGCGCCCGGCGGCGAGGGCCTGGTAGAGCAGGGCGCCAGCGCGCCCGGCGGCGCTGGCGCGCACGCTGAATTGCATCCCCAGCACGGCGGGCACACCATTGGCGCAGAGGGCCTGGGCCACTCCGGCGACGAGGGGCCCGCTGGCGCCGAGCATGGCGCCCTGGCAGGCGTGCAGCACCACCAGCGCGACTCCGCCGAAGAGGGCCGCCAGGGTCGCGGCGGGCGTCCAGGCTGTGCCGGGGCCGTCGTCGAGGAGCAGCGCGCCCTCGCCGTCGAGGTAGCGCCCGTGGCCGTAGAAATGCACGATATCGGGCGGCGGGCCGGCGCCGAGGGCCTGCACCACCGCGGCGCGGCTGGCGGGCTCCACTTCCTGCACCGTGGCGCGCCCGGCGGCGATCAGCGGTTGCCAGGCGTCCAGACGGGCGGCGCGTTCGACCTGGCGCAACTCGGGGCCGATGCCGGCCCGGGGCGAGACGGCCAGAATGCGCAGCGGGCCGCTGGATCGGCGGCGCGGCGGCAGGGCCTGCGGCAGATCCAGCCGCCGCGCGATGCTGCTGGCGCCGCCGTGGGCCAGCGCCAGGGGCAGCGGCCCATCGTCCCAGAGCAACTCCCAGGGCAGGGCGGCCAGGTCGGTCGCGTCGGGGGGGAAGCACAACTCCAGGCGCAGGGGGTGGCCGAGGGCCGCAGCGTGATCGCGCAGCGTGGCGAGGGCGCGGGCGCCGGCGGGATCGGCGGTCAGGGCATGGAAGAGCCGGCGGCCCACGCGCCGGGGCGCGTCGGTGGAGACGCGCTCCGCCGCGTCCCAGAGGTCCAGGGCGGCCAGCCGGGCGCGCCCGGCCGCGTCGAAGGCGAAGCGTCGCTCCTGGTCGTCGTTCCAGGCGACGGGGTAGGCCGGGTCCTGCAGGGCGTCGAGCGCGCGCAGCACGAGGGCCAGGTCGTCACGCGGGAAGGGCGGCGCCATGCGACTGGCGCGGGCGCCGAGCACGTCGGCTTCCCAGCGCAGGGTGACGCCGTCGCGGCGGGGCAAGAAGATCAGCCGTGGATCGGCGCGGACAGGCGATGGCTTCATACACGCTCCTCGGCGGCAACCCAGACCAGACGAAAGCCCAGCAGGTTGTAGCGCTGGATGGGCGGGAAACGGTTGTAGGCGCCGCAGCGCAGCCCCTCGGCCTCCCAGTTGAAGGCCCCGCCTTTGATCGCCGGGGTCTCGTGGAGGGCCACATCGGCCCGCGGCCGGCGCTCTCCCAGGGCGTCGGCCAGGCTGCAGGTCCATTCCCAGACATTGCCGGCCAGATCGAGGGCCCCGCAGACCGCCGCGCCGCCCGGAAAGCAGCCGACCGGCGAGGGGGCGCGCAGGGCGCATGCGGCGAAGTTGGCGCGGCCCGCGTCGGGCGGATCGTCGCCCCAGGGGTACAGGCGCTGGTCGAGGTGGCGCGCGGCCCGTTCCCATTCCAGGGCCGTGGGCAGGCGCAACACCTCGCCGGGGTAGAGCCAGCCCGCGGCGTGGCCCTCGGCGCTCAACCAGGCGCAAAAGGCGGCTGCTTCGTACCACGAGACGCCCACCACCGGCTGCGAAGGGCCGTTGTAGCTGGCGACCGTCCACAGTCCAGGCTGTGCGATGGGTGCGCCAGGCTCCTCGGGCGGGGCGCGATGGCCGTCCGGCCCCAGGAAGGCCCGGCCCGTGGCGCTCCACCAGCGCGGGTCGCTATAGCCGCCGGCGGCGATGAAGCGGGCGAACTCGGCGTTGGTCACCGGGTAGCGGGCGATGCGAAAGGCGTAGGGCAGTTCGAGCAGTTTCAGGGCGGCGCGGCGCCCGCGCCGCTGGCCCTCGTCGCCGTGCCAGAACGCGCCGGCGGGCACGTCGCACCAGTAATCGGGGGTCGCCGCCCCGCCGGCGCCTATGGCGCGCCCCGTCGCCGGGTCGAGCAGGCGCGGATCGCCGAGACGCCCGAGCACGCCGCCGGCGGCGACGCGGATGGTGAGCGTCGCGGCGGGATCGGCAACCACGGCCAGCAGCGCCGCCAGGCCGGCTTCCCAGGCGCGCCCGCCGGCGGCATTGCGCCCGGCATCGAGGAGGCATTCGCCGGCAAGCACGGCGGGCAGGCCGCGCTGCGCATCCCCGGCCGGGGTTGCCAGCAACGTGAGCAGCAGGCGCTGCGCCTCGCGCTGAGAGGCCGAGGCGATGGCCAGACGCAGCACCTCGTGCCAGCGGGGGTCGAGGGCGTAGCGTTGCAGCAGGTCATCGGGGCGCTCGACCACCACCGACTCCAGCAACCCGCGGGCGGCCAGGTACTCCTCGAAGGTCAGATGCAGGAAGGCGAAGCGGCGGTAGCCGCGCTCGATGAGCAGCCCGGTATCGCGGCGCATCAACTCGATGAACTCGCGGGCCAGACGCCGCGCGCGCCGGCGGGGCAGACCGTCGCTGTGGGCGAGGGTGGCGGCGATGTGGCGCTCCAGTTCGTCCTGCTCGATCAGCCCGCCGGCGCGCTCGCCGTGGAGCCAGAGGGCCACCGGGCCGAGCACATTGACCACGAAGCGCTCGTCGATCTGCTCATCGCCGAGTTGCAGAGCGATGGGCCGGCCGCTCAACGAACGGGTGCGGTTCCAGGTTTCGGCCAGGGCCTCGACGCAGAGGCGGTAGAGATCGGCCCGGCGATCGGGCAGACGGGCGCCCTGGTTGTGGATCAGGGCCAGGATGGTCAGCAAGAGCGGATTGCGCGCCAGGTCGGTGACCTGGGGGGTCGAAAACACCGCCGTGGCGAGCGCGGCGCTATGGGCGGCGACGCGCCGCTCCAGTTCGGCGCTGGCGGCCTCGCGCATCAGGTCGTGGAGCAGATCGCCGTCGGTGGAGAGCGACGGTGCGCCCATGGCGGCGTAGGCCCGGCTCCAGCGTTCGATAAAGGCGCGGATCAGGTCGTCGGAGAGGGGCTGGATAGTGACCACGGCGAACAGGTCGGGGTCGAGGGGCGCCTCCGGGTAACCGACGATGCGCGATGTGGCCACAAAGCGATTGCCGGGGGCGTCCCACTCGCGGGCGAACGCCTCGAGGGCGCGCACGATCGCCTGGCGGTCGTCACGCACCTCGTCGAGACCGTCGAAGAGCACCAGGGCGCGGCCCATGGCGAGGGCGCGGGCGAACAGGGGGCCGTAGTCGGGCTGGGAGAGGCCGCCGTAGTAGGCGCTGAGATACTCCAGGGGCGACAGATCGCCCGCGCCGGGCCGGGCGCGCGCGGCGGCGAAGGCCGCCACGGGAAAGAAGATCGGCAGCCAGAGCGGGTCAAGGCCGAAGTCGCGGCGCGCGTCGCCGCGGGTGAGGGTCAACAGCAGGTAGCGCACCAGGGTGCTCTTGCCGCTGCCGGGGTCGCCAAGCACAACCAGCAGCGGCTGGGTGCGCACGAACTCGTGAAGGGAAGCCCCGGGCGCGTCGGAGGCCCGCTCGTCCGGGCGACCCATGAGCGGAACGTAGATGCGCTCCAGGGCGATGCGCGAGGCCACCTGCACCTGCATCATGCCGCGGAAATCCAGCGCGCCGAAGGTCTCGGCGACGAAGGCGCGGTAGCGGGCGTAGAGCAGGGGCAGATCGGGCGTGGGCGCGCCGGGCAGGGCGTAGAGATCGCCGTGGACGATGGTCTGCCGCACCTGGGCGATGGAGGCGCCGGAGGTGGCGACGATACTCTGGCCGAACGGTTCGGCGGGCAACGCCGCGCGGCGGGCGGCGCGCAGGCGGTCGATCAGGGCGCGCTCGGCCTCGGTGGGCAGGCAGCGGCGCAGCCGGGCCTGCCCGGCGCACGCCGCGGGCAGCAGATCGCCAAGCAGACGGATCAACGGCGGGCCGATCAGGCGCCAGGGCGGGGCCTCGTTCCCGGCGGCGGCGAGGGCGGCGCGCACCTCGCGGCGGTACAGTTCCACCAGGCGCGCCAGATCCGGCTCGCCCGCAAGTAGCAACTCCTCCACCGCGGCGGCGCGAAAGCGCGCCGTGGCGGGACGGGGATCGGCCAGCAGCGTCATGAGCGGCGCGGCGGCGGCGGGATGTTCGTCGCGCAGGCGCGCCTCGGCCTGGGCGATGGCGCGGGCCAGCGCCGCGGCGGGCGCCCCCTCGCCGAGCGCGGTGAGCGCGGTGAGCCGGGCGGTTAGCGGCGCGGCCTCGGGGTCTGCGGCGGCGGCGTCGGCAAGCCCCGCCGCGACGGCCACGATGGACGCGCCCAGAGCGGCGACCAGGTCGCTCATCGGCGGCCCCCATCGGCAGGCAGCGGGCGCTCGACGAGAGACGGCAGCGGCTCGTCAAGGAGCCGGGCGAGCACCTCGGCGGCGGAAGGGGCCGGGGCGGCGCCACGGTCGCGGATGAGGGCCTGGCGCAGGCGCATGCGGGCAAGGGCGGCGCTGCCAGAGGCGCGCAGCGTGGCATCAGGAGCGGTGGGGAGGGTCAATGGCATACAGCCTCCTTTGTGGTGTGGTGATCGCTGTTCGGGGTACTGCTCCTAGATAGCCGCCAGCACCGGCGGCAGATCGGCCCCGCCCCAGCGGCTGACCGAGTCCAGCAGGCGGTCGCTGGTGGCGCGCCAGGTCTCGGGCGCCCAGAGTTCGAAAAAGGCGCCCATCCCTACCAGCACGACCGTCGAGGCGATCCCGGCGTGGGCCAGGAGCGGGCGGGGCAGGAGCACCGCGCCCGCGGCATCGGGGGTCAGTTCGGCGGCAGCGGCAAAGAGCAGGCTGCGAGCCTGGCGCGCGGCGTCAACAAAGAGCGGCAGCGCGTTCATGCGCCGGGCCAGGTCTTGCCAGATGGGGGTGGGAAACGCCTGCGCGCAGCGGTCGAAGCCGCGGGTCACGGTGAGGCCCTCCAGGGCGGCGGCGCGAAAGGCGGGCGGGATCACGATCCGGCCGGATGGTTCGACCATGGTTTCAAAGGTGCCGATGAACATAAGCCTGCCTCCCCCGGCGGGATGTATCAGGGTTGTATTCGGGTCTTTATTGGGTGATAACCAGGACATACTATAGCATATCATCGGAACTTTGTTAAGATCCTTTTGACCATTCGTTGATCTGATTCAGGGGTCGGAAGGGGCTTGCAATGGGCGGCTTCATGTCGTAGTATGGGAGAAACCCCGCATCCTCGGGCGGCAATCTCGAGATCGGTTCCCTTTCAGGCCCATTCCAGTTGACGCTCCGAAAGGAGGAGTGACCCACAGACGCGCAGCACAAGCACAAGCACCCCTGGTCCTGGTCATGCTCGCTCTGGACGGAAGACCTGGCATGGTATATAATGGCTCCTTACAAGATACCGAAAGGAACCCGATAATGACCCGGTATCAATCTGAGAATCGTTCATCTCTGGCTGAAGAGAGCTCCAGCGACCCGATGCTCGGGCTGCCCCTGATGACGATGGGGCTCTCGACCGCCTATGCCGCGGCGCTGAGTTATCTCGAGCGCCGCTTGCCCATCAAGCCTGACCACACCTGGGCCGAAGTGGCGGGTGGGGTCCTGATTACGCTGGTTCCTGTGGCCATCGCCGCGCGCCGGCAGCCCGATATGGACTGGCGCCAGTATGAGGCAGCGGTCTGGCGCAGTTTTATCGCCTCGGGCACGCCGATCATCCTCTGGCAGATCGGTGAGGCTATGCTGCGTCAGATTGAATTGCTGCGCTATGCCGCGACCCGGGAACAGGCGTCTGTGGAGATGTATGCCGACGATCCCTCGACGATGGCCGATCGAAGCGGAGAGCGAACGGGAAGCGGCGATCCAGGCTGCTGATGAGGCGGTCCAGATCTTGCAACGGGCCCAGACCACCCTCGATTCGGCCCGGGCCAGGGTGCATGCCAATCAGGGCCTGGCCCTGGTCCTGGTGACCGATACGGAACGCTACGTCTCGGATGCGTTGACGCGGGCTGATCGAGTGGCGCGCTTTCTTGCGATGGCCCGCGCCAAACCCATCCACGGCCGCTGGCCGATGGTGGCTTCCAAACAGCGCGAGGACGCCGAGACCGCCCTGCAACAGGCCGGTGAGTTTCTGGGTATGCTCGAGCAGGTGCTGCGGCCGGTGCGCGAGAAGATCAACACCAATCCGGCCCTCGGCGAAGCAATTATCGCCGATGCCGCCCTCCTGCTGGCGCGGGCCCTCAACCGCCTCGAGCGGGTGGTGCGCCTGTTGACCGAGGCGGGTATCGGTCGTGATTGACAGGACGGGCGCGGGAGAGGCCCCTGCCCCTCCCTTGCTGTCCCTGAGGTGACCATCGTTCGCCGGGTTCAGCCCCCCTCCCAGCCTCCCCCCGCTGGGGGGAGGCGCCGGGTTCCCGCCCCCGGTGGGGGAGGGTCCGGGAGGGGGCGCAACCCCTGCCTGGAGGCGGGCCGGCGTAGGGGCGGGGAAACCCCGTCCCTACGCCGCCGGTCCCGGCTTCTCCCGCCCGGAGGTTCCCGGGGCGCACCCCTCCTAACGTGAACATAAGTCCTCGGCGAGGGGGGTGGGGAAACCGGGTTTCCCCATACCTCAGCGGACGCGGGCCGGAGACCCGCGCACCCCGGCCCCGGCCCCTGGGAGGGTTTGGGAGGGCGCAGCCCTCCCAAGAACAAACGTATGTTCATTGTGGCGTTGTGTGGCGCAGCCGCATGGACGGCTGAACGGTTGGTATTGCCCGCCCATAGCGCATCAGATATACTGACAGCCAGCAGATACGTCACCGCTCGCATCGCCAGACGCGCCGATGAACGCCGACCAGCCAGTATCGCTACCGGTGACAGTGTCGCGCTATGCACAAAGCGTTCGGGGTGCTCCGCGCCCGAATCGTAGCACGGCATCGCCGACCGGACAGCATATGTGCTGAGTGA
>Ga0209162_1001057_pt1 | contig 28356 bp, 21 predicted proteins | sample YNPNPMetaG_FD_187121 | JGI IMG/M metagenome (GOLD analysis project Ga0209162, IMG submission 187121) | Anoxygenic and chlorotrophic microbial mat microbial communities from Yellowstone National Park, USA - YNP NP MetaG (SPAdes) (version 2) ...
TTTTATAGTAATTTCTTATAAAACGCAATATATCAAGCTGTTCTTTTGTAAGAGTTCCCATTCCTTCTCTTTCAGCAAGTGTCTGGGCAATTTCTTCATTCCAGTCATCAAAGTTTTTTAGATATCCTTCGTCATCAATATTTATTCTTATTTCCTTATACTTTGTTAATGTAACTCCACCAGATACTTTTTTTCTCTCAGCTTTAGGTTTTTGCTCAAAGTTTTTAATAAACTGTCCAATCTGAACACCTAAATAAACACATTTAACATTATTCATGCAATCATCAGCATCCTTTTTGTCAAGATAAGTTATAAGTTCCTGATCTTTCTTCTTAAATTTTAAAACATAGGCATTCTTTTCTTTGCTGAAAGAAATACTTACCGAAATACCTTTCTTATTGATATCAGGATACATCTCAAGAATTTTGTCCTTTAATGCTACAATTGTGTAAGCCATAATTAAACCTCCTATTTTAGTCTTTTTTCTACTTCTTTCCAGTTTAAGTTTTTGAAAAATGTCTCAATATAATCTGCTCGCTTAAGTCCATAGTCAATCATAAAGGCATGTTCAAATACATCCATAATAAGAATAGGGTTACAACCAGTAGGATGACCTACATCGTGTTCATTAATCCAGAAATTGATAAGTCTTCCTGATAAAACATCTTGATAAAGGACAACCCAGCCAATTCCACGAATTACTCCTGTTGATTTGAAATCCTTAATCCAGTTGTCAAAGCTTCCAAAATTTTCATTGATAAGTTTCACAAGCTTTCCATCTTTAGGGGGAATACCATCTCCACCAAGATTTTCAAAATAAAGTTCATGAAGTCTCGCTCCATTCCACTCCCATCCAAGCCTTCTTTTAAGCTCAGCATACTCTGGAGTGCCTGTTCGTCCTTCTTTAATCATTCCATCAAGAACTTCAAGAACTTTATTTGTATTAGTTACATAACCCTGATAAAGAGTGAAATGATTTTTAAGGAGTGCTTCACTAAATCCCTGCATCCCAATTAAATTTGAATAATCTTTTGTCTCATAAGGCATATTTGCCTCCTGTTTTAAGTGTTTATAATAATTTAATAATATCAATTCAAATTTTGATTGTCAATACATAATTTTTATATAATTAAAATAATTTAAATGGAGGCTTAATGAAAAAAATACTGAAAGAGCTTTTAATATGTCCTTTCTGCCTTCCAGAAGAAATTCCTCTGAAACTTAAAGTAAACCGAGAAGAAACAGAAGATGTTATTGCAGGATCCCTTAACTGCAAGAGGTGTGGAAAGAACTATATAATTGATGATGGAATTGCTTTATTAATACCAGATACAAATTTATCATTATATAAAAACACAAAATATGAAAACCCAAGAGTTCTATCTTCCTATCTTTGGAGTCATTATGGAGACTGGCTCAATGATAAAGAATGGCTCCCTGCTTATCCAGAATGGGTAAAATTAATGGAAAAAAGTAATGGAATATCCCTTGACATAGGCTGTGGTGTGGGAAGATTTACCTTAGAGATGACTGAGAAAAGTGATTTTTCCATTGGTTTTGACCTCTCAATTTCTTTTATAAAAACTGCCAGAGAATTAATGAAGAAGGGGATTATAACTTTTGAGCTTACTGAGGAGGGTATTATAACTTCCACTGTTGAGATAAAACTACCAGAACATATAAAGCAATATAATTTGGATTTTATTGTTGCCGATGCACTTAATATTCCCTTTCCTAAGGAAATTTTTACAAAGGTTGCTTCTCTTAATGTTCTTGATAAAGTAAAGTATCCAATGAGACATCTTAATGAGATGAACAGGGTGTCTGCACTCAGTGGAACACAGATTTTAATATCAGACCCTTTCTCCTGGTCTGAAGAAGTTGCTGATATCAATGATTGGCTTGGAGGAAAGACAGAAGGCGAATTAATGGGATTTGGGCATGAAAATGTGGCAAAAATTCTTGAAGGATATCGCAACTACTTAAATCCGCCATGGAAAGTTACTAATAAAGGAACAGTCAATTGGAAAATAAGAAATCACAGGAACCATTCGGAGTTAATAAAAAGTCTCTATGTAAAGGCAATTAGATAGCTGAGGTTTTATGAAAGAAATAACAAATTGTAGACTATGTTCAGCCTGCTGTCCTGTTGAAGTAGATGTAATTAACGGACAGCTTCAATCTGCAGAAAGAATTACCCCTTTTGAAAAAACCATCAACTGTCCTAAACTAATTAATGCAAAAAATATAGTGTACTCTAAAAATAGAATTTTAACCCCCCTATTAAGAAAAAATTTAAAAGAAGACTTCAGAGAAGTCAGCTGGGAAGAGGCTCTTAATTTTATTGGAAGGAAAATAGAAAAAACAAAAAACAGATACTCTTCTCAATCTATAGCTCTCCTGAGAGGTATGGCTGCTGACTGGGGAACTTCATGGGATTATGCTGTAAGATTTATGAGCGCTCTTGGCTCTCCTAATGCTATTGGTAATGGTTCAGTATGTTTTGTAGCAAGAGAGATGGCACATACCTATACTTACGGAACAATAACAATTCCGCAATTAAAAGATTCAAAATGCATAATAATCTGGGGTAAAAACGACAGAAACACTGCACCGATAATGGCAGAGGCTATAATATATGCCAAAGAAAAGGGGGCAAAACTTATTGTAATAGACCCCGTTAAAACCTTTTTCGCAGATATGGCAGATATTTGGCTTAGAGTAAAGCCTGCTCATGATGGGGCTTTAGCAATGGCAATTATGAAAGTTATTGTTGATGAAGGGCTCTACGACAAAGATTTCGTTGAAACCTATTGTCTTGGTTTTGATGCTCTTCGTGAGTCACTCTCAATGATGAAACTTAAAGATTTAGCTCAAATGTGCTGGATACCTGTTGAACAAATTCAAAAAACAGCAAGGATTTATGCAAAATCAAAACCCGCTTGCATTATTGATGGCAATGGTTTGGATATGCAAACTCAGGTTTTTCAAACAACTCGTGCAGTGTGTCTTATAAGAGCTATTACTGGCAATATAGATATTGAAGGTGGAGATTTTATCCCTCATCCAATACCTCTTGCAAACATTCAACTGAGAGATAAAATATCAGCTGTTCCTTCTGTTATGCTTCATTATAAACATTTTGAGAAGTTTCATCCTACATGGGGGCTTCATGCTCAATCCTGTCTTATTGATGCTATAATTGAAGAAAAGCCCTATCCTGTAAAATTTCTCTTTATCCAGTCTGGTAATCCAGCTGTTACAATGATGGATTCTACAAGAGTGAGAAAAGCTCTTGAAAAGCTTGATTGTCTCGTGATGATTGATATATTTAAAAATAAAACCTCTCAATATGCCCACGTGATTTTGCCTGCCTGCAGTTGTTTTGAAAAAACCCAGATAAACAGGGCATATATAAGAAACTCCTTCATAATGCTTCAAAAAAAAGTAATTAAGCCACTTGGTGAAAGCAAATCAGATATTGAAATAATCTTTGAACTTGCAAAAGCAACAGGATTGAGTGATTATTTCCCATGGAAGAATGATGAAGAAGCCCTTGATTTTCAGTTAAAACCAACAGGATTGTCTTTAGATATTCTGAAAAAAAATCCTACTGGCATATGGTATGAAAAGCCAAAATTCAGAAAATATGAAAATGAAGGATTTAAAACGCCCTCAAAAAAGGTTGAAATTTTCTCAAAAAGATTATCTGATAATGACTTTGACCCTATTCCTTTTTTTAAAGGATTCCCCAACAAAGTAACCAGCTTTTCTGAAGAGAACGATTATAAATTCATCGGAATAAGCGGTGAGAGAGTGAGTTGTTATACTCATACGCAGTTTAGAAAGATTTCTCAGTTAAGAAATATGGAAAAAGAACCATATGTGGATATAAATCCCTCAGATGGGAAAAATTTAAAATTAAAAAATGGGGATTTGGTTAGAATTTCTACACCGAGAGGAAAGATTGAAATGAAAGTAAGAGTCAATTCTTTAGTATCAGAAGGAGTTGTGCGAATAGCTTGGGGATGGGGCGAAGAATCGGACTGCTGGAATCTCAACTTCCTTACTGATGATTTTGAGAGGGATCCATTAACAGGAACTCCTTCGGGAAGAAGTTTTTACTGTAAGATTGAAAAATTAGGAGAGTAAAAATGAAAGAAGAAAAATTAACACCAGAACAGTATTATGTTTTCAGGCAGGGTGGGACTGAAAAGCCCTTTCAAAATGCTTACTGGAATAATAAGAAGCATGGTCTCTATTTAGATATTGTAAACGGAGATGTCCTTTTTTCTTCCCTTGATAAATTTGACTCAGGTACTGGATGGCCCAGTTTTACAAAACCTGTTCATAAAGAAATTATCGTAGAAAAAATTGATAAGTCTCATGGTATGACAAGAAAAGAAGTAAGAACTAAAAATAATGATGGTCATTTAGGGCATGTTTTTAATGACGGACCACCACCAACAGGCTTAAGATATTGTATAAATTCAGCTGCTCTCAGGTTTATTCCTATGGAAAAACTCGTTGAAGAAGGTTATATTGACTACTTACCAATGTTTAAAGATATAAAAAGAGATTTTGAGCAGATTATTCTTGGCGGAGGTTGTTTTTGGGGTGTTCAGGCATATTTCAAAAAAGTTAAAGGAGTGACTCATACAGTTGTTGGATACTCTGGAGGTTATAAAAAAGAACCAACCTATGAAGAAGTATGCACTGGAAAAACAGGACATGCTGAGGTTGTTTTGATTACCTTTGACCCTAATATCACAGATTTGTATAAGATTCTTAAACACTTTTTTAAAATTCATGATCCAAGCCAGAAAAACAGACAGGGAAATGATATAGGAACACAGTACCGCTCAGCCATTTACTATTTTGAGGATAAACAACAGGAATTAATAGATAGCGTAATTAGTGAGCTTAAAAAAGAAGGAATAGAGGTTGTAACAGAAGTGGAGAGGGCTAAAAATTTTTATAAGGCTGAAGAATATCATCAGGACTATTTAGATAAAAATCCGGGAGGATACTGTCATATAAATCTTAATAAAATAGAGGATTTTTAATTACTATTAACTCTTTAAAAGAGTTCTTACTTAATCAGAAATCTCTTATGATAATATCTTAGTAAAATGATTGGCTTTAATTTAAAGACCTAATAAATTCAAGCGTTTAATAATAAATTTTTAATTTTATTTTTTTCAGTGCAGGGTGCTTCACATGTAAATTTTCTACAAATATAATATGTAGATTTTTCATCTATACTGCGTAGTTCATTTATGCGAGATATGAATTTTTCGGAAATGGACTCTTTTATCAAAATTAATAAATCAGGAATAAAATCTCTCTGAATTTCATTGAGAAAAATCTTCTCTTCCTTAGCTGATTTATATGGAACAACTAATAATTCATTTGTACCATTTAAAATGAGGTCTAAGGCTATAAGTGAAAACACATAAGAAGAAGGATGATTTGATATCTCCTTTGAAAAAGCCTTTAAAGTCTCTATAGCTTTATTTTCATATTGATTGTTACCTGTTAATCTTGCCAATCTGACTAAATTATAAGCCATTACAGAATTGCCAGATGGTTGTGCTCCATCATATATCTCTTTTGCTTTTAAAATAACTTTTTCTGAATAATCCGCTATTTGATAAAAACCTTTATTTTCAATATCCCAGAAATGTTTGATCGCATGTTCTGTCAGTTCTAATGCCTTAATGAGATATGTAGCATCAAAATTTGAGAAATAAAAATCAATAAGCGCCCATATAAGATATGCATAATCATCTAAATAGCCAAAAATTGAGGCTTCTTCATCTTTATACCGGTGTAAAAGTCTGTTAGATTTATCAAACATTCTTTTTAAGATAAAATTAAGACATTTTTTAGCTATTTGTATATGTTTTTTGCTGTTAAAAACAGTTCCAGCTTTTGTAAAAGCTAATACTGCCAATGCGTTCCAGTCAGTAAGAATTTTTTCATCTCTTAGAGGTCTTACTCTGCATTGCCTTTTATTGAAAAGTTTCTTTCTTATTTTTTCTAAAACATCCTTAAGCTTTTCAGATTTAACATTTAGTTTTTGAGAAAGCTCTTCCATGTTTTTTCCCATATAAAGTATGTTTTTACCATTTTTCTTGCGAGTTGCCTCTTCATAAAAATTTCCGTCCTTAGAGACATTATAAATATTCTCAGTTATGGTAAATTCTTCATCTGTTAGCAAACTTTTAATTTCATCGTATTCCCATAAATAAAATTCGCCTTCTTTACCTTCACTGTCAGCATCCTCTGCAGAGTAAAAAGCTCCCTCTTGCGAATACATATCTCTTATTAAATAATTCGTTATTTCATTAACTACATCTTTATAAAATTCATCTTTTGTTATCTGATATGCCTCCGTATATACAGCCATAAGAAGAGCGTTGTCATACAGCATTTTTTCAAAATGAGGCAAAATCCAGAATCTATCAGTTGAGTATCTATGAAATCCATACCCAATATGGTCATATATACCACCGAGTCTCATTTTTTTTAGAGTCTGAAGACTTATTTCCAGAGCATGGGAATTCTTAAATCTATAATTGTATCTGTGAAGAAACATTAAATTAACAGGCACAGGAAATTTTGGTGATATTCCAAAACCTCCAAAATGGCTATCAAAAATATCTTTCAGTTCATTATATGCCCGATGTAAGATTTCTTCTGATAATTCAATCTCCTCTTTATTTCTTCCCAAATTTTTTAATGCTTGAGTGATACTTTCTGAGATTTCATTTATTCTGGTTCTATCTTTATCCCAAAGTTCAATAACTTTATAGAGTAAACTTTTTAATCCCATCTTTCCATACATATCCTCTTTTGGAATATAAGTATCAGCAAAAAAGGGTTTTTTATCTGGAGTCATTATGATTGTCAGGGGCCACCCGCCTCTTCCATTAAAGAGATAACAAACTTTCATATAAATATTGTCAATGTCGGGTCTTTCTTCTCTGTCAACCTTAATTGAAATGAAGTGGTTATTAAGTATATCTGCTACTTCTTTATCTTCAAAGGACTCCTCTCCCATAACATGACACCAGTGACATGTGGAATACCCTATTGATAGGAAAATTGGTTTGCTTTCTTTTTTAGCTTTTTCAAAGGCTGATTCGTTCCACGGATACCAATCAACAGGATTATAGGCATGCTGTCTCAAATAGGGACTTTTTTCATAAATTAATCTGTTCGGAATCACACTTTATTATAAAGTTTTTAAATACTCAATAATATCTGCAATCTCTTCATCTGATAAATCGGGAAATGGTGGCATAAATCTATATGGTTTTCTTATCAAATTCTTAATGTTATCTGGTGTAGCAGGTTTTTTACTTACAGGAAGAATTTTCTCCTTTAAAATCCCCTTAAGACCGGGCGTATCCATTTTAAAATCCTTTCTGTCAGTATAATGACAGTCAGCACAAAGATTCTGAAAAACTTTTTTCCCTTTCTCAATATTACCTTTTTCTAACTTTATCAGAATATTTGACGAATTAGAAGAAACTAAAACACTATTAGATAAACCGTTTGTTCCAAAACTGTATCCAATTGAAAAAGCAAAAAAATTAAAAAGAAGGAAACATACCATTATTACAAGAAATTTTCTGTAATTAATTTTATAAAATATTTTAAAGATATCCATCTTCTCCCCCTTATTTAATTTTTACAGAGTTATCTTTACCAGTTTATCAAATATGTGAATTGTATCAACAAATCTTACAATTCTTTGGTGAGATTCTATAACAATTGAGTGTGTTCTTGCTCCACCACCAAAAAATCTTACTCCATTGAGTAAATCTCCTTTGGTAACTCCTGTAGCGATAAAAATTATATCATCACTTGGAACAAGGTCATCAAGGGTGTAAACTTTATCTTCACTTATATCCATTCCATATTTTATTGCTCTTTCTTTTTCTTCTTCATTTCTCCATCTTATCCTTGCCTGCATTTCACCACCAAGACACTTAACTGCTGCTGCGGAAAGCACACCTTCTGGTGCTCCACCAATTCCCATTAAAGCATGTATGCCTGTTCCTTCAACTGTTGCAGCAATTGCTGGTGTAATATCTCCATCAGAAATAAGTTTAATTCTTGAACCTGCTGCACGAATCTCTTTAATTAGATTTTCATGACGAGGTCTGTCAAGCACGACCACTACAAGGTCATCAATATCTCTTCCAAGAGCTTTTGCGAGGGCTTCAAGATTTTCCTTCACAGGTTTTCTTATGTCAACCATTCCCTTTGCCTGTGGACGAACTACGAGCTTGTCCATATATGTATCAGGGCAGTATAAAAGACCATTTCTTTCTGTTATAGCCATAACAGTAAGAGCATTAGGCATTCCTGTGGCGCAAAGATTTGTCCCTTCAAGAGGGTCAACTGCTATATCAACTTCAGGACCTGTTCCATCTCCAACTTCTTCACCAATATAAAGCATCGGAGCTTCATCTCTCTCTCCTTCGCCTATAACTATTCTTCCTTTAATTGGCAAATCATTTAGTGCTTTTCTCATAGCTGTAACAGCTGCCTGGTCTGCTTCTTTTCTGTTTCCCTTGCCCATAAGTCTTGCAGCTTCAATTGCAGCAAGTTCACAGACTCTCAAAATTGCCGGAGTTAATGAATTATTCATTTTAAATTCCTCCCTAAATTATTTTATTTTCCTTCATACTAAAATATTTACCATTACCTATAATTACATGGTCTAAAAGGGAAATTTCAAGTATTTCGGAAGCTTTTTTAAGTTTTTTTGTTATCTCTATGTCCTGTTCACTTGGAGTGGGGTCACCACTGGGATGATTGTGAATAAGTATAATAGCAAAAGCAGACTCTTTAACAGCTTCTTTAAATACTTCTCTGGGATGGATTAAAGATTGGTTAAGGATTCCTTCTGATACCTTTACATGTCTAATAAGTTTAAGTTTTGTATCAAGAAGAAGCGTTATAAAAACTTCCTTTTTTAGCCCATTAAGTATAGGGAAAAAGTAATTATAAACTATAGAAGCAGAGTTGAAAATTTGTTTTTGAAATGTATGACTAAGAACTCTTCTTCCAAGTTCAAAAGCTGCCTTAATCTGAGCAATCTTTGCATTACCAAGACCTTTAAAAGACTTGAGTTCTTTAGTTGATGCTTCTTCAATCCCTTTTAAACCACCAAATCTGCTGATAAGCTCCATTGCTGTATCTATAACAGTCTTTTTACTTGAGCCTGTCCTTAAAATGATTGCAAGTAATTGAGCATCAGAAAGGCTTTCTGCACCCTTTTTTAAAAGCCTTTCTCTCGGTCTTTCAAATTCTGGCCATTCTCGGACAGATTTCATTTTATACCTGCGCCAGCATTTACCTCTCTGTCAATGGTAAGTATAGATATCGTTCCATTGTCGCCAGTTGCTGCAAGAAGCATTCCGTTGGATTCCACTCCCATTAGTTTTGCAGGTTTGAGATTGCTAACAACAACTATTGACCTTCCAACAAGTTCTTCAGGGGTATATGCCTCTCCAATACCTGCAACAATCTGCCTGTGCTCACCTATATCCACTATCATTTTTATAAGCTTTTTAGAGCCTTTTACTCTTTCAGCTGAAATAACTTTTCCTACTTTTAACTTTATCTTCATAAAATCTTCAATACTTATAAGCTCTTCCAATTTTACCTCCTTACTTTTGTTTAATTCCTGCTGTTTTATCTCTATTCTGGGGAAAAGTTGTTCAATTTTTTCTGTTTTTGTTTCTTTTATGTCTGTTTCCCAGTTCAGCATCTTATAATCAATGCTATAAGATTTTAATCCTAAGGCATTCCACATTTTACAGGCTGTCTCAGGCATAAAGGGATAAAGAAAAACTGCAATAATTCTCAATGCATTCCAGATGTTGAAGAGTATTAATGATAAATCTTCAGGGGATTCTTTGAAGATTTTCCATGGCTCTTTTTTGGCAATATAGTTATTAACTAAAGCAATTGCTTCCCACATTTTTTCAAGAATTGTATTAAACCTGAATTCATCCCATAGTTTTTCATTATCAATTTCATTAATAACCCGCCTGAAATCTGAAGTGAAATTATCATCTTTCCATTGAGGCTTTACCACGCCTTTCATATATTTTTCATTCATGACAATAAACCGATTCAAAAGATTGCCCATGTCATTAGCAAGGTCATTATTTATTCTTCTTACAATTGCATCTTCTGAAAAATCTCCATCAAGACCAAAGGAAACCTCCCTGAACAAAAAATATCTGAAAGCATCTACGCCGTACTTTTTTGCAACTTCAAAAGGATTCACAACATTTCCAAGAGATTTTGACATCTTTTTACCTTCTACTGTCCACCATCCATGTGCAAAAATATTTCTCGGCAGAGGTATATTAAGTGCAATTAACATAGTTGACCAGTATACCGCATGGGTTATGAGTATGTCTTTGCCAATTAAATGATGGTCTGGAGGCCACCACTCAGTATCTTTGGGCGCAAGATAATGTAATGCGGAATAGTAATTAACAAGTGCGTCAAACCATACATAGGTTGTATAGTTTTGATTAAAAGGGAGCGTTATCCCCCACTCCAGTCTTGAACGAGGACGAGATATGCAGAGGTCTCCAAGTGGTTTATTTTTTAGAAAAGAAAGAACTTCATTCTTTCTTGACTCTGGCAAAATATAATCAGGATTTTTTTCTATGTGTTCAATCAAAGCCTCCTGATATTTGGACATTAAGAAAAAATAGTTTTCTTCTTCAATAAATTCAACATCTCTTGCACAGTCAGGGCATTTCCCTTCAATTAAATCCTTTTCTGTCCAGAATCTCTCACAGGGAGTACAGTACATACCTGAATATTTTCTTTTTTGAATATCTCCTTTTTCATAAAGTTTCTGCAGGATATCCTGTACTATTCTTTTATGTTGTTCATCTGTAGTTCTTATAAAAGCATCATTTTTTATATTCAACTCCTTCCACAGTTTCTTAAAGTTTTCAACCATTATATCAGCATGTTCCTTTGGGGTCTTTCCTTTCTGCTTTGCTGCTCTTTCTACCTTCTGTCCATGTTCATCTGTTCCGGTAAGAAAGAAAACTTTTCTTCCTTTTAATCTCATAAATCTTGCAAGTATATCTGCAGCTAAAGTTGTATAAGCATGTCCAATATGTGGTATGTCGTTCACATAGTAAATGGGGGTGGTGATGTAAAAACCTTTATTTTGATTCATCTTTCTTACTCCCTGAAGTATCCTCTTCTGTTTCATCTTTTACCCTGTTAAGAATATATGAAATTCTTTCGTATTCTGGCTCTCTTTCTTCCTCATATATTATTTCTTCATCCTGAAGCACTTCTTCTTCCTCTTCTATTTCATATCCGAGACAGCACATTAGCCTTCCACATATTCCCGATAGCTTTGAAACATTCATAACAATTTCCTGTTTTTTTGCCATTCTAAGAGAAACAGGCTTAAAATTGTTTATAAATTTTTTACAACATAACTCAACACCACAAACTCCTATCCCGCCAAGAAACTTTGCTTCATCTCTCACGCCAATCTGTCTCATCTCTATCCGTGTCTTGAATTTTCCTGCAAGGTCCTTTACAAGTTCTCTGAAATCTATTCTTCCCTCAGCAGTAAAGTAAAAAATAATTCTCTTTCTGTCAAGGGCACATTCTACAACTATAAGCTTCATGGGAAGCTCTCTTGCCTTTATCCTCTCTAAACAGAAATCCCATGCTTCTTTCTCTAATGAAAGATTTTTCTGAAAAGTTTCAAAATCCTCATCAGTTGCTATTCTGATAACTGGTTTCAATGCACCATTATCAGTGTCATTTGAGAGTTTTATAACATACCCTATTGTTGTACCAAAATCACTCTCTACAACAACAAAGCTCCCTTCCTTCAGTTCATAGCTCTTATTTGAATATTTGTAAACTTTTTCGAAAGGTCTGACTCTTATATAAACTACATTATGCATTTATAAGCCTCCTCAATAATGTACCTGTATAGTTCCATAATATTGATTTGTTAAGATTTAAATCAATACTTCTTTTAATTTCCTGTAATTCATCATAAATAGCAATAATATCCTCCAATTTAATATCTTCTTTAAGTCTGACATCTGAAAAATCCAAAATTTGGACAGGATTATAATTTTTTATAAACTTATTAATTATAACATCTCTTAGCATTATAAAAATTAAATCAAATGACCATTTTATTTCCTCATTATCCTTCCATAGAGCTTTTTTACTGCCTCCTATGATTTCCTGGATCAAACTAAAAAACCACTTCTTTTCCTTAATCATATCTTTTGAAAAAATCAGACCCGGCTTACCCATGGATATTTTCAGTAAAAAATCTTTATCCGGACTATCAGGAATAAGTTTTTTACATTCTTCAGATGAAAGAGGACTGAAATATATTTTAAAACATCTTGATACAAGAGGTTCAGGCAAAGAATAGGGATTCTCACAGGTAAGAATTATCGTTGTATTTGATGGAGGCTCTTCAACTGTTTTCAAAAAAGCATTCGCTGCTGACTCATTCATTCTATCTGCCTGTTTTATAATGGCTACTTTATATTTACCTTCAAGATTTCTATATGATAAAAACTCCTCAATATCTCTTATTACATCAACAGTAATGAAATTTTTATCTGGAACAACTACTCTTACATCAGGATGTAAGCCTTTTTCAATCTTTATACAGGAATCACAACTATCACATGAAGAAAAATTTTCAGGTTTTTGACAGTTTATTACTTTAGCATATAAAATAGCTGTGGTTGTTTTGCCAACATAGGGTTCACCAATAAAAAGGAAAGCATTGGGAATTCTGTTAGTAAGTATGGTGCCTTTAAGAATTTTTAATGCTTTATTCTGTGAGATAATTTTATTAAATCCCATATGGTCTCAAAACCATTTCAACAATTTTCCTTTTACAAATTCATATATTGATTCACTTATCTGTTCAGGAGAACTCGTTGCATCTATTATAAAAAACCGTTCTGGGTCAGAACGAGCGATTTCAAGATATCCTTGCTTTACTTTGTTATGAAATGTTATATCTTCAAGTTCAAATCTGTCTCTTTTATTAGCCTCCTCATTTCTTTTAAGTCCTATTTCAGCAGGAAGGTCAAGTAGTATGGTCAGGTCAGGCTTAAGATTGTCAACAAACATCTTATATAAATCATTAATAATTTTCAGTGAAACTCCTCTACCATAACCCTGATAAGCAAGTGTGGAATCGTGAAATCTATCACATATTACTACATATCCTTTTTCAAGTGCTGGCTTGATTTTTTCATAAACATGTTGAATCCTGACTGCAAAATAAAGAAGTAATTCACTTACAGGGTAAATCTTCATATGAGGGTCAAGTAAAATTTCTCTTATTTTTTCTCCAAGAACTGTACCACCTGGTTCAAATGTATGAATAACAGGAAGTCCCTCTTTAATCAGTTTTTCTTTAAGTATTCTTGACTGGGTTGTTTTACCTGAGCCTTCTATCCCTTCAAATGTTATAAATAGACCCTTATCCATTCAGAAACTTTTTCTTTAAATTAATAAGAAGATCGCAAACTCTTTCGCTGGCGGAAATATCAAGAGAACCCATCCCACATGATGGAGTAATTAGTGAATTTTTTTTAACCAGCGGAATATCCGCTGAGAGTTCTTCAATTTTTCTTACTGCCTGTTTTATGATTTCTTCATCACTAAAAGCCTTTAAATCATCTGTCGTCGGAATAAATCCCCATGCAATATATCCACCTCTTGTTAGAAATTCCGCAATTTCACTCTTGTAAATTTTGAAAAAATCAAAAAAAGAAAAAGCATCAAAGCTTAAAATATCTATACCGACTGATAAAATTTCCTTCCAGTCAGCTCTTCCGCAGCAATGAATACCCACTTTGACATTTAGAGATTTTATAAATGAAACAAGTTCTCTTATTAATCTTATGGCTTCAGACTGCTCTACTGAAATATAGGCTGAAGTTCCAACTGCCTGAAGTATCGGCTCATCAATAAAAATTACTATGTTTTCAGCAAAATTTCTAAGAAATTCAACCTGCCATTTAACCTTTGATTTAAGATGCATCAGCACAATTTCACGCAATGTTTCATCAAAGAAAACAAGTCTGCCGTCTTCATCTTTAAGTGAAAGTGTAAAAGTAACAGGACCTGTAATCTGCCCTTTTAAAATTTTTAATTTTTTGCCATTTATTAGTTCTATCATTCTGTAAAGACCCTTTGCATATTCGTCACTTACATGAGAGGAGATTTCTTCGTTATAATTACTTAGCCATTCAGTAATTAGTTCGTCATTCTTTTTAATGTAAACTTTGTCTGAACTAAAAGTTATGCCAGGCAATCCTTCAGAAAACTGTGCAATCATTGACTCTTTTGGAGAATATTTAGGCAGTTGAGGCCAGAAAGGAATATCAAAGCAGTTGAAAATCATTTCACAAGCTTCAATCGGTTCTGTATGTGGCATGCTTCCAATGCCTGTGGTGCTAAAGGGGTCAAAATACATGCTTACTCCTTAATCTTCAGCTTCTCAAGTATTTCAAGATAATCCTTTTTAAAATCAGGGGAAATTCTTTTTAAAAAAAGCTTGATTGCCTTGACTTCCAGTTCAATATCTTCTATCTTATTAAGCTTTTTATCAATTAAATCAATCTTTTCTGATATAATTTTTATTTCTTTATCTATCAGGGCAATCTGTTCTTTCAAAATCACTAATTCTTTCATTTTTTTCCTCTTATTTATTTCTTCTCTGAGCTCTCATTTTTTTACGAAGTTTTCTGTACTTATGTCTTTTTATCTTTTTCTTTCTCCATTTAAGAACATTTCCCACTCAATTCACCTCCTTCAGCTTTTTATTTTTATGGTTTCTACAAAAGCTTCTAACCAAAGTTCGTTTACAGTTGAATTTGTCCCGTCATAGGCAAGAGATACCACAGGTACATTGTAGTTTCTCTGAATAAATCTTAATAAAGCAGTAACAATAGCACCGGGCATGCATCCGAAAGGCATTGCGTTTATTATTCCATCTACTCCTTTTTTAATTAAATCAACACTTTTACCAATACTCAAAATAGTCTCTCCTTCAAAACTATCAGGAACATAAGGTGAAGCAAATTTAAAAATTTCCTTTATGGAGGGCTCATGTAAAAACTCAATAGCACCTTTCAAACCTGACGAAAACTTCTTTTCAACCCTCCACTGGAAAAATTTATTAACAAGAATTTTTATAATAGCAGATTTATCCTTTTTTATCAAGGCTTTCCTCAAAGCCATTTTATTTACATAGTGAATCCACTCTTCAAGTGGCGTAAGATAAACCTCTGTTCCCAGAGACTCAAGTCGTTTTATGAGATTTTCATTGGAAAATGAATGTGAACGCACAAATATCTCTCCTACAATTCCAACAAGAGGTTTTTTATCTTTGTATTTAGGAATATTTTCAAAATCCTTTCTCATATTAACAATTAAACTCTCCATATTGCCATTTCTGCTTTTTAATGCATTACAAATTTCTCCAAGATATTTTTCATATAAAAATTCTGTTTCACCCTGATTTTTTTCATAAGGTCTTGTCTGTAAAAGTAATTTTGTAAGTAATCCGTAAGCAACAATCCCTTGCCATGCTCTAAGGGAAAACTCTCCACCAGCAATGTTTAAATCTTTATAAAACTGAGCATCCTGCTGGGGTGAATAAACAGGAACATTTTCAAACCCTAATTTTTTAAGTATCATCCTGTGTGAAACATTATACTGACCAAATCTGCAGGGACCTGCACCTGAAGGCATGAAAAAGGCTGTTCTGTCTGGATTAAAATCTTTTGAAAAAACAATCTTCAACATATCACCCAGCGTTACTACATAAGGAAAGCATTCTCCTCCTGATACATGTTTTCTTGCAAGCTCAATTGACTGCTCATCAGAAGGAGGCATTACTTCTGCATCAATTCCACAGTAGTTAAAGGCTGACTTTAAAGCAAAGGCATGGTCAGACATTCTCGGAATGTATATGGTTCTTTTTGACAAATCAGAACTTTTAATAAATAAGGGAATAAATATTTTTTCAGAATCCTTTTTCTCTCTACCTTTTAAACTATCTATAAAAGCTTCAAGCCTTGTAACTACTCCCGCATCAGCACTATGTTCATCAATCTCAAGTATTAAATAGGGTTTATGAGCCATTTCTTCCTTAAAATAGTTTATTATGAATGAGTCAGGTCCGCAGGAAAAGTTTGTGACAAATAAGGGATATACTTCATCTAATTTATGAATAAATTTTGAGGCTCTTATAATCCTCTGCCCTGAACGCCAGTATAAATTGCTCCATTCATCTTTGATGTTTATTTTTTCAAGAGGAAGCATATCCATAGGAATTGGAAGAACATTGAGGCGTGTTAACTTTCCTGAAATATCAAGACTAACTGCCTGGTCAAAAGAGTTATAAGCCCTGCCAAGAATGACAACAGTTGCTTGCTGACCAAATGATTTATCTCTGGCTGTCTCAAGAAGCTTTAATCCTTCCTTTTGAAGCGAATTAACAAAATCTCTCTGCTTTTGTCTTGCAATAGCAATTTTTGAGTCAATGTTTTTAATGTTTATAATTCCCTTAAAAGCCCGAATCAGTTCCTTTTTTAGATAATCAAATCCTCTAAAAAAATCTATTCTTGGTATAATGAGCTTTGCTTCTTTAAATAACTTTCTGCTCACATAGGGAATTGTCTGCACAAGAGGACATGCAAGACCTCTTTCATACTCATCATAAAGATTGAGATTTATAAAGCTCGGAATAAAAATTAAATCAGCTCCTTTTTCAATTAAGTCTGCTATATGTCCATAGGCAACTTTAAGAGGGAAACACGCCTCAGATAAAACCTTTTCAACGCCCTTATTAATAATTTCTTTGTTTGTTTTATCTGAAACCTTTACATTAAAACCCATTTCCCATAGAAGTGAACTCCAGAAAGGAAGATGGTCATGAAAGAAAAATATATAAGGAATTCCAATAACAGTCGCCTTTCTATCTCTATATTTAGTCTCATATTCTTTATGGGCTTTCCATAGTAATTCCTCTCTTATCTTTACAGGGTCTGGAAGTCTTGATGTTAAATCCTGTTTTTCATATTTTTCGCATCTACCACCATAAAAAAGATACTTTTGTTCGCCTTCAACCTTAACCCTGTTTATTTCACAGTAATTGGGACAGCCTTTGCATTCAAAAGAAGAAATACTGTATTGCCTGTCCTTTAAAGAAAATCCTTTGAATTTGCTTTCTTTACCATTTTTCATAAAATCTTTAACAATCAGGGCTACGCCAATTGCACCCATGACTTCGTGATGAGGTGGAATAATTAACTCTAACTCCCTGTCAAATTTGTCTTTTAAAAAATTCTCAAAAGCTGAAATAACTGCTTTATTAAAGGCAACTCCTCCCTGAAAGAATATTCTCTTACCAATCTTTTTCCCTGAAACAACTCTGTTTATGTAGTTTTCCGCAATACTGTAACAAAGACCTGAAACAATATCTTCTTTGCGTGCACCTTTATGAAGATTTATAACAAGGGAGTTTTCCATAAATACTGTGCATCTCTCACCAAGTCTGCATGGAGTCTGAGAGGCAAAGGCAAGGCTCTGAAACTCTTCAAGTGTTATACCAAGTTTATCAGCCTGTTCTTCAATAAATGAGCCTGTTCCTGCTGCACAGGCTTTGTTCATCTCAAAATCAATAACTTTGCCATCTTTAAGCCTAATGAATTTTGAATCCTGCCCACCAATTTCAAAAATTGTATCAACACTGCTGTCATAATGAATTGCACCCCGTGCATGTGCTGTTATTTCATTTTTAACAATATCTGCTCCTACAAAATCTGCAATCATATAGCGACCCGAACCTGTAACCCCAACTCCTTTTATCTGGATATTCTGAATTTCTTTACTTATTTCACTCAATCCTCTTTTTACTGCATCAATTGGCTTTCCTGCTGTGGGAAGATATTTTTTTGTAATAATACTACCTTCTTCATCAATAAGAACAATGTTTGTGCTTACAGAACCTACATCAATACCGAGATAGGCATTTTTATTATTGTTATTCTGGGTTTGAAGGGATTCTTCATTCTGCTTTGTTAGTGATGACAGATAAAGTGTAGCCAAATACTCTGAATCTCTATTTTCTTTAAATCTCTGCCTACTTAAAGGTGGAAGTCCGTATTCAATCTCTGCTTTTATACTTTTAAGCTTTTGTATGATTTGGTCATTAAGATAAACATTGCTATTCTGAGCTTTTAAAGCAGCACCAATTGCACCTGTTACCTCAAAATGCTCAGGTATAAGTATTTCATTTATCCCAAGCACCTTTTTAAATGCCTTTATCATTCCTTTGTTTGCTGCAACACCACCCTGAAAGGCAACTTCTTTTTCAATGGCTCTACCCTTAAACATTGTTGCCTTAAAGTTTCTTGCAAGGGCAAAACACAATCCTGCAATTATATCTTCCACTGGAGTAGCAATCTGCTGTAAATGAATCATGTCTGATTTGGCAAAGACACTGCAACGACCTGCAATCTTTGATGGCCTTTCTGAGCTTATGGCAAGTTCGCTAAACTCTTCTATTGTAAGCCCCAATCTTTCAGCCTGCTGTTCAAGAAAAGAGCCTGTTCCTGCTGCACATATGCTGTTAAGGGAAAAATCCTTGATTCTTCCGTCTTTGTCAAGGAAAATAAGCTTTGAATCCTCTCCTCCAATCTCAATAATTGTCCTTACCTGAGGATAAAAAAATGAGCTTGCTACTGCCTGTGATACAATCTCATTTACATAAGGAGCATTAACTGTCCTTGCAATAAATCTTCCTGATACACCTGTAAAACATATTTTTAAATTGCTGTATTTTTCAGCAATATCACTTAAAATACGGGACACTACATTAGCAGGCTTTCCAAGATGTTTTAAATATAGCTTTTCAAGAATTCTAAAATCCCTATCAACAACCGCAATCTTGGCTGTCTCGCTTCCTACATCAATACCAAGATAAAGCTCAGAACCCATACTCATGCCATCTTTTTGTGACAAGCTGTTTTATTTCTTCTGCCTGATTTATTTCCTCTGGCCAGTCTCTCATCATGCCTTCTTCACGCATTTTACGGGTTGCATCAATTCCCATTTTGCCACCAAATCTTGGCATGCTTGATGCATGGTCAAGCTCATCAACAGGACCTTCAGAGATTATTATATCTCTCCGCCAATCAACATTATTTAGAACCTTCCATGCAGTTGTTGATAAGTCCTGTACATCCACATCATCATCTACAACAATTATAAGCTTTGAAAAGCTCATCTGTCCCATTCCCCATAATCCATGAATTATCTTTTTACCATGTCCGGGATACTGCTTTTTTATTGAGATTATGGCAGCATTGTGAAAAACTCCTTCCATAGGAAGATTCATATCAACAATTTCAGGAAACTGCATTCTGAGTAAAGGCAGGAAAATCCTCTCAGTTGCCTTTCCCATGTAGCAGTCTTCCATAGGAGGCTTTCCAACAACTGTTGCAGGATAAATTGGGTTTTTTCTGTGGGTAATACAGGTTATATGAAAAACAGGGAATTTATCAACAGGAGAGTAAAATCCTGTATGGTCACCAAAGGGTCCTTCATCCCTTAATTCCTCAGGTTCAACATAGCCTTCAAGAACAATTTCCGCATTAGCAGGAACTTCTATATCAGAAGTTATGCACTTAACCATCTCAACAGGTCTTCTTCTTAAAAACCCGGCAAAAACCATCTCATCAACTCCGTATGGAAGAGGAGCAGTAGATGAATAAATCACAGCAGGGTCTCCTCCAATTGCTACAGCAACAGGCATTCTTTTGCCAAGTTCTTTATATTTCCTGTAATGGGTTGCACCATCTTTGTGAATATGCCAGTGCATACCTGTTGTTTTTTCACCATAGACATGCATTCTGTACATTCCACAGTTTTGTTTTCCTGTGTCAGGGTCGCGGGTAAAAACCATAGGAAAAGTAATAAATCTTCCACCATCAAGAGGCCATGTTTTAAGAATTGGAAGTTTGCTTAAATCTGGCTCATGATTTATTATTTCCTGACAGGGTGCCTTGTTTACCTTTTTCGGCAGGTATTTACTTACTTCAATTAGTTCAAAAACTGCCTTTATTTTCTCTTTAAAAGTTTTCGGAGGAGTTTGATTTAAAAGTTTTTCTATTCTTTTGCCAATATCATCAAGGCTTTCAATCTCAAGGGCAAGGCACATTCTCTCAAAGGAGCCAAAAATATTTGTAACAACGGGAATCTGAGAGCCTTTAACCTTTTCAAAAAAAAGAGCCTTTCCACCATCAGGTGATTTGCACATTCTGTCAGTAATCTCAGCAATCTCAAGGACAGGGTCAACCTCTACCTTAACTCTGTGAATAAGCCCTTTTGCTTCAAGGACTTTTATAAAATCTCTCAAATCATTATATGCCATATTAAATTATTATCTCTGTAAATTCAGTATTATGTCAATTTTGCAGTCCAAATCTTAAATTGCCGATAGGGAAGAGCTGTCTTGAGCTCATTCCGTCATTCTGAGGGGCTAAATGTCCCGAAGCGCTGTCCTGAGCCGAAGTCCTGAACTTATGCAAAGGGTCTGCGAAGGAATTTTCTAATTGAAAAATCTTTTGGGTGAAAGGGGTGGAGATCCTTCGCTGCGCTCAGGATGACAAAATAAGAAGTTCAGACGCTGTCCTGAGCCGAAGTCCTGAACTTATGCAAAGGGTCTGCGAAGGAATGACCCCTTTTCTGTCACCCTTTTTTTACCTGTCACCCTTTTTCTTGCCACACATTTTTTACCTGTTCCTTTTTTTACCAATCACCCTTTTTTTACCTGTCACCCTGAGGCGAAGCCGAAGGGTCTCCTGTGGAGATTCTTCGGTCGCTTGCGCTCCCTCAGAATGACAAGAAAGGGGCCAGACGCTGTCCTGAGAGAAGCGAAGGAATGACAAAAAAGAGGGGCCAGACGCTGTCCTGAGAGAAGCGAAGGAATGATAAAATAGTCCAAAACATTATTTTCTATCGGCAATTTCAAGTCCAAACTTGAATTTTGCCGATAGAATTCAGGCTTTATCTACTGTTTTATCATTCTAATTAACAAATATGTCTGGCAAACCTTTTCAAGAATTTTGCAAACAATCAGTGCTTCATTAATATTTTCTCCCACACAGACTGCTCCATGCCTTGAAAGAAAAACCGCTTTTTTATTGCCAAGCTCCTTAGCAGCATTTAAAGCAAGTTCTTCACTTCCCGGAAGTGCATATTTTCCCACCTTTATCTCACCACCCAAAACAAGTTCCTGCTCATCAAGTATAATCGGAAGATTAAGCTCAAGAGCTGCCATAGTACATGCAAATAAGGAATGAATATGAATTATTGCATTGACATCTTTTCTTGCTTTATATATCTCTAAGTGTAGTTTTTTCTCAGAAGAAGGCTCTAAGTTCCCATCAATAAGATTCCCAGCAATATCAATAGTAACGATATCTGATTCTGTAAAATCTTCATAGGATGTTCCTTTTGGAGTTATCAAAACAAGATTATCTTTAACTCTTATGCTTATATTACCGCTCTTTTCTACAACAAATCCTTTTTCATACAGGTATTTTGCAACCCGGACAATTTCTTTCTTTTCCTTTTCCCATTCCATGATTTAGAACTTTCCTAAAAATTTTCTCGGCTTGCCTGCACCTTGTGGAGGTCCAACAAGTCCATGCTCTTCAAGTAAATCCATAATTCTTGCTGCACGATTATATCCTATTTTGAACTTTCTCTGGATAAGAGAAATAGATATTTCACCAACCTGCGAGGCATATTCAATCACTTCTTCATAAAGCTCGTCTCTTTCATTACCGTTTGTTCTGCCGTTTTCTTTCTTCTCAGACGGAATCTGGATTGATTCAAACATTGCATAATCAGGGCTTCCCTGACTGCGAAGATATTCTGTGACTGCTTTTACTTCCTCCTCACTTACATAAGCACCGTGAACTCTGATTATTTTAACACCTGATACCATAAACAGCATATCACCCATTCCAAGAAGCTTTTCTGCTCCCTGTGTATCAAGTATTGTGCGGGAATCCACCCGTGATGTTACCTGAAAAGCAATCCTCGCAGGAAAGTTTGCTTTTATTATGCCTGTTATTACATCAACACTTGGCCTCTGCGTTGCAACAACAAGATGAATTCCTGATGCTCTTGCCATCTGGGCAATGCGGGTAATTGACTGTTCAACTTCTGTTGGTGCAGTGAACATCAAATCTGCAAACTCATCAATAAATACAACAATATACGGAACTTTTTCATCAATAGAAACTGACTGATTGAAGCTATCTATGTTTCTAAATCCCCTTGAAGCAAAAAGTTTATATCTTCTCTCCATTTCAACAATCACTTTTTTTAAGGCATCTGAAGCCTCCTTTGGGTCTGTTATCACAGGATAAAGTAAATGGGGAATTTTCTCATATGTTGAAAGCTCAAGAAGTTTAGGGTCAATAAGAAGTAGCTTTACATCATGAGGTGTTGACTTGTAAAGAAGGCTGAGTATCATGGTATTCAAGCATACACTTTTACCTGACCCTGTTGCACCAGCAACCAGAAGATGAGGCATTTTTGCAAGGTCAGTTATTACAGGATTTCCGTATATGTCCTCTCCCAATGCAAGGGTTAAGTAAGATGAACTATTCTGAAACTTCTCAGAAGCTATAATATCACCAAGCCTTACAATTTGGCGTTTTTTATTCGGAACTTCAATTCCTATTGCAGACCTTCCTGGAATTGGATATATTCTTATGCTTTGCGCTTTAAGTGAAAGAGCAAGCTCATCACTCAGAGTTATAATCTTACTCAGCTTTATTCCACTTGCTGGCTCAAACTCATACATTGTTACAACAGGACCTGGATGAACTTCCTTTATTGTGCCATGAATTCCGAATTCAGAAAATCTTGCCTCAATGCTTCGGGCAGAGTTGATTATATCATCTTTGGAGATTTTATCCTCATGCTTTTCAATCTTAAGCAAAGAAAGAGGGGGAACAATAAAGCCTTTTTGTTCTGCTTCTATTTTTTGTTTTTCATCAATATTTTTGTCCTTTACAAGCTTGATATCATCTTTTAACTGTTCAGGTTTTGAAAGTTTAACTACTCTTATTTCATCATCTGTTTCTTCAGATATGAATTCATCAGAAATTTTCTTTTCAGGCTTCTTTATTATTTTTGGCTTAATAAGAAGAACCGTTGCAATAAGCACAGCAAACCACAAGATATAAGTTCCAGCAATTGATAAAAATTTTTCACTCATATGAAATGCAAGCCAGGATAATCCTTCAGGAAGTTTTTTATAGGATTCAATTTGTTTCCTTAATGGTTCAAGCATCACAGAAAAAGAAAAAAGTAAAAGCAGAATCCAGGGAATTTTTGAAATCTTCAGGTGGTGACCTAAAAACTTCTTTAATCCGCAAAATATAAGAAACAGAGGTATTAGGAAAGAAGCAATACCGAAAATACTTAGCAAAAGGTCAGAAATGTAGGAACCTGCTATACCTCCATAGTTGGTGGGCTTTGATTTTGTGTAAGTTAAAAATGAAGGATCTAAAAAATTGTAACTTGCAAAGCTTACAGAAAGATAAACTGCAAAAGCAATAAGTAAAATTGCTTGAAATATGGATGAAGAGGACAGTTCCTTTGTATTCCCCATTAATTCGGCTTTTTTTTCTCTTTTCTCAGAGCCTTTATCTGAGACAGGTTTTAGTGATTTTCTATAACTTACTTTTGCTTTCATTTAAGTTATCTAAGAAAATATAACAAAAAAATGACTGATGCTAAAAGCCATCTGTAATAAACAAATAAATTCAGGGGATATTTCTTTAGAAAACTCAGAAGAAATTTAATTGCAAGGATGCCCGTGATTGTAGCTGAGATAACTCCTAATATGAAAATGGAATAATCATGAGAATAGCCCGCTTTTAAGGATTTATGAAAATCAAGAAATGCAGCTCCAGCGATTGCAGGAGTTGATAGCAAAAAAGAAAATCTTGCAGCATAATCTCTCTTCAAGTCTCTAAATAATCCTGCAGTGATTGTAATTCCTGAACGAGATACTCCGGGAATTAAAGCTATTGCCTGAGCTACACCGATAACCATTGCATCGGAAAGTGTTACAGAGCCTCTCTGTCTTTTCCCTGCTTTTTCTGCGTAAAGCATTAAAAATCCAACAGTTACAAAGGTAAAAACAATAATCAGGGGATTTCTAAGTGAACTCTCTATCAAGTCATGGAAAGCAACTCCTGCTACACCTGCCGGAATTGTTCCAATTATGAGATAAAAAAGCATTTTTCTGTCCCTGAAAAATATTTCTATCCAGTCTTTCCAGAAGCAGAAAAGAAGTGAAATAAGAGTTCCTATATGAACAGCAATGTCAAAGCTTAAAGAATTCAGCTCTCCGCTCCATCCAAAAATCCATGGCGTAATTACAAGATGAGCGGTACTGCTTACAGGCAAAAATTCTGTAACTCCCTGAATAATTCCAAGAATAACGGCTTTAATAAGCTCGTCCACATTCCCCTCCATGATTTATTTTTGATTTAATCAAGTAGTATTTTAAATTTAACATGACATAGAAGTTATTGACATTCTGCACATCTGTTCAATTTTTGTAACACAATTATTACATCCAGGTCAAATTAATGAACCCGAAATTGCTGATATAAAAAAAGACTGTCTTTCGCTCATGAAAGATTCTTGAGACTATCAAACTTGTCAACTATAGCCGCATTTCAGCCTATGTGGTAATCCCGTCTGTTAGCAAAAAATCTCTAAAATCATTCAAAACAGTTCTTCCCTATTGGCAATTTTAGGTACATCTTTTTTCAAAGTCAGATTTTGAATTTTAAATTGGGTTGTTTATCCGAAAAATTTTTTCAAAAATCCTTCCTTCTGACCTATAAACTGGAGAAATCTGTACTTATGAAGAATCAGTGGAGTTCCCGACGACTTTACAACGCTTGGAGGTAGTTTATTTTTAAGCTGTTCTGCGTCTCTTGGCTCGTATATGCTCTTAAGGTCAATTACAAGATATCTTTCTCCTCCATCCTTCATCTCCTTAAACTCTTTTTTTCTTGTCAGATAAAAAGCCTGCCATTCCTGACTTCCTATTTTATAGTAGTCTCCGCAGGGACTCTGGCTAATAAAATCAGGAAGCTCAATCCCTGAAATGGAAAACATATCAATAAATATTTTTCTTGACAGAGAAAGAGGGTCTTCAATTTTGAAAAACTCCTCTTCAGTCATTCTTCTTGCAAACTCTGATAGGAAATACCTAAAAAGGCTATCATCAATAATTCCCACCTTTTCCTCAAAGTATCTCTCAGCTCTTTCTTTTATTTTTTTATCTTCAGAAAAAGGTGAGCCAAAGTGTAAATAGTAAATACGCCGTATTACCTGACTTTCCGCACTAAATCCTACATTAGATGTTCCAATAAGACATGGATGTGGCTCTGTGAGAGTATTTGTGAGGGTTTTTATAAGTCTTTCACCTTCTCCTCTGAAGAAGTTGTCATATATTTCATCAACCAGAATCGGGAAAATATTATTAGTATAGAAGAGGTCATAGATAATTCGCTGTGTTTTTGTATATATGTCTTTATAGTTGAATACTTCAAAGTTATTTCCGAGAAGTTTGTTAATAAATAAAAGAAGCTTTGTTTTCCCTGTGTTTGCAAGTCCGCCAAGAATTAAAACTATTGGTATCTCCGCGAGTTTCTCATCACCTTTATTTTTCTTTACTGATTTTCTTATGCGATGGATAAAAGGAGATGTAAAGGCAAAAAGTATTGCCTCAAAAACTCTCTTAAGAACTTCTCTGTCTTTATAAACTGCAAACTCCCAGTAAGAATTAACAAAATTAACAAGCTTTGTAAGATTTTCTTTTAATTTTTCTTCTGTTAAATTAGCATCATAAGAGACTGCCTGTTCATTTTCTTTTATATAAAACTCCCAATTAGCTGGATTTAAATAAAGAAAGTTTCTTTTGTCGATAAACTCCTGTGTTTTTCTGTGAGAAAAGGACACAATCTCCTTAAGCTTTTCTTTAAGGGTTAACAGTTTCTGTTTTTGCTCAAAAGAGTAGCCATCTTTTGTTTTCTTTGTAACATTTTCAATAATCTTTTCAATTCTTTCAATCTCCATTATTCTTTTTTCAGCCTTTTCCTTTTCTTCCATAACCTCAACAACCAGTGTTGAAGCATCTCCACCACTTTGAATCTGCCTGTTAACTTTTTCAACAATATTGTCTGCTCTGTCATCGGGTGTAAAAATCATTATATTTTCAGCCTTTAATATAAGGCTTTGAAGCTTTTTCTTTGTTTTTTCACTTAAAAAATCCACTGAATTTTTATATATTTCATTAAATCTCTTAATGTAAGAATCACAGAAAGAAGGATTATGAAAACTATCATAAACAATTAATTCCTCAAACTGCCCTCTGTTACGAAAGGCAGCATTGGTAAAGTTTGCAGAACCCACCATTACTCTTGACTTTCCCTGAGTATCTGACAGAATATAAATTTTTGAATGTATTCGCTGCCCTGCTTTCATATATCTTAGCTCAATTCTACCATTGGCAATGGCTTCAAGAACTTCAGGGTCTGACTCTGCAGAATGAATAATCCTTTCCTCAAAGACAGGATCAAGTTGATAAAATTCTCTTGCAGATTCCTCTTCACCAAGAATTGCTATGACTTTTGTAAACTTTTTCACTTTATCAAAGAAAAAATCAGGAGAAGAGACATAGGTTACAATTTTTAACTCAGTGAAATTTATAGTGTCAAAGAGTGAAAGAGGCTCTGATTTAAAGGGTTTATCATTATGAAGAATATGCAGATAGGAAACTTTATCTGTAAATAAATCCATAAATTATTATAGCATTATAAAACCTCATTTTACAGTTAAATAGAATATATCTGAAATTGCCGATAGAAAATTATGTTTTGGACTATTTCGTCATCCCTTCGCTGCTCTCAGGACAGCGTCTGCCCCTCTTTTTTTGTCATTCTGAACGGAGCGTTAGCGGAGTGAAGAATCTCCTTATAAGACCCTTCGGCTTCGCCTCAGGGTGACAAAGTAAGGGGGTCATCCTGATTCTCCTTTTTTTGTCATTCTGACCCTGAGCGAAGCGAAGGGGAAGAATCTCATCCTCCTATTTGTCATTTCCTTCGCTTCGGCTCAGGACAGCGATTCGGGGCATTAAGCCCTTCAGAATGACGGGATAGAGAAAAACCTCCTTTTTTTAATGGTAATTTTAGAATTTCTCAAAAAGCTTAATAAATTGTATAATAAATCAAGGCAAGGGGTCAGGCTAACCCAGCTTTTTTGTGGTATATTTTTAAAGGGCATATGGGAAAATCTCCCGGCAGATTGATGAGAGAGTGCCTGGCTCTCAAAAAGTTTTGTCAGCGGGTTAGTGGGAGTCCGCTGCATATGCCCCACAGGGCTATCAGGCGCAGCCCTTTTGGTAGTTCAGGTTTCAATTTTCTTCCACTAAATAATCAAATCTTTTTCAACTTCAGAATAAATTGTATCTATATCATTTTGAATTTCAATGGTTTTTTTCAATTAAAGTGACAATTCTGCAATAATGCTTGAGCTCAACAAGGGAGAGAATTCTTCCTTTTCTGTCTTTAAGCCACTTATCACAAACCTGATAGCCACCTATCTTATAGTTCAACACCTGAGGCTTAATACCATCAAAATACTGTTCATTGTTAATGAATACTCTTTCACCTTCATATCTTACTTTCTGAACTAAATTTTCACCTTTCCCTTCAAATTTTGCAGATGGCAATTCAAGCTCCTTTGAGCTTAATAGATGAAGCTCAACGAGTCTTTTACCTGAATCTGCCATTTTGCTGAATATTTTATAGTTCTTTGTAAAGGGAATTCTTGGAAAGTCAATCCTAAGAAAGTCAGCATATTTAGTTCTGTATATGTTTGAGTATAGAACTGCATAGATGTAAAAGAAAATTTCTTCAGGAGTTGGCTTTGAATTATAAATTTGAGTGAGCTTTTTAAAAAGCAGAGGGTTAATGTTTGGTGTTTTGTCCATTGGTTTTACCGAGCCTTCAAAAAGGGCATTTTTATTAGCAAAAGAGTAGATATAGAGAGGGAATAATGATTCTCCACCTCGAAATTCTTCCAAAATTGATGATAGAAAATTATGTTTTGGACTATTTCGTCATCCCTTCGCTGCTCTCAGGACAGCGTCTGCCCCCTTTTCTGTCATTCTGA
>Ga0209162_1001059_pt1 | contig 28270 bp, 26 predicted proteins | sample YNPNPMetaG_FD_187121 | JGI IMG/M metagenome (GOLD analysis project Ga0209162, IMG submission 187121) | Anoxygenic and chlorotrophic microbial mat microbial communities from Yellowstone National Park, USA - YNP NP MetaG (SPAdes) (version 2) ...
GATTCGTCGCGCGGAAACGCCGCAAGATGGCGCGCTCGTCTTCCGCGTTGGGATAGCCGAGCGCGACGCGCATCAAGAACCGATCCACCTGCGCTTCGGGCAGCGGAAACGTCCCTTCGAGTTCGACGGGATTTTGCGTTGCCAGCACCAGGAACGGCCGCGGCAAGGCGTGCGTGACGCCATCCACCGTGACCTGTCGCTCTTCCATCGCTTCGAGCAGCGCGGCTTGTGTGCGTGGTCCCGCGCGATTGATTTCGTCAGCGAGAACGATTTGCGCGTGCAAGGGTCCGGCGCGATACTCGAACTCGCCCGACTTTTGGTTGAACACGCTCACGCCGGTAATGTCGCTGGGCAACAGATCGGGCGTGAACTGGATGCGTTGGAATGAACAGCCCAACGATTTGGCGAGTGCCTTGGCAAGCGTCGTCTTGCCGATGCCCGGCACATCTTCCAACAAGACGTGCCCCTCGCAGAAAAGTGCGACCAACAACAGTTCGATGGTTTCATCTTTGCCGACGATGACGCGCGCGACATTTTCCGTGACGCGGCGCGCGGTGTCCGCGACGCGTTGTACGTCTATCATTTTTTCTCTCCCACTTGAAAAGCGATGGCGCGAATCCACGCGTCTTGCTCTTCGGGCAATTTCGGTTCCGCGCGAAAATCCCAGATGTGCTTGCGGTTGTATTCTTGAATGTGATGCAACAGCGTGGCGATCTTGGTGCGCGTCGTTTCCGCGAGAAACAAACGCGTCTCCGCGTCGACGCTGGCGAACATCTGACGCAGATGCGGCAAACACATCCCGCGCGATTCGGTGTAGCGCGCGCGAAAATCGGCGCGCGCGAGGAGCCGCGCCAGATCAGCCAGGTAACCCGCTTCGGCTTCTCGTTCGACTCGACACACCAGGCAGAGTGCGCGCGGTTCGAGCGCGGTGATGCGCGCGTGCGGCGCGGCGCGCCGCCGTAAAAATCCGAGCGCGCGACGCCACCAACTCAAGCGCTGAACGATCGGCGCGTACCGCAAGTGCGCGCGCAGTGCCTCGATGGCACGCGTGGTGAAATCCAGGTAGAGTATCGTCACACCTACACCGCCATAGCGATCCGCATCGAGCACCTGCCACGCGTGACGATAGCAAAATCCTTGTGCGCGCGCCAGTTCCTCGCGCAGTGTTGCATCGTTGACCGATTCGTACAAAAATCCGTCAATGAATCGTTGCGTGCTTGCCGCCGTGAGCGCGCAAATGGGGCAAGCATCCGCCCGCAGCGCTTGCGCCATTTGCGCGGCGTTCGGATCGCTTTCGGTGAGCAGAGTTGCCACCCGCAAAGACGCGTTCATTGTGTCCATCGGCGGTTGCCCACGAATTGTTCCACGGCGCGGCGCCACGCCTGGCGTTCCGCGTCGGTGATGGGTTCGTCTTGAAAACGATAGTCGTGTTTGCGCCAGTACTCGCGTAACGCCACGGCGTTCGCTTCCAACTTTTCGAGCGTAACCTCGATCACAAAACGTCGCGCGTCCGCATCGGCGATGCGTTCCAGCGTTGCGTTCAGGTGTGGCAAGCACAACCCATCCGAAGCGCGATACCACGCGCGAAACTCGTCCCAGCCGATTTTTTGCGCGAACGTTTCCAGCAGCGCGCGCTCGCCCTGCGCTCCAAGTTCACACACGCGACACGGCGCGCGTGGCACAACGCCAAACGGCAAAGCCGGCGTCGCGCGTCCAAGACGCCGCACCACGCGCGCGATGCCGCGCCAGATGGGCGAGCGTTCACGCGCCATCGCACGGCGCGTGGCGCGGATGAATTCATCCAGCCCATCGAGATTCTGCGCCAGCACGCTTTCGTACATCGTCGCGGTACCCAAACCATCGCCCCAGCGTTCCACTTCGGTACGTTGTTGCGCCCACGCATGCTCGGAACAGTATCCCAGCGAATTCACGAACGTTGCGCGCACGCCGCCGTCCGTGACGTACTCGTAGAGAATCGTGAAAATGTAACGCGCGTCATCCCGCGCGCGCAAGTAACAGATGGGACACCCTTGGTGTTGAAAGGCGTCCTTGAACCACAGCGCCGCAAAATCTAACACGCGCCCTCCGCACCCGCCAGGCGTTCGAGCGCGCGCAGCCACGCGTCGCCTTCCGCGCCAAATCCTTCACCGATGAAACGATAATCGTTCTTGCGGATGAACTCGTCCAACTCGGCGATGAGCCGCGCGTTGACGGCGAGTTGGATTTCGATGAGCGCGTCGAGTGTTTCGCTGCGCGAGGCAACCTGGCACGCGCGCGCGAAATGCGGACGACACAATCCCGCCGACTCGCGCAGGCGCGCGCAAAAATCCTCGTCCGCTAGAGATTCGAGGAGCGTGGCAATGAGCCGCGTCTCGATTTCGTTTTGCTTTTCGCACGCCAGACACTCGCCGCGCGCGCGATTGGCGTGCGCCGCCGATTGGCGCGCGCGCGTGATGCCGCGCCCATGCGCGGTCGCGCGTTCGAGTTGACGCTGCCACTGACGCAGCGCGTCGCGGTTCAGCAGTGCAATGCCGAGCGCGCCGCCCTGCGCGCGCATCTGCCACGCGTGACGATTGCAAAAGCCGAGCGCGTCCGCGACGCGCTGGCGAATCGCCGCGTCGTTCGCATTTTCGTACAGCAAGCCATCGAAGAATCGCAAAACGCCTTGTTGCGCCAGGCGACAGATCGCGCAGCCCGGTTCGGCGAGCGCGCGTTCCAGGTCCCAGCGCGTTGAATCACGCGAGGTCATAGCACTTCCTCAAAGATGACGAAGGACGAATGATGATCGAGTGTCGTAGAGGTTTTCCTTTTGCTGTTGAATCGTAAAGATATGCCCCAAACGGTTGAGATTTTACTTTCGGCTCAGTCCGAATCATACCGAATCATGGCAGTTTACAGGCGTTGTCTGCATTTTGAATTGAAAAGATCATTCCCCCGCCGTGCCGTCCCCCGCAAAATAGCCCCACCCCCTGGCCCCCTCCCCACGCCGCTCTGCGGCGTGGGGAGGGGGAATCAAGGGAATGAGGGTGGGCAGGCGGCAAAGCCGCCTGCCCACCCTCCTCCCATCTTCCCCTGCTCTCCCCGCTTTGCGGGGAGAGCAGGGGGCAGGGGGATGAGAGGGGTCGCTTGAAAAGTCAAAAACATGACCGTTTGGAGTATAACAAAAAAGCCGCGACGGAAAATCCGTAGCGGCTATCAGTCGGCAGACCGACATTTTGTTGCGAGCCACATCGCACTATCCAATTGAACACGTTGCATTATAGTCGTTTTGTCCACCAAGTCAAACAGCATGAACATTCGTGCGATACCACTCTAAGGTGCGCCGCAAGCCCTCGCGCAAATCAATCGTGGGATGGTATCCCAGGAGTGTTCGCGCGCGCGTAATGTCCGCCTGCGAATGCCGCACATCGCCCGCGCGCTCGGGACCATAATGCGCCGGCAAGTTTTGCCCCGTCAGTTCATTCAAGATGCGGATGATTTGATTCAGCGTCGTCCGTTCGCCGCAAGCGATGTTGATGACCGGCGCGCCCTCCAGTTGCGCATTCGCAGCAAGAATGTTTGCCTCCACGACGTTGGTGACGTACGTAAAATCGCGCGATTGCTCACCATCGCCATACACGGGGTACGGTTGACCGGTGATCGCGCACGTGCAGAATTTGGCGAGCACGCCGGCGTACTGCGTCGTGGGGTCTTGACGTGGCCCAAACACGTTAAAGTATCGCAACGAGACGGTGGACAGACCGTACAGATTCGTAAAGGCGCGCGCGTACATTTCGCCGGCGAGTTTCGCGATGGCATACGGCGAGAGCGGATCGGGAGGCATCGTCTCCACTTTGGGCAACGTGGGTTGATCGCCGTACGCCGATGAGGAGGCGGCATAGACCACGCGCCGCACGCCGGCATCGCGCGCGGCAAGCAAGACGTTCAATGTGCCGGTGATGTTGACCGCGTTACTCTCCAGCGGATTCTTGACCGAACGCGGCACCGAGGGCAGAGCCGCCTGGTGAAAAACAATTTCCACGCCGCGCATCACACTGTGCGCCGTCGTCAAATTTGTGACGCTCCCTTCCACCAATTCGATCTGCGCGAGCACATCTTTCAAGTTCTCGCGTCGCCCGGTGGCAAAATTATCGAGCACGCGTACCTTGTAACCGCGCGCCAGCAATCCTTCAACCAGATGTGAACCGATGAAACCGGCACCGCCGGTGACGAGTGCAAGTGTCATTGTGTCCCTCGATATGTAAAATTTCACGTTCCCCAATCGCGATCGTACAAAAAATCAATCCCCACCGTCCGCGTACTCACTTTGGCGATAATCGGCGTAACGCGCTTGAAATGATTGCGCCGCATCAACTCACCGATGCGTCGAACGACGCGCGCGTCGAATCCTTCCGCGATGATGTCTTCGGGTCGCCGCCGCTCATCCACCAGCCGATACAAAATGGCATCGGCGTCGTTGTAGGTGAACCCCAGTTCGCCTTCATCGGTTTGTCCTTCCCACAGGTCAGCACTGGGGGCTTTGGCAATGATGTGTTCGGGCACACCGACGGCGCGCGCGAGTTGACGCACCTGACACTTGTACAAATCGGCGAGAGGTTGAATCGCCACTGCATTGTCACCAAAGAGCGTGGTGTAACCCAGCAAGGTTTCCGTCTTGTTCGATGTGCCAATGACGAGCGCGCGAAATTCCTCAGCCTGGTCGTACAGGACGAGCATTCGCATACGCGCGATGACATTGCCGCGCCGGCGCGCGTCGAGTTGCCTCGGCGATACGTACGGCTCGACCATCGGCGTAATTTCGATGACGCGTGTGGCAATTCCCAGTTGCTGCGCGATACACTCGGCATCCGCGCGACTGGCGGGATTGCTGGTGCGGTAGGGCATCATCACACCCAGCACATTTTCCGCGCCGAGTGCCTCGGCAGCCAGACACGCGACGAGTGACGAATCCACACCCCCCGACAGCCCCAGCACACCGCGCTGGAAACCAAAACGCGCGAGTTCCACACGAATAAAATCTACCAGCAAACGACGCGTGAGGGATGGGTTGAGTTCAAGCGGCTTGAGTGCTTCCATCATTGTCTTCAACGACGATCCAGTTCAAATTTTGCCACGCGTCCAAGTTCGTGACGAATCAGTTCGCGCTGTTCGTCACGCAGCAGGGGCAAGTCCAAACGCGCGCGTCGCAGCGCATCGGTGTCAATGTCCACCACGAGCAGCGCTTCGTCCAGTTCCGGCGCGGCGGCAAGGAGCGTGCCATCAGGCGCGCGCACGTGACTCCCTCCCCAGAACGTAATCCCATCTTCGATGCCGACACGATTACTGAAGATGACAAACGTCGTCAACAGGGTGGCATAGGTCTGCAAAAAATTTTTGACGGTCGCCGCGTTCAACAAGTCGGTTTGAGTGGAAATGCCATAGCCGGGACTGGCAGACACGTCAATCAAAAAATCGGCGCCGTCTTGCCACAACACGTACGGCGAAGAGAGATGCCACGTATCCTCGCAAATCAGCAGCCCCATTCGTCCCCAGCGTGTATCGAAGGCGCGAAACGTCTTGCCAGGGGCAAAAAAGCGTCCATCATCAAACAGCCGATACGTCGGCAGGTACACTTTGCGATGGAGGTGAAGGAGACGCCCTTGCGAGAGGTACGCCGCGGCGATGTAATAATGCCAGCGCGCATCCTCTTCGACGAAACTGATCACAATGTCCAGATGACGACTCGCCTCGAACAACGGCGCCAAGCGCGCATCGTCAGGCACAGCGCGCGCGGCGACGGTCGGCACAAGGTCTTTGAGGTAATAGCCGGTCAGCGCGAGTTCAGGGAACACAATCAGGTCTGCGCGTTCGTTTTGGGCACGCGCCAGATACGCGAGGATCGTCTGGAGATTGGTATCCACATCGCCCAGGCGAGGAGCGAATTGAGCGAGTGCGAGTCTGAATTTCATCGTTATCATTATACGCAATGTGGGGCAATTCGCCAATTTGCCAAATTACGTTAGATGATTATAATTGGCTCGTTGTGTAATCGAATCAGCACACAACCACTAGACCTTTTCGCCCGCGCGTGTAGCGCGGAGCAATCCCAGGGAAAGGAGATGCCTCTTGCTGTACGAATTGATGTACATCGCACGTCCCACACTGGACGAACAGGCGCTCGCGTCGCTGAATGACAAAGTGGACAAGTTCATTACGAACGCGGGTGGCCAGGTAGTCAAACGCGAAGATTGGGGCAAACGCCGTCTGGCGTACCCCATCGCGAAATGCACCGAGGGTTTCTACTCGGTTCTCCACATTCAACTTCCCCCTACCGCTGTGCGCGAGCTGGAGCGCAACCTCAAGTTAGCCGAAGACGTTTTGCGTTACCTCGTCACCAAGGTTGACCCGCGCCTTGTCTCCGACACCGCGCCACAACAGGAGCAGTAATCCAAATGGAAGATACCAAGACCACGCCTACCAATGGCACAACGCCCAAGCCCGCGCCCGAATCGCGCGCCAAGAACAGCACGAACAACCGCCGCCCGGGTGTTCGCTTTCAAGCTCAGCGTCCCCCACGGCTCTGTCCGTTCTGCGAACAAAAAGTCAAGACGATTGATTACAAGAACGTCGAATTGTTGCGGCACTATCTCACCGATCATGGCAAGATCAAGCCGCGCCGCAAAGTGGGCACCTGCGCCAAACATCAACGAATGCTCGCGAACGCAATCAAACGCGCGCGCCACGTGGCATTGTTGCCTTTCGTCACCCAATCGCTACGCGGCGAATCCGCGAGTTGATGCATCGAGGCTGGAATGCCTAAAGGCGAAAAACAGGCGCGTCAGGAAACGCGCAAACAACAACTGCGGCGCGCGCGCGAAAAACGCCAGGAGCGCATCCTGTTTCTCTCGCTCGGCGCGGTCGCGCTCCTCGTGCTCATCATTCTGGGGCTAGGCATCCTCTCCGCCACCTATGGCGGATTGGACGTATTCTGGGCAATCCAGACCAATCAGCCGATCGCACTCGTCAATGGTCAGCCCATCTCGATTCGCGAGTACCAGACACAATTGCGCTATCGCGCCTTGACGCTCAATTCACAATTGCAACAAGCCAATCAAACCCTCCAGCAAATCGGGAGCGATCCAACGCTCGCGTTTATCAAAGCCTCGTACGAGCAACAAATGCAACAACTCGTTCTCGAACTTGTCAGTCTGCCGAACGATATGCTGGAGACGTTGATTGAAGACGAGTTGGTGCGTCAAGAAGCCGCGCGGCGCAACATCACTGTGACGGCGGACGAAATCGAACAGGAGATTGAAAAGTATGTCGGTTATTATCGTCCCACACCTACGCCGACCGCCGGTCCGTCGCCGACGCCGACGATGACCAGCACACCGACGCTCACGCCTACTCCTTCGCCGACGTACACTCCAACGCCACTGCCGACAGGGACACTCACACCCACCACGCCGACCGCGACACCAACGATTGGCCCCACCGAGACGCCGCTACCCACGCCAACGTTGATGACTTACCAATCGTATCTGACAGAAAGAAGCAAACTGTTCCAGAACATTGCCAAAAGCACCCAGACGAGCGAGAATGACATTCGCAAGATGATCGAAGTGAGTCTCTTGCGACGCAAGTTGCAACAGGCTCTCGCCGCCGAGGTGCCGACGAAGGCAGAACAGGTGCACGCGCGCCACATTCTCGTTAAAACGTACGACGACGCGCTGCAAGTGCAACAGCGGTTGAATCAGGGCGAAGACTTTGCCAAACTGGCGCAGGAACTTTCGGAGGATAGCGGCTCAAAAGAGAACGGTGGCGATCTGGGTTGGTTCGCGCGCGGCGCGATGGTCAAAGAATTTGAAGAGGCGGCGTTCGCGCTACAACCGCAGCAAATCAGCACGCCGATTACCACAACGTATGGCGTGCACATCATTCAGGTTCTCGAACGTGAGCAAGAGCGCGAACTGGATGCCACAGCACTCGCGCGCGTGCAGAGCACCGCGCTGACCGATTGGCTCCAAAAAGCCATCATAGACCCTGCCAATCGTATCGAACGATTTTACCGGCAAGCGTACGTGCCTGCCGAAGTCAAAAAGATTCTGGCGCAGTTCGAGACCAACCCGGTGGCGCGTTGATGGAAGGGGGCACACTGTCAGTGCCCCCACTTGCCCTACTCTGCGCGTCCCTGGGCGTGTGCAAAGTCGGGCACGAGCGGTTGAAACCGCAGCAACACATACCCGAAGCCGCCCTTCGGCGGCTAGAATACAGCCTGCGGAGGCAGGCTTGGGGTATTTGTTGCTGCGACTTGAGTCGCCCGGCGGCTTGTCAAGCGACTTTGCACAAGCCCGAGCGCGTCCCTGGGGTGTATTTCACTTTGGGGGCAAACTGGGCGTCTAGCAAATAAATTTGCGGCTACAACTTTGCCAAGTTGCCCTACGGCGACTGGATTTGAACCGACGCAGGTTCGGTTTCACGCCTTTGCAGCGAATCCCGGCAAAACTTGCCCCCAAACTGAAATGCACCCCGTCCCTGGGCGTGGTTGACAGTCTGCTAAAGTTATGATAGCATAGCGTATGTCAAGCCACTATGTTTGATCGCCAGAGGAGACCTGCTATGGATCAAAAATCCCGTTCGGAACGTCTTGTTGCACGCCTCCGCGATTTTCGTGCTTCGATTCCTGATGTAGAAGCCTCTGCCGTAGTGAGTGCCGATGGTTTGATTGTCGCTTCCGACTTGCCGGCGGGAGTGGAAGAAGACCGCGTCTCGGCGATGTCTGCCGCGATGCTTTCACTTGGCGATCGGATTGCGAGTGAATTGCGGCGTGGAGTGCTTGATCAAGTGTACATTCACGGCGAGAATGGCTACGTGGTTCTGATGGCAGCAGGGGAAGAAGCCGTGCTCACAGTCCTCGCGCGCAAAGAAGCCAAACTCGGCTTGATCCTGTACGATATGAAAAAAGCTGCCGCTGATATTGCCGCGATGATTTAACGTGGCAACGCGGCAGCGCAAAATTCACCTTACCTACCGAACACGGAGCGCGTTCACGCCCCGTGTTTTTGTTATTAACGCGAGTTCAGGATAAGAACCTCATCGAAATCAACCTGAACTCCTGAATAACCATGCAAAAGTTTTTCCGCTTGGGAGCGAGTATCTACTCAGCCACAGTGTCATTGCGAGCGTTTTTTTTGCGAAGCAATCCCCAAATTCAGTGTGGAGATTGCTTCGTCGGCACAAAACGCCTCCTCGCAATGACAGGGTGAGTAGTCACGGGAGCGAAAGATTTTTTTCGCCCTAGGGCGAAAGATTTTTCGCCCCAACAGGATATTACTCCGCCGCGCCATCCATCGCGAAATCGTCCCCCTAGCCTCCTCCCCGCGCCGCTTCGCAGCGTGGGGAGAGGGAAGCGAGAGAATGGGGGTGTGGGCGGGCGGCTACGCCGCCCGCCCACACCCCCTCCTCCCATTTCCCCCTGCTCTCCCTGCAAAACAAGGAGAGCAGGGGGATGAGTAGGGAAATTCTGCCTGCGCAAAATGGCGTTGACTCTTGCTGAACCTGAAATCACGTTGTTATGACCTGTGGGAGGTAATGTGCCAAAATTCATTTTTTGCACCGGCGGTGTGGTCTCCTCTGTAGGGAAAGGTGTGACGGTTGCCTCCATCGGACGCCTCCTCAAAGCGCGCGGCTTGCGCGTCTCCATCCAGAAACTTGACCCGTACATCAACGTAGACCCCGGCACAATGTCGCCGTATCAACACGGCGAGGTGTTCGTCACCGAAGATGGCGCCGAAACCGATCTCGACCTGGGACATTACGAGCGGTTCATTGACGAAAACCTCACGCGCGCGTCAAATGTAACAACGGGTCAGGTGTACGCCGAAGTGATTGCCAAGGAACGGCGGGGCGATTTTCTGGGCGGCACAGTTCAGGTGGTGCCACACATCACCAACGAAATCAAACGACGCATCGGTCTTGCCGCGCGCGAAAACAACGCCGAGGTGCTCATTGTCGAAGTGGGTGGCACCGTCGGCGACATCGAGGGCTTGCCGTTCCTCGAAGCGATTCGCCAGATGCGCAAGGATGTGGGACGCGAGAATGTGATGTACATTCACGTCACCTTGCTCCCTCACATCGGTTCAACCGGCGAATTGAAAACAAAACCGACGCAACACAGCGTCAAGGAACTGCGCGCCATCGGCATTCAACCGGATGTCATCGTGTGTCGCTCGGACTATCCGATTGACGGTGGCGTGCGCGACAAGATCGCGCTCTTTACCGATGTCGAAAAACGCGGCGTCGTCCCGCTGGTCACCGCATCGAGCATCTATCAAGTCCCGTTGATTCTGGAGGAATTTGGTCTGGGCAATCTGATTGTGGAACGCCTGGACTTGCCCGCGCGCGCGCCCGACCTCGCGGCGTGGCACGATCTGGTCACGCGGATTCAGATGCCCAAGGAGAGCGTACGCATCGCGATTGTCGGCAAGTACGTCGAGTTGCCAGACGCGTACATCAGCGTACGCGAAGCGTTGTATCACGCCGGCTTGTATCATCAACGCACAACGGAGATTGATTGGATTTTGTCCGAAGACCTGGAACGCAACCGCGCGTTTGATCGGCTGGCGTGTGCGGATGGCGTGCTGGTGCCAGGGGGCTTTGGGGAACGCGGCATCGAGGGGATGATTCTCGCCGCGCGTTACGCGCGCACCCAGCGCGTTCCGTATCTGGGTTTGTGTCTGGGAATGCAGGTGATGTGCATCGAACTCGCGCGCGCGACGCTGGAGAGCGATGAGCCCAACTCCACCGAATTCAACCCCTCCACGCGCTATCCCGTGATTGACTTGATGCCCGATCAGCGCGGCATTTCCGATCTCGGCGGGACGATGCGGTTGGGACGCTATCCCTGCCAACTGATGCCCAACACGCTCGCCGCACGCGCCTACGGCGAGGAACTGGTGTATGAACGACACCGCCATCGCTTTGAATTTAACAATGCTTTTCGCGACGTGCTCGCGCAAGCCGGAATGACCTACAGCGGCATCTCGCCCGATGGTCGGCTGGTGGAGATTGCGGAACTGCGCGAGCATCCGTTTATGCTGGGTTCACAATTTCATCCTGAATTCAAATCCCGTCCCGATCGACCCCATCCGTTGTTTCGCGAATTCATCGGCGCGGCGATTCGGCATCGCGAGCGGCGGAACACGTGAGACGTAACTACTCACCAAGTCATTGCGAGGAGGCGTTTTGTGCGGTGCTGAGCGAAGCCGAAGCAAGCAATCTCCACACTGCCAATTCGGGGATTGCTTCGCAAAAAACGCTCGTAACTGCTCAGGTTGTCATTTCGAGGAGCGATTTTTGCGACGAGAAATCTCTGGTATGCCAATACGGAGATTTCTCGCTTCGCTCGAAATGACAGTGGGCTGAGTAGTTATAAACGCTCGTAATGACAAGGCGGCTGAGTAGATACCGTGAGACACTATGAATGAACCGATTGCTTCAGTGGAATTCACTCTGATTTTGATTTATTTTGTCTACGGCCTGGCGCATTTTGTTCTGGGCTTCGCGGTGGCTCTGGAAACCGGGCGCACATCGCAACTCCGCTTTTCGCGCGCGCTCCCCTTGCTCGCGGCGTTTGGCATCACGCATGGCATCAACGAGTGGATTGAGATGTTTGCGCTCATTGCGGCGCAAATTCCTTCAATGCACTCTGAACCGGAATGGCTGGAGATTCTCCATATCGGCTGGAAGGCATTCTCGTTTTTCTTCCTCTTTGGATTTGGCACGCAGTTGATGCTGCAGTTAACCGAGCGCCAGCGCTGGCTACGCAATGTGCCTGCCCTTGCCATCTTCCTTTATCTCACCGTCATCCTGGCGATGTTTTTGCGCGCGCTTCCCGGTCTCCCCAACTCCGCCATCCTTTCGATGTGGACGAATTACGCGCTCGGGGTGCCCGCTTCGATTCTGGCGGCTCTGGCTTTGCTGGCTCAGCGTCGCGCTTTTGTGCAGGAGAATCTTCCCCAGTTTGGACGCGACCTTGTGGGCGCCGCGCTCTCCGTCGGTTGGTACTGCATCCTTGATCAAGTGATTGACGTTTCGGCGCCCTTCTTTCCCGCGAATTGGATCAACGCTACAACCTTCTGGCACAGCGTCGGTTTGCCGGTAGAGATTTTCCGCACGATAGTTATCATCGCGCTCGCCTTTTTCATCATTCGCTCGCTACGCGTGTTTGAGGTCGAATACGCGCGGCGACTCGAAGCGGCACAGCAGGCGCGCTTTCAAGCGCAGGAAGAAGCCAGGCGCGAACTCGCCGTGATGTTCGAGACCTGCCGACTTTTGGGCACATCGCTGGAACGAGACCAGCTGATGAGTGATTTTCTCAACCAGATCATTTCTCAACTGGAGCCAGTGGTGGGTGCGACAGTTTATCTCTACGATCCAGCCACTGCCGAATTGAAGATACAGATGCGGCGCGTGCGCGCGGGCTTTGAACTCACGTTGCCCCAGAAGGAATGTTCGCGTCACGCCGCGCGGCGCGCGTTTGAAACCGGAGAAATCGCGTACGAGTACGAAGCCAGTTCAGGCTTGGCTTTTGTTTCCGTTCCGATTGTCACACAGAACAAGATTGTCGGGGTGTTGTGTCTGGCGCATCAACAAGCATTTTCAAACTATGCCGTGATTCAAACGCTCGCGCGACAGTTGGGCATCGCGCTGGAAAACGCGCAACTCTATACCGAGGTGCAAGAGAAGGAAAAACTGCGCGGACAATTGCTCGAGCGCGTCATTGCTGCGCAGGAAGAGGAACGTAAACGTATCGCGCGCGAATTGCACGACGAGACCGGGCAACTGCTCACCGCGCTTGCCGCAGGTCTGGGGGGCGTGGAGCAAACAATCGCACAAGAACCCGAACGCGCCCGGTATCAAATCGCCGAGCTGAAAAATATCGCTATGCACGCGATTGACAGCCTGCGCCACTTTGTTGCCGATTTACGCCCCAGCGTCCTCGACGATCTGGGCCTGGTGGCGGCACTACGCTGGCTAACCGAACAATTCGCGGAACGCACACAGTTGTCTACCGAGTTTCATGTCACCGGCAAAAAGTGTCGTCTGGCGTCACAGGTAGAAACCGTGTTGTTTCGGATTGCTCAGGAGGGTTTGAACAACATTGGGCGGCATGCGCGCGCGACGCGCGCATCGGTTCGTCTGGAATTTCTGGACGCGCAGGTGCGCCTGGTGGTGGAGGATGATGGGTGCGGTTTTAACGTTGCCGAAGTGTTGACCGCACGACCTCAACGACGTGCCTGGGGCTTGCTCGGCATTCAGGAACGCGTCGAGTTAGTGAATGGTAAATTTCAGGTGGACTCGGCACCCGGACGAGGCACGCGGTTGGTCGTGGAAATTCCGCTTGCCGCTTGAAAGCGCGGAATCACCAGGAGAACGCCTATGTCTAAAATCCGTTTGCTGATGGTGGACGATCACGAAATCGTGCGCGCGGGTTTGCGGATGCTCCTGCAAACTCAGGCAGATATCGAAATTGTCGCCGAAGCCACCACCGGGCGCGAAGCCGTCGCGCGCGCGCGTGAACTGCAACCCGATGTGGTGTTGATGGACATTTCGCTGCCCGATGTGGATGGCTTTGAGGCGACCCAGCAAATCAAACGTGCCCTTCCCAACACGGCAATTCTTGCGTTGACGATGCACGAGAGCGACGAGTACTTTTTCAAAATGTTACAAGCCGGCGCGTCGGGCTATGTGCCCAAAAAAGCCGCGCCTACCGAGTTGATTAACGCCATTCGCGCCGTGTATGAGGGAAATGTGTTTTTGTATCCCTCGCTTGCCAAGTCGCTGGTGCGCGATTATCTTGGTCGTGCCAGTGAACCGGACGAACGCGCTGCGCTGGATGGCTTGACCGAGCGCGAGCAAGAAGTGTTAAAACTGATTGCGGATGGCTTGACCAATCAGGAGATTGCCGACAGGCTAACGATTAGCGTCAAGACCGTAGAACGTCACCGCTCCAACATTATGAGCAAACTCAACCTGCACAGCCGCACCGAATTGGTGAAATACGCCATCCGCAAAGGCTTGATTGACGTGGAAGGATAGTGTCTACTCAGTCCCCTGTCATTGCGAGAACCTCATGCCCGTCGGCGGGCATGTCAAAAGGACAGAAACGCGCGCTGTCATTGTCATTGCGAGGAGCGGGTTTTGCGACGAAGCAATCCCCAATGCCGCATTGGGGATTGCTTCGGCACACTACGCCTCGCAATGACAGGGGGAAGTTTCTGAGTAGCGTTTTTTGCGAAGCACTCCCCAAATTCGCAGTGTGGAGATTGCTTCGTCGCGAAAAACGCTCCTCGTAATTACACGGGGTGAGTAGTTACGAAGGATAAAAAAAGACCTCGCAAGATACCTTGCAAGGTCTCACTGAACACCGAACACTGCCCACTGAACACTGACACTGTCCACTGCCTCATCGCCCCATCGCCTGCCGATGCTCCCACTCGGCGAGCCACTTTTCCGCTTCCAACTCCGCCATCGTGCCCAAGCCCGCACTTACAACCGCCTGACGAAACACACGGTCGTGCGATTCACCGGCAGCGAACACCCCGGGAATGTTCGTGTGCAAACGCGCGTCTACCTTGAGATACCCCTCCTCGTCCATTTCCAACTGCCCTTTGAACAAACTGGTGTTGGGGATGTGTCCGATGTAAACAAAGATGCCCTGGACAGGGAATTCAGTCTGCGCGTGCGTTTGCGTGTTTTCCAGCAACAACGCCTCGACCTTGCCGCTCCCCCGAATTTCTTTGACGACGGTGTTCCACACAAAATTGATTTTGGGGTTTGCCCGCGCGCGGTCTTGCAAGATTTTTTGCGCGCGCAGTTGATCGCGGCGATGGATGATATGCACCTTGCTGGCAAACTTGGTCAAGAACAAACTTTCTTGTAGCGCACTATCGCCACCGCCAACAACGGCGATTTCCTTGTCGCGGAAGAAAAAGCCATCGCAGGTCGCACAGTACGAGACGCCGCGCCCGGTCAACTCGCGCTCGCCCGGCACATTCAACCGCCGCGGCGAAGCACCGGTCGCGACGATCAACGCTTTTGTCTCGTACTGCGCGCCGCTTTGAGTTTTGAGTTGAAAGGGATGCACACGCAGATTCGCCTCGATGACGGTATCCATTTCGATGCGCGCGCCGAATTTTTCGGCTTGCTTTTGCATCAGTTGCACCAGTTCGGGTCCGGCAATGCCATCGGGAAAGCCCGGATAATTTTCCACTTCGTTCGTCAGGGCAATTTGTCCACCCAATTCTTGCCCGGTCAAAACGAGAGGATTCAAATTGCCACGCGCCGCGTAAATCGCCGCGCTCAAACCTGCAGGGCCAGAACCAAGGATGATAAGATTTTCGGTCATTGTGTCACTCTACCTCCCTATCCCAAATCTCCCAACGCGTACAAAATCGCTGCGACGGCAGCCAGCCCGGCGGTTTCCGCACGCAGAATGCGCGGACCCAACGACACCGGCACAATGTGGCGTTCACGCGCAAGCGCGATTTCCTCGTCCGCAAAACCACCTTCGGGTCCGATGAACAGATGAATCTCTTTTGATCTGGGAACGCTTTGCAACGCCTCGCGCAGTCCGTACGAATGTTCACCCTCGTACGGAATGAGCGCTAATGCTCCACTGCGCTCTGCCTGTTCGCAGGCGTGGGCAAACAGCATCGCCAGGCTGATGTGCGGAAGCAGGGCGCGCCCCGCTTGCTCCGCCGCCTCCACGATAATCCTTTGCCAGCGCTCCATTCGCGCCGAGGTCACATCGTCCAGACTGCCGATGATACAACGCGCTGTGACGAGAGGCACAAACGCCGCCACACCCAGTTCAGTGCCTTTTTGCAGCACCCACTCGAATTTCTGCCCTTTGAGCAAACCTTGATACAGGGTAATCCGTGTAGTGGCTTCGCTCTCCAATTTCCACTTGTCCACGATGCGCCCGCGCAAGGCTTCGTGGTCAATCGTCACAATCTCGGCGCGGTACGCCCAGCCCGAATTATCGAGCAAAATCACGGCATCGCCGGGCTTCATTCGCAAGACATCGCGAATTTGATGGACGACCGTACCGCGCATCACCACGCGGTTCTCACGAATCGCCTGGGGGGAAACGAAGAATCGATGCAGCGTCATAACCGCGCGCGACTAGGACGCCGCTCTCTCACTGGGTTGAGCGGGGGCTTTGACCCCCACCGGGGCTACTTTGCCTTCCACCTGTTTATGCGAGCCGTCGCAAAATGGAAATCGCGAGGATTTCCAGCAACGGCACAACCACACCTGCTCCCCCGGTTCTAACTCAATCGTGTTGCGCACGCGACCATCGCGTTCTTCAGTCGTCACTTTTGCCATTCGACACCTCGCACCTTTTTGCAACGAGCGCGATCCAATCGTCTTCCTGTTTGCGCTCGATCGTTTGAATGCCCACCGTCGCGAGCGCGTCCACGACATCGTCGGCTTGATAATCCAGAACGCCTGAAGCAATGACCAAGCCATCCCGATTCGTCGCGCGCGCCAGCGCCGGCGCGAGTTCCACAATCACATCAGCAAGGATATTGATGCAAATCACATCGAATTGGTTACACGTCTCATCCAGCGAACCGCGCGCGACGCGCACGATGTGTTCGACACGATTGAGGGCAACATTGCGCGTGGCAGTCTCAACGGCAACGATGTCTGTGTCGAGAGCAAGGATTTCGCGCGCACCCAGTTTCGCCGCTGTGATGGCAAGAATGCCCGACCCTGTGCCCACATCGAGCACGCGCGGCGCATCGCGCTGGTACTCTTCGAGCGCGCTCATACACAACCGCGTGGTGGGATGCAAGCCGGTGCCAAACGCCATTCCCGGATCAAGTTCAATCACCACGTCGCCGGGCTGCGGCGCGTACTCCAGCCACGAGGGCTTGATGACCAGATGCTTGCCGATGTGCAGAATCGTGTAGTGCTTTTTCCACGCCTCTGCCCAATCCTCCTCGGGCAGTTCACGCACGCACGGCGTGGACATAGCGCGCAGTTGTGCCAGATGCCACAAATGCTCTTGGGCGCGCTGGAGTTGTTCGCGCTGCGCGGATGAAAAAAAGGCGCGAACGGTAAACGCTCGCGTCGGATCAAAGGCTTGCTCGTCCTCGGGAATCAGCGTCTGTTCAATCGCCACACCGTTTTCGACAAATTCATTCAGCAGTGCCGCGGCGGCTTCCGCTCCTTCTGCATCCGTTTGCACGGAGAGTTCCAGCCAGTTCATTGCAACGTCATACGTAATACGTGATACGTAATACGCAATACCACGTCACTTGAACGCGTCTTTCATTTTATCGAGGATGCCCTTGGACGCAATCGGTTCTTTGCCGAGCGAGCGCGCCAGTTCGCGCAAGAGGGCTTTTTGTTGTTCGGTCAGTTTCTTCGGGACCACCACGCGCGCGGTGATAATCAGATCGCCGCGACCGTTGCGGCGCAGGTACGGCACGCCGGCATCTTTGATACGAAAAGTCTGCCCGTGTTGGGTGCCGGGCGGCAACGTGAACGAGACTTCACCATTCAGCGTGGGGATTTGAATCTGGTCTCCCAGTGCCGCCTGAGCGATGTTGATGGGCAATTCCAGCAACAGATCGTTTCCCTCGCGCTGGAACAGGGGATGCTTTTTGATGTTGACGACCACGTAGAGATTGCCGGGAGGACCGCCATGCAAGCCATGCTCACCTTCACCAGCGAGGCGAATTTGCATGCCATCGTCAATGCCGGGCGGCACAGTGACGCGCAGGGTGCGCGTGACGTAAACGCGTTTTTGCCCCTTGCAGGTGGGACAGGGTGTTGTGACGATTTCGCCTTCGCCGTCGCAGCGTGGACACGTGGTGACGTTGATGAACGAACCAAACAACGATTGCACGGCGCGGCGCACTTCGCCTGTGCCACCGCATTGCGGACAGCGCACTGGCGACGTGCCGGGTGCCGCGCCACTGCCACGACAATCGGAACAGGTCTCCAGGCGCGTGACTTGCAAATCTTTTTCCGCGCCAAAAACCGCTTCCTCCAGCGTGATCGTCAAACTGTGCTTGATGTGCGCGCCGGCTTGCGGACCGCGGCGCGCAGCCGTCCGCATCCCGCCAAAACCGAACAACTCGTCGAAGATGTCGGCAAAGCCACCAAAGCCGCTGAAATCCCCAAAGCCCTGCGGTGGATTATGCCCGTAGCGATCATACAACTGCCGTTTCTCCGGATCGGACAGAACCTGGTACGCCTCGCCGATCTCTTTGAATTTTTCGGCAGCGGCTGGATCGTTCGGATTCGCGTCGGGATGGTACTGCTTGGCAAGACGGCGAAACGCTTTTTTGATTTCGTCATCACTCGCGTCACGACTGACGCCGAGGACTTCGTAATAATCGCGTTTCTGTGGCACGGCGTCAATTATAGTCCAAAGCACGCGTTTAGTAAAGTTATCCGAATAGGAGACAAATTACTGAGGGCAGACTGCGAATCAAGGAATGGTTGTCGTGGAGGGGAGACAATTGCCACCGCCCGTGTTTGTATCGCACACGTGAAACGCGCCGGTGGCAGATTTCAATCGGGTGGAATCGGTAGTGGGAGTCAATGTCCATGAGGCGCTGCCAACGCTGGGATTACTCGCGCCTTCGATACGACTTCCGATGGTCACAGTGATGGTTTGATTGGCGTTTCCCCACGTGTAGGTCGCGTTAAAGCGCGCGTTGTTGCCCAGCGTGCCGCCACTGATTTTGCCCAGCGTCACCGTTTCGGTGAGATAGCAACTGCCGCTAAGCGTGGTACTTCCAAGCAGAATCGTTCCGCTCGTCGTTTCGGTGCAAACAGTGTTGCCGCTCGCAGGTCCTGTGCTCGTGTCAACCGGCTGGTTAAACGTGATGACGATTTGATCATTCGGATCGAGTTGTCCTGCTGTTCCGCCATTGTTCATCCGAATCGAATTGGCAACAAAACCGATCTGCGCCGCGGCGGTTGGATTATTCGCGATACTCGACCACGTGTTGTAAATCGTCTTGACCTGATAGCAATAGAATGTGCCTTGCGGCGAATAGCGATTCGTGTCCGTGTAAGTGGTTGTGGTCGTCGTTGCAATCGAGCTATAGGTGACACCACTGCAATCGCTACTGAGACCGTTCGACACACCGAGCACGGCATAACCGTTACCGTTTTGTCCGGCGTTCCACGTGAGGATCACATCGTGTCCACGCGCGCTGGTAACCAGATTCGTCGGGGCGATGAGTTGACGCGTGGTAAACGTGTTTCCTGATGTCGTGTCCAGTTCGGTAAAACGCGCAAAGGAAGGACTGGCGATGATGCTGATGGCAAGAAGCGCGAGTCCTCCCAAAAGCACAAGCACGAGAGTACCGCGAGTCATTCGACGGAAACCTCCACGACGAGCGGTTAGCGTGTGCGCGAGGAGAGTGAACGCGAGGCGTAGACGGGCACGGCACGCGGCGCGGGGCGTTGCCGCAGCCAATCCCACGCGGTCAAAATGACCAGACCCATCAAGGGGAGCACAATCAGAAGCAAAATACCCAGTGGACTAGCAGCGAAAGAAATGATGTAACCTACCCATGGCACGCTAAACGCAACGCGCCACGCCGTTGCCGGCAGTGCGACCTCGGCAACGTCTATGTTCGGGTTGGCATCACCGCGCGTGGTGTAATAACGCGTGCCGCGTCGTTCGCTGATGCTCACAATGCGATGCACAATCGGAATCTGTGATTCCGAACCGGGCGAGTACACGATAATGTCGCCGATTTGCAAACTGCGCGAAGGCACCGGTTGTGCCAGAACGATGCCGCCAGTCGGAATCGTCGGTTCCATACTGCCGCTCAAAACGATGAGCGTACGATAGCCGAAAAACATTGGCAAGGCAGAGAAGAGTGCCACAAGAAACAGTACGAGCGCTCCGACGAACAAACAGAATTGCAGGCAGAGGAACATCGTCTTCCAGGGTTTGAGCGGAGCGTGACGTACCGGGAAAAGCGACGCGCGCGACACAGGTCTGGCGGTATGCCTCTCCAGCGCGCGGACCCGGGTACGTGATTTGTCGCCAAAGCCCTGTCCCGTAACACGTTCCCACTCTTCAAGAATGGTCGGGTCGTTCGGCGCGAGCATCAGCGCGCGTTGCAAACACGCCAGTTGATCTTCGCGTCGCGTTTGGACGCGGCTATACCACAACCAACCGCGCGCATCGCGGCGGTAATAGTTCACATACCCCCACAGCAATTCGCGCGCGCGCGTCAGGTCGTTGTTGTGAAAGGCTTGAATCGCGAGGTTGAGCCAATCGTTGTCCATTCGCGCTATCAAAGGGACTCCGCCCAGCAGCGCGACGCGGCTGAGCGGAGTCCAACACTTGCATCACTACGGGTTATTGGCAGTTTGTTCAGCCGAGAAGGTAAACGTCGCGGTTGTGGTCGCGTTTTGGTACGAGTTACCTGTGCTGCTGGGGAGGGTGACGTTGAAGCACAATGTTTCGCTGCTACTCGCGTTCAGCGTGCGATCACCCGCCTGTTCCCCTTGTGCTGGGTCACCGATGATCTTGGTGCCGGGACTATCGCTACCCAGCACACCGCTGTACAGCTGAGTCCCGCTACTGCCAAAGCCGCTGTTGGAGCAATCCGTGACCCCGGATTTGACGGTCAGCACCAGTTGGTCACGAAGGTTTTTGCTGTCCGTGTTGGTTGCAACCGAGGTCACCGCATAGCGTAGTTGCAGCGTCCCATTGTTCGTAACGGTAATCGGCGCGGTCACCTGATCCCCCGGTGCCATATTGCTGAATGTCACGAGCGCGGTCGTGGGATTCGTGTTGAGGATGATTGTGCCGGTGGTAAAGGTGTTGGCATCTACAGTCGCCGTGCTGGTGAACAACGCCGAACCGACGCTAGCGAGTCCCGCGAGCAATCCTGCCGCAAGCAAAAGAACCAACGTCGTGCGAAGCATTTTTTACCTCCTTGTGATAACTCTGGAACGGTGCAGAAACCCGGTTTCGTAACTACTCACCTCTGGGTCATTGCGAAGAGGCGTTTTATGCGGTGCTGAGCGAAGCCGAAGCAAGCAATCTCCGCACTGCGAATTTGGGGATTGCTTCGCAAAAAACGCTCGCAATGACAGAGCGGCTGAGTAGATACCCGGTTTCTACAAAAATCACGGTTTTGACCGATGGGCATGGAAACATTCGCGTGTGGTTTCTTTTTGTACCTCACCTCCTTGTCCACCCGCTTTCCGAAGCCATGACACAAAAAATCTGACGCCACCTCACGACGCCAGATTTTATTCGGTCATTCGCTACTTCGGCAGCCCGGCGATCCTATCTGGAGTCCAGACGTAGACCCGTGGCTTTGCGTCCCCGGCTTTCGCCGGGTTTGCCTTTATCGGTGGCGCGTGATTTTACGCATACATTATAGCGCGCTGACCTGGCTGATTCAATAGGAAAACAGTCATCGTCGGGCAAAAGAAAAATAGCGGGACAGACTCGAACTCTGTCCCGCTTTCAACGAATCGTCTATGCCTCTGGTTCTTCTTTGGGTCGCGCAGGCATTGGCTGGCGCGTGAGAAAACAACGCACGCGCAGCAAGATTTCGTCCTTGTTTTCTTTCCACACATGCCACACGGTCGGCAAACCGGGAATGAAGAAGAACGCCAGGACTAGAAGGGTAAAGTAATGGTCAACTCCTTCGACTGTACCGAACCACAAACCCAGCACGTACCCTAACGTGGTCACGCCAATGCCCCAGAGAACCCCACCGAACAGATTGAAGATGATGAACGTTCGATAGTTCATCGAGACGGCGCCCGCCACGATGGGAGCAAAGGTGCGAATGAACGGCATAAAGCGCGCCGCGGTGATGGTGATGGCACCATACTTGTCGTAGAACTCTTTGGCTTTGAGCAGGTTCTTGCGTTTGAAAAAGCGTGAGTTGGGACGATTAAAAATCGGCGGACCGACTTTGTTGCCGAACCAGTAACCCACGTTATCACCCAGCACGGCAGCGATGAAAACGCCGGGCATCAGTATCCAATAATCGAGAAATTGACGCGAAGCGAGCAGTCCCGCCGTCAACAACAAACTATCGCCGGGAAAGAAAAACCCAAAGAACAATCCCGATTCGGCAAAGATGATGGCAAAGACGCCCGCATAGCCAATCGTCTTGATGAGTTCAACCAGGTCTAATCCAAAAGTCATTGGTACAACATCCTTTCAAAAGTATTTGTGATTACGGTTTGGTGGGCAAGGTCTTGGGATCGCCGCTGATGATTTGAAAGTTCTTGCCGAAAAAGACCCAGCCCTGTTGATTGGTGTTGGGAATGTTAATCAAGAACCACAGATCCTCCCCTTCGATTTGTTCTCCGCGCGTCTGCGCTAGAAAAGTGACCTGATTGTCTTTGCGCAGCACACCGAGGCGCGCGGACTTGCTACTCGGTTCGGCGCGAATATTCAAAGTGGTGGCGGTCACTTTGGCGATGACCGGCGCCGGCGTGGGAGGAATAGGCGTTGGCGTCGGCATCACTGTTGGCGGCGGTAACGGTGTCGGCGCGCGCGTGATGACGATGGTGCGCGTGGGAGTCGGCTTGGGACTCATCATCGGCAACACCACTTGCGCCATCACAAACAACACCACGGCGCAAAGTAACAACACCACCGAAGCAATCGCCAGCGGCACCCATTCGCGACGGCGCTCAGCAGCGGGAGCGCGTCGCGCGGCGCGTTCGCCGGCAGTGGCGGGGGCTTTGGGGCGCGTCACCAGTTTCGGTTCGCGAGCGAGCGGCGGTGGTGGTGTCGGGGGAGGTGGCGCGGTCGGTGCCGGCGCAGGCGCCGGTGGCGTTGGCGGAGGAGTTTCCTTAGGCGGCGCCACTTCTTTGGGCACAGGAATCACTGTGGACGAATCATGCCCCGGCGGCGCGCCTGAAACCCACTCGGCGCCGTCAAAGTACATCCACTTGCCGGTGCGCGGATTGATTTCCCACAAGACGCCGTTACGATCCTGCACCGCGAGTTTGCTGACTTCTTCCTCGTACTCGGCACGACTGATGGGTTCTCCGCGCTGGACGCGCGCTTGCAGTTCCTTGAATCGAGCTTCGGCTTCCTCAAATGTCATTGGCATAGCACTTTCCTCACAGTTCAACGGTCTGACCGGGCATCGGCACGCTCACGGCGAAATCTCCCAGTGAACGCAATGCTCCGGCAAAGGTTTGCGCGCGTGCCTCGTCACCGTGAACCACAAAGACGCCGCGCAGACTCGCGCGCGTTGCCTCGACCCACTCGAATAATTCGCGACGATCCGCGTGCGCGCTAAACCCTTCGAGCGCGTACACCCGGGCACGGACAGTAAACTCGTCTCCAAAAATCTTGACGCGTGGGTTGCCCTCGACTAAACGACGCCCCAGGGTATTTTCGGCTTGATAGCCGACGAACAAAATCGTGTTGCGCGCATCCTCGATGTTATGTTTGAGATGATGCAACACGCGCCCGGCTTCGCACATCCCACTTGCCGAGATGATGATTGCCGGCGCCTTCAAATCGTTGAGTGCGCGCGATTCCTCCACCGTCCGCGTGTACTCCAGTTCGCCAAAACCAAACGGGTCTTTGTGCGCCAGCAACAATTGACGGGTCTCATCGTCGAAACATTCCAGATGCAGGCGAAACACATTGGTCGCATCAATCGCCAGCGGCGAATCCACAAAGATCGGCACGCGCGGAATGTCTCCCGCGTTCATCTGCTGGTGCAAAAAGTACAGTAACTCTTGCGTGCGTCCCACCGCGAAGGCAGGGATGATCACTTTACCGTCGCGTGCCACCGTCTCGCGCACAATGCGCCCGAGTTCCCGCGCGGCTTGATCGAACGCGGGATGGTCGCGATCGCCATACGTGCTTTCGACGATGAGATAATCAAGGTCGGTGACGATTTCCGGGTCGCGCAGAATCGGCGCGTGCGCGCGGCCCAGATCGCCGCTAAAACCGATGCGCCACGTACGTCCCGCCTCCGTCAGTTCAAGCACCGTGATCGCCGAACCCAGGATGTGTCCCGCGTCGCGCAGCATCGCGCGTCCCGCACCATTCACATCGAACCACTGGTCGTACGCGTGCCCAACAAGATGACGCAGCGCGCTTTCGACATCGGGGGTGGTGTACAACGGCTCCACCGGGGGCAGACCACGCCGCGAGGTTTTCTGGTTGAGGTAGGCGGCATCTTGCTCTTGAATCCGCGCGCTATCGCGCAACGTCAACATTGCCAGATCGCGCGTCGCGGCAGTGCAACTGATTTCGCCGCGATAGCCATGCTTGACCAGCGTCGGCAGATTGCCGGCGTGATCAATATGCGCGTGCGAAAGAATAACGTGAGTAAGGGTCTTGGGATCGAAGGGCAGATGAGCGTTGCGCGCGAACGCCTCCGCGCGTTTGCCCTGATACAAGCCACAGTCCAGCAGGATGCGCTGATGCGCGGTTTCGATAAGGTGCATCGAGCCGGTCGTGGTGCGCGCCGCACCGTAGAAGGTGATCTTCATGGTGTTACAAGTGTTTATTTTACCACAGGTAGGTCAAATTTTACTAATTCCACCAGGGCGTGTACAGAGGCGGGCGGTCGAAAATGCCGCGCGCCCTTTGTCACTGCGAGCGATTTACGCGAAGCAGTCTCCAATTCGCACGTTGGGGATTGCTTCGTCGCGCACGACACTCCTCGCAATGACGCGCGCGCCTTGTCATTGCGAGCGAAGTTCGCGAAGCAATCTCCAATTCGCATGTTGGGGATTGCTTCGTCGCGCACTGCGCTCCTCGCAATGACACGCGCGCCCTTTGTCACTCAGCGGTACAGCACACTCAGGATTGCCACACCTCCCGCGCGATGTCCACCATTCCCAGCGCAAGTAATTTTTCGCGGCGCGGTTTACCGCTTTCCCAATCCCAGTCACGATGTGCGTAATACTCGCGCAACATCGGTTCGAGTGGCGGCACGTGGCCCTCACTGCCGCTATCCAGCAAGGGGCGCAACATCAGTTCGGGCAACTTTTCGCTCGCGCGCGCGTTGTAACCCAGTTTCAAGTTCAGCGCGCGCTTCAAGTTCATCATCCGCTCGCCGTAGGTCAACACATTGTCGAGGGTGATGTCGTAACCCGTTGCCGCCGCGACCATCTCGACCATATTTTTCACCGGCGGATTGGGGAAATGACACTGTACGAGCGACGACGTGAACGCGCGCCAATCTTGATGCCTGGCGACCGGCGCGCCTTTGCCCTCATTCGAAAAACGATCCGTCGCGCCAATGCCCAACTCTTCCAGCACGCGCCCGGAAATATCAATCATAAAGTAGTCCGATTGGTTGTGGCTCGCGCCAATCGGCGAGGTGGCATAGACGATTGCCATTCCCGAGGCGGCGCGCGGATCGTGCATCGGACATTCCAGCCCGTTCACCTGCACCGCCAGTCCTTCGACGCCATAGCGCGCGCCCAGATGCTTTGCACCTTCGGCGAGCAAATCGCCCACGCCTTCGCGCCGCGCGATCAGCGGCACCAGTTGCTCGACCGCGCGCGCATCGCTCCACTCCAGATTCAGCCCGTCGAGCGCGATGCCTTGCTCGCGCAGGAACATCGCAAAGGCAATCGTCGAACCCGCCGTGATGGAATCGAGGCCGAGCGCATCGCACAGCGAACCGATGTACGTCGCGCGTTCCAGATCGGGGATAAGCATCAGCGAGCCAAAGGAGGCGAGTGTTTCGTACTCGGGACCTTCGGCTTCGGGCAAATCGTGACCGGCTGCGCGCGCCACCTTGCGTCCACACGCAATCATACACGCGTGGCACGTGCCGCGCCCGGTGAGAATCGTCTCGGCAAGCACATTGCCGCTGATGTTCGCGTAATCGAACGTGCCTTGCGTCCAATACTTGGTTGGCACATCGCCCATCAAGCCGAGATAGTCCATCGAACCCGACGTGCCGACGGAGCGAAACATTTCCGTCGAAAGATCATCGGAGAGCATATCGAGCGCGGGACGCAACGCGGCTTGAAACGCGGCGGCATCGTGCAGCGCGATTTTTGTCGCGCCCGCGCGCACGGCAATCGCTTTTAAATTTTTTGCTCCCATCACCGCGCCCATTCCGCATCGTCCAGCGATGCCTTTTTTCGCGCCGGCGCGCGTGCTCGTTGCGAGGATGAGCGCGTACTTGACGAGATGTTCGCCGGCGGGACCGATCGCGGCAATCGTCAACTGCGGATCGCCAACCTCTGCGCGAATGGCATCGCCGGTTTCGAACGTCGTTTTGCCGCGCAGGTGCGATGCATCGCGCAGTTCCGCTTTGCCTTCGCGAATCAGCAGATAGACCGGCGTCGGCGACTTGCCGCGCACGATGATGCCATCGTAGCCGGCGAGTTTGAGATCGGGCGCAAAGAAATTGCCGGCGTTCGCTTCGCCATAGATGCCGGTCAGCGGTGAGCGCGCGACGACGACAAAGCGTCCGCAACTGGGCGCACCGGTGGCGGTGAGTGGACCCGTCATAAAAATCAGCGGATTGTCCGCGCCGAGCGGATCGGTGCGCGCGTCAATCGCATCGTAGAGATAGCGCGCGGCTAGTCCCGCGCCGCCGACGTACTGCGCCGCATAGTGTTCGTTCAGTGGTTCATTGTAAATTTTGCCGGTGGTGAGATCAACCACCAAGAGTTTGCCGGTGTAAGCGTTCATTGTCACCTCAAGTCAATGAGCCAAAGATGCCAAACCATTTGTCATTTGCTCATTTGTCATTTGTCATTCGTCATTTGTTCATTTGTCATTTGCTCATTTGTCATTGATTCATTTGGCTCATTGGTTCATTGACACATTGGCTCATTGAGCGAAGCGTTCAGCTCATTTAGAAATCCACATGCTTGCCCTCGTAGGCATACCAGAAAATCTTTTCCAGTTCAGCGCGTTCGGGAACGCGCGAGTTGGCGGTAATCGAAGTGTCGTTTTCCGCGTGATCGAGCAGCGTGGGGATGGCACGTGCAAAATCTTCGCGCGCGATGCCGAGCGACGCGATGTTCGTGTTCGATTGCAAACCGTTTTCCAGGTCGCGCACAGCGGCGATGAGGCGGCGCGTCAATTGCTCCTCGCCCAAGCCATCCAGACCGATAAAACGCGCGATGTCGGCGTAACGATAGTTGCCGCCGTTCGCCGCGAATTCCATCGTGTAGGGCAAAAAGAGTGAAACGGCGCGACCATGCGGCACGTGGAAGGCACTACCAAAGGCATGTCCCATCGCGTGCGCGAGCGCGGTAAGCGAGTTGATGAATCCCAGGCCCGCAATCGCTGCGGCGTTGTGCATTTTCTCGCGCGCTTCGGCGTCGTTCCCGTCGGCGTACGCGCGCGGCAGGAATTTGAAAACGAGGTCAACCGCTTTGAGGCACAAGCCATCGGCAAAATCATTGTGCCAGTTCGATGTGTATCCTTCGATGGCGTGAGTCAGCGCGTCGAGTCCGGTATCGGCGGTGAGGCGCGGCGGCATTTTCATCGCAAAGACGGGATCCACGATGGCAATCGTCGCGAGCGTTTCGCGCGAACCCAGTCCCAGTTTGCGATTTTCTGTTGGATCGGAAAGCACGGTTGCCCACGTCACCTCTGCACCGGTGCCGCTCGTCGTGGAAATTTCGATGAGGTGCGCGCGCTTGCCCAGTCCCAGATACTCGATGGGATTGATGGCATCGGGCGACAAATCGGGGCGCTCGTACAGCGCCCAGATGGCTTTTGCCGCGTCCATCGGTGAACCGCCGCCCAGTCCGATGATCCAATCGGGCGCGTATTCGCGCGCGCGTGCCGCGCCGCGCTGAACGGTATCAAGTGTTGGTTCCGGTTCCACTTCGTCGAACACGCGCGCCTCGATGTTTGCCTGCGCGAGTTGTTCCTTCACGAGGTCAACGAAACCCAGGCGAACCATTTGCGCGTCGGTGACGATGAGCGCACGTGTGCCGCGAATCTGCGCGAGGTACGACAGCGCGCCCTCGCCAAAGACGATTTGGGGGCTGGTGAAGAACCACATAGTCACCTCAAGGCAATGAGCCAATTACCCAATGAGCCAATGAACCAAACCCAATGTGCCAAACGAGTCAAACGTGCCAAATGTGCCAAACGAGCCAAATGTGCCAAAGACGCCAAACTATTTGTTTGTCATTTGCTCATTTGTCATTCATCATTTGTCATTTGTCATTTGCTCATTTGTCATTCATCATTTGTCATTTGTCATTTGCTCATTTGTCATTGATTCATTTGGCTCATTGGTTCATTGGCACA
>Ga0209162_1001061_pt1 | contig 28257 bp, 26 predicted proteins | sample YNPNPMetaG_FD_187121 | JGI IMG/M metagenome (GOLD analysis project Ga0209162, IMG submission 187121) | Anoxygenic and chlorotrophic microbial mat microbial communities from Yellowstone National Park, USA - YNP NP MetaG (SPAdes) (version 2) ...
AATGACAAATGAGCAAATGACAAATGAGCAAATGACAAATGAGCAAATGACAAATGGTTTGGCGCGTTTGGCTCATTTGGCACTTTTGGCACGTTTGACCTGTTCGTCGTTCGTCATCCGTCCTTTCGCCACCGCGCTTCGCGTTCGAGTAATTCGTTGGTCAGCGCTTCGTACGCTTGCGCCCCACGCGAGCGCGGATCGAACGAAACGAGTGGCTCGCCGAAACTGGGTGCTTCGGCGATGCGGACGCTGCGCGGGATGATGGTGCGAAAAATCAAATCGGGAAAATGCTTTGCCACTTGTTCGACGACTTGAAAGGCGAGATGGGTGCGCGAGTCGTACATCGTCATTGCCATTCCCGCGATGCGCAGGCGCGGGTTCAGGTTTTGTTGAATCAGTTGAATCGTCTGCAACAGTTGCGATAACCCTTCGAGTGCCAGATACTCGCACTGAATCGGAATGATGACGGCATCCGCCGCGACCAGCGCGTTCACGGTGAGCAAACCCAGCGAAGGGGGCGAATCAATGAAAATGTAATCGTAACGCGAGGTGACCGGGACAAGCAGGTTCGCCAGCACGCGTTCGCGATTCGGCACCGACACCAGTTCCACCTCCGCGCCGGCGAGCGCGGGCGACGCAGGCACCAGATCGAGGTGCAAGCGTTTGGTGAGCATAATGATCTGGTCTAAGGTCACCCGGTCAATGATGGCGTCGTAAATCGAAAACGCGGGGACGGTTTTGTCCACGCCGAGCGAGGAGGTGGCATTGGCTTGTGGATCAGCATCCACGAGGAGCACGCGTTTTTCGCGTGCGGCGAGGTACGCGGCGATGTTGATCGCGCTGGTGGTTTTGCCAACGCCTCCTTTTTGATTGGCAAAGGTGTAAATCGTCGTCATCGTCAAAAGATGCGTGGCCGCGCGAGCCGTTCTTCGACCTGCGCGCGCGTGGGAATCGTCGTCACGCCGGGTCCTTCCACGCAAAACGACGCGGTGGCATTGGCAAAGCGCGCGGCTTCGAACGGATCGTTCGTTTCGGACAGGCGCACCAGAAATGCGCCGGCGAACACATCGCCCGCGCCGGTGGGGTCCACTTCGACGGCGGGAAAGCCTGGCACGTGCCTGGAACGCCCTTCGGCAAAGACGACGCATCCTCGGGCACCTTGCGTCATCACGGCAATGCGCGTCAGCGCGGCATACTCGTCCATCAATTCGCACTTGCCGTTCAGATCTTCTTCGCTCAACACCAGAACGTCCACATGGGGCAAAATGTCGCGCGCCTCTTCCCACGCGCGCGGGCGAACACGTTGCGTCTCGTCCCAGGCGCGCATCCATCCCTGCGGTGTGACGCCAACGAGCGCGTGGGGAAAGAGGGTAGCAAAGCGCGCGTCCACTTCGCGCGCCAGCGGACCCAGATGCACAATCGGCGCGGCGCGCCATTCCAGCGGCACATCGTCCGGTTGAATATCGTCTGCGCGCGCGAGCAAGAACTGGGTGCGGCGTCCGTCCTGATAGATGTTGTGGAACGTTGTCGTCTGCGCGGAGGCAACGCGATGAATGGCGATGTCGTGCAACACGTCGGGGATGACAAAATCAGGCGCGAGGCGCGTGACGATGCCTGTCTTGCGTCCCAGATTGCGTACCGTCGTGCCCATATACGTGGCTGTTCCACCCACGATAAAACCGTTCGGTGCAACGTCTTGAACGATGTGACCGATAATGAGAAAGTCAATCATAGCCGACGAAGGACAAATGAGTCAAACGTGACAAAGGTACCAAACCATTTGTCATTTGCTCATTTGTCATTTGTCATTGATCACTTGTGTAGAATCATCACGCGCCGGTGCTCACCCTCACCGATGCTTTGCGTCGTCACGGTGGGATGATCGCGCAGGGTCAAGTGGATGATGCGGCGTTCGTTCGGTGGCATGGCTTCGAGCGTAATCGGCTGACGACTGGCAGCAACGCGTTCCGCCATTCGCCGCGCGAGTTCGCGCAGAGCGCGTTCGCGGCGCACGCGATACCCCTCCACATCCACCACGACTTTGGCGGAAGGGTGTTTCGTGCTGAGCATCACGCGTACCAGATATTGCAGATCGCGCAGCGTCTCACCGCGCCGCCCAATCAAAATCCCCAGGTCGTTCCCGACGATGTTGAGCGTGAACGCGTCGGGACCCTCTGATTCGGGCGCAGGCAAGATTTCGACGCGCGCGTGAATGCCCATTCGACGGAGCAGATTTTCCAGAATGTCCTTTGCAACAGCCTGCACTTCATCGGGCGTGCCAGAAGGTGCTGGCATCGCGCGGCGAGTCAATCGGACAAGAGCCTCTTCACCTCCCAGCCCCAGGATGCCGCGCGAACCTTCGCGTACGATTTCAATATCCACTTGCTCGCGCGTGACATTCAGCGCGGCAAGTCCTCGGGCAATGGCATCTTCAACCGTCTTGCCTGAGAATTCGTTTGTTTCAGCCATAGCGTTATTTGCCTGTGCCCTTTTTCACTTTATTTGCCCAGGGAGTACCCTCGAACAGATTACCCCAGCCCGTGTTGAGATACTGTTGCACGATACCGACGATGTTGAACACGATCCAGTACAACGACAAGCCCACCGGAAACGACAACGAGATGTAGCCGATGAAGAGCGGCATCATAATCATCATAGATTGATTCATCTGCGCCGATTGGGGATCCGTAGAAGGCATTACCATCATTTTTTGTTGCACCCATGTGCTAATCAGCACTAGCGCGGGAATGATATAACCGATGCCTTCGGGGGTGCGCGCCAGATTCATTCCCAGAAACTCACTCTGCACAGGGATCGCTGCTGCCAGCGCGGGAAGAAACGAATAGAGGTGCTTGGAGAGTTCCATCAATTGTTCAGGTTGCACACCCATCACGGTCATAATGGATTGATACAAGCCAATCATAATGGGCCAGGGAATCAACGCGGGTAAACATCCGCCCAGCGGATTCACACCGGCTTTTTGATACATTTTCATTTGTTCCTGCGCCAGCCGCTCGCGATCCTTGGCGTACTTTTTCTGAATCGCTTTCCACTCGTCACTTTGCATCAATTCCTGTTGCTTTTTCATTGCCTTTTGTTGCTGACTGTAAAACGGCAGTGTGATTGCCCGTACCAGCAACGTGAAAATGATGATGGCGATGCCATAGGCACCGGGAATGGCGGCTTGATTCAGCATCGTGTAAATCCACAACAGCAGGTTGACCATCGGGTCAACGATGATGAGATTCCAGAGAGGGGTGAGAAATTCCATAAACCAAACTCCACTTTAACTACTCAGCCCACCTGTCATTGCGAGCCACACAGCGGCGAAGCACTCTCCGATGCGCTCATCGGGGATTTTTTTCGCGAACTGCGCTCGCAATGACCGCCTGAGTCGTTACTCTTATTTCACGGCAGGGGTTGCCGGTTTGCCACTGGTTACATCTACCGACCAGCGCACGGTGCCGGTCGCCGCATCGAGCGCGTACAACAAATGATTGTACGACGACACATAGACCATACCCTGCGCCACCGTCGGAGACGAAAGTACACGTCCGTTTGTCAAACGCGACCATTTGCCGCGTCCCGTCGCAACGTCAATCGCATACACGCGGCGATCGTCCGAGCCAAAATACGCCGTGTCTCCTTCCACCGCAATCGCCGAACGGACGGCATCGCCGGCTTTGAACGGCACGTTCCATTTCTCCTTGCCCGACGTGGCATCCAGCGCGTACACGTGACCGCCGAGTGTTCCGACGTACACCACACCGCCCACAACGGTTGGATTCGTCCAGACCCAGTTGGCAGCGGTGAATTCCCACTTTTTCGCGCCACTCGTGGCGTCGAGCGCGTACACTCTGGCAAGCCCTGCAACGTAGACCAGCCCTTCAGCCACGGCGGGCTTGGTCACGACGATTCCGCCCGCGTCGAAATCCCACTTGCGCGCGCCGGAGGCAGCATCGAGCGCGTAGACGTGATGATCGAGCGAAGCGGCATAGAGCACACCCTGCGCCAGCGTCAGGTCTGCCCACACTTCACCTTGAGTTTCAAATTCCCATTTTTTCGCGCCATTCGTGGCATCGAGCGCGTAGACGCGTTTACCGTTCGTGCCAAAATAGACCAGACCGTTCTCACCCACAACAGCGCTCGATACAATCGGCGCGTTAGCATCGAATTCCCATTTCTTTGCGCCGGTCGCTGCGTCGAGCGCGTAGAACTTGTGATCGAACGCGCCAAAGTACAACACACCGCTGGCGAAGGCAGGAGTTGCATACACCGCCGTCGCCGATTTTTCTGGGAACTGCCACTTGAGCGCGCCGGTGGCAGCATCGAGCGCCATCACTTTGCCCGCTGTCGTGCCGGTGTACACTACACCGTCCACCACGCGCGCGCCCGCCCAACCGGTTGCGGGCATTCCACCGCAGGCGGTCAAGAGAAACGCGGTGGCGCCAAGTGCAACGAGTGTCAACGCCAACCGCGTGGGTATCGAAATGTTCAAAATGACTACCTCCAAAAGCAGGTTTAAGTTTCAGGTTCAAGAGGTTGTTTCGGCACTCTACTTCAGACGGTTGAGATTTTTACTTTTAGCCCAGCCCAAATCGTGGCGGTTCATGGACGTTGTTGCGTTTTGGCAATCGCCCCACCCCTTGTCCCCTCCCCATTGGGGCGAAAGATTTTTCGCCCCAACGGGGAGGGGGGAATCAAGGGAACGGGGGTGTGGGCGGGCGGCTTTGCCGCCCGCCCACACCCCCTCCTTCCATCTCCCCCTGCTCTCCCCGCAAAGCGGGGAGAGCAGGGGGCAGGGGGATGAGAGGGGTTGTTCCCAAGAAACGACGACACAATTTCAGGCTCCGCCAATGGCGTGCGTGAGCCGTCAGAGTCTAACCCGACATCGGACAGATGCCCAAGCGGAGTGGTTGCTTGAAAAGTTAAAAACCTGACCGTTGAGAGTATAACTTGAACCTTTAATCATATGGCACCGGGTCGTAGCCACCGGGATTGAGGGGGTGGCAGCGCAGGATGCGCCGTACAGCGAGGTTGCCTCCTTTGAGAATGCCAAAGTGCGCAATCGCTTCGAGACTGTACTGGGAACAGGTGGGGACAAAGCGACACGCAGGGGGTAAGAAAGGAGAAATCAGTCGTTGATACAAACGAATCAAAGCCACAACCAGGTATTTCATAAAACGTGTAACCATTCAGTCAAGGTTTGTCCATTGACCCAATTTGTCAATGCGCTCCATCGCTTTACATCTGGCGTAACAGCGCGGCGCGCTGCAACAGGTGAACAATCGCGGCGTTCATTTCAGCATAGTTGCTTTGCGCCGCGCCGGCACGCGCAATCAAAATGATGTCCCAACCGGGGACGATCAACGGCAAGCGCTGACGAACACTCTCGCGCATCCAGCGTTTGACCCGATTGCGTACGGTGGCTTTGCCGACTTTCCTCCCTGCCACAAATCCAAACCGACAGCGTTCGCTTCCGTTCGGGCGCGCTCGCAAGATGACGAGGGGATGCACAAAGGCTTGACCTTCATCCCAGGCTTGTTGGAATTCTGCGCCGCGCCGCAAACTGAAAGAACGCTTCATCGGAGCACACGACGAAGGATAAACCAAGATACGTCGCCGACCAACAACCGCCAACGGCTGTACGTTTGTTCATCCTGCTACATCAAGCGGAGGCAAAACTCTCCCGTCAATCTTACAACGCTTGTTCCTTACTTTTGCTTGAGTCCTGAACGCGTGCGCGTTACCGTCAGGCGTTTGCGTCCGCGCGCGCGTCGCGCGGCAATCACTTTGCGTCCGCCGGGGGTGCGCATCCGCGCGCGAAAGCCATGGGTGCGCATTCGTTTCTTGCGTTTGGGTTGATAAACTCGTTTGACCACAACATCTCCTTTGCGGTAAAGATAGCGGGCTGCATTATAGCATAATCCAGCAAGAGCCACAAATCGAGATGCGCTAATCAGCGATTACCCAATTTCGCTAAAACGCGCTATAATCAGCCCACACCTTCAACCCTGACGAGGTCACTATGCGCATTGTCATCACCGGTGGACGTGGACAACTGGGACAAGAACTCGCGCGCGCGCTGCACGCGCAACACGAAATTGTTCCGCTCGACTTGCCCGAATGTGACATCACTCAACGCGAGGGACTTGATCAAGTGGTGAATCATCATCCCGATCTGGTGATTCACTGTGCGGCGATGACCGATGTGGACGGTTGCGCGCGCGATCCCATCGCCGCGTTTCGCACGAACGCGTTGGGCACGCATAACGTCGCGCTCGCGTGCCAGCGCGCCAATGCGGCGATGGTGTACATCAGCACGAATGAAGTGTTCGATGGCAGCAAAGCCACGCCCTACCTCGAATGGGATGAACCGCACGCGATCAATCCATACGGCGCATCGAAACTGGCGGGCGAGCGGATGGCACAAATGCTCCTCACGCGCTTGTACATCGTCCGTACCGCGTGGTTGTACGCGCCGGGGCGCAACAACTTTGTCACCAAAGTCCTCCAGCGTGCCACCAGTCAACGCGTGCTTGCCTACGTGGACGACGAACTCGGCAATCCCACCTACGCGCCCGACCTCGCGCGCGCGATTGCCGCGCTCATCGAAACCAACCACTATGGCATCTACCATCTGGTTGGCGAGGGCGTGGCGTCGCGCTACGATTGGGCGGCGCGCATTTTGCAACACGCTGGCTTGAACGATGTGACGCTGACGCGCAGCAAACTGGCAGACTTTCGGCGCGATTCTACACCCCCGCGCAACGGCGCGCTCACCAATTTCGTCGCCGCGCACGCGCTCGGTATCCGTTTGCGCGCGTGGCAGGACGCGCTGGCGGAATACTTCAAGTCAATGAGCCAATGTGCCAATGAACCAATGAGCCAAAGAACAATGGCGAATGACAAATGAGCAAATGACAAATGATTTTTGATTTTCGATTGTTCACAATGGGCAATCGGCAATCAAAAATCGTGTCTACTCAGCCATGGTGTCATTGCGAGCGTTTTTTGCGAAGCAATCCCCAAATTTGCAACGTGGAGATTGCTTCGTCGGCACAAAACGCCTCCTCGCAATGACAAGGTGAGTAGTCACCGAAAATCTGCAATCTGCCATCGAAAATTGGCGATCTCAAATGTTCTCTGTGGTGATTCCCAACTGGAACGGCGTCCGCCTGCAACTGCTTCCCACGTGCTTGAACGCGCTCCGCGCGCAAACCTATCGCGACTATGAAACGATTGTGGTGGACAACGGTTCGACGGACGACTCGCGCGAATTTCTGGCGCGCGAATTTCCTGAGGTGCGCCTGCTCGCGCTGCCCACGAATCGCGGTTTTGCTCCTGCGGTGAACGCGGGTATGCGCACGGCGCGCGGTGAGGTGGTGGTGCTCCTCAACAACGACACCGAAGCCGAACCGCAATGGCTTGGCGAAATCGCGCGCGCGTTTGAGGAAAACCCGCGCGCAGGAATGGTCGCATGCAAGTTGCGCCTGTTTGACCAGCGTGAGCGCATTCACAGCGCGGGCGATTTTTATCGCGTGGATGGCATCCCCGGCAATCGCGGGGTGTGGGAAGTGGATCGCGGGCAGTATGACGATGCGCGCGGTGTGTTCGGCGCGTGCGGTGGCGCGGCGGCGTATCGCAAAACGATGCTGAACGAAATCGGCGGGTTTGATGAAGCGCTGGAAAGTTACTGTGAAGATGTGGATTTGAACTGGCGCGCGCGGCTCGCGGGTTATGCAGTTGCCTACGCGCCGCGCGCGGTGGTGTACCATCGTTTGAGTGCAACGGGTGGGGGCACGCTCGCCAGTTTTTTTGTCGGGCGCAATGTCATCTGGGTGCTCGCTAAAAATTATCCGGCAGGCTTGTGGAAAAAATACTGGCGCGCGATTTTGCGCGCTCAACTTCACATCACGATAGACGCGCTCCAGCACTGGCGCGGTCCAGCCGCGCGCGCGCGGGTGCGCGGGCAAATCGCCGGGGTGCTGGGTTTACCCCGCTGGCTCGCGCGTCGCCGAGAGGTGATTCGCCGCGCCAGCGACGCCGAAATCGAAGCCTTGCTGACCAAAGACGAATGACGAAGGACAAACGACAAATGAGTCAAACGTGCCAAAGATGCCAAACGAGCCCAATGTGCCAAAGACGCCAAACGAGCCAAATGTGCCAAACGTTTGTTCATTTGTCATTTGCTCATTTGTCATTGGTCATTCGTCATCCATCATTTGTCATTTGCTCATTTGTCATTTGTTCATTTGTCATTTGTCATTCATGAAATTTTCCATCATCGAAAACGCTCACGACAATCAAAATTCCAGACGCCAACTCCGCGCACGCATCATCGCGTCGTACAGCGGCATCATTCGGCTGTACGCGTTCGTCCGTTTCAGAATCATCCACTTGCGCTTTCTTGAAGAAATCGAACAGTACCTGCCCAATCAAGGTACGATTCTCGATCTGGGGTGCGGCTTTGGTTTGTTCTCGTTGTATATGGCGGCGTGCAAACCGAACGCGCGCATCGTGGGCTTGGACATTAACGCGCGGCGGTTGCAGATTGCGCGCCAGTCGGCGCGCCAGCTCGATTTGCACAACACCTTGTTTGTGCAACAGGACTTGCGCCTGTGGCGACCGGATGAAACGATTAGCGGCGCGTACGCCCTCGATATTTTTCATCACTTGCCGGTCGAAAATGGCAATCGTTTGCTCAGCGACCTGTTCGCGCGACTGGAACCTGGCGGCCGCTTGCTGCTCAAAGACATTGACACCTTGCCGCGTCCGATGCTGTGGTTCACCTACGCGCTCGACGCGGTGATGTCTCCGCGCGATGATTTTCACTATCGTTCGGCAGGCGCGTGGCAGCGGCAACTCGCCGCGACCGGTTTTGCACCGATTTACCTGCACTACCTGTGGGACATTTTGCCCTATCCGCACATCCTCCTGATTTGTGACAAGCCTCGATGAACAAACGTTATCTCTTGTTAATCATCGTTCCCTTCGCCTTTGCTCTCCGAATGCTTCGCGCAGCAGATTGGTTGATGTGGGGCGATGAGGGCTTTAGCGTTTTCTCCGCGAGTCGCGACCTGCTCACGATTACCCTCGACACTACCACGATTGATCCGCATCCGCCGCTGTACTACTACCTCCTGCATTTCTACTTTGCGATTGTCGGTCGCGCGGAACTTGCCGTACGCTTCTTTTCGATTTTTTTTGGCACGGCGACGATTGCGCTGGTGTGGGCAGTGGGCAAGCGAATGTTCGATGCGCGCCTGGGGTTGCTTGCCGCGTTTTTGGCGACGCTGGCTCCCTTTGCCGTGCACTATGCGCAAGAAATCCGAATGTACGCGCTGGCGATGTTTTTGACGACGCTGGGGCTGTATGTCTTTGTGCGTTTGTACGAACTCGATGCGCGCGCGTCGCGCCGCGTCTGGTGGCTCTACGCGTTCATCCTTTTGCTCGCGCTGTACACGCTGTATCACACCGCGCTCGTTTTTCTGGCAATCGGACTGGTGTTACTCACCCAATTCCGCGCGCGGCGCGCGTTCGTTGTGCGCTGGTTTGTTACGGCGTTCGGCGTGGTGGTATTGTTCCTTCCCTGGTTGCTGTTCAAGTACGTCAGCGCGTTTTCGGGCATCAAACAGGTGGCGGGCGATACCGTGCCGATGGACGTGGTCACGTTCGTCGCGCGCGGCTGGGCGGCGATTGCCGTTGGCACGACGATTCCGTTGAATCACGCGTTTCTCCTCGCGACTTTGTACGCCGCGTGCATTGGACTGGGAGTGGCGATTTTGCTCCGCACGCGCACCGGCAAGATGTACGACGCGCTCTTGCTCGCCCTGACCCTCGTGCCGATTCTGGCGTACTATCCGCTCTACCTCGCGATGCCGTTGTATCGCGGGCGTTTGTTCGCGCTGGCGTGTGTGCCGCTCATCCTCTTGCTCGCGCGCAGTGTGCAAACCATCGCCGTACGCGCGCACTGGGTCGCGCTTGCGCCGCTACTGCTCATCATCGGCACAAGCATCTATTCGACGAGCAACTATTTTGTGAACTATCGGCGCTACAGCGCGGTGGTGGAAGATTACCTGCCGGCGATTCGTGAGATTGCCGCGCAGGCACGCGCCGACGATGTGGTGTTGTTTCACGCGTACTGGCAGCGCGGCTATTTTTTGAGTTACTCCACGGGCGCGCCCCTTCAGTACGGCGCGCTGGACGACCAAAACGATTTACAGCACGCCGTCGCGTCCTCGCGCAACGTGTGGGCAATTGTGCAGGCGATTCCCCATCACGCCGCCGAGGACTGGCTGGCGCAACACGCGTTTCCTCTTGGCGAACAAACCTACGGCAAGATGCGCGTGCTGGCGTATCGCGCGGGCACGCCAGCGCAGGGCGAAACCTTTGCCGCGCCGGTGGAATTCGAGAACGGGATGCAATTGTTGGGTTATCGCTACGACGTGACCGCGTGGAATGCCGAACGCGGCATCCTGCTCCTGCAACTCGATTGGCACGCCGCGCGTGCACCAGCGACGGATTACACGGTGAGCGTTCAGGTAACGAACACGCGCGGCGATGTCGTGTGGGCGCGCGCCGATGCTCCACCCTCTAGCGGTACGCAACCGACTTCGTTGTGGCAAACAGGGCAACGCGTCACCGATCATCGCGTCGTGATGCTGCCCACCGGCATACCGCCGGGCAATTACGCGCTGGAAATTCGCGTGTACGAATCGGCGAGTGAACGCGTCGCGCGCATCGTCGCGCCGGCGCATCGGCAAGGAGCGACTTGGCGTCTTGGGGAAATTGTCGTGGGGCGTTTTATCGCGCCAGCCGATATGCTGATTCCGCGTTATCCGCTCGACGCGCGATTGGGCGAGATCGCTCTCGTGGGTTTTGATGGTGTCGAGCAGGTGCAACGCGGCGAGACCGTGACATTCACTCTGTACTGGCACGCGCTCGCAAAACCGACGCGCAATTATCTGGCGCGAATCGAGTGGGTGGACGCGCGCAATGTGGTGCATCTTGCCTCCACACATCGTCTTGCGAGCGCAACCTTTCCCACGCGCGAATGGAACGCGCGTGAGACGTGGTTGGACAAAATCGCGCTGACGATTCCTGCGGATGCCGCGCTGGGTCCAGCGCGGCTGGTGCTCAAGGTCGTGGACGAAGCATCGGGGAACATTGTGGCAGAGATTGCGTTTGCGCGTGTCGAGATTATCGCGCGCGAATGATGGTGGGTTTGTGTTTTTCGTCGAATCGCATAGAATTAGAAACCAGAAACGTAACTATTCAGCCCGTCTGTCATTGCTTCGCCGCTGAGCGGCTCGCAATGACGGTCTGGTAGTTACCCAAAAACTCTTGTCGGAAGGATAGCGTATCAATACCGTACAACTGTCTCCATTTCTCTCGGTAGTGATTCCCTGCTACAACGAGCAGAAAAATTTAGAGAACCACGTTCTGGATGAAGTCGCCGCGTATCTGTCCGGTCAGCCGTTCACGTGGCAGGTGATTGTGGTCAACGACGAATCTACCGATCGCAGTCGCGACCTCGTGGCAGAGTTCGTGCAGGCGCATCCCAATTTTCATCTGCTCGATATTCCGCACGGCGGCAAACCAGCGGCAGTGTGGGCGGGCATCCAGTATGCCAGCGGTGAAGCCGTCCTCCTGACCGATATGGATCAGTCCACGCCGATTCACGAGTTGAGCAAGTTGTTGCCCTGGTACGAACGCGGCTACGACACAGTGATTGGTTCGCGCGGCGCAGCGCGCGAAGGTTTTTCGCTGGTGCGCAAGATGGGCAGTTTTATTTTTGGCAAGGTGCGCGGGATGCTCATCTTGCGCGATATTACCGATACGCAGTGCGGTTTCAAACTCTTTCGCCGCGTGGTGCTGTTGTCTCTCTTTCCCCATCTTGAGTTCTTTCGCCGCGCGCGGCGTTCCCGGGGATGGCAGGTGACGGCGTACGATGTGGAACTCTTGTTCTTGATTAACAAAGCCGGCTATCGCATCAAAGAAGTGACCGTCGAGTGGTACAATCGCGATCAAAGTGATACCAAGAGTCGCGCTCGGGGAGAATTGCCGCGCTATGTGCGCGAATCGGTCGAGATGGCGCAGGAGATTTTGCGGGTCAAACTCAACCAGTGGCGCGGCTTGTACGATCAAGTGGGCAAGACGATGCAACGACAGGTCAACTAAGAAACCAGGTTTCTGCAAGAAACCTGGTTTCTACACTTTTTTATCCCGACGAACTCAGCCATCCCATCGCCGTACTGGGTGTTGGTATGGCAGGTCTCGGTGATGTCTCTACCATTTCACTTTCGTCAAGGAATAGCATCTCGCGTGCGAATTGTTCCTGATCCTTCAACTGCAAATCGTAAATCTGTTTGTACAGCCCTCCTTGCTCCAGCAATTCCGCGTGCGTGCCGCGTTGCACAATGCGTCCTTCATCGAGGACCAGAATCAAATCGGCGCGCTTGACGGTGGAGAGGCGTTGCGCGATGACGAACGTAGTGCGCTGCTTCATCAACTCGGCAAGGGCTTGCTGGATGAGGTACTCGGTCTGCGTGTCCACCGATGACGTTGAATCGTCGAGAATCAGAATGCGCGGGTTCATCAGCAACGCGCGCGCAATCGCGATGCGCTGGCGTTGCCCGCCCGACAGAGTGACCCCGCGCTCGCCTACAATCGTGGCGTAACCCTTTGGCAGCGCGGTGATAAAGTCGTGGGCGCGCGCCGCGCGCGCCGCCGCGATCACTTCCTCGTCACTCGCGTCCACGCGTCCGTAGGCAATGTTATCGCGAATCGTCATCGAAAAGAGCAACGACGTTTGCAAGACCACGCCAATTTGCGAACGCAAGGATTTGAGATCGAGTGTTTTGACATCGAGACCATCCACTAGCACTCGCCCACTCGTTGCATCGTAAAAACGCGGAATGAGGTGCACGAGGGTCGTCTTACCGCTACCCGTTGGACCGACGAGAGCGATTACTTGATTCGGTTGCGCTTCAAACGACACATCCCGCAGCGCGTCGCGCGTGCCGCGATAGGAAAACGAAACGTGGTCGAACACGACGTGCCCGGTCAGTGGGGGCGCGATGATGGCATTCGGCGGTGATTTGATTTCCTCCTCCACGTCCAGCACTTCAAAGATGCGTTGTCCCCCGGCGACTGCCTCGCCTGCCGCGTTGACGATGAACCCCAACTCTTGCACCGGTTGAGCGAGTAACAGGAGATAGGCGTTGAACGCCACGAGTTCGCCGAGCGTGATGACACCTGCCAGAACCATCTGCCCGCCGAACCACAAAATCAGCGTGGTGGAGAGCATCACAAACAACATCATCGTCGGCATATAAAAGCCCCAGCGACTCACCACGCGCACCTGCGCCTCGTACAGTTTGCGATTGGCGTTCCCAAATTTTTCTTTCTCAAATTCTTCGCGCGCGAACGCGCGCACGACCGACGCGCCGGTCAAATTTTCTTGCAGCGTGGAAGACAAATCACCCAGCGCGCGGTCTACGGTCAAAAACAGAGGTCCGATGATGCGTCCCAGGCGTACGGTGAGCAGCGCCAGGATGACGATGGGCACCAGACCGATGAGGGTCATTGTCACACTGGTCTGGAGGAGCAGGAACACAATGCCCACGAAGAGCAGGACGATGTGCAACAACTCTACTGCCCCCTGACCGACAAAACGCGAGAGCGCGCCGATGTCTTCGGTGCAACGGCTCATCAAATTGCCGGTCTGCACGGCATCGTGATACGAAAATGAAAGCCGCTGAATCTTGTCGTACATCGCGTTGCGGAAATCATAGCCCGTGCGATTGATGAGCCATTCCGCCGTGTAACGACGCGCAAAACCTAGGAGGGCGCGCACCATACCCACGCCGACAATCATCAACGCGACGTAACCCAGCGTGGTCGCATCTTTCTGTGCCAGTCCTTCGTCAATCGCATGACGAATGAGCGCCGGGGCAACGAGCGAAGTGCCGGTCACGCCAAAGACCAGGAGCACCAGCGCAGCGAGTTGCCAGCGATAGGGGGCAAGGGCGCGAAGCAATCGAATTAAAGTGAACATAGGCAGTTACACATTCTAACACAAATCGCCAAGATTTAGCAAAAATCATTTGACCTCGCACACGTGTTCGATTATAATATCCACGATGGATCGACGCGCCCAAACTGTCGAAAAGAAACCGCTGGGTGTATTCGAGTCGCTCTCCAGCGGGTTTGAATTGATCTGGCTCAATCCCTGGATTCTGCTCGTTCCCATCGCGCTGGACGTGTTCCTGTGGTTGGGTCCGCAGGTGCGCGCGCGTCCTATCTTTCAAAAGATGATTGCGCTGCTCACGTGGTTGACCCCTGCGAACGCGCCAGACGAGACACTCCAGAACATCGAATTGCTCAAGAGTATGTTGCAAACGGCGGGCGACACGCTGAACGTACTCAGCCTCCTGGCGACCGGTATGCCTTCCGTGATTGGCTGGCAATCTCCGACCGTGACGATACCACGTATCGAATGGGTCATCAGCGAGCCGCTGGTGTTGCTGGGCGTCAGTCTGGCGTTGCTCATCGGCGCGGTGCTGGTGGCTGGCGTTTACTTTGAACTGACGGCGCGCCCGATTCGACACGAGGCAGTCGCGTCCTCTTTTGTCGCGCGCTGGTTGCGCGCGTGCGTGGACTTGATTGTGCTCGCGCTTTTGGTCATCGTGGGCATCAGCGCGCTGATGCTGCCAATGACCATCCTCGCGGGAACGTTGAGCATTGCCAGTGAAACGCTGGCGTCGTTTCTCCTCCTGGGAGGAATGATGTTGGTTTTCTGGGCAATGCTCTATCTGGTCTTTGCCATCCCCGCCATCTTCATCAGTCGCGCGAGCGCGCCTCAAGCCCTCGTGAACAGTGTCAGCATCTTTCGTTTCGATTTCTGGTCGGCAATCGGTTTGATCTTTCTGGTCTATTTGCTGCGGAGTGGTTTTGCCATCATCTGGCAATTCTTCGATACAACAATGTGGGGTGTCCTCTTTATCGTGATTGCGAATGCGTTTTTCAGCAGTGCCTTGCTCGCGGCGCAGATGATTTTTTACCACGATCGAATGTACTGGCTGAGCCGCGCGCGCGAAAAGATGACCCCAACGGGCTAACAAGGGACGGATGACAGATGAGTAAGAAAAACGATCTTGCGCTTGAAACAGAAAACATTCCTACCGACGTGTACGACGCGTCCAAGATTCAAGTTCTGGAAGGTCTGGAAGCCGTACGCAGACGCCCCGGGATGTACATCGGCTCGACCGATATTCGCGGCATCCATCACCTGGTTTTTGAAGTGGTGGATAACGCGATTGACGAAGCCCTCGCGGGGGCGTGCGATTACATTCAAATCACCATCGGCAAGGACAATGTGGTGACGGTGGTGGACAACGGGCGCGGGATTCCGGTGGATGTGCATCAACCGAGTGGTAAATCCGCGCTCGAAGTGGTGATGACCAAGTTGCACGCCGGCGCGAAATTCGGGCAGGGTGGCTACAAGGTCGCTTCGGGGTTGCATGGTGTGGGTGTCAGCGCGGTGAACGCGCTCTCGGAATGGTTGCAAGCCGACGTGCGCCGCGATGGACTCATCTATCGGCAGGTGTACGCGCGCGGCGTCCCGAAAACCGAAGTCAAGGTAGTGGGCAAGTACCCCAAAGACGAACGCACCGGCTCGACGATTGCGTTTTTGCCCGACAAACAAATTTTCAAAGAGATTGATTACAAATTCGATGTGCTGGCGCAACGTTTTCGCGAGATGGCATTTCTGACGCGCGGCTTGACGATTACTTTTCGCGACGAACGCGAGCGGCGAGAGATGACGTTTTACTTTGAAGGTGGTCTCACCTCGTTTGTGCGCTACCTCAACAAGAATCGCACGCCACTCCACGCGCCGTTTATGGTCTCGCGTCAGGTCAATGGCTCGCAAATCGAAATCGCGTTGCAATACACCGATGCCTACGGCGATTCGGTGTACACCTTCGCCAACAACATCAACACGGTGGATGGCGGTACGCACCTCACCGGCTTTCGTTCGGCGTTGACGCGGACGTTGAACGATTACGCCCGCAAGATGAACCTGCTCAAAGAAAACGACCCCAACCTGACCGGGGACGATGTGCGCGAGGGATTGACCGCCATCGTTTCGGTGAAATTGCAAGAGCCGCAATTCGAATCGCAGACCAAAGCCAAACTCGGCAACGCGGAAATCAAAACCCAGGTGGAAGCGGTGTTCACCGAAGCGTTTGGCGCGTTTCTGGAAGAACACCCGCGCGAAGCGAAAGAAATCATCCAAAAGTGTATCACCACCGCACGCGCGCGCGAAGCCGCGCGCCACGCGCGCGATCTCGTCATTCGCAAGAGCGCGCTGGAATCTTCCAGTTTGCCGGGCAAGTTAGCCGATTGCGCCGAACGCGATTCGGACAAGGCGGAACTGTACATCGTCGAAGGCGATAGCGCGGGGGGCAGTGCCAAGCAGGGTCGCGATCGTCGCTTTCAAGCGATTTTGCCCTTGCGCGGCAAAATTATGAACGTCGAAAAGGCGCGGCTGGACAAGATGTTGCAGAACGAGGAAATTCGCGCGATGATCACCGCGATTGGCACCGGCGTCGGTGACCAGTTCGATTTAAAGAACCTGCGCTACAATCGCATCATCATTATGACCGATGCGGATGTGGACGGCGCGCACATTCGCACGCTCCTCCTCACCTTCTTTTTCCGCTATATGACGGGACTCATCGAGCACGGGCATCTCTACATCGCGCAACCGCCACTCTACCGCGTCAAAACCGGCAAAACCGAAGCGTACCTTTTCGACGACAAAGAGCTGGAAGCGTGGAAGAAGAAAAACAAAGGGGACAAGTTCGAGATTCAACGCTACAAAGGTCTGGGGGAAATGAACCCCGAACAATTGTGGGAGACCACAATGAACCCGGCGAATCGCACCATCTTGCAGGTGAGTCTGGAAGATGCTGCCGAAGCCGACCGCACGTTTGAAATGTTAATGGGGAGCGAAGTCGCACCGCGCAAGCGTTTCATTCAAACGCACGCCAGAAACGTGCGGAATCTGGATGTGTAAAACAAGAAACCAGGTTTTTTTCACAAACCTGGTTTCTGTATTTTATCGCCACCGCACATTGACGCGCTGCTTGCGTCCCGACCGATCGGGATACAGCACATAGCCGTTGTCGCGTCCAAACTCGAACAATTGTTTGGTCAGCGCTACATCATCGCGACAGTACGCGATGAGTTGATCCAGTTTGCCCTCGCGAAACCACTGCACCGCTAGCAGTCCATCCGCCGATTTTTGCACCCCCAGCGTTGCCGACGCGAGCGCGTCCAGCCCCACGCGAAACCCCAGTTTGTTGTACAGGTCTTCCAGCAAATCGAGTGTGTTCAAATCGCTCAACCGTTCGGTCGTGTACGCCCTGAGCACTTGATAATCGAAGTTGAACAGATTGAACCCGATGACGCGATCCGCCGCTTTCAAATCGGCGATGAGCGCGCCCACCTCTTTTTCAGTGTACACCTTGAAGGCGTTGGTCGCGGTGGAAAACGTGACTGCAACCGAGACGCGCAACAACTTGATGTTCTCGCGTCCACCAACCTCCTGAAACACTTTTTGCGTTTCCAGATCGAAGAACAGGTCATTCATCGCAAAATCCCCAGCAGAATCGTCAAGGTGATGATACTCCCTAGCGTGGACGCGAACACAATGCCCGTCACCAGTTTCGGACGCGCGTCGAACTCGACCGCGACGATCGTTGCCATCACCGCCGTCGGCATAGACGCTTCGACGATGCAGACAGCGCGCGTCACGCCCTCCAGTCCCAGCGCCGCCGCGAGAGGAAACGCCATCAGCGGCACGAGAATCAGTTTGGCGAACGTCGCGACGCCAATCACCGCGCGATCATTCTCGATGCGCGCGCGGGCAAGTTCAATACCGAGAATCACGAGCATTGTCGGCACCGCCGCGCCCGCGACCAAATCCACCGATTTGGTCAGCGGCTGGGGCAACGGCACGTGCGCCAGATTGAGAAGCAATCCCAGCGTCACCGCGTACACCAGCGGCATCTTGAGTGTGTTGATGAGCGCGTCGCGCGCGCTCGCTTTGCCGCGCGCTGCAACAAAGATGCCAAGCGTCTGAATGAGAATCGAATTGATGGTGAAATAGAATGCCGCGCGCGCGAGTCCCTCTTCGCCAAAGGCGAACAGAATCAGCGGCAAGCCATAGTTCCCCGCGTTGACAAACAAACATCCCAGCATAAACGCGCTGGTCGTCAGCCGATCGTAGCGCAACACGCGCGCGATCAAGCCGCAGACCACTAGCATCAACACCGCCATCAATCCGACGAACACGGCGATGAAGGCGTACTCGCTGCTCAACTTGGCTTTGTACGTCAGGGAAAAGACCAGCGTGGGGGTGAAAAAATACAGCATCGTCCGCGAGAGGGAACGCGCTTCAACGTCGAGTTTTCTGGCGAGCACAAACCCTGTCGCGGCGATAAGCACAATCGGCAGGATGATGTTGACCAGAATGGAAGCAAGGTTGATGAGGTTCATGGATTGAGTGATTTGGTGATTGGGTGATTGGGTTAGGGTATCTACTCAGCCACGGTGTCATTGCGAGCGTTTTTTGCGAAGCAATCCCGAATTCGTCGTGTGGAGATTGCTTCGTCGGCACAAAACGCCTCCTCGCAATGACAGGGTGAGTAGTCACGGGTTAGGTGTTATCGAGAGGGATATCGAAGAGCAAGAACTCGGAATCTTCGTTGAATTCCAGTTCTTGCAGCGCATCTGCCGCGAGGGTGCTCAAAAATTCATCTTCCGAATCAGCGGCACGTTGCAGGGCGCGTTTGGCTAACTTGCCCCCGACTTGACCGAGCGCCGTGATGGCGGCGCCCTGCACTTCACGATCCGGGTCATCGAGCAAGCGCACGAGCGCTTCGGTAGCAGCGCGATTCTCCAGTTCGCCGGTGGCGCGCGCGGCTTCAAAGCGCATTCGCGGGTCGGGGGACTGCAACTCGCGCGCGACTGTCTCGCACCAGTAGCGATCGGCGCTGCGTCCCATTGCCGCGACCGCGCTCGCGCGCATCAACGTATCGTTGTACGCCTCTGCAATCACCTGACGCACCACTTCGTCACTCCAGTACGCCAGGGCTTCGAGCGCGCGACACCGCACGATAATGTCCTCGTTCAGATCGCGCACAATGGCGAGCAGGATTTTGCCGAGCGTTTCAGGGGTGGTGCTGCTCAAGCGTCCGTACTCGGCGAGGAGGAGAAAACGCCCCACCGCGTCGGCGGCTGCCGCGCGCACGCTTGCATCGGGGTCCTGGCGCAACAGCGCGACGAACGGCTTGACGAGCGCAGCGTCTTCGTCTTCCCACAACCCTTCGATGCCGTTTGCGCGCACCTGCGCATCCGGATCGTTCAAGAGATGGCGAAAGAGCGCGTTGAAATCCACCTCAAAGTTTTGCTCTGCCAGTTCGACCATTTGTTGGGAGGCGCGCCGGCGCCGTTCGACCGGCAAGGTGTCCCACACGCGCGCGAATTCTGACGCTTGGGCTTTGCTCGCACCCGAAAGTGCCCACAGCGCTTCGGTCAAGAGGGTTTCGTTACCCTGCAAGTGGTCAAGGGCTTGATTGAAATTCCAGACAATCCGTCGCCGAACCATTGGGCTATCAACTCCTGTGCTCATTATACCACAAGACGCGTGGAGGCGATAATGCCTGATGTGCAACTTATGTGGCTGCCTGATATACTTCCAGCGATTGAAACTTTTGGCATAGCTCGAATCATCGTTGTTGACCGGCGTCTTTTGACGTTTTGCATTTGAGTAAGGATTCTTTCTCAGCCGTGTCATCCCTTGCGACATCGCCCCCCTTGCACCATATGCGTCAACTTAAGCGTCATTTCACATAACCGATGTGAATATTTTTCACCTAATCTTTGTGAGAATTCCACAGGTAAGGAATCTCAATAAACCGATTCCGACGACAATTACGCCGTGCCAAACGATAACTGATACGTTTTTGTGTGGTTCGCTGATCAGGGTCATCGCTGTTGTCTAACACATTCAATTGAATATCACTGAAGAGCGTCTCACATGGATTATCATCGGGACTCGCTTTGGGTAAACTAATTCAATGGAGACCCAATTCGCGCATCACTCGACGTGTGGTCGTGGATTTCCGAGGATGAGCGCTATCCTGATCCAGCACCACCCAGACCTCCGCATCGGGATACCATCGCCGAATCCAGCGCATAAAACGACACACGTAGCGTGTATCTTTAGCAGGATAATAACACCAGCGCACACGCCCTTGTTTTACATCGTAAAGAGCAAAAAAGATAAAAACGTCCCCGCGTTTTTTGATACTTGGGCAAGACATGGCGTTGAGTACTCCAACGCCGACCGCCATAGGCCTTGACCGTCACAGGCTTGACATCGAAAAAGACCATCACGCCGTTAGCGGGCAAGTGCTGAAAAACTCGACCGAATACGGACTAAAATGGCAGGGCGTTGCGGATCGGTGCTAGTCAGTTTACGTGTCACACGTCGAAAACGCATGCCTTGCTGTTGAAGGAGGCGGCGGAGATGTTCGAGGCTGATGCGTTTAAGCACGTGCGCGTGGTGGATTAAGAATTCGCGCAAGCTAGCCAGGGTCCAGCGCGCGTCCAACAACCCAAGATCACGCGGCGACTGTTGCGCCCAATACCCAATCTGCTCGCGTTGCTGAGGTGTGATTCGGGGTGATGCACCTCCACGTGGAAGGGGAGGCACGCAGCAGAGACCTTCGCGCGCAAAGGCATGCAAGTCGGCATAGATGGTATTGGGATGAACTTGGAGTGTGTCGGCAATAGCTTGTGCAGTCATTCCCAATCCGTAATCAAAGATGGCTTGGGCGCGGCGCTGGGCTTGCGGTGCGCCAGCGTCTTGCATGACGGTTTGAAGCCAAAGCATTTCGCGTGGTGTCGGTGGGCGAATTTTTAAAGTGCGAGCCATAAGTGAACCTCCCTCTGGAAACATGGTTCACTTATTCTAACAAAGGTTATGTGAAAAATTCTAAGAGCTTGTTTAACAAATCAACGCTTGATAGCTTTTGACAGTGATTATGAGAGACCATGAACATACCTGAGCGCGTTCAGTCAATCACTGATTTATCTGTCCCTGATGCCTTGTTTCAGAAAATGGGCGCAGTACGGCAAGGACCCATTTAGGCAAAGCACGTCTGTTGCTTTGCCAAGCGTTTGGTCATCAAAGTAATCATCGCAAGGTATACCATCGCCTCCCCCGACGCCGGCAAACGCTCATAGTCTTTGCTCAAGCGCCGGAAACGATTCAGCCAACCAAACGTGCGCTCAACAATCCATCGATGCGGCAATACAGCAAACCCTTTCACCGTGTCATTGCGCTTGACAATATCCAGAATCCAATGGCAAAACTGCTTGACCCATTCGACCAAGGTGCCTGTATAGCCACCGTCTTCCCAGATCTTCTGGAGACGTGGAAATCGTCCTTTGACCTTTTCCAAGAGAAGGCGTGCGCCATCGCGGTCTTGAATGTCCGCCCGTCAACACCATCACCGTGAGCACCAGACCGAGGGTGTCCACGAGGAGATGACGTTTAATCCCATTCACCTTCTTGCCCGCATCATAGCCGCGCGCCTCCCCCATCTCGGTGGACTTGACGGATTGGCTGTCCAGAATCGCAGCACTCGGCTCGGGGTCTTTACCCGCGTTCACACGTACCTCAATGCGCAATTCACGGTTGATCCGTTCCCAGGTTCCATCGTTGCGCCATTGGCTAAAATAGTAATAGACCTTCTCCCACGGTGGCAAATCATGGGGCAACATGCGCCACTGACAGCCTGTGCGTGAGAGATAGCGAAGCGCATTGATGACTTCACGCATGTTCACACGGCGCGGTGCGCCACGTTCATGTGTGGGCAGGTGCGGCTTCAGTTTTGCCCATTCTTCATCACTCAGATCGCTTGGATAGGATTTTCGTCTCATGAATCGCATTATACCTCTGATTTGTTAAACAAGCTCTTAAGTTGACGCATATGGGGCAAGGGGGTGGGGCTATGTCACAATGGATGGTACGATGGAGTAATTATCCTGTTGGGGCGAAAAATCTTCCGCCCTGTGGCGACAAGTCTTTTGCCCCAGGCGGAAAAACTTGTGCACGGTTACCAGGCATTGTCGCTGGCGCGTACCTGTGTTATACTTGAGCCGATGGCGGTACTCGATTATTTCATTCCCGATTGCGACCCGCGCCCCGCGTATCCGTTGCGCGATTTTCTGCGCGCGCCCCCCGTCAGCGTTGCCCAAACGTACATCGAGGCACTCACCGCGCCGGGCGATCTGGTGATTGACCCCTTTGGCAGCACGCCGAACGTCGCGCGCGCTGCACTCGCGCTCAATCGTCGCGCCATCGTCATCCAGAGCCATCCGCTGTGGGCGTGGCTGGCGCGCACCCTTGCTACCCTGCCACCGCCTGCCGAGATCACAGCGACACTTGCCCGGCTGGGCGATGTGCTCAAAGATGACCTCCCCCTCCGCACGTACATCAATCAACTCTACACGACCCTCTGCGCCAACTGCCACCAACCCACACCCGCCGATTACTTTGTGCGCACGCGCGAAGGAGGTGTGCGCGCGCGTCGTTACACGTGTGAGCATTGCCACGTGACGCGCGAGGACCCTGCAACCGAAGACGACCTCCGACGTGCTCAGGCGATTGCCCCGCGCGGAATGCACTATCACTTTGCCTTTGCGCGCGTGGTGCCCGAAGGCGGTCTGCACGCCGAGCGCATCCACAAAATGCTAGAAGTGTACACCCCGCGCAACCTGTCCGCTCTCGTCATTATCACCCAGAAAATTCAGGCGCGCTTTTCCGCGCGCGAACGCAACCTGTTGTGGCTGTTGCTGTTGTATGGTCTCGAACGCGGCACCGCGTTTTACGCGAGTGTGGAAGCCGAACCGCAACTCACGCGTCCCGCCACCTTCATCGAGTTCAACCTGTGGCGCGAACTCGAACGCGCCGCGCGCGCACTCGCCGCCGAAGCCTCGGTCGCGCATGACCTTGCCGAATCGCCGCAGCAGGTAGTCAACGCGACGATGCCGGTGTACATCGGTCAGGGGAATGCCAGAACGCTGGCGCGCGATGTGCCGCGCGGTTCTGCCGCGCTGGTCCTCACTGCGCCGCCCGGTCGGCGGGTGGCGTGGTACGCGTTGACGTACCTGTGGGGGGCGTGGATTCTGGGACGCGCCGCGATGGCGAGCTGGGTGCCGTTTCTGGACACGCGCAAAGACGCGGCGTGGGAATGGCGCTGGTACACCGACGCGCTCGACGAGGCGATGAAAACCATCGCGTCCATCTTGCGCGCCGAAGCGTACGCCGTCTTTGCCTTTACCGAATCGTGGCACGCGGTCATCGAAGCGCTGGTGCTAGCGGCAGCGCGTGCGCACTTGCATCTTGAATCGTTCGTGTTTCAGCCGCGTCTGGGCGATGCACCGCGCGGCGAGTTCGATGACATTCGCGGCGAGTATCGGATGACGTTTACGCTGTCGGCAGGGGACAAGCCGCGCGTCAGTGACGTGACCAGGTTGGAACAACAAATGCGCGCGGCGGCGTTTTTCGCCGCGAGCGATGTGCTGGCGCGGCGCGGCGAAGCCCTGGCGTTTTCGTGGGTGCATCACGCGGCGCTGACGCGCCTCGCGCGGGATGGCTGGCTGGGGCATCTGTTTGCGCTGCCGATTCAAACATCGCCGCGCCAGTTTTTGCGCCGCGTCATCTTCGCCGGCTTGCAGGACGGTTACGCGCACGATTTTGATCACGCGACGACTGCCGGGCAATTCGTCTGGTTTCGACGTTCCAGAAACCTGGAGCCACCTTTGATCGAGCGCGTGGAAGAGGCGGTTTGCGATCAACTGGCGCGCGGCGTGAGTTCGCGCGAGGCGTTGTGCGACGCGCTCTATCGCCAATTCCCCGGCGATTTGACGCCCGAAGCCGGACTCGTCGAGTTGTGCGCGGAGGCGTACGCGCAGCCACCCACAGCGGAAGATCGCGCGCAGGTGCTGGAAACGCTGGCGCAACTGGGCAAACGATTGAGATACACCACAATTTTCGATTTTCGATTTTCGATTGCTGATGCGTCGTCATCTCCGCATCCTCCGCTTTCCTCCCTCGTCTTTGATGTTGTCTGGCAAGCCAGCGGCGAAGTTGTCTACGCGTTCCTGTGGCAAACGCGCGCGCGCCTGAGCGACCTTGCGCGGATTCACATCGCGCCAGCGCGCGGCGGCTTGGTGGTGCCGGAAAATTTCGTCGCGCTGATGCGCGAAAAAACCCGCCGCCTGCCACATCTCACCGAAGCGTTCTATGAAGCCGGCTGGAATTTTGTGCGCGTCGCGGCAGCACATCAGTTGCTCGCGCAAGAAACGCTCGAACGCGGCGATGCAATTTCTATGCTGGGGTTAGAACCACCCATCTTACGACGCGAGGCACAGTTAGAGTTGTTCAAGTAATCACTCGCCTGCATTTTGCACCTTGCGAGCGCGCAGGGGGCGAAAAATTTTTCGCCCCTGCGCAACGAGGGGCAGGGGGGACGATTGCCCAAATGCAGAAACGCTTGTGAACCGCCATGATTCGGGCTTGGCTAAAAGTACAACCGTTTGAAGCATACATTTTAAGTAGCGATAGGCTTGTGTTATAATAGCGCTATGGGAACAGGGTGGATGGCAGTGCGTACAAGTCTTCGTCTCCTCGTGTGGTTGTGCTGCGCGAGCCTGATTGCCTGCGCGACCGCCACCCCATCGTCTCCACCCATCATCCCCACGCCAACATCCGCCTTTGGCACACCGATTTCCCCCGCCACGTCTCCCGCGCCCATCCTCACGCGCGATACTCCCACCCTCACGCCGATCGCGCCGACGAGCGTCGTCACGCTGACGTTGTGGACCACCGAAGAACTTGCACCAAGCGCGACGCCCGCCGGACGCGTCCTCAAAAATCAATTCGATGCGTTCACTGCAATTCACCCCAACATTCGGATTGACGTCGTCCTAAAAAAGCCCTACGGCAAAGGGGGCGTGCTGGATTTCCTGCTGACGACGAGCGCGGTAGTGCCATCGCAACTGCCTGACCTCGTGACGCTTGATGTAGTCGAAGTGCCTGTGGCAGCCGAAGCCAACCTCCTGCAACCTCTCGATGTGTGGTTACCTGGTGACTTGAAAAACGATTTCTTCCCGATGGCGTTTCGCGCCGCGCATCATCAGAATCGCTGGGTGGCGTTGCCGTTTGTGCTAGACGCGCAACATCTGGTTTACAACAAAACGATCATCAAAAAAGCGCCGGTCACCTGGGACGAGTGCCTCAAACAAAAAACGCCGCTACTCCTTCCGCTCGCGGGCGATGATGCGTTCGTCCTGCAGTACCTCGCGCTCACCTCAACGGGCGATGGTTTTGTGCCAATGCCCACCGATGCCGCGAGTGTGGCTCAGGTGCTCACCTTTTTCAAACGCGCGCGCGACCTGAACGTGTTACCCGATACTGCCATCAACATCAAAAGCGGAGATGATGCGTGGCTGCCTTTTGCGATGGGTCAGGTCGCAATGGCGCAGGTGAGCGCGTCGCGCTATCTGGCGGAACGGGACAAGGTGCCCGGCGCGGCGTTTGCCGCTGTGCCGACGCGCGATGGCAAAGTGGCAACGGTCGCCAGCGGCTGGGCATTTGCGATTGTGACCACCGACCCGTTACGTCAGGCGGCGGCAGCGCGTTTTATCCAGTGGCTGGTGCAGGGGGAACGACTGGCGCCGTGGCTGCGCGCGGCAAAACGCCTCCCCGCCACGCGCGCGACAATGGCACTCGTCGTCGAGCCGCCCGAGTACGCCACCTTTCTCCGTGAAACACTCGACCGTAGCGCGTATCGGGCAGCTGCACTGCCGCGCGAAACTCGCGTGGCCAGCGCGTGGCGCGCGGCAATCGCTGCCGTCTGGAAAGGCACGACTACTCCCGAAGACGCGGCAGCCAGCATCGTCGCGGCAAGCAAATAAAAAATCGTAACTACTCACCCTGGGTCATTGCGCGGTGCTGAGCGAAGCCGAAGCAAGCAATCTCCACGCTGCGAAGTTGGAGATTGCTTCGCAGCCTGCCACGCTTCGCTCGCGGCTTCGGCTCGCAATGACAGGGTGGCTGAGTAGATACAAAAAAATCTTCACAGGATTGATCGCGGAATGTTCGACAGTTCACTGCGCACGGACGGACAACGCCGACTCGCGCAACTGGGCGCGACAGACATTTTGATTGGGATTCCCACCTACAAAAACGCGCCGACCATCGCCACGGTGATGGAGAACGCTGCCAGAGGCGCGCAGCGATACCTGCCCACGTGGCGAACGGCTCTCGCCATCGTAGATGGCGGCTCGGCGGATGAGACCGTCTCCATCGCTTCGACCGTCGCGCTCCCTCCCGCGATTCAACGCATCATCACGACCTATCAGGGCATTCAGGGCAAGGGGAGCGCGGTACGCGCCATCTTTGAAATCGCGCGCGCCGTCCGCGCGCGCGTCTGCATCATCCTCGAAGCCGATGTGGTCACCCTCACGCCCGAATGGATTGCCCGACTCGCCCTGCCGATTTTGAGCGGCGAGTACGAGTACGTCGTGCCGCTGTACGCGCGTCCCCTCGTCAAGAGTGCCATCAACGATTTGCTGGCATATCCCCTAACGCGTCTCCTCTACAACGTAGATGTGCGTCAACCGATGGCAGGCGACCTCGCGGTTTCGGGAGAGGTGGCAGGCAAATTGCACGATCGCGATGTATGGGAGACCGATGTGGCGCGCCACGGCGTGGACATCTGGATTACCACCATCGCCATCAACGAAAATCTGCGGATGTGCCAGGTGCCGCTCGGTCCCAAAATCGAACGCCCGCGCGAGACGGCGGTTGCGTACGACCCGGGCTTTGTGCAAGCGGTGGGCACGCTGTTTCGCATGCTGGACATTTATCGGCGGCGCTGGATCGAAACGCGACCGCTGCGCCGCGTGCCGGTGTGCGGCGAAATGGTGTCCGCCACAGAACAACGCCTGACCGGCGAGTTGACGATAGAGCAGTTGGTGGAGGCGTTTCAGGCAGGCGCGCGCCGCTATCGCCGTTTCTGGCGCACGATTCTGGTGCCCACCCATTTTGACGCGGTGAGCGACTTGTCCAAAGGGCGGAGTGCCACCACGTTTTCCGCCGAACTGTGGGCGCGCGTCGTGTTCGATTTTGCGGTGGTGTACAATCAGGGCGAAACCGATCCCGACAAAGTCGCTGCTGCACTGCTCCCACTCTACTATGCGCGCCTCGCCACGCTGTTGCGCGAGACGCACGCCCGACTCGAAGCCGTCGAACAAGCCATTCAGACGCAGGCGCGCGTCTTTGCCGAGCAAAAACCGTATCTGGTCTATCGCTGGCAAAATTACGTGCCCTGGGAACTGGGCGGCGTGCGCTGAGATTGCCGATTGCTGATTTTCGATTGCCGATTCGATCGCAAATCGAAAATTGATGGGTTATACTCAGCACAGGCACAAACTTGCATTTTGAACTGGCGTGCCCAGGTGAACGCGCTGCCAGAGATATTGCCCCACCCCCTGCCCCCTCCCCGTTGGGGCGAAAAATCTTTCGCCCCAACGGGGAGGGGGAGTCAAAGGATGGAGGTAGTGGCGGGCGGCTTTGCCGCCCGCCACTACCCCCCATTCATACCCCCCCTGCTCTCCCCGCGTGGCGGGGAGAGCAGGGGGCAGGGGGATGAGTGGGGTCAAGCCTTAGCGTGTAGACCCACTTGTTTTAGAACGTCCATTCTGCTATCAGTCGATTGGACAGAAAACGACGTAACCCCCTTGGAAAATGAAAATTTGTGACCATTGAAGGTATACAATGCCTCTGCGTCTTCTAGTCATCACCAGCCGTCCGCTTGTGGATGCGGCGGGCAATCCCATCACCTTGCTCGATGTGGAGGAGGAACGACGACGCGTGCGCGTCGCACTTGAGCCGTTTGTGGGGCAAATTTACAAATTTGCCCTACCGCACGCGACGACCGGCGCGGTCAAGACCGCGCTGCGCGACGCGTGGGACATTGTGCATTTCACCGGACACGGCACAGCAGACGCCGAGTTGCTTCTGGAAAACGAGTTTGGCGTAGCGCACGCGCTCTCGCCCCGCGAGACGGCGCAATTGTTTGGCGAGTGTCGCGCGCGTCTCATCGT
>Ga0209162_1001062_pt1 | contig 28233 bp, 20 predicted proteins | sample YNPNPMetaG_FD_187121 | JGI IMG/M metagenome (GOLD analysis project Ga0209162, IMG submission 187121) | Anoxygenic and chlorotrophic microbial mat microbial communities from Yellowstone National Park, USA - YNP NP MetaG (SPAdes) (version 2) ...
GATGCTCTGCTCGTCGTTGTAAGCCGTCAGCATCACGGTCAGGCTCCGGTTCGCCGGGGGATCCCAGATTACCGAATGATGGCGTCTTTTCAGGGGCAGGAGCACAAAGAGATCGATGGCGCCCAGGGCTGCGCCTGCCCACACTGCAAGGCTGCTCCAAAAATAGACAGAGCGGCACCAGTCCGGGCTTCGTCCTGAGGCTGTCAGACGGAGCGCTATATCCGGAGCCGACCCGGCGCAAAACAGGAGAAGGCCGAACAACCCGAGTAACACTCCGTAAAGCAACAGCGGCGCGAAGACAGGCCCCGGAAGATTGCCGTCGGATGATGGTGTAGTCATCGGGGATCCTGAAACGGCTCGTGCCGGGCGCAGGCCGCGAACGGCGGGATCAACACGCCGGGCGGCTGCGCCTGGCGGGCGGCACAACCAAAAGCGTTATGGTATCACTCGTTCCACCTGGCCTTCGAGCTTGCAGGAAAAACGCACCAGGGGCCTTTGCTCCGGGTCGGTCCCCGGCCTTCCCGGTCGCGGCCGGCGCAGCTTGCACCCTGCCCCGCGGGGAAAGGGATTGACCGGAGCTGGCGCGAGCGGCGCGGCGCGAACCGGAGATTTCCCGGTCTGCGGCCGGTTCATGCCGCGAAGGCGCGCTCGATCCGCTGCACCGTGTCGTCGACCTCGGCCTCGCTGAGCATGCCGATGGTCACGGCGTCCACAAGCCCGTTGCCGAAGACGAAGCGCAGGCTCGCGTCGCGCTCCTCCGGCTTGCTGATCCGCCCGGCGCCGAAAATCTTCATGCCGATGATGCCCTTGCCTGCGGCCTTGGCCTGCTTCAGCAGCGGAACCACCTCGTCGACAGAGGCGTCCATGTATGCCGCCTTGCCCACGTGATTGATCCGCGCCAGAATCACGTCGGTCCACGGGGAAGAGCAGGCGACTTTCAATGCGCCGAAATCATGGCAGGAAACGCCCACGGCCTTCACCACGCCTTTGGCCTTCAGTTCGTTCAATTCGTCCATCGCCCGGGCGAATTCCTGGGTCCAACGGTCGTTCATCATGCAATGCAACAGCACAATTTCGAGATAATCCGTGTTCAATTCTTTCCGAAAGCGGTCGATCTCCGCCTTTGCGCCGCCGGAAAACATGTTCCAGTATTCGGTCCTCGGCCAGATCTTGGTGAGGATCGTGTACTTTTCCCGCGGAACGCCGTCGAGAGCGCGCCGCAGATACTGGTGCGAGCCGTACAGATCGGCGGTGTCCATGAAGGTGACGCCCAGCTCGATGTCGCGCCGTACCAGCGAGGTGAACGCCTTCATGCCGATCCGGGTGTGCTCGCTTGAGCGGGCGCTGCCGTTGAAGCCCGTCCCTTGCGCCAGACGCGTGACGCGCACGCCCGACCTGCCGAGCGTCACCCATTCGGTCGCCTTCGACGAGGCGCTCGATCCGGAGGCGGGCACAGCCGCGCCGGCTGCCATCGCCGCGCTGCCCAGAGCGGCGGCGAACTGCCGGCGGCTGACCGGCGCCGGCGATGCGGAATGCTCATGCCTGTGCATGTCGCTCATCGTTGGGATCCCTCTCTGTGAACAGATTCCGGCTTCCGCGCGGCGTGACGGCCGCGCACCTGCGGCTATCTTATCAGGACGTTTGCCCCTCCCGCCGCCGTCAGCCGCCGCCGGACTCCCCGGGAAAGAACAAATCGTCCTCGGCGATGTCCGGGATGCCGACGACCAGCACCCGCATCTTCCCGCGCGCGCCGTGCACCACACCGGGCGGAATATGAACCAGCGAGCCGGGGCGCACGGCATGCTCGACGCCATCCAGCACCACGCTGCCTTCGCCGCTCAGGACGTAATACAGCTCTGTGGACCGCTTGTGGCAATGCAGCCGGGCCCCGTCGATATCCACGGCGTGCGCCCAGGCGGCCACGCCTGTGCCGGCGTCCTCGCGGCTGATCAGGCGATCGCGCCAGCCGCAGGTGCTGCGCTCGCGCGGCGCCTCGCCTTCATGGCGCACCAGCACGGGGCCGCGCGCGAACGGCTTTGCATCGTCTTTCATTGCGCAAATCCCGGAATAATCATACAGCGCGCCGGGCCCGGCCGCCGCGCCGCGCCCGGTTCACAGGGGCTCGCCCGGATCGGTGTCTTCGGCGCCGGGGTCCTCGTTGATGTAGATTTCGTACCACAGCGTCGGTCCGGATTCCCCGATTCGGAAGCGCGCCTTGCCGTCGGCATCTTCCACCGGGACATCCGCCATGCGGTTTCCGTTCTGATCCAGGGCCCACACCACCACGCGCCACGGCGCCACCGGCAGCGTGATGGTGGCGCGGATCACCTCGATCAGCGCCGGCGCGCCGCCCCAGTTTCTTCCCACCGAATTGCGTTGCTCATTGTTCCAGATCTGCCCCGTATTCTCGTGATCGCCGGTGGCGACAATCACGCCCCATGCGCTTCCCTTGCCGGTGAGGGATTCGCCGTCCCGAGCCGTGATGGCGATGGTCGACCAGCCTTGCCGCGTGGCTGCCGGCTCGATGACGACGCCGTCCAGCTCGATCGCCAGGTTGTCGGTGAACCCGAACACCGCTTTGGTGGCGGGCGTGTTCACGGTGACGTAACCGCTTCCTTCGCGCTCCAGATTCCACGCGATCTGCCCCGTGTCGGATGAATACACAGGCCCCGGAGGCGCTTCCGGCATCTCTTCGAGCCCTTCCGCCCCGGCGCCGATCGACAGCGCGATCCGGTGGACAAGGCCCAGCGTGGCGGGCACGCCCAACCTGGCGCCGTCCGCAATGTGCCACGCGCCCCCGCGCGTGGCGGCGATCTGCGCCTCCAGCTCGGGGTCGAACCGGAAGACATACTCCTCGGCCGCCGGGGAAACGTCGCCGCGGCGGAACAGGGATGCCGCGATCAGCGAGTTCGCCAGCTTGCCGGGGTTGCCGGAGGTGTCGAAAAATCCGGTCACATATTCATCCATTCCCGTCGGATATTCGAAAAACCAGATGCCGTCCCAGTCCTGCAATGCCCCGTAGGCGCTGATGAAAAGAGGCATTTCCGTCGAATATGTGTTCGGCGAAGCGTGCTGGTATTCCGTCACATTGTGCGGCTTGCCTTTCACCCTTTGCCGAGCGATGCCGGCGATGGTGGAACCGGCCGCCGTGTTGACCATCGAGACATTGTTCACCGTCCAGTTGTCCGGGCTCCATTCCTGCCCGGCGGGAAATTGCGGATGTTGCCAGTAGGCATGGGAGTCCATGGCGTCCATCGCCGCCTGCGCATTCGGCGGGCTGTTCGAAATAATGGTGCCCCACACGATGCCGCGGTAGCCGAGCTCCTCCTTCACGTACCGCCGCATCTCTTCCCAGTAATTCCTCTCCATTTGCAGGGCGAAACGCACCCAGTCCTTGCGCTGTTCCAGGGTCGCGCCGGAGCCGCCGCGGGGCACATTCGGAACATTTCCGTTTTCCAGGCTTGTCCCCTCCGGTAGCGTGCCGATCTGGCCGCCGGTGTGGAACTCCACCTGTGCGATCCAGACTGTCGCCGCGCGGTTGCCGAAGCCGTTGAAGTTGATCCGGGCGTTGGCCTCCGTCACCGTGTTCTGGAACGTGATCGAATACTTGCGCCAGGTGTTGCCCAGCGTGGCGGAAATCGAGGGGGCCAGCGTGGCCCAATCCGTGTGGGCGCGCGTCAGAGCGGCGTTCAGCGGCGTGGCGCTTTCGGCCTTGGCCCAGAAAGACAGCGTGTACACCTTGCCGGCTTCAACGGAAATGCGGGGCTGGTTCAACTGGATGTGCCAGTTGGCCGAGCCGGGCGCGGTCACCTGGATCCGGATGGCGGGCCGTCCGTCGAAATCGGCCGGAAAGGAAATGGCGGCGCGCGCCCCCTGGTGGCATTCCAGGTTCCAGCTGAAAATGCTCGTGACAATCGTGCTGCCGGGCGCGCCGCCGCTGCACCCGCCGCTCCAGCCGGCCGGCGCGGCGCTGAAATCGCCATTGGCCAGCAGGTTTGGGCCCGGCGGCTCGTCGATGACGCCCCAGGCCGCCAGCATGGCCGAGGTGCTCTCGTACCGCTGCCGGAGCCACGCGTTCCATTTCGCTTGCAGGTCCTGCCGGTACCGCTCCGGCATCGTGTCGGTGACGCCTTCGAACCACTTCTGGAGCAACCCGTTCTCATTCATGATTTCGACAAAGGCCACTGCCGGATCCTGGGCCAGGGGCGTTCCCCCGCGGTGCGGGTTGGGCGCGGTGAGCAGCTTCCGGGCGTGCTCCTTGTGAAGCTCCAGCGCAGTGTCGTTGAAAAAGCCGAGGATGTGCTGGTCCTTCCATTCCATCTGCGAAATCTCCGGACCCAGTCCGTCGGCAGGCTGGAATTCGCGGCTGACCAGCAGATTGATGTTTGAATAAATGCCGTTCTCGGCCAGCCTGGCGATGAAATAATGCATTCGGTCCAGCCGCTCCGCCGACAATTCCCGCGAGGTTCCGGTCGCGTAGTCAATCAGCACGCGGCTCTTTTCCCACGGGGCTTCCAGATGATGGAAGCGGACGCTGTTAAACCCGAACCGGGCCAGGCGCGCCGCGTGCGCCTCCGCCTGTACTGCGTCAGGGAAAGCACCGGCGCCGGTGACGTTGACCCCCAGGAAGCGGATGCGCTGTCCTTCCAGCGTGTAATGCCCGTCCTCGCTCACGGTCACCCAGGGCGAATCCGTCCCAATGGGGCGGTTCCACCCGGCGTAGCTGGTGATGTTGGGATCAGCGCCGAACCACGTAAGCGGGAACGGCTGCAACTCCCCGCTCTGCGCCGGCGCCGCCGGCCGCAGGAGGCATGCAAGCGACAAGAGACAAACGAATCTCATGACGCTTAAATTTTACGCTTGGGCCACTGCGGGTCCAACGGGAGGAACGCCCGAGGCGCCCCTGCCGCGCCGCCTCAGGGCGCCGTCGCCAGCGCGGGCGGGACCGCCAGGCCGTAGTCGAGGACGTCGTAAGCGCCGCCCGGAGGCTGGTTCGCGGGGAACTCCGCCCAGGCGTTCGGCCAGGCGCGAAAGCGGATCTTCTGCGGGTGATGAAAAGGCCCGAAAACGTTGCGCGGCGTGCCATGCACGCGGACCTCAACCACCGCATTGCCCGGTTTGACCGGAACCTCCGCCTCATAAGGCGGCCAGCCGATCCAGCCGAGCGCCTGCCCGTTCACAAGCACCTCGGCCAGGCTGCCAGCCCATTCCTTCAGCGATACGCGCAGCCGGCCGTGGCCGGCCGGGATGCGGGTTCTCACCGAATATGTGGCCGAACCGGAATAAAACGGTCGGCCCTGTTTCGACCAATATCCCATGACGGGGGACTTGTTCGGAGAGATCTGAAAGCCCTTTTCAGCCGGAGTAAGAGAAAAATTACCGAGAATATAAATATTTTCCAGCTCCATCCGCGGATCGAAGGGCGCCGCTTCCAGCAGGACCTCGTTCGGTCCGGGCGCGGCGAGACCTTCGATGGAAACGGCTTTCAGGTGCGGATCCAGCCAGCGCGTGGCGGCGGAAAAATCCACCGGCTTTCCGTTGACGCTGATGCGGTACAATTCCGGCTGCTCGACGGCGAGCTGCAAGCCTTTGGGCGGCGCCCCTGTGATGGTAAACCGGAACCGCGCGCCGAATCCTGTGCCTTCGCGGAATTTCCGTTCCAGCACGTTGCGGCGGAACTGCACGGCGTTGTCCCAGGCCGGACGCTCGAAGCCGTGCCGCTGCCACACGAGCCAGTTGGCGCGCCAGGTGTTGATGTCCAGGAATTTTTCCCCGCCCACTTCCAGATCGCAGTAGTCCAGCACCAGCACATTGGGCCCGTCCATGGATACCGCCCATGGGGAGGCGGAAAGGTTGCGCCATGCCGGCTTCGGCGGTGCGGCCGCGGGCGAGGCTTGCGTCCGGGCAACGAGCAGCAGCGAGCCCGCCGGCGGCAGATTCAGGGCGAACTCCAGCCCCTGTGCGGCCTTTGAAAATGCCGCTGGCCGGACGCGTCCGGTGGCCGTGTCCCACTCCTCGAGTGCAGCGGCCCCCTGCACGCGCACCTTCGCCACCGCCGGCTGCGCGCCGGAGTTGGCGAAAAACAGGATCCTGTCGCCCGAGGGAAGGAACCGCTCCAGCAGCCCGACTGGCGCATTGACCTCGACGCGCGGCGGCACGCGCTCGCGGATCGCGGCCAGCAGGCCCTCGTGGTCGAATATCCGCGTCCATTGCTTCCCGTATTGCTCGCGCAGCTTCTTGACCGCGTCGCTCGGGCGGCCGTCCACGTACTCGGGCGTCTCCGCCAGCGCCAGAACCGTGCCGCCCTCCTTGAGCCACGCCTCCAGCAGCGCAACGGTCTGGCGGCGCAGATTCACGACGTCGTGCGAGAGGACGACCAGATCATACGCGGCCTTGCCCACGCGCAGTTTCCTGCCCTCGGCGCGCCCGAGCCACTCGAGAACATACTCGTCGCCATAGTCGAAATCCACCTGCCGGTCGACGAGAAATTGCGCCAGGCGCGCGTTGTTCTCGCGCATCGCCTCAAGCTCCGGCGTCGCCGCGGCGCGGCGGGCGAAGAGAAACGCGCTGGTCGTCGGGTGGATCACCAGCACGCGGTTCCTCGCTTCCGAAATGGAAGAGAGAAACGACACCCGCGCCAGATGGTCGGCATGCGGGCGGTAGGCGCGCCACCAGGAGGCGGCATCGGAAAAGCTTTGCGGGTGATCGCGCTTGCGGGCGCCGCGGATCGTCGTGAAGGACAAGTGCTGGTCGATGAAATTGACGCCGTTGGCCAGCAGCCAGTCGCCGAAGCGCTTCAGGTGCTCCATCGTCGCGTCCCAGCCCGAGACGCCGTAGGCTTCGCAGAACAGGCGCCTTCCGGTCTGGTGGCTGACGCTGGCCGACTGCCGGATCGTAAACAGGTAATGAGGCCGCAGCTCCTGCCCGCCAAGCATGTCGATGCCCGGCACGTGTTGAAAAACATGCAGCGATGCGTCGGCAGGCGAGCGCCACGGGTAGGGCCAGTCGTGCTCCATGAAGTGCCCGGTGAACTGGACGCGGTTGCGGTCGCACCACTCGAATACCGGGCGCATGAAGTTTTCGATCCACAGATCGTGCAGCGTCTGCCAGTAGTCGAAGCGGACCTTGCGCCAGTCGCCCGCGTCCCAGAACAGCGCGGGCAAATGATCGGCCAGGTCGTAGCCGTTGCGCTTTCGGAATTCCGCCAGCGTTTCAAAGGAAAGCGGCAGCGCCGGGGCTGCAATGTCGTAGGCGCCCCCCGTTGCGATCAGGGGCTCGTCCGTGAAAGCCCAGCGGACCGTCTTGCCGAACTCCTCGCCGAATTCCTTGCGGTAGGCCTCGTATGTCGTTTCCAGAAAGACCTGCGCCGTGCGCGGATTGGTCAGGTCGACATAGGGGAAGCCCGCCGTCCACATGTTGCCCGAGGCCCGGCGCAGCCGGAAGGCGACCACCTCTTCGCCTTGCTTCACCTCCTGCGGAGACCGCACGCGGCGGAGGCTGGAGCGATCGCCCGGCGGCCCGGCGAAAAACGCCAGGTGTTGCGGGTGCGCGGAAACGGCGGCGGCTTTGAGCCCGGTCTCGACGGCGACGAACTGGCTGGCGGTCTCCGGCGCCCGCGCGGGCACATGTCCGCCGGCAAAGCCGGAAGGATACGAATTCTCGTCATAAATATTGACAAAAAGTCCGAGCCGCTTGCCCTCTTCGAGCGCATCCCGCCACAGGCGAAACCACTCCGGGCTCAGATAATCGGTCATCAGTCCCGGGCGCGGGTGAACGAACGCGCCGCCCATCCCCTGCTGGCGGTACTGCGCCAGCATCTCCTTGATCCGTCCGGGCTCCATCTCGTCGTTCCACACCCACAAGGGCATCGAGCGGAACTCGGGCGGGGGATCTGCGAAGCTCTTCCGGATCTGTTCGGGCGACATCGCCGGCGCAGGCGGGAGCGCCTTGGGCTCCGGCGGCGCGGCGGGCTGCCCCGCCAGCAAGGCGAGGGAGGCGGACGCTGCGAGAAACACGCGAGCCATCATTGACGCTGACATTCTGTCCTCCGCTGATGCCGATGCTATCAAAGCCGCGCGCCGCAAGCCCGCCTTGACTGTTCCCCCCGCGCGCCATAGAGTGGCACAGGAGATCCCCGGACGAGGAGCAGGACTCATGAAAACAAACCGCCGCAGATTTGTTCAATTCGCCCCCGCCTTCACGGTCGTGCCGCGCCACGTTCTCGGCGGGCAGGCCGCGCAGCCTGCGCCCAGCGAGAAGATCCACCTGGCGCTGATCGGCTGCGGGACGGAGGCCATCCGCGAACTGCCCCAGTTCATCCAGCACCCGCTGCTGCGCATCACTGCCGTGTGCGACCCGTGCCGGCCTGCCGCCGGCTACCGGGACTGGTCGCCCACGGGAATCCTGCAAGGGATCCGCAAGTTGCTCAACCAGCCGCAGTGGGGCGCCGGGTTTGAGTCGGTGATCCCGGCCGGACTCGACGTCGCGCGCTCGGTCGTCGAGGCGTATTACGGACAGCCCGGATCCGTGGAGGCATACACGGATTACCGCGAGATGCTGGCGAAACAGACCGACCTTCAGGCCGTCTGGATCATGACGCCGGATCATCACCACGGAGTGGCGTCCCTGCACGCCATGGCGCGGCGGCTCCATGTGATGATGCACAAACCTCTCTCCAACCGCCTTGCGGAAGCCAAAGCCGTTGTGGAAGCGGCGCGCAAGACCGGCGTGGCCACGCATTTTCTCGCCTGGAACACCGGCCACGGGATCGGCGCAGTGAAGCAATGGATCGACTCCGGGGCCATCGGCACGCTGCGCGAGATCCACAACTGGACCAACCGCCCCGTGTGGCCGCAGTACACGGAGCTGCCCGCCGACAGGCCGGCCGTGCCGCGCGGTTTCGACTGGGATCTCTGGCTTGGCCCCGAACAGGAGCGGCCGTACCATCCCTGCTACACGCACATGGTGTTCCGCGGCTGGTATGACTTCGGCGGCGGCACGCTGGCCGACATGGGAATCTACTCGCTCTGGTCGGTGTTCCGCGCGCTGAAGCTCGGCGCGCCGGATCTTGTCGAGCCCCTGCGGACGCATCACTGCCGCTTCGACGGCGCCAGCGCCGCGCGCATCCAGAACGACTTCTCCTTCCCGACGGCCTCGATCACGCGCATCCGCTTCCCGAAGACGTCCGAACGCGGCGCCGTGGACCTCTTCTGGTACGACGGCGGCATGAAGCCGTTCCCGCCGGATGAGACGGGTCTCGAGGAACTGCCGGCCGAAGGAATGCTGTTCCGCGGCGACAAGGGCGTCATCCTTTGCGGCTTCCGTGTCGAAAAGCCCGTGCTGTATGCCGCGGGCAGGAGCCCGCAGGCGGCTCCGGAGCAGCCGTCGCGCCCCAACGTGGCGGACCTGTTCGTCAACGCCTGCCGCGGAGGCGAGCCTTCGCCCGGCGCGTTCACGCACGCCTGGGAGATCTCGGAGGCCGTCTGCCTGTGGGGCGCGGCCCTGCGCGCCGGCCGCCGGCTGAAATACGATGCCGCCGCCGGGCGCTTCACCAACGACGAAAAAGCCAACGAATACCTGGCGCGCGCCTGCCGCAAGGGCTGGGAGCCGCCGCAAGTCTGAAGCCCGCTGCCGCCCCGCCTGCCGTTGCTAGTCTGGGAACAATGGTTTGGGTCTTTGCGCTTTTTTTCCAGGCGGCATCACTGTCGCCCATGCCTCCCGCGTCGCTGGCGGAAACGGCCGAGATGCGGGAAGCCCGTTCCTTGCGGGAAAGCACGGAGGCGGCGCCGCCGGGCTGGCTGACGCACGCGGAAAAGAGCGGGTTTCGCGAAACGGGCGCTTACGAGGAAGCGGTCAACTTCTACCGCCGGCTCGCGGAGGCCGCGCCGCGCCGGGCGCGGCTCGTGGAAATCGGGCGCAGCAGCGAGGGGCGCCCTCTTTATCTTTTCATTGCGAGCCGCGATGGCGCCTTCACGCCGGCAGCGGCGAGGCGCACCGGCAAACCCGTCGTGCTGCTGCAAAACGGCATCCATCCCGGCGAAAACGGCGGCAAGGACGCGGCCATGATGCTGCTGCGCGACATCCTGGTCACGCGGCGGCTCGAAGGCCTGCTGGAGGCCGTCATCGTGCTCTCGATCCCCGTGTTCAACCCCGACGGGCACGAGCGCGTCTCGCCCTGGAACCGCATCAACGAGAACGGCCCCGCGCAGATGGGGTTCCGCGTCACCGCGCGGCGGCTGAACCTCAACCGCGACTACCTGAAGGCCGATGCGCCGGAGATGCGCGTCTGGCTGCGCATGTATACGGCATGGCTGCCCGAGCTTCTGATTGACAACCATGTCACCGACGGCGGCGACGCCCAGTACGACGTCACGCTGGCCGCGCACACCGAACAGGACATCGCCCCGGTCGCGGGCGCCTGGGTGAAAGAACAATTCTTGCCTGTTCTGTTTCGGCGGCTCGAAGCCTGGGGCCACGTGCCCGGCTTCTACATCGAAGGCCGCGCCGCCGGAGGGAAGGCGCTGGCGGTGATCAACGCCACGCCGCGCTACTCCACCGGGTACGCGGCGGCGCAGAACCGGGCGGCCCTGCTTGTCGAGACCCACAGCCTCAAGTCGTTCCGCACGCGCGCCTGGGCCCACTATGACGTCATGCGCGCGGCGCTGGAAATCGCCGCTTCCTCCGGTCCGGCGCTGCGGCGGGCCGCGGCGGAAGCCGACCAAGCGCAGTCCTCCGTCCGTCCCGGAACACCCGTCTTTCTCGAAGGTGCGCCGGCGGGCCCGGGCGAGCCCTACACGGTGCGCGGGCTGCGCGCCGAGCCGGCCGCCAGCCCGGTGAGCGGGGGCACGGTGCTACGATACACGCCGGAAAAGACGGACACGCCGGCTGCGCTCGTCCGCACGCTGGAGCCGCGGGTCGCGCCGCCCGCGCCCCACGGGTATGTCGTGCCGCGGGAATGGGACGAAATCATCGGGCTGCTGCGCCTGCACGGCGTTTCGATGATTCCCCTGGAAAAGCCGGTGGAAGGGGAATTCGATACGGTGCGCTTCCTGGACGTGAAATTCGCCACGGCGCCGTTCGAGGGCCGGTTCCGCGTCACCGGCTTCCGCACCCGGCCGGCCCGCATCCGGCGGACGCTGCAGCCGGGCAGCGTCTACGTGCCGGTGGCGCAGCGGGCCGGCAAGGCCGCCATGCACCTGCTGGAGCCGGAAGCGCCCGATTCGGCCCTCCGCTGGGGCTTTTTCCACGCGATTTTCGAACAAAAAGAGTATTTCAGCGATTTCGTTTTCGAGCCATTTGCCAGAAAAATGCTCGAAAAGGATCCGGCATTGCGCCAGGAATTCGAGCGGAAACTCGCCGCCGACCCGGCCTTCGCCGGCAGCCCGCGGGCCCGGCTGCTGTGGCTATACCGGCGCAGCCCGTATGCGGAGCCCGACAAGGACCTCTACCCCGTGCTGCGGTTCCGCGAGGCGCCGCCGTGGCTCGCCGCGGCGCGGCGCTGAGCCGCGCGCCCGCTCAGCCCTTGCCGAGCTCCTCCTTGAGCTCCGCCAGCAGCTGAAGCGCCTCCACCGGCCGCAGCTTGTCGATGTCGAGCTGGCGGATGCGCTCGGCGATCTGCCAGCCGACGGGCTCGAACAGCCGGATCTGCATGGGCGGGCCGGCGCCCGGCCTTCGCTTGGGCGCTTCCAGCTCCTCGCTGACCGTCTCCTCCTTCTTTTCGTGCAGCGCGAGAATCTCCCGCGCGCGCTCGATGACCTCGGCCGGCAGCGCCGCCAGCCGCGCCACCTCGATCCCGTAACTGCGGTCGGCGCTGCCCGGCTCTACCTTGCGCAGAAAAATAAGCTGGTCGCCGGATTCTTTCACGGACACGTGCAGGTTGACGACGCCCTCGAGCCTGCCCGCCAGCTCGGTCAGCTCGTGGTAGTGCGTGGCGAACAGCGTGTAGGCGCCGATGCGGTCGTGGATGTATTCGAGCACCGCCCAGGCCAGCGCGAGGCCGTCGTAGGTCGCCGTGCCCCGGCCGATTTCGTCCAGAACAATCAGGCTGTTTTCTGTCGCGGAGTTGAGGATCACCGCGGTCTCGGTCATTTCCACCATGAATGTGGAACGGCCCCGGGCCAGGTTGTCGCTGGCGCCGATGCGAGTGAACACCCGGTCAATCAACGGCAGCACGGCCTCCGCGGCCGGGACGAAGCTGCCCATCTGGGCCAGCACCGCGATCAGCGCCGCCTGCCGCAGGTAAGTGGATTTGCCGCCCATGTTGGGTCCGGTGATCAGCGCCATGCGGTGCGAGGCGCGGTCCAGATACAGGTCGTTGGGGATGAAGTGTCCGGCCTCGGCCTCGGCCAGCTTCTCGATCACCGGGTGGCGGCCGGCCACGATCCTCATTTCGCCCGTGGCGGAGAAGCGCGGGCGCACGTAGCGCCGCTCGACGGCCGTCTCGGCCAGCGCGCAATAGAAGTCGATTTCCGCCACGGCGGCGGCAGTGGCGCGGATGCGGGGAGCGGCCGCGGCCGCCCGGGCGCGCAGTTCCGCAAGGATGGTTCGTTCCAGGTCCAGCGCGCGTTCCTCGGCGTCCAGCACCTTGGCTTCCAGCTCCTTCAGCTCCGGCGTGGTGAAGCGCTCGGCGTTGACGAGCGTCTGCTTGCGCTCGTAATCGGGCGGCGCCAGGTGCAGGTTCGCTTTCGAGATCTCGATGTAGAAGCCGAAGACGTTGTTGAAGCGCACCTTCAGCGAGGCGATGCCGGTGCGCTGGCGTTCGCGCGCCTCGATGGCCGCAATGATCTGGCGCGAGTGGGAGGCGAGGTGGCGCAGCTCGTCGAGTTCCGGGTGGAATCCCGCGCGGATGACCCCGCCGTCGGCCGCATGGACGGGAGCGTCCTCGGCGATGGCCGCCAGCAGCTGGTCGCGCAGCTCGGCGACATCGTCCAGCGCGGCGGCGGCTTCGCGAAGCCGGGCCGGTTCGGCCGCGGCCACGAGCGGCCGCAGCTCGGGAACGCAGGCCAGGGTGCGTCCCAGGCCGAGCAGATCGCGCGGGGTCGCCGTGCCCACAGTGACGCGCGCCAGCAGGCGCTCGAGGTCGAGCATCCGGCCGAGCACGTCGCGCAGCTTCGTGCGCTCGATGGTGGCGCGCGCCAGCCATTCGACGGCATCGAGCCGCGCCTCGATCTCGGCGCGGTCGAGCGACGGGCGCAGCAGCCGCTTCCGCAACAGGCGCGCGCCCATGCCCGTCCGCGTGCGGTCGATGACGCTCACCAGCGTCGCCTCGCGGCCGCCGCCCGCATCGGCGGTGAACAGCGGCTCCACCAGCTCGAGGTTGCGCACCGTGACCGCGTCGAGCATCATCGCGCCCGCGCGGTCGAAATAGACAGGGCGGTCGAGGTGGTCGAGCGCCGATTTCTGCGTCTCGCGCAGATAGGCGAGAATGGCGCCGGCGGCCCCGACAGCCAGCCGCCGCCCGGCCAGGCCGCAGCCGTCCAGCGCAAGCAGGCGGAAGTGCTCGAGCAGCAGCCGCTCGGCGTGCGCCGGATCGAAGGTCCAGGGTTCGACGGCCGTCACCGCCCAGGGTCCCCGCGGCGCCTCGCCGGCGTCGGGCGCGAGCAGCTCGCGCGCGTTCAACTGTTCGAGCGCGGCGGCGGCCTCGGCGGCGGGCAGCTCGGTGGCGCGGAACTCGCCCGTGGACACGTCCACCCAGGCGAGCCCGGCTTCCTCGCGCCGCCGCACCAGCGCCGCCAGGTAGTTGTTCTTCGAAGATTCGAGCAGCGCCGCCTCGGTCACCGTGCCCGGCGTGACGATGCGGGTGATTTCGCGCCGCACGAGCTTCTTTGCGAACCGCGGGTCTTCCATCTGCTCGCAGATGGCCACGCGGTAGCCTTTCTGGATCAGGCGGGCGATGTAGTTTTCCGCCGCATGGGCGGGGACGCCGCACATCGGCACGGGCTCGCCGCGCTCCTTGTTGCGCGAGGTGAGCGTGATCTCCAGCTCTCGCGCGGCCGTGACGGCGTCCTCGTAAAAGAGTTCGTAGAAGTCCCCGAGGCGGAAAAACAGCAGCGCCCCGGGCGCCTGCTGCTTCGCCGCGTGGTACTGCCGCATCAGCGGCGTCGCGGGTTCCTGGGCCACACTACTAAGCGTAAATGCCGCGCAGTTTGATGGCAAAAGCCACGCGGTCCAGAGCGAGCATGTAGGCGGCGCAGCGGTTGTGCACCTTGTGCCGCTCGGCGTAGGAAACCACGTCGCGGAAGGCGTTCACCATAATCTCCTCGAGCCGCCCGTTGACCAGCTGCTCGTTCCAGAAGAAGCCCTGCCGGTCCTGGACCCATTCGAAATAGCTCACCGTGACGCCGCCGGCGTTGGCCAGAATGTCCGGGATGACGAAGATCCCCTTCTGCTGGAGAATCTTGTCTGCTTCCGCCGTGGTGGGGCCGTTGGCGCCTTCGCAGATGATCCGCGCGTTGATCTTGTGCGCGTTGCGCGAGTGGATCACATTTTCCTTCGCCGCGGGCACCAGCACGTCGCACGGCAGGAACAGCGCCTCGTCGCGGTCGATGTCCTCCGCGCCCGGGAAATGCGTGATGGAGCCGGTGGCCTTGCGGTGCTCTTCCAGCGCGAGGGGATCGATGCCGTTGGGGTTGTAGACCGCCCCGTCGTACTCGATGATGGCGATGATCTTCATGCCCGCCTTGTGCATGAGCTTCGCCGCGTTGCCGCCCACGTTGCCGAAGCCCTGCACGACCACCGTCGTCTCGGACGGCTCCAGATGGAACCTCCGCAACGCCTGCAAGGTGACGAACAGGCAGCCGCGCCCGGTCGCCGCGGCCCTCCCGCGCGAGCCGCCCAGATCGAGCGGCTTGCCCGTGACCACGGCTGTCACCGTCGTGCGCTTGTGCATGGAGTAGGTGTCCATGATCCACGCCATCGTCTGCTCGTTCGTGTTCATGTCCGGGGCGGGCACGTCGCGCTCGGGGCCGAGGATCTCGATGATGTCGGCCGTGTAGCGGCGCGTGATGCGTTCCAGCTCCCCTTGCGACAGGACCGAGGGGTCGCACACCACTCCGCCCTTGCCACCGCCGAAGGGGATGTTGACGACGGCGCATTTCCAGGTCATCCACGAGGCAAGCGCCCGCACCTCGTCGAGCGTCACATCCGGGGCGAAGCGGATGCCCCCTTTGGCCGGGCCGCGCGCCAGCGAGTGCTGCACGCGGAATCCCGTGAAGACCTCCAGCCTCCCGTCGTCCATCTGCACGGGGATGTAAACCGTGACCTCCATCGTGGGAGTCCGAAGGACTTTCTGGAGTCCTTCATCCAGGCCGAGCAACGTGGCGGCCTCGTTGAAGCGCGCCTCGGCAGCCAGCCATGGATTGAATTCGCGTTCCAGGGCCGGGTCATGGCCGGGCTTCGTGGCTTCGACGATCATGCAAAGACACCTCCGCCCCCATTATCCTCGGAGGAAATGCCCCCGGCAACCCTGAAAAATACTGAAATATCAAGGCGCGCGTGGTTCGCCTCGCTGTTTGGCGCGGCCCTTCGGACGCAGCCCGCCAATCGCAGTCGTGCGACGCTGTGCGGCATCCCGTTCCTGCGCCTGGCCCGCGGCGCCTCGTCGCTGCGGCTGCTGCGGATCCACGGCGACGAGGAAACCGCCCGCCAGGCGGTGGAGATCCTCATGGAATCGCTCGAGGCCGAGGCGTGGATCGTCGACAGCCGCACCCGCCATGTGGAGGTGCTCGGCTTGCGGCTCGATCCGAACCGCATGTTCTCGCGCGCAGGCGCCGGGCGCAATTTGCGCCGGCTGAATCCTTCGGCCCCGGAGTCCGCTATCGCCGCCGCGCTCGATTTTCTTGACCAGGGCAGGGAAAAGATGCTGCGCACGCTCGCGCCGCCTCCCGGCGGGCTGTGGATTGCCGCCCACAACAACGGGCCGGGGTATTCCATTCATGCAGAGGCGCCAATTTCCACGGAAATGCATCTCCCCCAGCCGGAGATGCCAAGGGATTTTTTTCTTTTTACCGAAGAAAAGGATTTTCGGGCGGCAACCCGGGCCCCCCGGAATGCGGTGTTGCCGGACAGGCCGGAAGGGAGGACGACGGCTCGCTCGCGCGCGGGTGCGCCGCCCGGGGCGTGCGCTACGTCAATGTCGAGACAGCCCACGGCAAGCTGGAAAAGCAGCTGGAAATGATCCGTTGGCTTGTGGCCTCGCTTCTGTAGTAGGCTTTCCGGGATGGGTTCCATGTTGGCAGGGGAGATGCTGGCCGAGTTCGCCGGCACGATTTTGATCCTGTTGTTCGGCGCAGGGGTGTGCGCCATGGTGCTGCTGTTCGGCGCAGGCGTGCCGGGCGAGGTCGTCCACGGCGGCTACACCAACATCACTCTGGGCTGGGCGCTCGGCGTGATGTTCGGGGTGATGGTTTCGATGCGCGTCAGCGGCGCGCACCTGAACCCGGCCGTGACGCTGGCCTGCGCCGTCTTTCGCGGGTTTCCGTGGCGCAAAGTCGTTCCCTACGTCTTCAGCCAGACGCTCGGCGCGATGGCGGGCGCCGCTCTGGTCTGGTTCAACTACCGCGAGGCCATTGCCCGCTTCGACCCGCAGCTGGAAAAGAGCGCCTCCATTTTCACGACATTTCCCGCTTTCCCCGACGTGCCCGCGGCCGGCTTTTTCGACCAGGTTCTCGGCACGGCGCTGTTGCTGTTCCTCGTCTTTGCGTTGACCGACGAGGACAACCTGCCCGCGCCGGACTATCTGGTTCCGGCGCTGGTCGGGCTCATCGTGCTCGGCATCGGGGTCAGCTTCGGCAAGCTCCACGGCTACGCCATCAACCCCGCGCGCGACTTCGGCCCGCGGCTGTGGACCGTGCTTGCCGGATACCGCGTCAACGGCCTTACCGACGGCACGCACGTCTGGTGGATTCCCGTCGCCGCTCCGCTGGCCGGCGGGCTGATCGGCGCCGGGCTGTACGAAATGACGGTAAGAAAATTCCTCCCCCGCGACTGATGCGGCTCCCTGCGCCGTTCGTGCCGGGCGCCGCGCGCACCCCTGTCTCGAGGCGCTCCGTGCTTGCAGGGACCGTTGTCCCGGCGCACACATCGGGCGCCGCGCCTGTCCGGCCGCCCGCGGCCCGGCCGGCGCTGCGCTGCGGGCCGGCAAGCCTTACACTGAACTTGTGGGCGAGCAGGAGGAACCGGAACGCAAGGGACTGAGTCCTTACGCCAAAGCGGGCGCGTACGCGGGCCTTGCGTTCGTCACGCCCATCAGCGGCTGGGTCTGCTACAAGATCGGCGAGTGGCTCGACCGGAGCTGGGGCACATCGTACCTGTATCTCGTCGGCCTCATCATCGGGTGCGTGGCGGGCATGTACGAGACCTACCGGCAGGCAGTGCGAATCGAGGGGCTCGACAAGCGGAAATGAAGGACCTTGACTACAGCCGCGTCATCCGGCGGATCGGCTGGATCATTCTGGCGATGACGGCGGCGGGCGCCGCGGCCTGGCGGCTGTTCGGCGACGACCGCTCCATGCTGAGCTTCCTCGGGGGCGCCGCCATCGCCGGCCTCTCCTTCTGGCTCCTGCACCGGCTGGTGGACGATCTGCAAGCGGCGGCCGAAGGGCGGCGAGTGAAAAAGGTCCGTTTCCTGGTGCATGCTTTCCGCCTGCTGATTCTTGGCGGTGCCGCCTATGTTATCCTCGAATTTTGCGGAGCCGGGCGCCTCGCGCTCGCTTCGGGCCTCACCGTTGCCGTGACGGCCGCCACCGTCGAAGTCCTCATCGAGCTGTTTTATGCACGAGCATGAACTGTGGTTCACGGCGCTGCTGAACCGGTACTTCGCCGCGCCTGTCAACGCCCTTTTCCGGCTTGTCGGCCACCACACGGAAGACCCCGCGAAGCCGTGGTCGAACTACATCGCCATGGAGGTGCTGGTCATTCTGCTGATGGTCTCCGCCGCCCTCGTCCTGCGGGCGAGCCTCAGCGTGGATCGTCCGGGCAAGTTCCAGTTGATCATCGAGGGCGTGTACAACTTTCTCTCCGACCAGGCGCGCGATATCATCGGGCACGGCTACAAGAAGCGGATGTCCTGGTTCGCCATGGTCTTCCTGTTCATCCTCACGTCGAACCTGCTCGGCATCATTCCGTCGTTCGAATCGCCCACCATGTACTACTACGTGCCGGCGGGCATCGCCATCGCGATGTTCCTCTATTACAACGGGCAGGGCATTCAGGAGCAGGGGCTGCTGGGGCACCTGAAACATTTTGCCGGCCCGGTGTTGCTGATCGCCTGGTTCATGTTCCCGCTGGAGGTCATCAGCCACCTGATCCGCCCGGTGTCGCTCACCATCCGTCTTTTCGCCAACATGCTGGCGGGCGAGCAGGTGACCATCGGCTTTCTGGCGCTGGTCCCGTGGGTCGTGCCCGTGGTGTTCATGGCGCTGCACGTTTTTGTTTCCTTTATCCAGGCATTCATTTTCACGATGCTCGGCATGGTGTACGTCGGCGAAGCCGTGGCGCATGAAGGGCATTGATTCATTCCGGCATCATCGGCCTTTCCAGTGTGAGGCCCCGGCGTCCCAACGCGCGGTGTGCAACCACCTCCTGAAGGCCAGTTCATAACCCCAAGGAGAAACCACCCCATGCAAGTTCGCAACTTTCTGATTCTGGCGGCGCTGCTGCTGGTAGCCGCGCCGGCTTTCGCCCAGCAGAGCGGGCAGTCGAGCGGCGTGTTCGTGTTGCCGGGCGCGTTCGCCATGGCCATTGCGTCCAGCATCTGCGGCCTGGCGCAGGGCAAGGCGATTGCGGCCTCGGTCGAAGGCATCGCCCGGAACCCGGGCGCGGCGGGCGCCATCCGCATCCTGCTGATTCTGGGTCTGGCATTCATCGAGTCGCTGGCGCTGTTCACGTTCGTCAACATCGGCCGCTGACAGCGCGCGTCTCTCCCCGCGGGAAGGGTCCGGCCCTGCGCCGGGCCCTTTCGTCTTTTACGCTGGAAAGAGATGATGAAGCTCCACGGCATCTTTCCTCCTGTCGCCACGCCGTTCAATGCGGACGGCGAAATCTACGAGGCGAAAGTCGCCCACAACGTCGCCAAATGGAACCGCACGGCGCTTGCCGGCTACGTCGTCTGCGGCTCCACCGGCGAAAGCGTCCACCTGATGTTTGAAGAGAAGCTGCGGATGTTCGAGCTGGTGGCCAAACACGCCGCGCCGGACAAGCTGCTCATCTGCGGCACGGGCATGGAGAGCGTGAAGGAGACGCTCGAGCTGACGCGGCGCGCCGCCGGGATGGGCTACAAGGCGGCCATGGTCCGCACGCCGCACTATTACAAGAACCTGATCAACAACGGGCCGGCGCAGGCGCTGTATTTCCGCGCTGTGGCCGATCAGAGCCCGATCCCGGTGATGATCTACAACTGGCCGCAGGCTACGGGCGTGGACATTCCCGCCGAGACCGTCGCCGAGCTCAGCCACCACCCGAACATCATCGCGATCAAGGAAAGCAGCGGCAACATCGAGAAGGTGATGCAGATGATCCGGGAGTCGAAGCCCGGCTTCCAGGTGCTGGTCGGCTCGGCGCCGACGCTGGCCCCGTCGCTCGCCGTCGGCGCCTGCGGGGCGGTGCTGGCCTACGCCAACGCCGCGCCCTACTCGGTGATCGCCATCTGGGAGGCGCACCGGCAGCGGGAGTTCGATGCGGCGATGGACTGGCAGCGGCGCATCGCGCGCGCCGCCGTTCTGGTCACGGTGAAGTACGGGATCCCGGGGCTGAAATACGCCATGGACCTCAACGGCTACTACGGCGGGCCGTGCCGCCTGCCCCTGGCGCCGCTCCGGCCCGAAGCGAAAAAGGAAATCGAGGAAGCGTTTTCCGGCCTGAACGGGTGAAATTTCTGCATTTTTTCCGGAAAAGCAAGAGGGCATTCTCATGAAATCGCTGCGGGACTGGATCGCCGACCTCTCCGTTGCGCCGCAGGCGGCCGCGGCTCTGGCTGCCGCCGGCGACGATTACGTCATGCCTCTCGTGTGCCGCCGCCCCGTAGCCGCTCCCGCCGTCGATGCGATCCGCGGCGCCGGCCCGCGCGAGCTGTTCCCGGAGGCGGCTTCCCCGGAGGGCGCTCTCGCCGGCCTGTGGCTGTATTTGCAGGATTTCGACGCCTGCCACCGGATCGCCCAGGACCTCCCCACGCCCGAGGGCAGCTACTGGCACGGCATCCTCCACCGGCAGGAGCCTGACGACTGGAACGCCGGCTACTGGTTCCGCGCCGCAGGCGGGCATCCGGTCCATGAGCCGCTCTATCAGGAAGCGCTGAGGCTCGCCGAAGAGCACCGCGGCGCGCACTGGCGGCCCGCCGCGCGCTGGGACCCGGAGGACTTCATCCGCTTCTGCGCACGGGCCCGGCGCGAACCGGGGTCGGAGGCCGAGCGGCTCGCTCTTGCCATCCAGATGGCCGAGTGGCGCCTGCTGTTCGCCTGGTGCGCCCGCGTGCGAGGATAATGTCCATGGCCCGAAGGAGCCGGATGGCTTCATGAGACGCTGGATCCTGATCCTTGCCGCCGCGCTGGCCGCGGCCTCGGTCGTGTTCTGGCTGGCGGTGCGCAAGCCCCCGGTTCCCGAGGTCCCGTTCGCGAAGGCCCGGCAGGAGACCCTGGTCAGCATTTTGACCACGAACGGCAAGGCCGAGCCGTCTTCCTGGACGCCGGTGCGCACCGCCCAGCCCGGCCGCGTGAACCGCGTGCTGGCGGAACGCGGGGCTCGGGTGGAGGCCGGCGCGGTCCTGCTGATTCTCGATGATGCCGCGGCCCGGAGCGAGCTGGAGTCGGCTGCGGCCCGGGTGAAGTCGGCGCAAGCCGAGCTGAGACTGCTGGAGCGCGGCGGCAGGGCGGCCGAAAGGGCGCAGATCGAGGGCCAGATCGGGAAGATCTCCGCCGAGCTCGAGTCGGAGCGCCGGGACGCGGCCGCGCTGGAAAGGCTGGTGGACAAGGGCGCCGCCGCGCGCGTCGAGCTGGATCAGGCACGCGCGCGCGTGCGCTCGCTGGAGGCCGAGCTGAAATCCTCGCAGCAGCGGCTTGCCGCGCTGGTGGCCGACACGGACCTCGACGCGGCGCGCGCGAGGGTGGAAGAGGCTGAGGCCGCGCTGGCGTCGGCCCGGCGCCGGCTCGAGCAGTGCACGGTGCGCGCGCCCCGCGCGGGCGTCCTCTACGACCTGCCTGTGCGGGAAGGCGACTGGGTTGAGGTCGGCGCGCTGGTGGCGCGGGTCGGCCAGGTGGAGCGGCTCAAGATTGTGATTTACGTCGACGAGCCGGAACTCGGGCGCGTGCGCGAGGGGCTTCCCGTGGAGATCACCTGGGATGCGCTGCCCGAGCGCAAGTGGCGGGCCGCGGTGGAGCGCATGCCGACGCAGGTGGTTCCTTTGGGGACGCGCATGGTGGGCGAGGTCTGGGCGATGTGCGAAAACCCCTCGCTCGATCTGCCCCCGGGGGCGAATGTGAACGTGCGGATCCGCTCCCGCGTCGTCGAAAATGCGCTCACCATTCCCAAGGCCGCGCTGCGGCGGCGCGGCGACGAGCTCGGGGTGTACAAGCTCGACGGCAACCGGCTGGCGTGGCGCCGGGTGGAGATCGGGGCCACCAGCGAGGTGAAGGCAGAGGTGCGCAGCGGCCTCGCCGCCGGCGACGCGGTTGCGCTGCCCGTCGACCGGCCGCTTCAGCCCGGCATGGAAGTCCGTCCTGTCTACCCCGGAGGCGAGATCTAGACGGCGCGGTTCCCCGGCGCCGGCAACAGGCGGTCGTCGGACGCGCTGCCCGCGCGCGCGGCCCGTTCCTCGAGTTCCTCGGCGTAGTCCACGCCGGCGGCGGTGATCTGAAAACGATTGTTGTCCCCGCGCGTCAACAGACCGCGCTCCTTCAGGTACCAGAGCGTGAACTCGAGATGGTCCCGCGGAATGCCCAGCAGGTTTTCCAGCTCGAAAATGGTCACGCCCGGCGCGTGAGGATCCTGCTGCCGCTTGGCGTACAGCGCGCGCAGCACCCCGTGCCGCTTCCGCTTTTCCCCTTCCGGCCCCAGAGCGGACGCCGGCGACTGGAACACCCGCCAGCGCGCGTGGAGCATGGAGGCGTGACGCAGGTCGTAGGCGGCGCGCTGTTCAGGGTCGCTCAAAACCCGGTAGGCCTCCACAATCTGGCGGAACAGCTTCTCGTCCCCCGTTTCCTGGTTATCGGGGTGGAACTGCTGCGCCAGCATCCGGTAGACGCGGTGGATGGTTTCCGCCGACGCCTTCGGGTTCACCTGGAGGATCTCGTAATAGTCGACCTCCGCCGGCTCCGCCTCGGGCGCCGGCTCAGAAGGCAGGAACTGAAGCCCTGCCTGGAAGCCGCCGCCTGCCGAAGCGTGGCACCAGCGGACCGAGGCGCGGGCGCGCATCTGCCCGCCAAAGGAGCTTTCCGTCGCGCACGTCTCCAGCCGGACCACCTCCCCGGGCTGCAAAGGAGCCTCCACCCTCAGGCCCAGCCCGGATTCGTGCGCGTTGAGCACTTGCGCCTGCACAGGGGCGGGGCTTCCGTTCCGATAGACACGGACTTCCAGGCGGTGGAACCGTGCCGGGCGGCGGCTTCGGCGCCGTTCCTCAGGAACAGGGTTTGTCACAAGTGTATTCTGCGGCGAAACCCGGTTGTGGCAAATTGCTTGTTGCGCTGAGAAAGGGCCGGAGAAAACACCGAGGGCGGGCTCAGGGTTTCGCCGGGGCCGCTTTGGATGCCTCCGCCGCCGGCTGCGGCTTTCCAAAATAGCTCTCGTCGAGGAAAACGCGGCTCTTTTGTTTGACCGATTCCATCGACTTCTGTGCGTTCTCGGTGGTCAGACGGCGCTCCAGCTCCGGCTTGACCTCGGAGAAAGGCCGCACGGACCGCTCCTTGACCTGAATCAGGTGGTAGCCGAACTGGGTCTTCACCGGCTCGCTGACCTCGCCGACAGGAAGCGTGAACACGGCGCTTTCGAATTCCGGGATCATCCGCCCCCGGCCGAAAGAACCCAGATCGCCGCCCTTCTGGCCCGACCCGGCGTCGTCGGATTCCTTCCGGGCCACCTCGGCAAAGTCCTCGCCCTTGAGGATGCGCTGCCGCAGCTCCTGGGCGCGGGCCAGCGCTTCTTCGGGCGACAGGTCCTTCTGGCCCTCCTTCAGCGGCACGCGCGAGCCCTGGAAGCGGACCAGGATGTGGCGCGCGGAGGCGGTCTCGAATTCGTTCTTGTGCGCGTTGTAGTAGGCTTCCAGCTGCTCCGCGGACGGCTTGGCCGTCTCTGTGAAATGCTGGTAGAGCAGGGAAGCGAGCGTGCTCTCCTGCTGGAGGAACATCTGCACCTTCACGGCGGGCTTGTCGGGGACCTGGAGGCGGCGGGCCTCGGCGGCGTAGGACATGATCTCGCCGAGCTGTTCGGCAAGCTGGCGGCGGCTTTCCGGAGAGTCGGCGCGGATCTGCTGCCGGATGTTGTCCGGCAGGTTGCCCAGCAGCGCGTCGAATTCGGATTTCGTCATTTTCTTCCCGCCGGCTTCGAATACGACGGGGTCGGAGGCGGGCGATGCCTGCGGCGCCGGGGTGGCGGGAGTCTGCCCCCACAGCAGTGCGCCGAGCATCGACAATAGAAAGATCTTCATTCTCCCATGGTACCGCGAGGATTCCGCCAGGCCGAACGCACGCCCTTGCGCGCGCAGGACAAGCCCTCCGCCGCCGCAGTGGACTGGAAGCGCGTGTGGCCGGACATCCGCGCGCTGTTGCTGCCGCGGCGAGGGGTGCTGCTGCTGGGGCTTGTGCTGATCGTGATCAGCCGCCTGTGCGGGCTGGTTCTGCCTGCCTCGACGAAGTTCCTCATCGACGACGTGCTGGTCCACCGGCGCGCCGACCTGCTGGCCCCCATCGTGCTCGCGGTGCTGGCCGCAACGGCGGCGCAGGCGGCCACCGGTTTTGCGCTGACGCAGCTGTTGTCGAAATCCGCCCAGCGGCTCATCGCCGAGCTCCGCATGCGCGTGCAGTCCCACGTGTGCCGGCTGCCGGTGGCCTTCTTCGACGCGCAGAAGTCCGGACAGCTCGTCTCGCGGATCATGAACGACGTCGAGGGCGTCCGCAATCTCGTGGGCACGGGGCTGGTGGAGTTTCTCGGCGGGCTGCTGACGGCGGTATTTTCGTTCGTGATTCTGCTGCGGATCAGCCCCCTGCTGACGCTGATGGCGCTGTTCATCGTGCTTTCCTTCGGCGTGATCCTCCGCAAAGGCTTCCGGACGCTACGGCCGATCTTCCGCGAGCGCAGCCGCATCACGGCCGAGGTCACCGGCCGGCTGGCCGAAACGATCAGCGGCATCCGCGTGGTGAAGGCCTACCACGCCGAGGAGCGCGAAGACGCGGTCTTCGCCGCCGGCGTGCGGCGCATCCTCGACAACGTTTTCCGCTCGCTCACCGGCGTTTCGCTGCTGAGCCTTTCAGCCACGATTCTGCTGGGCATCGTGGGCGCGCTGGTCATGTACGTGGGCGGCAGGCAGATCCTTGCGGGCTCGCTCACGCTCGGCGGCTTCGTCACCTTTTCCGCGTTTCTCGCCTTCATGATCGCGCCCGTCTTCCAGGTGGTGGGCGTGGGCACGCAGCTCACGGAAGCCATCGCCGGCCTCGAGCGCACGCGCGAGCTGCTCGACATGCCCGCCGAGCAGCAGGACCCCGGGCGGACGGTCGTGCTCGGCCCCATTCGCGGCGAGGTCCGGTTCGAGGACGTCTGGTTCCGTTACGAGGAGGACAAGGAAGTGCTGCGCGGCGTCAGCTTCGTAGCCGAGCCGGGAACCGTGACCGCGCTGGTCGGCTCCTCGGGCTCCGGCAAGTCGACGATTCTCGGCCTCATCGCCTCCTTTTACAAGCCCGTGCAGGGGCGCGTGCTCGTCGACGGCGTGGATCTGTCCACCGTGACGCTGGAAAGCTACCGCCGCCAGCTCGGCGTGGTGTTGCAGGAGACCTTCCTGTTCGACGGCACCATCCGCGAGAACGTCGCCTTCGCGCGGCCGGACGCATGCGAGGAGGAGATCCTCGAAGCATGCAGGCTGGCGCGCGTCGACGAATTTGCCGAGAAGCTGCCCGAAGGCTACGACACCGTGGTGGGCGAGCGCGGCGTGAAGCTCAGCGGCGGCCAGAAGCAGCGCGTCTCCATCGCGCGCGCCATTCTCGCCGATCCGCGCATCCTGCTGCTCGACGAGGCCACCTCGAGCCTCGACAGCGAGACCGAGGCGCTCATCCAGGAGGGGCTCGCGCACCTGATGCAGGGCCGCACGACGTTCGTCATCGCGCACCGTCTTTCCACGATCCGCCGCGCGGACCAGATTCTCGTCGTCGAAAACGGGCTGATCGTCGAGCAGGGCGCCCACGCGGAGCTGCTGGCCGCGCGCGGGCGCTATTACGAGCTGTACACGCGCCAGCACGGCTTCGAGCGCAACCTCTTTCTCGCGCCCGGCGAGGCCGATGAGGCAATGGAGGAAGAGGAGCGCTGAACAGGCGGCCGGCGCGCGGGGGAGGGGCCGGCCGGATCTGTCGCCGCTGCGGCCGCCCGGCGCCTCCGTGGGGAGCCTTGCCGCCGCGGAGCCGGTGTTTACCCCTTTCAAAAGGCCTTGCTGCGGATATTCGCTGTTGGTAGTCTGATGGCAGCTCGTGGCGGGGACTCTGCCGGCAACGGCAGACGATGCTTTGGTGTTTGAGAGGTATTTGTGATGAAAATTCGAGCTTTGGCTGTCCTCCGGGCGGTCATCCTCATTTCTTGGGCCCCGCTCTACGCACAGGTGGTAACGGGGTCCCTGACGACAACTGTCCAGGATCAGGCAGGAGCGGTCATCCCCAATGCCGAGGCCACGCTGACCAATCAGGCCACAGGCGCCTCCATCCCCTCGAGATCGAACGAGGCCGGCATCATTTTGTACCCGAGCCTTTCGCCTGGCGTTTACACGCTGAAGATTACGGCGCCGGGCTTCCGCACGTATCAGATCCGTGATATCTCGGTCACTGCCAACGAGCGCCGCAGCCTTGGCACCATCACGTTGCAACTGGGCCAGGTGCAGGAGAGCGTGGAAGTGGTGGCGGAGGCCACCCCCGTGCAGACGGCTTCGAGCGAACGTTCCGGCCTGATCGCGGGAGACCAGATCCTCAACATCGCCATCAAGGGGCGCGATTTCCTCGGATTGATGAGCACGCTGCCGGGCGTCATCGACACCAACGTCGGCTCGCGCGAGGTGGTGATGACCGGCAACATTCTCAACGGGCTGCACGTCAACGGCGGGCGCACGACGTCGATCATGTACGCGCTGGACGGCATCTCGGCCGTGGACACGGGCTCGAACTCGAGCGTGCACAACGCGCCCAACATGGATGCCATCGCCGAGGTGAAGGTGCTCACCAGCAACTACCAGGCCGAATACGGCCGCAACAGCGCAGGCACGATCAACGTCATCATCAAGAGCGGCACACAGGACTTCCGCGGCAGCGCCTACTGGTATTACCGGCATGAGTCGCTCAACGCCAACAACTTCTTCTCCAACCGCACGGGCACGCCGCGTCCGATCTACCGCTTCAACAGCGGCGGCTACTCGATCGGCGGTCCCATCTATTACCCGGGCAAATTCAACGCCAACAAGGACAAGCTGTTCTTCTTCTTCTCGCAGGAGTTCGTCCGGCGGCGGCTGTACCCGGGCATCCGCTTTGTGACGACACCGACGGCGCTGGAGCGGCAGGGCGACTTCTCGAAGACGTTCGACACGAACGGGGCGCTGATCAAGATCCGCGACCCGCTGTCCGGCGCCAGTTTTCCCGGCAACATCGTGCCGGCATCCAGGATCAACCCGCTCGGGCAGGCGATCCTGAATTTCTATCCGCTGCCCAACTACACGGATCCCGACCCGAAGCTGGTTTACAGCCGGAACTACCGGACCAACATCAGCGGCCGCAACCCGCGGCGGCAGGAGGTCTTCCGCATCGACTACAACATCACGCCGACGCTGCGCGCCTATTTCCGCGGCATCCGCGACAACGACGATGAAGAGTGGCCGTACGGCTCCTGGGTGGCGGGCAACGTGAATTATGATCTCACCAACACGCTGCGCCCGCAGCGCGGCCGCGGCGGCGTCATCAACCTGACCAAGGTCTTCAGTCCCACGACGGTAAACGACTTCACCTTCGGCGCCACCAACCGCAGCCAGACCTTCAACCCGGTGGAGCCGGAGAAAGTGGCTCGCAGCCGCATGGGCAACATCGGCCAGTGGTACCCGCAGTCCAACGAGTCCAAGGCGGTGCCCAACGTCACCTTCGGCGGCGTGCCCAACTACATCAACAACTCGCTCGGCAACATCCCGTACACGAACCGCAATCCCGTGTTCACGATTTCGGACAACCTGAGCAAGCTCGTCGGGCGGCACTCGCTCAAGGCGGGCCTCTATTTCGAACGCATGCGAAAGGACGAGGTCGGCAACCCGAACACGCGCGGGGCATTCGATTTCGGCCGCAACGCCAACAACCCGCTCGACGCCAACTGGGCGTTCGCCAACGCGCTGCTTGGCAATTTCAACAGCTATTCGGAAGGCACCTTCCGCCCGTATTCGCACTACCGTTATTCGCAGGTGGAGTGGTACGTGCAGGATTCCTGGCGCGCCCTCCCACGGCTCACCATCGATGTGGGCGTGCGCGCCTACTACGCCCCCTCGGCCCATGACGACCGTTACGCGATCACGACCTTCGATCCCTCCCGTTATGACCGGAGCAAGGTGGCCACGCTGATCGTGCCCGGCAAGAACGCCGCCGGCAAGCGCGTTGGCGTCGATCCGCGCACCGGAAAGGAATACCCGCTTCCCTATATCGGCCTGTTTGTGCCGAACAGCGGCGACACGGCGCCCGGCATGGTGGTTGGCGGCAAGAATTACGTAAGCACTCTGTACACAACGCGCACGTTCTCCTTCGGTCCCCGCTTCGGCATCGCTTACGATCTGACCGGGGACGGCAAGACGGCGCTGCGCGCCGGCTGGGGCCTGTTCTTCGACCGCCCGCAGGGCAACGTTTACTCCGGAACGAACGGCCAGCCGCCGGTCGCTTACACGCCGACGCTGTACTTCGGCACGCTGGACACCTTCCTGCAATCCCAGGGGACCTACGGGCCAAGCAGCGTCAACGCGCCGCAGGTGGGGCAGCAGCCGCTGCCGCGCGTGATGAATTTCAGCTTCGGCATCCAGCGCGAGGTCGGCTTCGG
>Ga0209162_1001063_pt1 | contig 28230 bp, 23 predicted proteins | sample YNPNPMetaG_FD_187121 | JGI IMG/M metagenome (GOLD analysis project Ga0209162, IMG submission 187121) | Anoxygenic and chlorotrophic microbial mat microbial communities from Yellowstone National Park, USA - YNP NP MetaG (SPAdes) (version 2) ...
CATTCCAAATTAAAGCCCCGAAGGGGCGAAACACGTTTCACAACGAGACCCCCGTCGCGTTGGGAAGGCTCACGGGGGGCGTGTTACGCCCCTTCGGGGCTTGAGAATTAGCAAAAATGGGCTCGGTTTGAATCCCAGGGCTTCGCCCTGGGCTGACATGCTATGCCCCTTCGGGGCGTAGGACTTTGGGTGGGGATAGGTTAGTTCCCAAGCCCCGGGCTTTGCTCTGGGGTCCTGCGCCCTTTCGGGGCGTGGGAGTTTGGGTGGGGATGGACTGGTTCGCAGGCCCAGGGCTTTGCCCTGGGCTGGGATCCTCTGCCCCTTCGGGGCGTGGGAGTCGGGGGCCGGGGCGATGTTTTTGAGGCGGGCTGGGTGCCTTTGGGGAGGATAATGTGTTCCGGGAGGTGGTCGCCCCGAAGGGGCGAAACATCATAGCCCGGGGCGTAGCCCCGGGTTTGGGCGTCCATTCCAAATTAAAGCCCCGAAGGGGCGAAACACGTTTCACAACGAGACCCCCGTCGCGTTGGGAAGGCTCACGGGGGGCGTGTTACGCCCCTTCGGGGCTTGAGAATTAGCAAAAATGGGCTCGGTCTGAATCCCAGGGCTTCGCCCTGGGCTGACATGCTATGCCCCTTCGGGGCGTAGGACTTTGGGTGGGGATAGGTTAGTTCCCAAGCCCCGGGCTTTGCTCTGGGATCCTGCGCCCCTTCGGGGCGTGGGAGTTTGGGTGGGGATGGGCTGGTTCCCAGGTCCAGGGCTTTGCCCTGGGCTGGGATCCTGTGCCCCCCGGGGCGTGGTGGCGCCGTCTCCAAGAATTTAACGTTTTTTCCGGTACGTGCGGGCCACGGCTTCGGCGATGTGACAGACCTGAAAGGGGCGACCCTGCTTGTCGGCGCCGCCACGAAGCTGAAGGACGCAGCCCGGACAATCCGTCACCAGCATATCGGCTCCTGAGGCCTCCACATTATCCAGCTTCCGTTTGAGGAGCTCCGCCGAAATTTCCGGAAATTCCAAAGAATACGATCCGCCGAAGCCGCAGCACACATCCTCGTCCTTCGCAGGCACATACTCCAGGCCGGCCGTTTTCAGGAGTTCCCGCGGCGCGTCCACCACCTTCAACCCTCGACACAAATGGCACGGGGCGTGGTAGGCGGTCCTTTGCGACGAGGGGATAAAATCTTCGGGAGACACCTTGAGCACGTCTTGGAGAAAAGAGCTAAAATCAATCACCTTTTCCGCAAAACGCCGCACCCGCTGCCCCCACACCGGGTCGTCGCCCAAAAGCTTGGGGTAATTTTCCTTCATGTGGGAGCCGCACGAGGCGCACAGGGTCAAAATCCAGTCGGAGCGATCCAGGTCCACGGCCCGCACATTCTGCAAGGCGACATCGCGGGCTGTCTCCTTTTCCGCGGCCATGAGGGCCGGAAGGCCGCAACAGGTCTGGCCCGAGGGGTAGTCCACGGCCACGCGGTGATCCGCAAGAAGCGGCAGCATCGCTTCCGCCTGTTCCGGATACACAAAGTCGATCAGGCAGCCGCCGAACAAAGTGACCCGCACGGCGGGGTCGGTTACCGACCTCCTCGCCCGCTCCCATCGATCCCGAAACGGCACGGCCTGGATCACCGGAAGGCTTCGAAACCCGTGGGTTTTGTCGAAAAAGAGCGGCAAATGGCGAATGAGAGGCTCTTTACCCGCCAAGGGCTTTTGAGCGAGGGACGCTCGGCGCAGCAGGAAATGGAAAAGCTTCCGATCCTTGAGCACCCTGGACAAGAGCAGGTTTTTTATGGGGCGGCGTTTTTCTTGGTCCAACACGTGGCGCACGGCGTTCTTGATGAGGTAGGGCAGGTCGATGCCGGCGGGGCAGACCGCTTTGCAGGCCTGGCAGTTGAGGCAATTCATCACCAGGGCGCGGGCGTTTTCCACGCCGTGATAGAAGGCTGTGAGGATGAGCCCGATGGCCCCAATGTACACGTGCCCGTAATTGTGCCCGCCCACGAGGCGATAAATGGGGCATACGTTGGCGCACGCTCCGCAGCGCACGCACTGCAACGCCTGGGAAAACACAGGATCTTTGGCCAGCGTCAACCGACCGTTATCCAAAAAGATGATGTGCAGGATCTTTCGTCCCGTGGGCGATGCCGCGCACGGCGTCGCCCCGGTGATCCAGGTCACGTAGGTGGAAATGATCTGGCCTGTAGCGTTCCGCGGCAGCGCTTTCAGAATGGTGAGAGCCGTTTCCAGATCGGGCACGAGCTTGTCGTAGCCCACCAGGGCCACATGCACTCGAGGCAACGTGGTGACAAGGCGGGCGTTGCCTTCGTTGGTGACCAGGCCCAGGGTTCCCGATTCGGCCACGGCGAAATTGGCCCCGGATATCCCCATGTCCGCTTCGAGATACGCGCGGCGCAAAGTGTGCCTTGCCACCTTCACCATCTTTTCAATGTCATCGGGATTCTGTTTCTCACCGGTCACCTTTTCAAAGAGTTGGGCCACCTGATGCCTGGAAAGATGGATGGCCGGAAGCACCATGTGCGACGGGCCTTCGCGGCGCAGCTGAATGATCCATTCGCCCAGGTCTGTTTCCGTTACCTGAAACCCTTCTTTTTCCAAGTGAGCGTTAAGAAAAGTTTCTTCGGCCGTCATAGACTTGGATTTGATGATCTTGCGCACCCCGTGTTCCCGAGCAATGGCCGCGATGCGCTCGTTGGCTTCCTGAGCGGTGGCCGCCGTATGGACAACGGCGCCTGCGGCTTCCGCGCGGCGCTTAAATGCGTCAAAAAGCTCTTCCAGTCGAGGCAACGCCGCCGCTTTCCGGCGGGCGATGTCGGCGATGAGCCCCTCCAAGTCGATGCCTTCAAAGGCTCGCGCCCGGGATTCGCGATAGGCAGCGGCAAAGGTATCCAGGGTTTGGCGAAGAAAGCTATTGTCCAAAGCCTGGCGCAGCGAGCGCCGGTAGGCTTGGACGTTGTGAGGCGCACGGGCTGTCATGACTGGGCCTCCTGTAAAAGAAGTAGATGCATCTGCTGCGGGCCGTGCACCCCGATGGTTAAAACCCTTTCGATATCGGCCGTGCGACTGGCCCCGGAAATGAAGGCCACATACCGAGGCGGATCGTGATGCCAGGCCTTGATGGCCTGAGCCGTTTCAAAGGCGGAAAGCCGAAGCCGACTTTCGGGAAGCACCACCACGTGGGTTTCGGAAAGCATCGTGGCGATGCGGCAGTCTTCCTCCGTAGAATCCAAAACCACCGTACCCGTCTCGGCGATGCCCCAATCGGCGGTGGTGAGGGCTGTGTGGATTTCTTGCCCATGGCGGTGGAAGGGAGGGTCCAAAACGGCAAGGCCCTTTTCAGCAGAGCTCTCGACCAGCAGTCGGTGCATGTCCTCGGGAATCGCCCAGGGCGCTACCGTGCGGCCTCCCTGGGCCGCCGTCACCTCAACGGCGTATCGAATGGCCGCAGGCCAGTCGGCACAGCGGACCACGACGGTCTGCACCGCCTGCGCTCTTTGCGTCATGAGCTCTGCAAGTTCTTGGGTGTTCATCAGAAGCCTCCTGGCATCCTTGGGCAGGAAAACGCATTGTTACACGAGACTTGGAGAAGAGTTCACCTCGTGGGGATAAATTTTCAAGGGGCACGGCATGCCGTGCCCCGGTCCCTCGAAAACCCGGCTGGAATCTCCCGCAACCGCCGAGGCGTCCACCCCTTTATCGACCGAAAAATAGATCGGGCAACCAGGTGACCGTGGCGGGAAAGATGGAAACGACGATGAGACCCACAAGCTGCAAAACGACAAAGGGAACGATGCCTCGGTAAATCGTCATCATGTCGTAGCCCTTGGGCGCAACTCCGGCAAAGTAAAACAGGGCGTATCCGAAGGGGGGGGTGAGGAAGGACGTCTGAAGGTTCACGCACATGAGCATGGAAAACCACAAGGGATCGATTTCCAGTTCCAACACAATGGGCATGAAAATGGGCACCGTGACTAACAGGATAGCCGCCCAATCCACGAACATGCCCATGATGAAGACGATGAGCATCATGATGAACACAATGGTCCATTTGCTCAGGCCCGAGCCGATGAGAAGATCGGCCACCACGTCCCCGCCGCCCATGCGCAAAAAGACGGCGCTGAAGAATTTGCCACCGATAAAGAGCATCATCACCATGGCCGTGGTGCGTAGCGTGGCGTAGCTGGATTGTTTCAGAACATCCCACGTGAGCTGTCGATTGGCCAAAGCGAGAATGAAAGCGCCCAAAGCGCCGAGCCCGGCCGCTTCCGTCGGTGTGGCCACGCCGCCCAGAATGGTTCCCATGACCATGAAGATCAAACCCAAAGGAGGCACCAGCGACTTCATGGTCATGGCCCACTTCTGGGCGGTGGAGTATCGAGCGGCTTCCTTTTTGCTAATGGGCGGGCCCATCGCGGGGTTAATGGTGCATCGGATAAGAATATAAAAGAAATAAATACTAGAAAGAATCAATCCGGGAATAACGGCGCCGGCAAAAAGGTTTCCTACGGAGGTCTCTTTAAGGCCCGTTAAGCCGGCGTAGACAACCATCATGATGCTGGGGGGGATGAGAATGCCCAGCGTACCGGCAGCGCAGATGATGCCTGAGGTCATGGCCTTGTCGTAGCCCTTTTCCACGAGAGCCGGCGCGGCGAGAAGCCCCATGGCGACCACGGAGGCGCCGATGATGCCTGTGGTGGCGGCAAACACGGTGCACACCACGACCACGGCTAGCCCGAGCCCGCCCTTGACACTTCCCAAAACGATGTAGAGCGATTCAAATAGCTTTTCCGCCACCTTGGAGCGATCCAGCAATTGGGCCATGAAAATAAAAAGCGGAATGGCCACCAGGACGTAATTGTCCATGATGCCCCAACATTGGTTGGCGTACATGTTGAAAAGCATCTGAATATTGAACCCGTTGTCGATCAAGCCAAAAAGGGTGGCCACGGCCGCTAGGGTGTAGGCCAGCGGATGACCCAAAGCCACGGCGACCACCAAAGTGCTGAACATGGCCACGGTGAGGATTTCTGGACTCATGGGACGTCACCTCGACGCTAGGTTTAAGAGGGATTCTTTAGCGATGCGATGTCCTTGAACAATTTGGACAAGCCTTCCAGCAACAAAAAGGTGAAACTCAAAGCCATGAGCACCTTGATGGGCCATATAGGCGGTGCCCAACTCGTGGCGTTTTTTTCCATCATCTGGGTAGACTTGATGGCAAAAGCCCATGTCCAATAAGTCAGAAGGCTCATAATGGGCATAAAGATGACCAAACTCGTGATGATGGCCAAAATGGTGGCGGGTTTTTTCTTAATGCGTGCGGTGAGAATATCGACCTTGACATGCCCGTCGTGCAGTTCCGTGTACGCCAATCCGAGCATGTAATGAAGACCGTAGAGAAATGTGGTCATTTCAAAACCCCAAATGGTTGGGGCGTTAAAGATGTATCGCATGATGACTTCGTAAATGACGACCGCGCACAAAGGCAGAATAAGGAGGGCACACACCCGCCCTTGGCGATCGATAAACGCGTCGACGAGGGTGCTGAAGGGATTGGCCATGACGTCTATCTCCACAATTTTGCGTCGCTCAAGGCAGAAGAGACTGCCGAGAGGCGATTACCATTTTTTCCAAGACGAACTCCGTGACCTTGTTGGATCCTTTGGAAGGCGAAAGGGTTTTCCGAAAGACGAGCGTTTCGGAAAACCCTATGCCACCTGCCGCTATTCCGTGACCCGCCCGGAAATATAAATGTCATAGGGCCACGGGGCGGCGCCGCTTCGCGCATCCCGCCACACGGCGTATTCCTGAATAAAGGCCTCCTGGGAATCCAGGACTTTCTTCACGTCGGGGTATTTTTCTTTCAGTGAATCCAAATACTGTTTGGTGGTCTTGCGGAATTGAATGAGGGTGTCCGTATCCATGCGCACAAACTCGATGCGTTTTTTGAACAGTTCGATGGCCTTGGCGTTCAGGGCGTTCACCCAGTTGTAGCTCCACAGCTGGGTTTCCATGGCGGCAAGACGGACGATCCATTTAAGATCTTCGGGCAGTTCATCCCACGCCTTTTTGTTGAAAAAGACGGCGCACTGGCAACCCGGCTGGTGCACGCCCGGCTGAATGGAGTACTTGGTCACTTCATCAAAACCCATGGGGTAGTTGATAGATGGCGAAGAAAATTCGGCGGCATCGATGACCCCGCGCTCCAAGGCCAAGTAGACCTCACCCCCGGGAAGCGGGCTCACCGAGGCGCCCAGCATGTTCATGATGTCCATGTACCAGCCGGGAGTGCGCACGCGAAGGCCCTTGAAGTCTTCCATCTTGGTAGCGCGTTTGTTGGAGAAAAGGCCCATTTCCTGGCCCACTTGACCGCACGGCAGGGCATGCAGTCCGAAACGACCGTAGAGTTCCTGCATCATTTCCAGGCCGCCCTTTTCATAAAGCCAGATATTGTACCCTTCCGCGTCCAAACCGAAGGGCACGGACGCATAGGCGACGAAGGCTTCGTTTTTACCCTTCCAGTACCCGGGCCAGTCGTGGCCGACTTCCGCGGTTCCCTGGGCGACGGCATCAAAGGTCTGCATGGCGGGGACCAATTCATCGGCGGAAAAAACCTTGATGTCCAAGCGGCCGGCGGACGCCAACCGGACGCTGTCGGCGAAATGTTGAGCGATATCGTAAAAGAGCAGGCCCTTGGTCCAGGGCATGACCATCTTCCAGCGAAAAGTCTTGTCGGACGGCTTGAAATCCACCTTTTTGGCCATCTCATGGCGCGGATCTTCGGCGAATTTGCCGCGCTGTTCCTTGGCCGCCACGGCCACGCCCATGGCGAGAAAAACAGCCAAAACACAGACCATCATCACGGTGGCGCATCGCTTCATGGCATCCTCTCCTTCGCTCGGTTTTCCCTTTCCGAAAAGACGTGCTTTGGGCACGCCGCACCTTTGGTGACCGACAATGACCGCCTCGGAACTTGAAAAAGGTCTGAGGCCCGGGCTTCCATCCTCACTGGGCGCCTCTCACCCCCTTTCCTCATCCATGTCCTTGTCGACGCGGCCGCGCTGGGCGGCGGGAAGGGGAGCGGGAACACGGGGCGGGGATGCAGCGGTCCAAAAGGGCCAAGGGCCGCGGCATGGGTCGGTGCTGGAGGGCCCGACCCGCCCCACGCGCAGGAAGTGGTGCGCACGCCGACACGCATTCTGTGCCATGGGTCTTCATCCGGCTGCTGGCTTGACCACTCATGTGGCACAGGCCTCGGGAGCCTGTCAAGGAAAAAGTTCACAAAAGTTCTTGAAAACCGAAACGGAGCCTGCTAGGCTGCGAGACGACACGGCCCTATCCGACCCTGTGCGGTCCATATGTCATGTGGTCAAGCCAGTTGCCATCTCCCCGGTTCCTTGCTCCCCCTCGCCTCTGAAAGGCCGCTGTCGACAAAGAAAACGAGGCGTCCTCACGGGACGGCCTCACATCAAAGCCGCCCAAAGGAGAATCCCATGATGTCGGCGCGTTTCTTCAAGGCCTTGGAAGAAGTGGTGGGAAAAGAGAACGTCTTTACCGACGAAGCGGATCGTGCCGTGTACGCCTATGATGCAGCCGTCGTGGAGCCGGTGGTTCCGGCGGCGGTGGTGCGGCCTCAGAATGCGGAAAAGCTCGGGCGGATCGTCCGGCTGTGCAACGATGAATCGGTTCCCATCACCGTGCGCGGGGCCGGAACCAATTTGAGCGGCGGCACCGTTCCGAAGAGCCACGGCGTGGTCATTCTCACCAACGCCCTCAACCGCATCCTGGAACTCAACACGGAAGATCTCTACGCTGTGGTGGAACCCGGGGTCATCACGGCCAAATTCGCCGCCGCGGTGGAATCCAAAGGCTTATTCTATCCGCCCGATCCCGGCAGCCAGGCCGTCTCCACCCTGGGGGGCAATGTGGCGGAAAACGCCGGGGGCCTTCGCGGCCTCAAATACGGCGTCACCCGCGATTACGTCATGGGGCTGGAATTCTTCGATGCCAACGGCGATGTGGTGAAAACCGGGGCCCGCACCGTCAAATGCGTCACGGGCTACAACTTGGCTTCCCTTCTTGTGGGATCGGAAGGTACCCTGGGGGTCATCTATAAGATCATCTTGAAACTGATCCCTCAGCCACAGCATCGAAAATCCATGATGGCCGTCTTTGATGCCGTTTCGGGAGCCTCCCAGACGGTGGCGGCCGTCATTGCGGAAAAGATTGTTCCGGCCACCCTGGAATTCCTGGACAATTTTACCATCCGGGCCGTGGAATCCTTTTCCCGTGCGGGCCTTCCCACCGACGCCGCGGCCCTTCTCTTGTTCGAGGTGGACGGCCATCCGGCCCAGGTGGAAGAAGACGCTGCCAAGGTGGAAAGAATTTGCCGCACAATGGGTGCCCGCAGCCTTCGTGTGGCGCAAACGGCCCAAGAACGGGACAAGGTGTGGGAAGCGCGCCGGGCGGCCCTGTCCGCCTTGGCCAAGCTGAAACCCACGGTGGTTCTGGAAGACGCCACGGTGCCTCGAAGCCGCATTCCGGACATGGTCCAGGCCGTTCAAGACATCGCCGCCAAATACCATCTTACCATCGGCACCTTCGGCCATGCCGGAGACGGCAACCTGCACCCCACCATCCTTACCGACCGCAGAAACACGGAAGAATGGCACCGCGTGGAACGGGCCGTGGAAGAGATTTTCGACAGGGCTTTGGCTATGGGTGGAACCCTTTCCGGCGAACATGGGATTGGGTTAGCCAAGGCCCCCTTCATGGAAAAGGAAACGACGCGGGCGAGCCTGGACTACGCACGGCGGATCAAGCGGGCCCTGGATCCCAAAAACATTCTCAATCCGGGCAAGGTCATCGGGGAGGCGTAATATGGCGGGCATGAAGGATCTGGCCCGACTCGTGCGGGAGCTGGAAGATCAGCTGGTGGTATGCATGCGCTGTGGCATTTGCCAGGCGGTGTGCCCGCTGTATGCCGAAACGGGGCGGGAAGCCGACGTGGCTCGGGGAAAACTCGCCCTTTTGGAAGGCCTTTCCAAGGAAATGTTCCGGGACCCCGAGGGGGTTTCGGAACGACTCAACCGCTGCCTGCTATGCGGCTCATGCGCGGCCAATTGCCCGAGCGGGGTCAAGGTCCTGGACATTTTCTTGAAGGCCCGAGCCATTTTGGCGGGCTACATGGGCCTTTCGCCGGTAAAAAGATTGATCCTTCGCGGCATGCTCGCCAATCCCGCCTTTTTCGACAGACTCACAGAATGGGGCGCCCGGTTTCAGGATCTTTTTACCAAGCCGGCCAATGAGGTTCTGGGGACCTCCTGCGCCCGTTTTGCCTCGCCGCTTTTGGGAAATCGTCACATCAAGCCGCTGGCGCCCAGGCCCTTTCATGCCGAATTGCCCGCTTTGGACAGTCCTGCGGGATCTTCCGGCTTCAAGGTCGCCTTTTTCGTGGGGTGCCTCATCGACAAGATTTTCCCCTCTGTCGCCCATGCCACCTTGAAGGTGCTCCAAAAACACGGGGTCGGCGTGTATCTTCCCGACAACCAGGGCTGCTGCGGTATTCCGGCGGCCTCTTCGGGAGACATGGCGGCGTTTAAAAAGCTCGTGCGCCACAACCTGGAACGCTTCCCCGCCCATCGCTTCGATGTGCTTGTGACCTCCTGCGCCACGTGCACATCCACCATCCGCAAGGTCTGGCCGGTCCTTTTCGCCGAAGACGGCGCCGATATTCTGGAGCGCGTTCGGGCGCTCAGCGAAAAAACCATGGACATTCATGAATTCCTGGTGAGACGCCTGGGCCTTCGTCCCGAACCGGCAACGCCCCGTGCGGACGCCGTCCCCGTGACCTATCACGACCCGTGTCACCTGAAAAAATCCCTGGGTGTTTTTGCCGAACCGAGGGCGCTCCTTCGGGCCAACGGGAACATCCGCCTGGTGGAAATGGCCCAATCGGATTGGTGTTGCGGCCTCGGCGGCAGTTTCAGCCTGGAACATTACGATCTGTCGTCCCAGGTGGGGCGCAAGAAAAGGGACATGGTGGCGGCCACGGGCGCTCGCATCGTGGCCACGGGATGTCCCGCCTGCATGATCCAGTTCCACGATCGGCTGTCTCAGGCCGGCGACGCGGTGCAGGTGCGGCATGCCATTGAACTCTACGCGGAGGCTTTGGCACCGTGACCGTCCTTCCCGTCAAACCCGTCAAGCCCAGGCGCGTGGCGGATGAAGTGGCGCAGCAATTGACGGAACTCATCTACCGCGGCTTCCTCAAACCGGGAGAGCGCCTGCCGTCGGAACGGGAGTTGGCCCGGCAGCTTCATGTGAGCCGCCCCACGGTGCGGGAGGCCATCAACCAGCTCGTGGTCATGCACCTTGTGGAGCAGCGCCACGGGCAAGGGACCTTCGTCAGGAGCCTGGACCCGCTGCACGAAAACCCCATGGCCACGTTCATGGAGGGGGAAGACGTGACCTTGGAACACATTCTGGAAGTACGGCTGGGACTGGAATGCACGGCGGCGGCTCTGGCCGCCCTGCGGGCTGACGATCGGGATATGGAACACCTGCGGGTGAGCTTGGAGGCCATGAAGGAAGACATCGCCGCGGGAGGCTTGGGCCATGAGCCGGACATTTCGTTTCACATGGCCATTGCCTACGCGACCCGCAACCCCGTGCACATCAAGGTGATGCGAAGTCTCTACGATTTTCTTTTCTACGGCATTCGCATGAATTTGCAAAAACTTTACGAAGATCCGGCCAATCTTCCGCGAATCATTGAACAGCACACGGCCGTCTACGAAGCCATTCGGCATCGGGACAGCGAAGGGGCGCTCAACGCCATGAGGCGCCACATCGGGTTCGTTTTGGATTTTTTCCGGTCGCGCAAGGCGCCGTAAGGTCATGCTGATCCGGAGCCTCTGCATCATTTTCTTTTTTCTGGCGCTGGGAGACGGGGTGAGTTTTGTCCTGTCCCTTCCCATTCCCGGGAACGTCATCGGCATGATGCTGCTCACCTTTTCTCTGTGCCGGGGCTGGGTGGACGTCAAAAGCGTCAAGCCTGCCGCGGACCTTCTGGTGCAGAACATGGCCTTTTTCTTTGTGCCGCCGGGCGCGGGTCTTGTGCTCTACCTGGATCTCTTGTCCCGGGAATGGGTGCCCATCGTGGTGGCCTACATACTGAGCACCCTGGCGGTGCTTGTGGGGGTCGGCTGGGTCATGCAGCAGATGGAGCGGTCGTGACGGCTTTTTTCAGCGGTAAAGCTTTTTCCGTCTTCGTCACGTTTGTGGCCTTTTACGCCGCGCAGCGCCTTTATCTACGCTTCAAGTACTTCTGGCTCAACCCCGTGCTTCTGGCCATTCTCGGGATTATGGCGTTTTTGAGCCTTTCGGGCATCCGCTACGAAGACTATTTCCAGGGCGGGCAGATCATCAGCTTCTTTCTCGGCCCCGCCGTGGTGGCTCTGGGGGTGCCCTTGTATCTCCAGCTGGAAGAAATCAGAAAGCGAGGTCGCGCCATTCTGGTTTCCATGGCGGTGGCGGCGATGGTGGGGGTGGTGAGCGCCGCGGGGACGGCGGCTCTTTTGGGCGCCTCCGCCCCTGTGGTGGCTTCCATCGCCCCCAAATCCGTGACCACGCCCATTGCCATGGGCATTGCGGAAAAGATTGGCGGCATTCCGCCGCTTACGGCGGCCATTGTCATTGCCACGGGCATTCTGGGGGCGGTCATTGGGCCCGGAGTCCTTCGGCTGTGCGGGGTACGCAACCCCGTGGCTTTCGGGCTGGCCATGGGGGCGGCCTCCCACGGCATCGGCACGGCTCGGGCGGTGGAAGAGGGGGAAGCGCAGGGGGCCGCGGGCGGGCTCGCCATTTGCCTTAACGGTATTGCCACGGCCCTGGTCACTCCGGCCCTGGTGAAACTTGTCATGCTATGGGTCCGCTGACCCCAAACAAGAACCACCATAACCGCGAATGCCGCGCCCCTTCGGGGCTAGTTTTTTGTAGGGGGCCCCGGCGGACCCAGGGCGTTGCCCTGGGCTGGAATGCCGCGCCCCTTCGGGGCTTCGGGATGGGGCGCGCTGCCGGTCGGGGGATGTCCACGCTTCGAGGCCGTGCGCAGGGGGCCATGACGGTGTGGGGTGTTTCGTCCCTTCGGGGCTTGGGGGTTTTTTGTGGGGGCTTGGCGGACCCAGGGCGTTACCCTGGGCTGGAATGCCGCGCCCCTTCGGGGCTTCGGGATGGGGCGCTGCCGGTCGAGGGAGGTCCGCCCTTCGGGGCTTCGAGATAGGTCGTGCCTCCCGAGGCGATGCCCCCGCGTTGCTCCGGAGCGGCCAACCCCCGGCATGGCCGGGTCATCGCCCCGAAGGGGCAAAGGATGCCAGCCCGGGGCGCAGCCCCGGGAATGGGGCGCCCCCTCATTTTTTCCTAACCCCAAAGAGGCGAAGGATTCAGGCCCGGCGCGCAGCCCCGGGCCACTGGGGCGTCGCCCGGGCCCGTCCCCATAAGACAACCCAATGACCTTCGAAGGAGGAGCGACACATGGACGCGGACAACTACTTCGATTGGACGGAAAAACTGTTCGACCCCGAAAACATTTTTGCCAAACCGGAGGCCCTCAGGGGCGTCCGGGTGCTTGAACTATGCACCCGGGTTTTCGGCCCGGTGACCGCGGACCTTCTGGCGGATTTGGGCGCCGAGGTGATCAAAATCGAGCTGCCCGGCGTGGGGGACCTCATGCGGTACGTGGCGCCCCGCGGTTTCTTCCATAAGAACATTTCGCCAGCCTTCACCCACATGAACCACAACAAGTATCACGTGGCCATCGACATTCGAAAACCCAAAGGGGCTGAGCTTCTGAAGCAACTCGTGGCCCGATCGGACGTGCTGGTGGAAAATTTCCGGCCCGGCACGATGGACCGCTGGGGGGTGGGCTACCGGCAGCTGAAAGAAGTCAACCCCCGGCTCGTCTACCAGGCCAACAGCGGTTTTGGGCAGTGGAGCGCCTACCGGGATCGGCCGTCCTATGACGCCACGTCCCAGGCCATGAGCGGCTTTTCGGCCACGACGGGCTTTCCGGGCCGACCGCCGCTCAAGATCGGCATTTGGATCGGTGACTACACCGGAGCCCTTTTCGCCACGCTGGGGATCCTGGCGGCCCTCTACGCCCGCAACAAAACGGGGCAGGGCCAGATGATCGACGTCTCCCAAGGCGAGAGCCTCATCCGCATCCAGGACTGGACCTGGGCGCTGTGGAGCCTTTTCGGTAAAGAAAGGCGCCGCGTGGGTAATGTGGATGTGGCCATGGTGCCGTCCGGAGTGTTTCGCGCCAAGGACGGGTTCGTGGCCGTCTCGGCCGTGGATGACGGGTCGTTTCAAGGCCTGTGCGAGGCCATGGAAGCGGACGACTTTCGCGACGACGAAGAGCTGGAAAGTCTCTCGGGGCGCCTCAAGGACGAAAACCGCGAAAAGATTTACGAACGTCTCTCCCGCTGGGTCCGCTCATGCACGGTCCGTCAGGTGGAAGATGCGGGCCGACGGTGCGGCTTTTCGGCCCAGCGCGTCGCTTCGGCCCGCGACCATTATGAAGACGAGCATCTCAGGTTTCGTAAGGCCGTCTGGGCGTTCGAAGACCCCCTTTATGGACCCGTGGTGGAATACGGACCCGGCCCAAAGCTTTCGGAAACGCCGGGACGTATGCGCTGGATTGCCAAGCCTGTTGGCTTCCATAACGACCACGTTTTTCGAAATCTCTTGGGACTTGACCCCGAAACCATCAGGACCCTGACGGACGAGGGGATCGTCGGCGCCTGGGCAGACCGCATCGGCGCCAAGCCGCCGGACGACTGGGACGGGGAGTCGGGACGGTTTTTCTAAAAACGCATCAACAGGCAGCGGAAAGGAAAAGCCATGAACGATAAAGATGCCATGAACTGGTTCGACTGGGCCAAGGAACATTCTGACCCTCGGTATGCGGCGCAGCATCCTGAAGCCTTGGACGATCTGTTGGTTTTGGACGTGAGCTACGCCAGTTTCGGCGGATTGGTCGCTTCGTCCATTTTGGCGGAACTGGGTGCTCGCGTGGTGCGCATTGAACCTCCCGAAGGGGATCCGGCTCGCGAGTTCACCCCTTTTGGGCTGAGGCACCAGGATACGGGACTGGCCTACCTGGTGGAAGGGCGAAACAAGCACCACGTGACGCTGGATTTAGAAGATGAAGAAGGTCGAGAGCTTTTTAAAAAACTTGTTGGCCACGCCGATGTGGTGATCGAAACTTTTGAACCGGGCTTTCTCGATTCCTTGGGCATCGGGTATCGACAGCTTCGCGATCTTCAGCCCCGCCTCATCTATGCGGCGCTGCACACCTACGGTCAATTCGGTCCCAAAGCGCGCCAGGGACGCCAAGCCTCCGAAATCGCCAACCAGGCCTACTCCGGCCTCATTTACATCAACGGAGAACCGGAGGATGCGGAGCAATCGATCCACGCCGTGCCCACCAAAACAGGCAGCTGGTACGGCTGGTACGCCGAGGGGCTTTTCGCCGCTTACGGTATCCTGGCGGCGCTCCTTTACCGCCAGCAGTCCGGCAAGGGCCAAATGGTCGACGTTTCCGGCGCCGAATGCATCATGAAGTTCATCGACTACAACATGGGCTGGTACCACATGGGCGGGGGCGTTAAGGAACGTCTCGGCAATTATGACCCCTCCGTTTTTCCTTACACGTTCATTCAGTGCAAAGATGGCTACACCTTTATGGCTGCCTATAACGAAGAGGCGTTTGCGACCCTTATGGAAATCATCGGCCGCCCGGAACTGACGCAGGATCCTCGCTTTTCCACCTTCATGCAAAGGACCAGTTATGAAAGCGAGGAAGCCCTGCAACGGATTCTGGAAGAATGGAGCCTGCAATACACCGTGGATGAAGTGATCGAAAAGGTGGCCCAGGCCACGGCCAAGAAGGAAGGTCGGGCTGCCGCCGTGGTCACAGGCAAAGTCTGCCGCCCGTCGCAGACCTTCGAAGAACAAAACTGGTGGGATCGGGGTGTGTTTCGAAAAATCCAGGACCCGGTCTACGGCGAACTGTCCCTTCAGGGTCCCGTGTGGAAAATGACGGGCACGCCGCCGCGCCTCAAGTGGGCGTGCCGCCCCGTGGGTGCCGACAACGAAGCGGTCTACGGTCGGCTTCTGGGCCTGGGCCGTTCCCAATTGGACCGTTTAAAGGCCTCCGGAGTTATTTGAAAGGCTGTTTTCGAACATGTAGCGCACGGATCGCGCATCGCCGGACGGCCAGGAAGGCCGTCCGTTCAAAAAACTGTGGCTTGCCCAGAGGAATGGGCGCCCTGTTGAGACAGGCTTCACGAGTGGGCTTTCCCTGGGGGCTCGGTCCCGGCCAGGTAGGCCTCCACCCACGGAATCATGTCCATGAAGTTGGCTATGTTCGGTTCATCCGCGGTGCCGATGCGGTGGTGAATGGCAATGCCCCGATGGGCGCAATACTTTTCCAAGGACGCTTTGGGACGGCTTGCGATGAGTAAAGCGTTCATTTGAGCCCCCCAGGCAAAATGGGGCCCGTCGCCGCCGCTGTCTCCCATAACCATGATGCGCCCCGCTGAAATGCCGTACTTTTCGGCGACCGCGGCGGAATTGGCCGCTTTGTCCTGGATTTCGAGCAGTGGAAGGAAAATGTGAGGGTCGGTGGGCCCTTCGGGATAACTAATGAACGGGTGTGCCGACAGGGCGGGAACGTGCGGAAGAAGTCCCTTGGCCAACACCCGTTGATAGTAGCCTCGCATGCCCGTGGTGTTCAGCATGAAAAGGATGTCGTTTTCGCCGCACCAGTGGATGAATTCAGCCGCTCCGGGATAGGTCCCATAGGCGGCGTCCAGGTAGGCGTCCATCATGGCCTCCGTCACGGGCCCCGGCATCAGCGTCTCGATGCGATGAATGGCTTCGCCCAAGCTGATCACGTTGGACGTATACTGGCGAAAAACCTGGGTGAGGGGTTCTTTCAAGTCGGGATAGTTGAAGAAGATGCAGTCAAAGGGCCCGCTGGGAGCCAGGCACTCACTCCAGTCCGACGAAAATAGAGCGCGGTATCGTGAATTCTTGGCCATGATGCGGTCCTCCATTGTTTTGGGGGGTTCTCCAACACCATGGCCAAGACCTGCCAAAAGTCAAGCCAAAGATCGCCGGCCGGCCGGTTGAGCTCGGTCAGGTTTCTGCTCGACGCCTGAGCGCTCACTTCCCATAAACCACGGCCGGCAGCCAGGTGGTCAGGCTGGGGAAAAGAGCCACAAGGATGACGCAGCCCAGTTGGAGGAGCACAAAGGGAATGATCCCTTTGTAAATGTCGGAAAGCGTCACATAGGGAGGGGCTACGCCCTTCAGGTAGAACAGGGAAAAGCCCACAGGTGGTGTGAGAAATGAGGTCTGCAAGGTGACGGCGACCAGAATGAGAAACCACTGCAGCTTCGAATTTTCCAGAACCCCGTAGTTTGGAATGGACAGATCCAACGAGTTGATAATGGGCCCGATAAGGGGCAGGACAATGAGGCAGATTTCCACCCAATCCAGAAAAAAACCAAGCAAGAAGATGCATCCCAAGAGGAACACGACAATACCGTAAGAGCCAAAGGGAAGGCTGGTAAGGCTGCGTTGAATGAGTTCATCCCCACCCAAGCCTCGCATCACAAGGGCAAAAGCGGTCGCCCCAATGAGTATGCCGAATATATAGGCGGTGGTATTAAAGGTTCCGACGAGCACCTCTTTGAAGACTTTGAAGTTCAGCTTTTTGTAAGAGGCGGCTAGAAGGGTGGCCATGAGGGCTCCGACACCGCTGGCCTCGGTCACTGTGGCGATTCCGGCGAAAATGGTTCCGAGGACGGAAAGGATTAACAGAGAAGGCGGCACCGCGTGTTTGAGAACATCCAAGAAGACGCGAAGGGAGATAGGCTGTCTTTCTCTCATCAGAGGCGCTGCGTGGGGTCGCAAGGCGGCGTAAACGAGAATGTAGGCGACATAGAGGAAAGCCAGCAGCAGCCCAGGGAAAACCGCCCCCATGAAGAGGTCTCCGACGGACAGCCCAAGTTGGTCTCCCATGACTACCAGCATGATGCTAGGGGGAATGAGGATTCCAAGGGTTCCGGCACCGGCGACGGTGCCCAAAGCGAGTGTCTTGGAGTAGCCTTGCTGAAGCATGGCGGGCAGACTTAGCAGACCCAGCAGCACGACGGAAGCCCCCACGATGCCCGTTGATGCGGCCAGAAGCACGCCGATGAGTGTGACGGTGACGGCAAGCCCTCCTCGAATGCTCCCAAAGAGCTTCTGCGTGGACATCATGAGCCGTTCGGCGACGCCTGAGCGATCCAACATCAGGCCCATAAAAATGAACATGGGCAAGGAAATGAGCACCCAGTTGGTCATGATGGCGTAGATGCGAGAAATGAGCATGCCAAAGAAGTTGAAATCAAGGCCCGTGGCTGTGCCGAGATGGGCGTCGGCAAAGGAGCCCACAAAGGTGAAAAGAATGGATGTGCCAGCCAGACAAAAAGCCACCGGGTAACCTGTCAGCAGCAGGGCGATGAAGGTCGCAAACATTCCGACCACAAGAATGTCACTCATTTCCATGGCGATCACCTAGAAGGTAAGCGATACAGCGCAAACATCGCGACAGTGCCGCGACGCCCAGCACGATGAAAGCGAGCGGAATGACCGATTTAATAAGCCAACGCCAGGGAAGGCCTAAAGGCGCCGAAGAGCGTTCATTGTGGACCCAGGAATCGTGCACAAAGTCGAAGGCGTGGAGCACCACGGCGACCACAAAGGGTAACAAAACGAAGAGAGAACCGCAGAGATCCACCACATGGCGGGCCCGAAGGCTCATTCGTTCGTATAACAAATCCACGCGAACGTGCGCATCGGTGACCAGAGCATAGGATAGGCCGAGCATGAAGGCCAGACTGTAGAGGTGCCATTCCAGCTCCTCGAGGGCCGTCATGCCGCGACCGAAGGCATAGCGGAGCACCACCTGCGTCATGATAACCGCGATAAGAAGGGCGTTGATCCAACTGAGGATTCGCCCGACCCGCAGGATCCATGCATCCACCGTCTCCGCCCACTTTGTCCATCGATTCCCGAAGCCCATCGTTGTCCCCTGACCGTTAACGATTTACTTGCACGGTGTATGAGGCAGGTGAGCCACACACTCGTAGGGATTACACGAAGCCATGTAAGCCTTGTAATCCTCCCAGACCTTTTTGAAAAACGCGTCGGATTGGGCCTCTTCTTCCACCACCTGGTTCCATGTTTTGCGGAAAAGTTCCAGCATTTCGGGGGACCAGGTTTTGTTTTGGGTCCCGAATTTTTCTATGTTTTCCTTAACGATAGGGCCCTGTTCCGCATGCGATTTGACTAGGCTGTAAAGATTGACCGCCCGAGTGGCCAGCTCAAGAAGTGCCTGCTGCTGAGGACTCATGGCGTTCCACGTGTCCTTGTTGACAAGCAGTTCCAGGTGTGTGGCGGGCTGATGCCAGCTTGGGAAATAGTTGTATTTGGCCACCTTTTGAAACCCCAGTTTGGTGTCGATGGCAGGGACCGAGAATTCGGTGGCGTCCAAAGCCCCTTTCTCCAAAGCCGGAAAGATTTCACCGCCGGGAATGGTCGTCACGGACGCCCCCAGCTTGGACAACACTTTGCCGCCCAACCCAAAGAAACGGATGTTCAGCCCTTTCAGGTCTTCCGGGGTTCGAATCTCTTTTCGAAACCAGCCCGCGGTCTCAGGTGCCAAGAAGCAGAAGGGGAAGACCTTCACGTTGTAGCCTGCAGATTCATACATTTCTTGGTAAAGCTTTCCACCGTTGCCGAAATAGATCCAGCCCAAGTAATAGGGAAGACTCTGCCCGAAAGGAATGGCCGTGAAAAGTTCGCTGGCCTTGATCTTCCCGGTGGCATAACCGGACGCCCAATAGCCCGCGTTGACCTTGCCGGAGGAAACCGCATCCAGAATTTCAAAAGGCGGTATCAACTTTCCAGGTTCAAAGATCTTAACCTCAATGGTGCCTCCACTGGCCTTTTCCACGTAGTCCTTGAAAAAGGTCAAGGAATCGCCAAGGGTGGGAAGGTTTGTACTGAAAGCCGTAGGAACTTTCAGAATAACCTTTTTTTCTTCCGCTTGGACCGGAGCTGCCAATGTGGCAAGCCATCCCACGCACACCATCACGGTCGTCCATCGCAAGAAAACCTTTCTCATCGCATGCCTCCTGTGGAAAAAAAGGGTTGCTAAGCCAATGGTTCTAGGGGGATCGATTCTCGGGGGGGAGCTTTCGGCACCCCCACGCCTCCTTCAGCAACATCTAGGCCAGAGACTCGCTAACCGAAGGAAAAGTGACCCGGGACGCCCTGCACTGTTTCAAGCGCCTGAAGCAAACTGCGTTCTCTCCCCTGCAGGGGGATCCCATAAGGTCTACCCCGATTCCGAAGGCCTTTTCTGATCCGGCCCAAAGCCCCGCCCGTTCCCAGAGATCGAGGCAGTGCAAAGGCAGGCTTTTTACCGGGAAGCGGCGCTGCACAGCAGGATCTGACACATGGCTCAAGGTGTCGCTTAGCCATCACGTCCTCGGTAGAGAATGTCTCCCCATGGAAACATGTCGCCGAAAAGGGACACCGTTCAAGCCATGCTCATGACCACCCTCGCACCTTTCGTGGCCTTCTTAGGAAACGGGCCTTCCCGAGGCTTCCTGAACGAGGCTCTGGCGCATTTCCCGCTTGAGGATTTTCCCTGCCACATTCCTTGGGAATTCCGGCAGGATGACCACTCGGGAGACCCTTTGAAACTTGGCGTGAACCCGTTCGTTGATCCACTCTTTAAGATCTGTTTCCGTAATGCGGGTGTCGGGATTAAGGGTGACGGCCGCGACGGGAGTTTCCCCCCATTTCTCGTCGGGGAGCCCGAAAACGGCCGCTTCACGAACGCTTGGGTGCTGCACAATAATTTCTTCGATGTCTCTGGGATAGACATTGACACCGCCGGAAATGATCATGTCCTTTTTTCGATCCACCAGGTAAAGAAAACCGTCGTCATCCACATAGCCCATGTCCCCGGAATGAAGCCATCCGTTGCGAATGGCTTCCGCGGTGAGGTCGGGCCTCTTGTAGTAACCCGGCATGAGAATGGGGCCGCGGCCGCAAATTTCCCCGACGGTTCCGGGCGGCACCTCCTGTCCCTTTTCGTCCAGGATTTTCATCTCAAAAAGAGGCGGCGGAACACCCACCGACTTGGGTTTTCGCGGGTAGTCCAGTTTGTCGAGGATGGTGATGAATCCTTCCGTCAGACCGTAGAGTTCATAAAAACGCCCGGGCAGCAGCCGGTTGAGCCGTTCCTTGTGTTCCATGTGAAGCGGCGCACCGAGGCTCATCACCATTTGCAGGGATTGGAGCTTCTCAAACGAGCAATTGGGCGCATTGAGGATGGCCACGATTTGCGAGGGCACGAGAATAACGTGCGTCGCCTGGTGCCGAGCCACGGTTTCAATGTATAGCTCGGCGTCAAATTGCCGCATGAGCACATATGTCGCGCCGAGGAACATGGTGGGCATAAGGTCCACAAACGCTCCGTTAAAAACGATGGCGCCCGCGTGCAGCGTGACGCTCTCGGGGGTCATGCGTAGCGCCGAGGCGATGCAGGCGCCGTACATGGCTCGAATGAGGTGCGTGTGGACGATGCCCTTGGGAAGACCGGTTGTGCCACTGCTGTACATGATATTGAAAGGATCCTGATCTTCAATGGGAGGTCCTTGGGGTTCGCTATCCGGGGCGCCTTCCGTGATGGCCTGGTAGGAAAGACCGTCGCCGGCGGCGGCCCCCGTCACGATCAATCCCTGGGGGTCCATGGCGGGAAGGTCCGGGCGAACGGTGGTCACGAGGTCGACGAATTCCGGGGAGGTGACGACAAACCGACTTTCTGAATCATTGAGCAAGGTTCGCAAAGCTGCAGGACGCAGCAGCGTGCTCAGGGGGACCACGACGGCCCCCGTTTTGGCCGCGGCCCAGTAGATTTCCAAGAGTTCCAAACAGTTTGGCAGAAGGGTGGCGACCTTGTCCCCTTTTTGCAGCCCTAAGGCCAGAAGGGCGTTGGCTGCTTTGTTGATTCTTCGGTTAAAGGCCGCCCACGAAAGGCACCTGTCTTCAAAGACCACCGCCGGGTGATTGGGCCTATAGAGGCTGTGACGAGTGAAAAGGCTACCAATGTTCATGGGCACTCCTGTTTTCACGTGGATGGTTTCCTGAGGTGTTCAAGACGCATGAGAGATTTCCGAGAATTTCCCCCGTGGAAAACCCCTAGGCAAAAAAGGTGCCGAAGCTGGGCTGGTACGAAACGTGCTCTCAAGCCCCTTGGAAATGCCGTGATTCTAAAAAAACGAGGAGAACGTGGAGGGAGACGTCATGTTGCCAGTGCGGGATTGTGTTGCGGTGATCACGGGTGGGGCCAGCGGTATTGGGTTAGCTCTGGCTAACCATTGGGTAGAACAAGGCGGAAAGGTGGTTATCGGCGATGTGAGCGAAGAAGCGTTGGAACGGGCGGCTCGGCAGCTGGGGAGGGCATGCGTGCCGGTGCGCTGCGATGTTCGGGTCGAGGGGGATTGTGCTCTTTTGGCCGACACGGCGGTACGTGCGTTTGGAGGTCTGCACTTGGCAGTTCCTTGTGCCGGGATTATCAAAGACGGGCTTCTCGTGTCGCCGGATAGAGACACCGGAAAGGTGACGGGCAAGATGTCTCTGGAGCAGTTTCAGACCGTGGTCGATGTGAACCTCACCGGAGTGTTTCTTACCGTTCGAGAATGCTTGGAGCGCATGATCAATACCCAAAGCCGGGGGCTCATTTGTTTGATATCTTCCACGGGATCGCTGGGAACGGCGGGCCAGATCAACTATTCCTCAACCAAGGCGGCCGTTTCGGTCATGCCCAAGGTGATCACGGCGGAGCTCTTTCGAAGAGGCTTGGCGGATCGAATCCGTTGTGTTGCCGTTGCACCAGGCTATGTGAACACGGCCATCCTGCAGGGTATGAACCAAAAGGCCTTGCAAAAGGTCTTGGAACAGGTTCCCATCGGGCGCCTGATTGAGCCTGAGGAAGTTGTGTCTTTGATTATGGAACTTTATCGGAACGAGGCCCTTACGGGGGACGTCTATTACATTCATGGAGGTCTGCGTTTGGGATCTCGGGGTTAAGAACGGCGCACAGGGAGCAAGGCCATGAGTCGCGTGAGCATCATTGGAGCCTATAACACGAAATTTGGAGCATTTGTCTCGCGGGATGCGCAAACAGGAGAAGTCAAGGACGAGCGATCCTTTTATGAGCTCTTGGTGGAAGCCGGCCGAGGAGCCCTGGAGGACGCGGGGGTATCTCCCAAGGAGATCGACGGGGTGTGGATCGGCTCGTGTTCTCCGTCCCTTTTTGTTCATCAGGAGCACGTAGGACCGTTGGGCTTGGAGGTGGCGCCGGAGGCGTTTCGTTTTCTGCCGACGACCCGCACGGAAGGGGCGTGCGCGTCCTCTTCGGTGGCCTTGTACAATGCCATTTTTGGCGTGGAATCAGGGCGGTTTCGGCGGGTTTTGGTCATCGGCGTGGAAAAGATGAGCCTTCGGACCACCAAGGAAGTGACCCACATTCTGGCCTGTTCCTCCTTTTGGCCCGAAGAGGGGGCCAAGGGGATGACCTTTCCCGGGCTCTTTGCCGAAATGGCCAAGGCCTATATGAGCCATTACGGCTACAGCCTGGAAGAAATGCAGCGCATGTTTGCCGCCGTTTCGGCCTTGGCGTACCGCAACGGGGTCCAAAACCCTCTGGCGCATTTCGGAAAGGGAAGCCCTCCGGACCGAATGCAACTCTTTTCCCAAGAAGCCATTCTTTCTTTGCCGCCGGAAAAGAACCCGGTGATTGCGGCACCGCTTCGCCTTCATGACTGTTCGTTGATTTCCGATGGAGCGGCCGCAGTCGTTTTGTGCGAAACGAGCGAGGCCAAAGCACGGGGGGGCCGTGCCGTGGAAATCGCGGGAATCGGGCTGACGACGGATCGGCTTCCGGAGAGTCGTCGACCGAATCTCTACGAGCTATCGGCAGGCAAGGAAGCCGTGCGGCGTTCGTTCGCCGAAGGCGGTATAACCATCGGCGATGTCCACGTGGCCGAAGTCCACGACTGCTTTACCATCAATCAGCTTTTGACGACGGAAGCCCTGGGGCTTTCCCTGGACGGTCAGGCGGGATGGGACTACCTGGCCGGCCGTTTCGGTCCGGACGATTTCTGCCCGGTGAATCTCTCCGGAGGGTTGAAAGCCAAAGGACACCCGGTGGGGGCGACCGGGGTCTCCATGCATGCGCTGGTCTTCAAGCAGCTGGTCGGAGAACCCATCGGCATGCATCGACTCCGAGGAAACCCAGAAATCGGCGTGGTTTTTAACGTGGGGGGATCTGCGGCGACCAATTGTGTGACGACACTGCGAAGGATCGCTTAAAAAATAGACGCATGCTGGGAGCGCGGGGGGATCTTTGCCGGTGATGGAAAGCCGCGCCGAGGCATTTCCATAAGATGACTTTTCGAAGTGACGAATGGGGAGAGCCGGCGTGGGCTTGGGCTCGACAGGAGAACGCCGTCGTGCTAGACAGAGAGCGAATTACCACACCGCAGAGGGTCGGTATGCGCCGTGTGAAAAGCCCTTCCCCCGAAGTCTTTTCTGATGACGGGTTTTATAAGGCCCTTCTGGATCACATGAGCATTGGCGTGATTGTGTCCGATGCTGATGGGCGCCTGATCTACATCAATAAGACCTATGCGCAGTTTCTAAATATTTCCATTGAAGAATCCCTTGGCAAACATGCCACCGAAGTCGTCTCCAACTCCCGGCTCCATATCGTCGCCAAGACGGGCATTTCAGAGATCAATTACCCTCATCAGTTCAAAGATCGGGCCTATCTGGTGCACCGCGTTCCCATACGGCGGGAAGGAAAGATCATCGCCGTGCTGGGTCTGGTGCTTTTCGATAGCGCACAAACCGCCGTGGACCTTGCAGAAAAGGTCGGGTGCCTTGAAAGGAAACTTCAGCATTACCAAAGAGAACTGGCGTCGTGGCATCGGGCGCGCTACGGCTTTGACGACATTGTCGCTTACAGTGCCAGGATGCGCGCTCTCAAAGATGAAGCCCTTCTAGCCGCCAGCCACGATCTGCCGGTCTTGCTCACCGGGGAGTCCGGCACCGGTAAGGAATTGTTTGCTCACGCCATCCATCTAAACAGCGCCCGACGGGACTATCCGTTCATCGCTGTCAATTGCGCCGGCATTCCTCGAGAACTTCTGGAATCAGAACTGTTCGGCTATGAGAAGGGGGCTTTCACGGGGGCCCATCCCAAAGGCAAGCCGGGCAAGTTTGAAATGGCCCATCGCGGGACGATTTTCTTAGATGAAATCGGGGACATGCCCCTGGAGATGCAGCCGAAACTGCTGCGCGTCCTGGAGACAAAAACCTTTGAGCGCGTCGGCGGCACTGTTCCCGTACAGTCGGACTTTCGGCTCATTGCGGCAACCAATCAAAATCTGGACAAGATGGTCCGCAGCGGATTGTTTCGCCGAGACCTCTATTATCGGCTGAGCGTCGTTCCGTTGGAGATTCCTCCGCTTCGCGACCGGCCTGAAGACATTCTGCCCATGGCTTACCATTTTCTGCAAAAGGTTCTCAAAGGACCATTGGGCAAGGCGGTCCGGTTTCGCCCTGAAGCAGAAAAGGCTCTATGCTGCTACGACTGGCCGGGAAACGCCCGGGAACTCAAACATGTACTGGAAAGAATCGCGTGCAACCTGACCAAGGATTTTGTCGAAATTCAGGATTTGCCTCAATACATTAGAAAAGCCATCGCCATTCCTTCTTATGCTCCCGGTTCGCCTTTGGACGAATTTTTGGCCACGGCGGAACGCCACGCCATCCTTCAGGCCTTGGCGCAAGCGGGAAACAACAAGGCCCAGGCCGCCAAAATTCTCGGCATTCACCGCACGTTTCTCTACAAAAAGATGAAAAAACTGGGCATGGACACCTGATAAGTCAGCCTCAAGACTTTCTCTCCGCGTTTTGGAGCATAAGGCCGTTGCCCAGCCTTCCCCTACCCGTTGGACGTGGCAAAAGAAACATCACTCGACCCGATTGGCGGGATCGCTGGCCGGGTCGTCGTACCAGGCGAAATAGGCTTCGGTGCCTTTGCGGCCCGATTGAACCAAGGCGGTCTTGCGCGCCTTGGAAATCTTGAAGTCCGTCGTTTTGACGCTCAGGGTGTCGATGTAGATGGTCCGATGCCAGTCGTCGTTGTGCAGGTGATAGTTGGACTGGGCGTTGAGCATGGTCTGGAGCAGATTGAAGCAATAGGAAAAGAAATCGTCCACCGTTTCCGGCACAGGTTCGGCCTGATCGCGAAAGACGGCGATTTCGCGGGCCGAATCCAGCCGAAAGCCCAAGGTTTCCCTGTTGTAAATGTAAGGGCTCACCTCGATTCCCCTGCGCTTCAAACTGGCGTTGTGCCGGCGGTAATAGTCCGTCATGCGGCCGTGTGTGTCTGCCACGGCCGGATCCAAATACCGCATGCGGTCGAAGAGCTTGATGGGATAATTATCCAGCACGCCCCCATCCACATAGACATCGCCCCGGGGGCTTCGACGGCAGGTGAAAAAGAGGGGGATGGACATGGAGATGCGCACGGCGTCTGCCACACACATCCGCGGCGTGTGTTCGTGGGAGAAGACTTCGCAGAAGTGTGTGGAAATGTTGGTGCCCATAAAGTACATGTCCCGAAAGCCTTTGGCGCTCTTTTGCTGCTGCACCTGGAGGAAGGTGGTGTTGGGGTTTCCGGTCTTTCGAGCGATGACGTCCCCGATCCATGTGCGAAAGGCGTTGCCTTTGTACCAGCCGAATTCGTGGACGAGCCGGTTCACGTCCCGCACGACGCCGAAATCGTCGTCCATGAACGTGCCGAAGTCCATGGAGCTGACCGTATCCCAGACTTCCGCGGGGCTATAGTTCAGGCCCACCATGACGGCGGTGATAGCCCCGGCCGAGGTGCCCCCGACCCGGAGAATCTGGGGCAAAATGTTTTTTTCTTCCAGCACTTGAAGGGCGCCCACGTAGGCGATGCCTTTCATGCCGCCGCCTTCAAAGACGAGGTTACGAAACGGGTAAGCCATGGCTGGTCCTCCTTGTGGGGGTCGATACCCCGGAAAGGGTGGGGAGAGACACGGCGACGCCGCACCTTTTCCGCACGAAGCCGAAGGGAGATCCATCTGCGCCGTGGAAAAAATAATTCGCCTTATAGCACAAGCCGCCGCGGGGTGTCGAACCCCAACAGCACCCGAAATAAACGCCAACAGACAAAGCTCGGCGCACTCCATCACGACCCAGCATCCGAACCCGGCCAAGCGCCCCCTGAACGATGCGGTCCTTGGTGTCGACAGCCCCCATCGCCCTGTGCTAGATGTCCGTTTGGGACCGGTGTTTCCACGACGCGCGAGTTTTTGGGACGTTTTCGCCTGTACCGGACTTTTCGCGAAGAAGACGCCCGGTCCGAACGTCAGGGAGAATGTGACAAGGCTCCGTTTTGCCCCGGCGAGACAGGAAAGGATAAGATTGAGCGGTTCAAGCCCCTTCGGATCGGTTTTTTCCACAGACACCGGTTAGAGGAGCCGTCCATGAGTGAAAAATACAAATTTTTTACGCCGGTTCGAGTGCGCTATGCGGATACCGACGCGCAAGGGCATGTGTTCTTTTCCAATTACCTCATCTACTTTGATCAGGGCCTCACGGATTACCTCAAAGCCATCGGCTACGGCTACGACGCCATGCTGGACGATGGGTTCGACTTTTTCTACGTGGAAGCCCAATGCACCTATAAGGGAAGCGCCCGCTTCGACGAGGTCCTGAACGTCCATGCCCGCATCACCCACATCGGCCGAACGAGCTTTACTTTCCAGTTTGCCATTTACAAAGCCGACACCGACACCCTGATCAGCACGGGTCGCATTGTGGCCGTGGCGGTGGAAAAAGGCGGCCGCCGGCCCGTGCCGGTTCCCGCGCGGCTCCGCGCAGCCGTGGAAGCCTACGAAGGGGCACCGCTTCCGTAGGTTTTTCCAAGATTCGCTCCTCTTAACCCTGGCGCTTTTCCCTGAAGCTTGTCCGAGCATGCGTTTTTAAGGCGATTCAGGGGGTAGTGGGTTGGTGTCTGGTGGGGGTCGCGGCTAAAGCCGCTCCGACAGGTTTTGTTCTTGGATAGGCCCCTCAGAAGGGAAGAAGGGGACGAAGGTGGGGGCGAAGGGTTTTAGCCCAAGTTTGTCACTTTTCTGCGTAAGGTATTGATATCGTTAAAAGTGCATTTTCACTTCTACACTACAAATTTTTCACTCGATGGTCATCAGCCTCTTTAAGGGCCGGGGCCGCACGCCGAGAGCCTTGTAAATTTCCAGGTGAACGGGTTCGGGCTCTGATGTGTGTCGAAGATGGATCACCTGCCCCTTGTCGTTGACCATGCTGGTTGTCACACGGACTTGGCCGCTGAGATGCGTTCGCAGCGTCGTCCAGTGATGATGGATACCGGCTGCATGGAGCGCTCTTTGGATAACGCATAAAAGATGGTAGGCAAGAACGGTCACAAAAACATGCCCCTGAATCCGCTCTGACACACGGTGGTCAACCGGCCGCAAGGAAAGCTCCTGTTTGAGGCTTCGAAAGGACGCTTCCACCTGGGTGAGCATGTTGTAGAGCTTCCAAAGCTCCGTGTCTGAAAGATCCGTTCGTGAAGAGCGCAGCCGATAGCGGCCGGAAAATCTCTGCGCAAGACCCTGCTCATCTTTGAGTTCCCAAGAAAGCCTCGCCACCTTGCCGTTTTTTTCCTCAACGCGGATCTCGTAAAATCGGGCAACTAGGCTGTATTTTTCCTTGAGACGGCCGATGCGTTCCAAGACCTTTTCGTATTTTTTGATCCCTCCTTTCTTTTCAAGAGAATCGGCCAATCTTTGAAGATCCTGCTCGAAACGCCTCTGGAATCGATTCTTGATGGACATTTCCTTTTGGTGTCTTCCCTCGCTCTCACAAAACAAAAACACCTCAGACGTATCGGCGCTTCGTATGGCTTTGACGACCCCCAAGGGACCATCATGAACAACGGTTGGGTTCCCTTCAGGGATCTCTTGAATACGGCGA
>Ga0209162_1001064_pt1 | contig 28215 bp, 26 predicted proteins | sample YNPNPMetaG_FD_187121 | JGI IMG/M metagenome (GOLD analysis project Ga0209162, IMG submission 187121) | Anoxygenic and chlorotrophic microbial mat microbial communities from Yellowstone National Park, USA - YNP NP MetaG (SPAdes) (version 2) ...
CCTGTAAGGGAGGGGTGCGGGGAGGGCTTTTCTGCCCCCACCAAACCTCCCACTCACAGGGGAGGCATGTTTTTTTAAGCCCCTCCTGCAAGGGAAGGGTGCGGGGAGGGCTTTTCTGCCCCCACCAACCTCCCCCTTACAGGGGAGGCATATTTTTTAGCCCCTCCTGTAAGGGAGGGGTGCGGGGAGGGCTTTTCTGCCCCCACCAAACCTCCCACTCACAGGGGAGGCATGTTTTTTTAAGCCCCTCCTGCAAGGGAGGGGTGCGGGGAGGGCTTTTCTGCCCCCACCCAACTTCCCCCTGGTCCCGCAGAGCGGGATCTACGACAAAGGAGGCTTACTGAAATGGCGGATCGAGGGCAAAAGAATAACGGCCCCCTTTATTTCGTGGAGGCGTACTAAGAACCCCGAACCACGGTTCACTGCTCACTTTTTAATTCCTGCCCTTTGTTTCCCCTTTGAGCAGAATTTGAATAGTAATTTCCAGTATTGTGCGAAAGTATCACATTTGTAATGCTTGCATTTGTTTCTCTTTTTTTATAAAAGGGGAGTACTACCCAGAAGATGCTATGGTGCGAAAACATGGCAAATACCGTCCCAACTACCATTGAAGAATTAAAAGCACGTTACAGCACCACGATCAAGAAACTCATCTACCTTAAATCTAAAAAATATATTTTACCCTTAAGTTGTGCAGAAGATATCGAGCAGGAATTCTATTTGAAATGTATCACCAACAATTTGCTTGAAAAATATGATCCTACTAAGGCAGCGTTTCAGACCTACCTTGACCGAATTATCACCGGTGTTTGTCTTACGCTCTCACAACGAGAGCAGGCAGCGAAGAAAGAAGATTATGACGATGATAAACTGGTGAAATTATCGCCACTGTCTGCCATATACTCAGAAAAGCAAAAACTTGAAACAGGTAATGAACCTCCCGACATAAAAGCCATCATTGACCTTTTAAATAAAATACCTAAAAAAGAAGAGCGCCTCTTGCTAAAACTTAAGTTTTATTGTGAAGCTATCCCCCTTACCGAAGATGAGCGTGCCTATCTTGCTGAGCGGATGGGAGTTGACGAGAAAGATGTTGAGCAGTCTCTTAAAAATATGCAACGGGCAACAACTGCACATGAGATTGGATTGAAAAACAAGGATATTTGCCGGCTACTTCCCTATCAGATGGGAAGTGTTTCAACGCTTTTTAAACGGCTCGTAAGAAAATACATTCTTGATCAGTATATATATTTGAAAAACTCCACACAATGAAGTGCACGGTTGACAAGAAGCTCTATATGCTCATTGTGCCATTTTCTCCGTATGGAGCAGGTTGTCAGGTTTCAGGGTGGGGTTCATATCATTTTGTAAAGCATTGTATTATGGAGTCTCATCTGGGTCTTTATCGAGAATGTTCATTGTCTGAAGCTCTCATGACGGATTACCGTGCACGGCTTCATCGAGGGCTGCAGTGTCGCCTTATCTACGAAAATCCCTACAGCGTTACCCAGCAAGTATGCGATGCCTGCCAAGCTCTTTCTGAATGTTCGCACCACCTTCAGGCAGGCATTATGGCATATTGTGATTACTTGACAGCCCTTATTCAAACAGATGCACAAAAACCCCGCCATGTTTACTATCAAACGCGCAGCGAAAAAGACAATATAGCTTTTATCAACGATCAGGGTGTCATTGCCATTGTGCAACGACAGGGTATGAAACTGGTGCTCAAAACAGGATTCCGCTATAGTAGTCTTGCACATTTAAGCAGACAGGTTCTGCCAAACGGCCACTATCTGAGTGAAGCAAAAAGAAGGTTTAGAGAAGGTGTTTACCGTGGTGCGTATGTGTATGCGCGTTTTGTTAAAAACCGCAACTGGTAGTTTTTTATGAAAAAAACAGAAAAATTGCTGTTTAATGACCTTTATAGTCAGGCACTGGAGGCGCTTTCTGCTGCCTCTGATGCCTGTATTTCTGATAGTGAGGACAATGACACAGTGCCCTTGCTTGTTCTGGATGCTGCTTACCGTATCGCGTGTTATTCCCGCGCAACACGGGTCGCGGGATGCCAAAAAGATTATGAAGAACAGAAGCTTAGGATCAAAGCTTTTCTCAAGGACATTGTTAAAAACATGTCCGGAAATGGATGTGCGCGACTGAGCGAGACGTGTTCAAAGTTTTTTGATCAGACACGCATAAGAGAAGCTGCAGTACCGCTGCAGCAAGTGGTACAAGACAGTATTGCAACGGGGACTCTTGACGAACTTAAAAGTCAAGAGCAATTCAAACAGGCAGTATTCGATTTGTTTCTTGTATTTGATCGTTTTTACTGTCTCAGTCATTCCGTTGACTGTCCACTTAAAGAACTGAAATCTATGCTGTCTCCAATTAAGGAGGGAATTGTGGAATTGTTTAGACAATTCCGAGGATTGTTTACTCTCCTGAGGGAAGAATTCTCTGCGTATGCCAGCACAATGCGTATCCCACAAGAGAAGCACTATGCTTTGTGGTATTCATTCCCTGCGGTGACGGTGGAGAGTTTTATATCATCACTTCATAATACGCTTGCGGATATGCAAAAGCAGCGCGATCTCGTTGCTATGTTACTACAAGAACTCCCTCCACGACTGAGAGAACGATTTGAAAAACTCCCCCTCAAAAAACGTTTTTCAGAGCTTATTGATAAACTCAGTACGTATGTTCATGAGGTAAAAAATTATTGCCAACTACTCGTCACCCCTGTAACAGTAGTAGAATCTCCTGCGGTGTATGGTAAACGAGCACAAAAAGCCACCAGTCCATATTCACTGGCACAGGCAATGTATTCTGATGCTCTTTCAAAACTCCCCACTCTTATCCAAAACAGCCCTAAGCTTCCAGCACGGGAGAAACGTGAACTTTTGCTGGTAACGTATTTGCTCCTTGATGATAGAGAAAAACTTAAAAAGTATCTCCCCGCTCGCAAACGTACGGCATGAGTTATGGGCTTTTTCCAGAGCTGTTTGAATCTGTCGAGGCTGATATTGACGCAGGACTGTACGATCAGGCTCGCGATAAACTAACCTCTTGTATATCCCGCACCTGCCTTAGCGGTGATCACCGAACCTATGCCGAAATTTTGCTTGCTGACATTGATAGTTACACAGCCCACTTCAATGAGGCTCTCGCCCGTCAGAAAGCCATTTTTGCCCACAAGAGGTTACCTGCAAAGCTGCGGGCTGTTGCGCTCATGTCGCATGCATATACGCTTGGGTACAGTGGCGATATAGCAAGGGCATACGAATTTTTTCTCAAAGCACAAAATATTTTTCAACAACGAGGACTGTGGGCACTTGCCTACCGATGTCGGCTTGGAATAATAGATGTATTGTTTTATGAGGAGCATACAGATCGCCAAAACCCTGCCCATAACACTTGTATCTTCTCAGATATACGGAAATTCATTGCTGATCTTCGTGCAGACCGACTGCTTTGCGCACCGGATAGCTCAATGCTTCTTTCTCAAGCACACTTCAGGAAAGCAATGCTGCACTGGCTCGGCAGGCAGTTTGGCTGTGCACAACGGTCGTTTGAATACTGCATGAATCATTCAGCGGGTTACTTTACCGGTGTATGGGCTTGTTTTGGAGCGCTTTTTTGTGCACTGAAACGCGGAGCACCGGCATCACGCATTGCAGAGCTCTTACTGGAGCTGAAAAGACGGAAGTCAGTCAAAGCATGGAAAAAGATCGCAATGAAATACTGGGCTGTTGCGCTGCTTTTGGGAAGAACGTGGGAACTCTTGGGTGAGCATCAAAAAACACGAACATTTTATCGAAAAATCCTCAAGAATCAACTCGCACGTTTTACCAAAGGTGTGGTCCCCGATAGTCGCCAAGCACTTTTTCTGACAAGATATTTTTACCCCATTTATCAAGAAGATTTACGCAAACATCTTCTGATGGATGAGCCTGATGCACTGCGCTTTGCAATTGCGCGGTCTGAAATATTCAGGGCTCGATTTCTCACTGAAACGCACAAACGCAGGCACCGTGTTGGCTTTAATGCTTCTGGTTCTATCTGTTCTCTGCGGATTGACGAGGCAGGGCAGAGGCTGGTGCAGCAAATGGGATCTCATCCTGCGCTGCTCTATTGTTTTGATTTTGGCCAGAACGCACTGCTTTTGCTCAGTCATGATCTTAACAAACACTATGAGAAACTATGGCTTTCGCAAAAGAAGTGTCGTGCACTACGGCAGCTATGTCTGCATGGTGTCATTGACACTGCATCAGTACATACCATGAGTTCATTCTGTGAACCTTTGCTCAGCAAAATTCATGCTCGACACCTGCTTGTGGTGCCCCATGGTATTTTCACCCATGTTCCCTTTCACAGAATGAAAATTGGGACGGTTCGGTTACTTGAACAATGCACTGTTGGCTACTGGCCATCGCTTACTATGGCAGCTTTGGCTGAGCAGAATATTTTATGCACTGGGAGAATATTGCTCATTGGGACGCGACATGACTCTGCAGCTCATACCGAAATTACAGAATTAAAAAAGTATTTTGGAAAGAAACGATGTGATGTGTTGTTTGATCCGACGGCATCAGGTATTCAGACTGCGCTCAAGAAGCCTTATGCAGCGCTGCACATCACCGCACACGGCACGATAGATTCTGGGCAACGAAGGATACTGCTGACATTTGGTCAGCATGAAGTATGTCTGCAAGAAGTAATCAACGAGAAAACACGTATTCCACCGCTTGTTGTATTACATATCTGCTACGGAGGGGCGCTCTGGCAAACCGATACTGACCTGTGCTATGGACTGCCGATTACTCTTATGAACTATGGCGCACGTGCTGTTATTGGAAGCAGCCATGCAGTACCGCAAAACTGTGCCCTAAGCATTGCACAAGAGCTTTACCATGCATTAGACACGTGGCTGCCACTTGGTGAGGCGTATTCGCACGCACTGCTCTGTGCAGGGGGAGCTGATGACAAAATAGTCTATACGCCTGCGCTTATTGGCAACAGTCTGCTCCGACTGTCTTTCAATTGATAAAAATATATATGGGGTTATTGAAATTGCCACGTCGTCCCGCAGGAAGGTACTCCTTGTAAAGACACACAAGGGGCTATCATTGCAGGTCTTGCGGAGTGCGACGTGACGAATCCGTCTTTGACCCGCATTGTTTATTTACCCATGAAAAAATCTGAAGAGCCAGAAAAAAAATTGTAAGAAAAAAACGGTTAGTAAAGTATATGAGGGTAAAAGAATTTAAAAACAAATCACAACAATGCTTACGACCATGCTTTTCACCCTACATATTTTTTTCACATTATCCTTATTTTTTTTCTTGCAAACACTTTCAAAAACAAATAGAGTGCTTACAACGCTAACAGTCATATTTTTATATAATATTCTTTACGCACAGGGGGTTGCCGCACAAATTTTTCGGAGGGGAAATTGGCATGCGTAATATCCTTCCTTTTGTAAAGGTAACTTTTCAATGTCGCTGGGAAGAACAACCCTTACAGCCGATGTCGCCACTGGTGTGGCGAGATCGTATCGAATGGCAGTTCAAAAAAATTGCTTGTATCACCATACGCCGCCGATGCGACGAGTGCTCAGTACGAAAAGGTTGTATTGTCTCATTTCTTTTTACTCCCTCCTTTTGGTTTGAAGGAAAACTGCCTAGCGCATCGGGTTCAATCCCTTTGCCGTGGGTACCATCATATCCCGATACCGTATCAGAAAAAAACTTTACCCTTGCGGTCACTCTCATCGGTGAAAAAGCTATAAGCGTGCTGCCGTACTGGTTTGTTGCAATTGACCGACTGGGGAAAACAAACCGGCAACGGTTTGAACTTGTTTCAGTCATGTCAGATACCGGTAGTGGGCAGCGCATCCTTTATGAAGCAGAACATGGAACTTTCTTTACTGACCCCGGCATTTCCGAACCACGAACCTTCGCCGGTGCGCTCAAACTAAGGCTCGACATTCTTACACCCTTGAAAATATTGTCTGCAAAAAAACCGCTTCTGACACCATCGTTTAAAAACATTTTACAAAGTATTAAAAGTCGCTGTGTGATGCTTGGGAGCTTCTATGGTGAAGGGGAAATAAAATTTGATTATGACCCGACTGCTTTGGAAAGTGTTTCAACTGAAATGCTTAATGTACACTGGCACGAGCAACATCTTTTCTCGAAAAAACAAAAGGAAACTATCTCGCTCAGCGGACTGACCGGCTCGCTTGTGTTTGAAGGCGACCTTGAGCCCTACGGCGCGCTGCTGGGCATGGGCGAGTATCTGGGAATCGGAAAAGGAACGGCGCTGGGGTTGGGAAGGTATGAGCTGCAGGCAGTATAAAGGTTATCGGTAGTAAAATTTCTCTGCCCCTCCTGTGAGGGAGGGGTTTGGGGAGGGCTGTCGTCGCAAGTCCCATAAAGCGGAAAGCTGCGATCTCGAGTTTCGGATAAATATTGACCTAAGGTAAAAATGAATACCCTGTCTTTCTATGTCAAATAAAGAATGAGCAATAATTTTAAAAACTCTATCGGGGGTTAATATGGATCAGACTGTTTACAAAATAGCAATGGCCGGAATGCTGCATGATATCGGGAAGTTTGCTGAACGGGCAAACATGCCGGTAACCCAAGAATACATGAACAATAATGCCGACCTTTACCAGCCTTTTTACAACAATCGGCATACACATAAACATTCAGTTTATACGGCAGCCTTTATCGAACACAACGAAAAAAACCTGCCGGAGGAGTTCAATGCGAATTCATGGGGGCTTGCTGATTCTTTTATTAATCTTGCCGCAGGACATCACAAGCCTGAGACCCCGCTTCAATGGATTATTGCGGTTGCCGACCGGGTAAGCAGTGGTTTTGATCGGGATGAATTCGAGGGCTACAATAAGGGCATAGATATCAAGGACTACAAAAAAACGCGCCTTCTTCCAATTGTTGAAGGCATTTCACTTGAAAAAAATAAACTGGATGAAACCATTGACTCATATAAATTCAGGTACCCTCTCTCGCCCATTTCTCCTTTAAATATTTTTCCTGAAAAAGCGGCAACATCAAATCAAGTTGGTGCTGAAAAGAGCTATGAAGACCTCTTTCAAGGTTTTATTGAGGAGTTGAAGACATTGCAGCATCGTAAGAATGTACTTCTCTGGTTTGAACACTTTGAAAGCCTTCTGTGTGCATTCACATCGCATATCCCGGCTGCAACAGTCGGCAAAATAGTCCCTGATGTGTCGTTGTATGATCACTGCAAGACTACGGCTGCACTTGCCTCGGCTCTGTATCTCTACCATGCGTATGACAAAACGCTGACCGTGGAAAATGTCCGTGATTATGGCAGCAATAAATTTCTGATTGTTACCGGTGATTTTTATGGAATTCAGGATTTTGTCTTTTCTGAGGGGGGCGGAACCGGCAAAGCCTCTGCAAAACTTTTAAGAGGAAGATCGTTTGCGGTTTCATTAATAAGCGAACTTGCTGCGGATATGCTCTGCCGGAAAGTTGGGTTGCCGTGTTCATGCATCATTTTAAATGCCGCCGGCAAATTTACAATTATCGCACCGAACACCGAAGCTGCCCGAAAAACAATTACAGATACGGAAGAAGAAATCAACAAATGGCTTTACAAAAGATTTTACGGCCAGTGCGCCATTGGTGTTTCTTTTGTGGTGGCATCGTGTGATGACTTTGTTTCGGGGAGGTTCCCTGTCTTGTGGGAAAAGCTTGCGGCTGCTGCGGAGCAAAAAAAATATCAACGTTTTGATCTTGATAAGTTCAGTGGCGCAGTTCCCGGCTATCTTGATGCCTTCAACAATACCCTTCATAAAAAAATCTGCCCGTTCTGCAACAAGCGGCCGTCAAATCAAAAGGCCGAAAACGACCGCCTGCTGGGTGAACAGCAATCCGCCTGCACTGTGTGCCGCGACCATATCTATATCGGGACTCGCCTTGTGAAAACGGCCAGAATCGCCATTGGTCACAAGGATGCGCCTTTCAAGCATGACTGTCTGCTCGATCCCATATTTGATTATTATCAGGTATCTATGGACGTGGGCGGAAAACTTATCGAACTTGCCGATACAGGGTATTTATATAAATACTGGGACATAGCAATTCCCGATGAGCCGAACACCTCTGCAGGCATTGCCAAAAGATACATCAACGGTTATGTTCCCTCATTCACTGACCATGACAGAACCGATGAAGCACTGGAAAAGCTATTGCATGGAGAAAAAACAGAGCGAAGCAAAAACGAGCTTTTTGATTTGATGAATCAGGATGGGCCAAAACCATTTCTTTATCTTGCCAAAGAGTCATTAAACCGTCAGTCCGAAGGCAAATATTGCGGCATTGAAGCATTGGGCATTCTCAAAGCTGATGTTGATAATCTTGGCATGATATTTGGTTGTGGACTTTCAAGAATGAGCCTGTCGCGTCTGGCAACGCTCAGCAGGCAGATGAATAATTTTTTCACGCTTTATATCCCGTACGTGCTTAACAATGAAGATCGGTTTAGAAATATATATACCGTTTTTGCAGGTGGCGACGACCTTTTCCTGATTGGTCCATGGAACCGCATGGTGGAATTTGCCGCTTTTCTTGCAAAAGAATTTACTCGTTATACGTGTGAAACCCCCTGCATTACCATTTCAGCCGGAATCTCCGTAAATAAACCAAACGAGCCGGTATCCGCATTGGCGGAAAGATCGGAACATGCTCTTCATGCTGCTAAAATCGGTGGTAAAAATTCCATAGCGCTGTTTGGTGAAGCCGTTGCCTGGAATGTTTTTGAAGAATTAAACGTGGTTCAACAAACAATCCAACAATGGTTCAGCACAGGACTCGTCAACAATGCTATGCTATATCGTTTCAATGATTTTGCCTGCATGTCAGGAGAAGAAAAGGAGTTGCTTAAAACACCTGGGGACTTAGATGTTAGTGCATGGAATTGTCTGAAATGGCGGTCTCTGTTTAAATACACCATTGCGCGAAATATTGGCAGAAAGCTAAAGGGCGATGCAAAAGAGGCGGCAATCCTTCAGGTTGAGCAGGCGGCAGCGTGGTTTGACAAGTACGGGTCATCAATAAAAATTCCACTATGGCAAATTATTTATAATCAAAGATAGGGAGGATACGAATATGGCAATTCAATTCTGGAAGGATAAATCAAAGCGAATTATAGACCCTGATCTCTTTTCATCGCTTGCAGACAAGCTCGCTCAGCAGGTTTTCAACGAGAAAACCGGAACGGCTAACAAACCGACACAAATAAGAAAATTTTATGATGAGGTCGTGCGTTTTGACAGCATCATCAAGCTTAATCCGAATGAATTCGAAAACGTCCTCCCTTATCTTAAAATGCTTAATGCCAAAGCGGCTTATGCAATGGGGAGGGATCTGATATCCAAAAGCTTTAAGGATTTTATCTCTGATGCACTCAATCAAATAAAAGACAAAGACGATTTTAGTGCCTTTGCCGGATTGTTTGAAGCTTTTATGGGATATTACAAATTTTATGATGAAATAAAAGAACGTCAGCAGAGAGGAGGTTCAAGATGAAATTGACTGAAATTAAAAAACTTGAAGGAATTATTACTTTGAAAAGCGGCTTGCATATCGGGTCCGGGAATATGGAAATGCATATCGGCGGCACCGACAGTCCGGTCATAAAACATCCGCATACGTTGGAGCCGTATATCCCCGGGTCATCAATCAAGGGTAAAGTTCGCTCTTTGCTTGAAATGGAAAGCGGGTTGATAGCGTATACAGGGGGCGACGTTGTCTCGGGAAAAACCCTCAAACTAAAAGATGTTTCGGAAAAACACGACCTCAAGAAAAAATGCGAGGATATTTTAAAAGTGTTTGGCTCAAGTGGGGCAGACATAGAGGATGAGACAGTTTTTGGACCTACCCGTGTATCATTTGCTGATTGTTACCTTGAAGAAGCATGGCGATGCAAAGCGCGTGATAACCGTTGGTTACTCACTGAAGAAAAATCTGAAAACAAAATTGATCGTATAAAAGGCGTCGCAGAACACCCTCGTTTTATTGAGCGTGTGCCGGAAGGAACACAGTTTCGTTTTTTGGTCACCTTTAAAGTATTGCAGAGCGACGATGAACAATTGTTTGACTCTGTTTTACTTAGAGGGCTCAAACTTCTCGAAATGGATGCGCTTGGTGGTAGCGGCAGTAGGGGATATGGAAGAATATCGTTCCACTTTGACGACGAAAACATGAACAGCACATTCAAAAATATAAACGTCTTCACACGGGGGTAAAGCATCGTGAAGGTATATGAGATAATTTTGAAACCTTTGAGCGGTTTCGGAACACCGCTCAAAGGTGATACTTTATTTGGTCATTTTTGCTGGCAGATTGCATACGATGGGTCACTGTGCAATATACCCATGAAAGAAGCGATCAAAATGTATCCTGAGCGACCTTTTACTATTTTTTCGTCAGCATACCCTCGTTTAAAAACCACTTCAGCATGGTTTTACGCATTGCGTACGCCTGCGCTGCCTCTGGAGATGCTTTTCACAATGCCGGATGAAAAAGTCGAGATGTTGAAGAAGCGGAAGGATTATAAAGCAAAGCGGTGGATGCTTGTCGAAAAGGGTAAACGAATCAATTCGTTTCGAGATGCCCAGTTTGTAAATGACCATGAACTGTTTGAGAGGTTTATAGCGAACGCATCAATGAAAACCAGAAAAGCGCTGCGACAATCAGGGGCTTCTCGATTTGCATTTAATTTCACTCAATCGCACAATACCATAAATCGCATTACCGGAACCACAGGTGAAGGCGGGTTTGCTCCGTTTGCAGTTGGTCAGGTGGTTTTTGCTCCCGAAAGTGAACTCGTTGTGTTTGCCGGCATTGATGAAGAAATGATAAGCACTAAACAGCTTTCCCTTGCTTTTGAAAGAATCGGAGCAACAGGGTTTGGCAAGGACGCCTCCACAGGCTTAGGTCGCTTTAAAATAGGTACGGTCGAGGAAATCGACCTTGAGTCTATGGGAAACGCAACGCCGAACGCTTGCTATACTCTTGCACCATGTGTACCCCAAAAAAATTGTTTTAATGAGGTTTTTTTTCTTCCCTTTACAAGATTCGGTCGCCACGGCGATGTGTTTGCCAAATCCGAAAATCCGTTTAAAGCTCCTGTGCTTATGGCTGATGAAGCGGCTGTTTTCAAACCGAAAAAGTCTGATGTTTTTAAAAAACCTTATATCGGAATGCCGGTCAGCGGAATATCCAAAACCGAACCCGGCACAATAGCACAGGGCTACAGTTTGTACGTGCCAGTAAAAATGGAGGCATAATCATGGAAGAACAAGTAAAGATGTGTTTAAGGGTTCTTTCTCCTGTCCATATTGGATGCGGTGATGTGTATGAGCCGACAAGCTTTCTCATTGACCGTGGCCAAAACCAAATGATTGTTTTTGATCCCCTTGAGTTTACTAAAAATATCGGGGGAGATGACAGAAACAAATTTGAAGAAATATGCGAAAAGGGTACTATTGTCTCAATTATAGAGCTTTTTGATTTCATCTCCAGCAAAAGAACATTAGTGAGTGGGCGTCCGGTTGAAATCTCCCAACAAATCGCAAAGCACTACAATGATAAAATACGGGGACTAAGGCAACGGGAAGAATCAAAAATAAAACAAGAGCTCAATAATTTTTCAATAAGCCGGACCGCATATAACTCACACACACAGCTTCCTTACATCCCCGGGTCATCTGTTAAGGGGTCCCTAAGAACAGCATATTTAAGTCTGCTTGCCCAACAGGCAAACATAAAGAAATACTGGGAGAATATGGTCAAAGAGCGGAAGCCTGATATAGTGTACAAAGAAATCGGCAAACAAAAAATTGCCCAAAAGCTTGAACACAAATTGCTTGGTATTCCATCACAGCAGCAAAAAAATCCATTTGAACTGGATCCGTTTCGCATGATGAAAGTTTCAGACTTTCTTCCAGTGCAGTGTTTGAAAACTAAAATTCTCTACGCAATAAACAAAAAGAAATCCCCTGGAAATAATGAAGCCCGAGGACCCTTCCAAATCCTTGAAGTTATTATGCCCGGGAGCATTTTTGTGGGCACTATTACTATTGCAAAGCCCCATGAACGTTCGGGCATAAAGCATCCAATAACATTGGAAGATTTATTTAAAGCTCTTAACGCTTTCTATAGTACTAACCTTCAAACTGAAACGGAGTTATTACAATTTATTAAAGTTGGGAATAATGTCCAAATGGAAATTGCCAATCAGTTTGAAGGCAAAATCGGCGTCTCTGCTTTTGTCGCGCGAATTGGCAGGCATTCTGGAGCAGAAGCTGTAACCGTCGAAAACAACCGTTTCATAAAAATCAATATGGGCGATAAATCTCAAAATAAATTTCTCGAAAGTTCAACAACCGTATGGCTTGCCTCCGATACTAGCAAACCACAAACCAATGACGCTTTGTCCCCTTTTGGATGGGTTGTATTGGAAAAAACCGATATGGATTTTGGGGAAATAATAACGCCTGTTTGCTTTAAAATTGATCAGAGCGCGGCCGCGGTGCATCAGCAGGCACCTGTCACGGAAATACCGCAAGCACCTTCTGCTCCTCCGGAACGACCTTTAAACTCATTTTTGAAGAAAATTAAAGTTTGTAGGCCGACGGAAATGGGAGCCATTTGCCAGATCATTGACGATGCACTTAAACAGCTTGAAAAAGAGGATGAAAAAAAAGAATTCGCCCGCGCCGTCAAGGCTCACATGGGGGATATGTTTAAAAAGAGCAAGGCGGAAGCGAGGCTCACGGCGTTCATTGACTGATGTGCCGGCCTGACGGTAAATAGACGCATTACTGGAGGCAGCATTTGATAACTCCACTGGAAAAAAAAGTTTTATCCGATTTAAAAAACAGTCTTCGCGCCCTGACCGGCGAGGTGGAAATACAACTCTTTGGATCCCGGGCGCGCGGTGACAATGACCCTGATGCCGACTTTGATATCCTTATCGTTGTGCCTTATCTGACAAAAGAATTAAAAAGCAAAATCAGGGATATTGTCTGGCAAGCCGGATTTGACAATGATATGTTTATTTCATCGCTTATAGTTAGCAAACGGCAGTGGCAGGAAGGTCCTTTGAGGGTATCCCCGATCAAAAAAGCAATAGAGCAGGAAGGGGTGCCCTTATGAGTGAAAAATCGGGTTTAATTGCGTATCGGTTACAGCAGGCGGAAGAAACCATGCAAACCGCCCGCCTTCTATTGCGAAACAGTCATGATATGCCTTCCATTGCAAACAGAACTTATTATGCATGTTTTTATGGTTTGCTGGCGCTGCTTGTTGACAAGGAGATAGGAACATCAAAACACTATGGAGTTATTTCAGCATTTGACCGGGAATTTGTGAGGGCAGGTCTTTTTGCAAAAGAGGATTCTAAAACTGTGCATGAGGCCTTTGATATTCGGCAGGAATATGATTACCAGGAGTTTGTTTCCTATGATGCCGCAACGATCGAGCATTTGCTTGACCGGGTGGAAGCGCTTATCAGAAAAATTAAAGCCTTTTTAATAAACGCCGTTGAGAAGGCTTGATCCGTATTTTGACCGATGCCGTCCGGGCTGAAAGTAATCGGGCACATTATACGTTTTGAAGAAATCATATCAAAGTAGGGACAGGCATCAATGGCGCAACATATAAAAAAACAGGCCGCTGGGCAATGGCTGTAAAGCTTTATGAGATCGGCCGGTTGACGTCAGGCCAGGCCGCGACCCTTGCCGGCTGCTCCAGGGTCGCTTTTTTACTCAACTGCAGGCGGTATGGCACTCCAAGCGTGGCATGGGATGCTGATGAACTGGCACGTGAAAAAAAAGGGGCCGTGCCATGACCCGGAAGCTTGTTTCAAATACGGGCCCGCTCATAGCACTCGGGCGTGTTGGAATGCCGGATATTCTGAACCCGTTTGCTTTGTGCTAATCACGAAAAAAAGGCTCAAGGCGTTTATTGACTGAGGCGTTCGGATGATACACCACCGGAAACCACCGAAAGGGCGCCATGCAGGATAATGACAGTACCAGTGTGCTTGTCGGTCAACTATCGGCGTATTTTCACAACGTTCAGAATGTTGTGTTCGCGTTTCTTTTCGGCTCATATGCATCATCGCGAGCCATGAAGGAATCCGATATTGATATTGCAGTGTATTTCGAGGGAGCGTACGGGGTCGAACAGATAAATAAAATATGGAGAGATTTGGAATCTCTGACGCGAAAAAATGTTGATCTCGTGGTGCTCAACAAAGCAGCTCCGCTTCTGGCCTTTGCCGCTCTGCGCGGCAGAGCTATAATCATAAGAGACTTTGCGCGGTACCTTGATTATATGCTTGTGGCAACAAGTGAGGCAATGGATTTTGCACAATGTTTGAATGATATGTGGACCATGCGGCAACAGTTCCGTGCAGCAGGTAAACCCCCATGACGCCGCTCAATACCATTCAGAGATCAAGCATTATCAAGCGCATTGATTTTGTTGAAACCGAATTAAACGATCTTGCAGAATACCACGGACTTGATTTCAAAACATATTCTCAAAACAGAAAAATACGCCGTGAGGTTGAGCGCATTATAGAAAATATCGCGAACGCGCTTATTGATATTGGAAAAATCGTTCTTGCCGGCGAGTCGTCCATGCTGCCGGAATCGCATGCTGAAATTTTTACAAGCCTTGAGTCCTGCGGCGTTATCAGTGCGGATCTATGCGGCCGGATTAAAGACATCGCCCGATTGCGCAACATTCTCGCACAGCAGTATCTTGATCTGAAATGGGATATGATTAAAAACTTCCTTACCCAAGGGAGGCTTGACGCAGCAGAGTTTATCCGTGAGATACAGCATTCTCACCTGATGTCGCACTATGAATAGTGGCTTGCTGGACAAACTGCCCCTATGAACATGGTTCTTTGCCTTTCCCACCCGCTCACCGATGAGCAAATCCTCGATGCCCAGCAGCAACTTGGCATTACCCGATTCATCGAAATGCCTGACAACCTTGCCACAGGATGGAAGCAGGTGCCGCCTGAACCGGATGTGCCCTTAGAAACACTCACCGAGGTTCTCGCCTTTTTGGGAAAAAAAACAGCAGCCGGAGATTATGTGCTGGTGCAGGGAGAATTCGGAATGACCTGTGCGGTTGTTGACTGGTGTAATAAAAACAGCCGAATCCCAGTGTATGCAACCACCATCCGCGATTACCGATATGAAATGAAACCAGATGGAACGGTCGTCAACACGCACACCTTCCGCCATGTACGGTTTAGACGGTATTTTAACTGTAATGGTTCTCCCTTTAATCATTGCCCGGTTTTTTTCAGGTAAGATATGTGATGAGGATTCTTATAACCACGCTTGGCATCAAATGGGCGCTTGTGCCTGAGCTTCTCGGCTTTACCAATCCGCAGCTTATTGACGTCTATCGCAATCACCCACGGCGTAGCGAGATAGAACAGCAAAAAGCTCGATACAACATAACCCCGGTAGATGAGCTCTGGATTATCTGTACCGATGACACCGAAACCCACAAAGCACTCAAAACCATCGGTCAGTGGCAAAAGCTTTTACCGTCATCATTCCCTATCCGGGCATGGGTGGCACAAGGATTGTTTGATTTGATTACCGCTGAAGACTGCAAAAAGATCGGAGGGCTGATTTTGCAAGTGGTAATGACCGCAGCAGTGCAATATGGCTCAGATGCCCTAACGTTGTCGCTTGTGGGTGGCAGAAAAACCATGAGCACTGATATGTACCGAGCAGCAACGATATTTGGATGTGCTGCTCTGTTGCATATTCTTGATAACAAAATTCCATCGCATTTAAATAACTGCTCACCCGAGGTTTTTTTGCAACCACTTCGGGAGACCGATGCGGGTGTATTCACCCCTGTTGTCATCAGCGGTCGTCATGAGCCAAACGATGCGGTTTTAGAATCTCTCAAAAGAAAGCGCGGTACACTGTTAGATAACGTACCCTTGCCAGATGCTACGGCGCTGGGTGTTGATGCTTGCACGGATTTTTATGATGAGGTAAACCAGCTTGTAGAGGAGGCACAGCATTTGTTTTATAACTATCGTGTGATTATCAGCGGTCAGAAAGAGACATGCACCAATTACCGTGCTCTCTACACCCTGCCGCCGAGGATTATCAGATATCTTCAGGAGACAAAAGTCCACGCAGAAGAATCAGCCAAAAGATCTGCAAGCTCACAATACCATTTTATTACCGCACTTCCCAAAGCAGACCTCCACTGTCATTTTGGAGGTTTCGCCGACCCTGGTGAAGCAATCGCCATTGCTCGAGAAAACATTCCCTTTATGAAACCGTTTCAGGCTCTTCTTGATAGAGCTTTTGCTGATATTCTACCGTTGATTGCTGCACGAAATCCGCACGCAATAGCACAGAAACTTCGCAACAGATTTGGCACTGAGCGCACATTAAAAAAACTTGCCCAAGGTATTACCGACGTAGATGAGTTTATCAGCATGTCAGCATTTTTGCTTCTTTTTGAAGCAGCGCCTGAACTTCTTAAGCACGTTGTGTTTGATGGCATATTTTCAGAAAGAGATTTTTGCGGCATCGGCATAGAAGCCTATGAATCGCTTGGCGATATACAAGGCTCAGTGCTTCTCCAAACAGAGCCTGCAATTCGAAAAGCGGTACAGTTGCTTTTGAAAAAAGCAAAAGAAGATAATGTACGGTATCTTGAGCTTCGATGCTCACCCGAAAACTATACCAAGAACGGGCTCAGCGGCAAAAAGGTGCTTAATCTGATTCGACAAGAGCTTGCATCTGACTCCGACATTACAACAGGTGTCATCGTCATTGCAAGCCGGCACGGGGAACGCGATACTATTGACAAGCATGTCACATTGGTACGCGAGTGTCTTCAAGAAGAGAACCAAAATGAAGTATTGGCTCCGCTTGTTGGATTTGACCTTGCCGGAAATGAACAGAGTGCTGCAGCACAGGAGTTTCGGGAAATGTTTTTGCCGGTCATGGAACGCTGCCTCCATTTTACCATACATGCAGGAGAAATCGCAGATGCAGGTAGTATTTGGCAGGCTGTTTATCATCTTAATGCTGACCGAATTGGGCATGGATTGACGTTACGTGACCAACCGGATCTCATGGCTCGTTTTCGTGACCGCTCTATCTGCATCGAAATGTGTCCCTCAAGCAATTATCAGGTTGTCGGTTTTAAGGACTTCACAGTTCCAGAGACAGAGTCTCGCTCTGTGTATCCGCTGAAAACCTATTTAGACAGCGGTTTAACCGTTACCATTAATACCGATAACATGGGTATTTCACGCACAAGCCTTTCCTGTGAATTTATTAAGGCAGCTCATATGACGCCTCAAGGTCTTTCATTATGGGAAATTATCAACATGATCCGCAGCGGTTTTAAAGCATCGTTTCTTCCTTTTGAAAAACGGCGTGAGCTACTTTTAAAATCCGAAGGAGAGATCATGAACTGTATAAAAGAACTAATGCCATTATGACAAAGAAAAACAACGGTGAGTGCATCTCAGGAATGCTGGTACAGCGGGAGAAGGTATTATGTGTGATGAGATCACTGCTACCCGAAACAGTGCTTTTCAAGGAAGGTTTTTTGCCGTTGAGCTGGGACACGTGTTCGGAAATTATCATGAATGCTCAGCCTATGTTTGTCAAACGAGACAGGGCAGAACATGATTCTTCCCTGAAGCAGATTATCCCCTATGCAATGGTCATTACTAAAAGTATGACGTGTGCCACCTATTGTCGTGCTGGAAATGAAACACGGTTGTGCGGAAAGTGGTCGGTCGGAATCGGTGGTCATGTTGGAGATGATGATCATGCCCATGGTTGCTCTATTCCCCAAGCGATATTGCAAGGGCTGCGCAGGGAACTTGCTGAGGAAATATCCGGAATTAATAATGCTCCGCTAAAGTTCATAGGGCTCATCAATGAAGAGCGCTCACAGGTTGGAATAGTTCACCTTGGGCTGGTGTTTATGGTATCTCTTGCTGAGACTGATGCCTGTAATCCTGGAAAAGAGCTGAAGAATTTTACCTGGAAACCTTTTCAAGAACTCTTTGACACTCGCAACCAAAACCAATTTGAGCTGTGGTCACAGCTTGCGGTGCAACTTGCAAAGCATTGCTTTATGGGAGAGGAGGCAGTGAGGGGTGAAAAGTGAGAAGTGATCTTTAGGTGTATTTTTTTGTTCACTTCTCACTGTTCACTTTTTAATTTCTTGCTCCCCAGTTGCGATCATAATAGCTTCTTTATTTTTTTTGGCACATAGTGACGAGGAAAACGTTATGCTCAGGGCACTAAGTTTTATAGGTATGGGTAATTATCAGGAAACAATGTATACCTACGGTGAGAGCAGAGTAACAACAGCATTTTTCCCACTGTTTATTTTAGAGATATTTAATCCTGACATAATGAACGTTTTTATCACCAAAGAAGTACGAGAACAAAAATGGCAGCAGTTTACAGACGCACTGCCTGTTCAATATAAAGAAAAAGTAAAACCCGTAGAAATTCCTAAGGGGGCATCCACCGAAGAGCTATGGCAGATTTTTCAAACAATTGTCACAACAGTTTCTAATGAAGAAAATATCATCATGGATACTACACATGCCTTTAGATCAATTCCTATGCTTGCGCTGGTCGCTGCACAGTATTTAAGGGCGACAAAAGGGGTAATAGTTAAAGGAATTTATTACGGAGCCTTTGAAGCTCGAACCAATAATCATTCGCCAGTTTTTAATCTTTCACCTTTTATTGAACTTATGGAGTGGACAGACGCCCTCTATATTTTTAATCAAACCGGCAATGCAAGCGGAATCGCACAAATCCTCAGAGAAAAACAAAATCTTCATCACATACAAAAGAACACTGAAAAGCTGCCGAAACGGTTAAAGACATTTGGCAATTGGCTGGATGCTATCAGCATTAACTTATTACAGCTTAAAACAAGAAGTGCTCTTAAAGCAATAACTCATCTTCCACAAGTATTACAGGATGCAGAAAATGATGTACAAAGCTATGTGCCGCCGCTTGCTGTTGTATTAGAGCAGTCTTTAGAACAGATTATTCAGTTAGGTCATAGTGAACCAAATAAACTTGATGTAAATCTTTTAAATAAAGAAAGAGCTTTGATTCGGTGGTATGGAGACCACGGGCATTATTTACATGCACTTGGTCTTTTGCGCGAGCACATAATAAACATTGCCTGCCTGAAACTTCAGATAGACAACCCGTTTCATTATGACACTGAAAAGACAGAAAAGTGTAAAAAGTCGAAGGAAAAATGTAAAGAAGCCTTTCAATGTGATCCCGATAGGAAATGTGTTGAATCTTTTGTTCGAAAAATATCCAGCCAATACAAAGGAAAAATACAAGAAAACAGCGCGTGCACAGAAAAAATTGCTCTCTGGCAATCGCAGTGTTTGGGCTCTGGTGAAAAAGCGTGGTGGAAAAAACTTTCGGGTTTGTTTGCAGCAATCGCTCAACTCCGCAATAGAGTTATGCACGCCGAAATAGCCCATGACCAACAGAGCTCAGGTGATTTAAAGCAAAAAATAGAACCATGGATAAACGATATAGAAAAACTCATGGAAGATGCAGGCATTCAAACCCCTCAAACAGGCGCTTTCTCATAATTTTGGTATGCCTGACTTTACCCTCTCCCGTTTTCAAATTACGATAAAGCTGCTGCAAAGCGGAATTCTGCCGCACTACAAGGGCTCGTGTCTGCGGGGCGCTTTGGGGCATGCGCTCAGGGATATAACCTGTTCAAGTGGCAGGAATTCGTGTGGAGGGTGTTCTGAAATTGCCCGGTGTTTGTTCACCACTCTTTTTAAGCCCGACCAAATTCCCGGCAAGAGCATTCCTGCGCCATATCTGATTGATCCTCCGGCGATGAAAGAAACGTTTGTGACGGCAGGGACTGAGTTTTCTTTCACCCTTACGCTTTTTGGTTCGGCAGCAGAGCAAAGCTCTGTATGGTTCAAAGCCGCACAGGTTGCCGGAAGTAAATTCGGGCTGGGGGAGGAGCGTATTCTTTTTGAGGTTGTCAAAGTCTCTGGTGCAACTCAGGATGGTGAATTGTTGATTCCCCTGAACGGTAGCGAGGAGATACCTAAGATAACCTTTGAAGATGTTAAGAAGCACTGCGCTTCCACTGACCCATGCACGGTAAAGGTCTGTCTGCTGACACCGCTCAAGTTCAAAGATAGAAACGAGGTTAGCAGTACCATGAGCGGAAAGCTTTTTCTTGATACTCTTGTGCGGCGACTTAAAACCCTGTCATTCTTTTACCAACCGGGTGATCCCTTCAAGGAGCTTTCGATTGATACTTCACAAGTATCTCTGCAAAAGCAGCAGCTTCGCTGGGTTGTGCTCGAACGAAAATCAATGAGCAACCCAACGGCAATAAACCTCGGCGGGTATGTCGGCAGTTTTGAGCTTACCAACATCACTTCTGATATCTTCTCTCTTCTCTTGCTTGGTACTTACACCCATCTTGGTAAAAATACCGTTTACGGCTGTGGGAAGTACAGCGTGAGCTAACCAGATAATGTTTTATTCGCTGCCCTGTCTCTCCAAGAAAAGTTTTACCATCTTGAATAAAAACGACATCATTTTGTCTTCGTAATGATATTTTAAGAACACGAAGCACAAAACACGTTCCCCGATTACGATCCTCTTTGTAAGAAATTTATCCCTGCAAAAGTAAATATTCATGTAGGTTGAGGAAAACGCTGCCCGCCACCTCAACCCGTTACTGACATGAGGGGCATTGAAGGGAAAGGAGGGGGCAATGCCCCCGTGTCAGAGAGAGGGTTGAGGGAATGTTTTTGCTCCATCTTTTAGCGCTCGTCCTCTCCCAAAATTGGGAGAGGACGAGCCTCCCCCCTGAAAAAGGGTGAAAGCTACGGCATATTTGTAAAGGTAAAACTCGCAAGACAGTAAAAGCCATAAGCTTGCATTTAGATAATGAATTATGCCCCGTGGAGATCAACTCATACGACAATGGAGAATTATTAGGCTGCTTGCCTGCTGCCGTTATGGAAAGACAGCAGCCGAAATCGCTTATGCAGTTGAAGCACATGTTAGAACAGTTTACCGGGATCTTGAAGTGATTCAAGGCGCTGGCTTCCCCTTGTACACGGTCAAAATAAATGGCAAGAGCTTCTGGCGTTTCATACAAAAAGAAGAGGTCGTTACACGGCTTGAAACCACCATGAATTGTTATCTGCAAGAAAATGCTACCTCGTACTGTATCAATTCCTAATTTACAGAAGGTTACTTTTATCAAACACGCGGTACTCACATCTGTTTTTATTGAATTCTAAAAGAAAGAACGCTTCGTCATCACGATGGGCGGGAATCTTTGCAAGATAATAAAGGCTCTGGCATCGCGAAACCCAGAGAGAGGGATATGGCGATCTCGTATTGTACAGAACAATATGTGAAGCACCTTTTTTGTAAGAAATTTTTAATTTAGAAAGTAAGTGTTTGTAGGACACATAATGACCAAATGCGTGAAGCGTGATTCGTGGCTCATGGTTCGCAAAAACATGCGCTATAAACCCCGAGTCAAGCTCTCCGCACGTATCCCCCTCTCCCTCGTTAGGGCGAGGGCACCATTTATGGAGCACGAAACCCGAGTCACGCTGCCCACTCATTTTCCAGTTTACCAACACTAACCACAAATAATGTGAGGAGGTTATTTAATTATGACAGACCAAACAACAATTCGTTGCCCTAAGTGTGGTGCTACCATTCCGCTTTCAAAAGCTTTAACCGCTGAAATCGAAGCACATCTGAAAAAAGTTTATGATGCAGAGGCAGCACGACGTCTAAAAACAATGGAGGCTGAATTTAATAAAAAACTTTCTGCCGAGATAGAGCAACGACAGGAAATCCTACGCAAACAAGCAGAGCAAGCAGTGGCAGCCGAGCTTTCGGAAATGAGGCGCTCAGTTGCTGAAGCACGTAAGCAGAAAAGTATTATTGAGGCTTTGCAAAGGAAGCTTGAAGGCCGTGAAAAAGCTCTTGAAAAAGAGATTGCCCGAAGGGTGAAGGAAGCTGAGCGACGAGCAGAACAGGAGATTGCTGCACGTATCGAGGAAGACTACCGAAATCGAGAACTTGAGCTTGAGAAAAAACTAAGCGATGCCCGGAAACAGGCAACTGAGCTACGGCGTAAACTGGAGCAGGGGTCTCGTCAGGAACAGGGAGAAATTGCTGAAATTGAACTCGAGCGCGTGCTAAAGCAGGCATTTCCTAATGATACCATCGAGCCGATTCGAAGTGGTAAAAAGGGCGCCGATATTTTGCAAAAGGTTTGCACACAAGACGGAGCTTGTTGCGGAATGATTTTGTGGGAATCTAAACAGACAAATGCATGGAACAGTAGCTGGCTTGCTAAGTTGCGTTCCGATCAACGGCGTGCAAAGGCTGATCTTGCTGTGTTGGTATCGGCAGCAACGCCTAAAAACGGTGCACGGTTTACGTATCTTGGAGGTGTTTGGGTAACTGAATTTCAACTGGCAGTCGGGGTTGCAACTGCTTTGCGTTTTCAACTGCTCCAAGTCGCTGCGCTTAAACAGCGTGAATCAGGTGGCAATGAAAAAATGCACTTGCTTTACAAATATCTTTCGGGGGTTGAATTCAGGCAGCGTGTTGAAGCGATTGTTGAAGCGTTTATTGCGATGCGCGACGATCTTGAACGAGAACGCAACCTCATGGAGCGTCAATGGGCTAAACGAGAAAAGCAGATTCACATGGTTATTGATAACGTCTCAGGTATGTACGGAGATATGCAGGCAATTGTAGGGAAAAGACTGCCAAACATAAAACATTTAGAACTTCCTTCAGCATAATGCTCTCCTGTCGCCGAAGTATAAGTGCGTGGGCTTCGTGACACGTGAAGCGCGATTCGTGGTTTGTATGGAGCAGTTCGCGCTTCACGTTCCTCGAAACATGAATCACGAGACCCGCTCCCCGTCCTAAACCTCCCGTTCACCTATTCACTAAAAGAAAGGAGATTACCATGCCAGAACCTGCACAAAACATACTCCCAAACACACCACAACCGCAAACCACACCAGCCATCTCATTCAATGCACTTATGGCACAAGTGCAGGAACTGAAAAGCAAAAACGAGTGGAATCATATCCTTGCAATTCTGTATCCACTTGAAGAAAAACATCCTGAGTTGGCGCAGGATCAGCATGCCCATCAACTCCTTGCTGAAGCTGCTTTTGCCTTGTCGCAATTGCACCGCTTTGATGAAGCAATCAAATTGCTTGAAAGATGTCTTGATCTGTATCCAGATTATTACCTTTATCTCTCGGGGATAGCATTCAACTACTACAACTGCCTCATGTGTGAAAAGAGCCGGGAGATTAAGCTTGGCAATCGTTCTCAGGAGTACTGGGATAAAGCCGATGCTGCCTTCCAGCGGGCAGAGCAGGCGTTTCCGGAAAACGTTGTTGACTATTACCGGCATGGTATGCTGTATCACGCCCTAGCACAAAATAACGATAAAAAGGCAATTCCGTATTTTCTCAAGGCAATTGAAAACTGGGAAGTAATGGAACCTGAAGCAAAAAAAGCGCGGCACAAGGATTTTAAAAACTATATCAAGGCGCTTTACCACCTTGCAAAGGCATATCTAAATCTTGATCAGCCAGAAAAAGCTTTGGATGCAATACAGCGGTGCATTCGCGAAGATGAGGGAACCCACCATGAAGAGCCGGTTCATAAATTTTATATTGCCGGCTGTGCCTATGCTGCAAACAAACAATATGAGGAGGCAGTAAAATTCCTGCGAGTTGCTGCACACCAGAAAACAAAGCGCCCAAAAGACTATGTCTATGTTGCAATTGCGCGGGTCTTGATGCTGATGAAGGACTATGATGGTGCTTGTACATGGCTTGAGCGGACACCGCCAAAATATCGCAAACCGTATGCGCTGAGGCTCAACGCTGAAATTTTTGCGCTCATGGGAAAAACAGCACAGGCAGAACAGCTTTTTCGCGACGCACTGAGCCGTGACCGACAAGGGCGACACAAAACACTGCTTGCGTGGGGCATGATGTACTACCGACAGAAAAAATACAATGTTGCATTGAACTACTTTGAGCGTGCAAATGGAGAGCGCAGGAAAGCATTTGCAGGAGAATATGCTGAGGCTCTCTATTACTACGGTCTATGCTGCCGTGAAATGGGCAAAAAAGAAAAAGCGGTTGAAGCATTTCAGCGGGTGCTTACCCTCGACGACCGGCATCATGAGGCAGCACGGGCGCTCCGGGCTCTGAAACCATCGCAGGACACTACAGAAGAAGATGGATTTGAATTTGACGAAGAAGCATATCAGTATGTGCGGGACGATATCTATGAATCAGAGTTTAGAAAAACATAACCACTCGGAGCAAGCCACGTTAGGCAGTGAGCAGAAAAGCGACAATGTCAGGGCAGATATTAAGCTGCTGACACGGCTTGTTCAAAAATGCATTGTGGAAGATCGGGAGGATGATGCTGCGCGTATTTTTGAAAGCATTGATATGCAGGCGCTGTGTGGTGGTGAAGAGCTTATACTTTGGGCGCGCACGGCTGAACTGTTGGGAAAGGTGCAACACGCCCATGAGGCATACCAAAAAGCATCTGAAGACCCTTCCGTTGCACCACAGGCGCTCAGCGCGCTCGCGCAAATAGAACTTGCCCGTGGCAGAGAAGATGAGGCAGAAGAGTTTCTTGAAAAAGCCTGCACGCAAGGTATGTCACCTGCATGCAAACAGCTCATAACACAGGAGATAGAGAGAACCATAGCACCTGAACCACTGTTTGAACCATTTCCATTGCGTGATGCGTCCCGTGAACATGCAATCAGTAGAATGCTAACCTTGTTTCGGGGAAAGCACGGCGTGCACGCACGACAATGGTATGACCGCTCAAAAGACCAAACCGGTTATGTGCCGGTACATGAGCCACTTTCCCGCGATATTATGGAAAAGCATTTAAATGGCAGCATTACAGTAGGCGTTTATCCGCTCACCGATGACAATACAGTCTATTTTGCCGCTCTTGATATTGACGTGCAAAAGAGTTCTCTTGCTGAATTTCTTGAGGATCCAGTGAAACGCAGCTCTGTCTTTTCAGGCATAAAAGAATATATGGCAAAAATATACGAATGGTCAAAAGAGCGACGAATACCGGTTGTGTTTGAATTCAGCGGTTTTAAGGGGGTTCACGCATGGTACTTTTTTGAAAAACCGATACCTGCTGCATGTGCCGCAGATCTATTGAATGGCTGCATTGCGTCGGTTGGCAATCCTCCTCCTGAAACCCATGTAGAAATTTTTCCCCGACAGGATGCTCATACTGGAAAGGGTTTTGGAAATCTTATCAAGTTGCCGCTCGGCATTCATAAAAAATCAAAACGAAAAAGCATATTTCTAAGCCATAGGGGTGAACCGATTCATGATGGCTTGGAATATTTCAACCAGATACAACTAATTCCTCATGACATGCTTGAAGAGATGTGTTCATCATGGCGTGAAAGACTTACTGCAAAAAAGGTAGCAAAGCTCCCTGAGCGTTTCGAAGAAAAGCAGCATGGAACACAAATGGACAACAATCATGAGATTATTAAACGCTGCGCAATGATTGGTTATCTGGTGGACAAAGCATCTCGCGAGAGCCATTTATCGTTTACCGAGCGCAAAGTGCTTCTTGGTGTACTGGGACATCTCAAAAACGGCAAACAGCTTCTGCACTATATCATAGGCAACTGCTCAGATTATAGCCCCTCTATTACAGACCACTACATTAGTAAGCTCAAGGGAACGCCGCTGGGGTGCAACAAAATACGGCGATTGTTATTCTATCTTGAGGGAGTAGTTGAGTGCCGCTGCTCGTTTGCTGGAGGTGGTGCTGAATATGCTACGCCACTCAATCATTTAGAGGTTGATTTAAGAAAACAAAACAATTTCTCTGTGCTGGAACCAGAAAAAGGCGATGGTATTGAAAGAGAGGTCAGCAAACTTCGTTCAGAAATCGCAGAGCTCAGGCAGCTCGTGAAAAACCTTACTGAAACAACAAAAACTTCTTTACGGTGAGGCGAAAGCGATATTTCAGTAAAGCGTGGTTTATATGTAACGGTTCGCGCTCCACGCTTCACGATACACGAATAATGAACCACGAGAAAAAAACACTCAATGGAAACCGTTTACATTGTTGAACAAGGTAGCCAGCTACACAAAGATGGCTACCGGTTACTGGTCAAAAAAGGCGACAAGGTCATTGACGAAGTAAAAACCGCAGACCTTGAACAAATTATTTTACTTGGCAATGTGATTATCACGCCACCGGTCATTGATCATTTGATACATGAGAGGGTAGATACTGTTTTTCTAAGCCTTTCAGGGAGGTTCCGTGGACGGCTCCTCACACAGTTTACCAAAAACGTTCTGTTGCGGCAGCAACAATACATAAAGTTTTCTGATGCGGATTTTTCGCTTCGTTTCGCGCGAGCACTGGTTGTAGGAAAAATAAATAATCAGCGTATTTTTTTAATGAGGCACAACCGGAAACTAAAAGACGATGACATAGCAGCAGCCGTAGGAAGAATGCGCATTGCTCTGGAAGAAGCTCATGGTGCAACAAGTGTCAATAGTCTTATGGGAATAGAGGGTATGTCGGGACGGGCATATTTTTTAGTATTCAATAAACTTATTTCCAATGAGGATTTTGTTTTTAACGGTCGAAACCGACGCCCTCCTCGCGATCCCGTTAATGCATTGCTTTCTTTTGGCTATACTATGCTGGCAAATGCAGTGGAAACAGCCATTAACATTGTGGGAATGGATCCTTATTTGGGAGCATTCCACAGCGCAGAGTATGGCAGACCATCGCTTGTATGCGATTTGATGGAGGAGTTTAGGGCATTTTTTGTTGATTCTCTTGTGATAACACTTTTGAACAAGCGCATAGTTACCCCACAGGATTTTATTTATCGAGAGGTGTCAGAGAGTGATGGTTTTTTGGATGAAGATGAAGATAGAATTCCAGAAGATAAATTACCCGTCAGCATGAAACGGGAAACCTTAAAGGGGTTTGTAAGAATATTTGAACAGAAAATGGCAACAACCGTATATTATGAACCAACAGGAGAAAACCTTACCTATCGTCAAGTCATTGTGAACCAGGTCAGACAGTGTGCTCGTTTGTTACTTGGCAAACAACAAGAATATAAACCTTTTATTTGGACACACTGAAAATGTTTTGTGTAATTTGTTTTGATATCTCGGATGACCGTTCACGGTATAGAGTAGTGAAAGAGCTAAAAGCAGTGGCAGTACGTGTTCAAAAGTCTGTTTTTGAGTGCCCTGATTTGAAGGAAAAGCGATTCTTAAAATTAAAAAGGAAACTTGAAAAATATATTGACAGCCCTGAAGACAGTATAAGATATTATTTTCTGTGTCAGGGGTGTATTCCAAGGGTTGAATATTCTGGTTGCGGAGGTGAACCTATTATTGACGAGGGATTTAAGATTATTTGAATTAAAGTGAGAAGTAATGCGTGCATTGTGAAGCATGGCTCGTGAATCGTGGTAAGTATGTAACAAGTTTCGGTTCCACGCTTCCCGACCCCGAATCACGCCCCCTGTATTACGAACATCGAACCACGGTTCACTGCTCGCTGTTCACTTTTTTAGTTCCCCGTCCTCCAATCACCTCCTGTTTGCGTGGAAACCTAAAAATGGGACCGGGCGGAATTTTTTCATGTACTTACATGTGCGATTTATAAAACATTTTACAAGAAAATAAAATTGTTCACCAAATGATAAAATGTTTCGTGCATCCATAATGTTTTGAGGATTTTTTCTAAGTAGTTAAAATTGCTTTTGTTTCTATTATGGTTAGTAAAGGATGCGTGCAAATAAAATAAGATATGTTTTTTCATCAGGTTATACAGACAAATAACATGCTGAAACTCATGATAGACAATGATAGAAAAGCCAAAAACAGAGATGCTTGCAAGATGATTTGCTATTTTGCTAATTCTACATTGAAAAAACTTAGTGCTGAAGGAACATTGCCCCGACTTTGAAGGGGATTGCGACCGATAGATCCGGAACG
>Ga0209162_1001065_pt1 | contig 28212 bp, 21 predicted proteins | sample YNPNPMetaG_FD_187121 | JGI IMG/M metagenome (GOLD analysis project Ga0209162, IMG submission 187121) | Anoxygenic and chlorotrophic microbial mat microbial communities from Yellowstone National Park, USA - YNP NP MetaG (SPAdes) (version 2) ...
CCGCCACCCTAAAAAGGGGAACGCCTTGAGAGAGACCCCCGGATACCCCCCCCTGGGCAAAACTTGCGGGCGCGCAAAGAAAGCTGGGCCCGCGGTTTGCGTTTTGTGCCTGGTATGATTTGACCCCCATACCCCCTTTTATCTCCTCCGGCCTCAAGGGAAGGCAAGACTTGCCACCGCCTGCCGATGATGCCCCTTGCCCCTCTCCTGGCGGCCGCTGAGGGACAGGACGCAAGGTGGGGGTTAAGGGTGGGGTTAACCCGGGGGTTAAGGGTCATCCCGCCCGGCCAAACCGCGGCCTCGATAAGGTCATAGATCTCACTGAACTTGTCCGTCATCACCATCCCTCCTCTCTCAGGCTTCACCATTTGCCCCAGGACGGCCGAACTCCGGCCGGCCTATGCCTCCACCTACCACCTCCCCTCTCGGCCTCTACGGGCCTCTCACGGCCCCAAAGGTTAGCATGGCTAATTAGCTTTGCTAACCTTTGCGCCCCAAATGCGCCCCACGTTTCAGCCGCACTGGGAAATACTGGTAGAGAACAAGAGAGGAAAGGAAGGAAAGCTGATCTTCGCTTATCATGAGGCTTTTGGGGGCTTTCGGTGCCTCTGAGGTGCGAAAACGCTACAAAGTGTAAAGTGCCTAAAAGACGGACTTTTAATCCGGGTGTCCTGGGTTCGAGCCCCAGGCGGCCCACCAGACAAAAGGGCAGGCCAGAGGGGTTGGAGCTGGCCTGCTTCGCCATTTCAAGGCAGAACCGTATGGTCGAAAGAACGTTGGCCGATATAAATATCATGCGGGTAGCTCGGGTAGGCGCAAAGAGGCGGAAGGCGAAACGATGAGGGCAAAGGCATCGGGAATGCTTCTCCTTCTGGTTTTTCCCTTGGTGATATGCAGCTGCGCGCGGACGGGCAAAAGCGCGACAAAGACCGATGGGAACACCGCCGCCGCAACCGGTTCGAGCCAGCCGGAATCGCTGCCCCGGGGAACCGCGGACCCCGATATTCGCGTTGAGATCTACGATCCGGACAGGGCTTACAACGGCACCACGTTCTTCGCCGATATCCACGAACCGGGAAACCATCGAATCATCGAGGTGAACATGCTGGGCGAGGTAGTGTGGGAATACACCATCCCCCGGGAGTGGCAGAGGTTCAGCCACCCCGGCTTCGACGTCGAGCGCCTGGACAACAGTGACGTTCTGTTCATGCTGCCCCATTTCGGGGTCGTCGAGGTGGATCGCGGGGGCAACGTGGTCTGGACCTACCGGGATCCCAAGGTGACTCACGATGCGGACCGGCTTCCAAACGGCAACACGCTGGTGGTGTTCGGAGGAGGCGACACTCCAGAAGACCCCCAGGTGAAAGAGGTGAATGCGCAAGGCGAGATCGTATGGTCGTGGTATGCGCGAGACCACTTCAGCGGGTCTGAATACCAGGACATTTACAGGGAGGGGTGGACCCACGCGAACGCAGCGGTGCGCCTGGACAACGGAAACACCCTTATCAGCCTCCGGAACTTCAACATCCTGGTCGAGGTGAATTTCGAGGGCTCCGTGGTCAGGACCATTGGAGAAGGGATCCTCTTCGACCCGCACGACCCGGAGGTCCAGGACGACGGGAACATACTTTTGGCCGATCACGCCAAGCCCGCCAACTGGGCATTGGAGATAGACCCGGATACCGGAAAAGTGGTGTGGCGGTTCGGCGGGGACCGGTGGGAAAAGCAATTGGTAAGGGATGCAGACCGGCTGCCCAATGGGAACACGCTGCTCACTGGGACTTCCGCCATCGTGGAGGTAACCGGCGATGGGGAAGTCGTCTGGCAGTTGAGGCTCATGGACGAGGAGCTGGCAGGTCCCGGCTTGCACGGAGGGGATCTCTATAAGGCCCAGAGGGTCGGTCCCGACGATTGACAACCACCTACGCTCAGCGGGGGCGCCGAGATCCAAGTGCGACGCATGCGCATCGGCATGAAGGGGGACGCTTAAGGGATGCTCGTCCGCTGGATCCCGGCGCTGCCGGACCGGGCGGCCCGGCCTCGATCCCTTGAACCGGGGATGCATGGGCCTGAAGCTGCCTGGGGAGCTGCTCGGTTTCGAGCGCGATTTACACCCTGGTTATCAGCGATACCTATGAGCGCCCTCTTCGTTCAAGACAACGAGTGTCAGGGCAGGAAGGCGACGTCCTCGAGAGCGAGGGCAACGAGACGGTCACGGACCCGGAGTCCGGGGTCGAAAGAGCCGCTCGGCGGACATTTTTCCCTGAAATGGCCCTGATGCTGCCGTTCACCGGGTTGTTTTCAAATAAAACGTTTTAGTTTACGATATGATGGCTGGATGGCAGGAAACCTTAAAGGAGGTCGGGGCAGATGGCTCAGTCTTCGGGAGAGAAGATCTGGCTTAAAAAGAGGCGGTCGCGGGTGCTTTGGGAGATAACCGCGCTGGTCGCCGCGGTTTACATCATCGGAGGGCTGGCGGCCTTCTTCATAGCCCGCAGCTCTTATAACCGTCTGGCCCAAAAGAGCACCGATAAGCTCATCGAGGAGAAGGCAGAGACCATCTCCTCCAGCTACGACTACCTGGCCGAGTCGGAGATGGAGAAGCTGCTCAAGGAATACGGGGTGGAGAACATCGACCGGTCCAAACTCTACGACAAGCTGCTGAAGAAGGATCCCGAGGACCTAGACCCCCTGCAGGAATACCTCATCCGGGAGGTGGTAAGGATGAGGGAATCCGGCCTGCTGGGTCTGGAATATATCTTCATGGTGATCCCGCCCAACATCTTCACCCCCAAGCCCATCACCTTCGTCTCCAACGACCGCAGCCTGCTTTACTTGGACCTTCCCGGACCCATCAGCGAGGCCATCGCCGAGGGGAAATCATACATAATATTGAAGGAGGGCCTCCCCGAGCTGGGGCTCAGCGGGGAGCAGCTGATCACCTTCACCAAGATAGCCTCGCCGGTGTCACAGGACGTGCTGGTTACTTTCACCGGCATAACCCCCATGGGTAAAGACGTCGCCGACATCAGGGGTTTCTACGATGAAGAAAAGCGCAGTACCATGGTCAGGTTCGGGCTGGCGGTGATCATCGGAGTGGCGGCGATCATCCTCATCACCTTCTTCCTGCTGCGCTACCTGATCCGCCTACGCATCACCCAGCCCATCGAGATCCTCTGCGGCGAGGCCGAGGAGGTGCTGGAAGGAAACCTGGACATCGAGGTGGTGGTGCACCGCGGGGGCGAGTTCGAGGGGCTGGAGACCGCCTTCCGCAAGATGGTGGAGAGCTTCCGCAAGTACATCGCCAAGAGCATCGGTGAAGATTGACCCCCTAAATCAAAGCGCGAAAGGGCCGGGTCCCCCCGGCCCTTTCCTTTTCTCGGCTTCGTTGTAAGATCTGTACCGGAAGGCACCGGTAGTCCGGGGAGGTGGTCGGAGTTGGCCGGGGTTGGGAAGAGGCCTTACAGCCGCTGGGCTTTCCATGTCGCCAAGCTGATCTGGGCGCTGGGGGAGAGGATCCTGAGGGTGCTGCTGCTCAACCGCTGCGCGCCTCGCGTGGCCGGGGTCGAACGCGATATGCGTTACGTATTCGGGGGCCACCGCCTGCAAGCCGTGGACGCGTTCCTACCGCTCAATGGGCCGCCCCATCCCGTGTTGGTTTATATCCACGGCGGGGGCTTCCATTTCGGGGACAAGCGGACCTACGACCGTATCTGCAGGAGCTTCGCCGCGGCGGGCTGCCTGGTGTTCAACGTCAACTACCGCATGGCTCCCCGCTGGGGTTACCCCGAGCAGCTGAGGGACGTGTGCGAGGCGGTGAGGTGGGCCTACGCCAACGCCGCTTGGTTCGGGGGGGACCCCCGGAGGATATTTCTGGCGGGTGACTCAGCCGGCGCCTATTTCGCCGCCCAGTACGCGGTCATGGCCCTGGACCGTGGACTGGCGGAGCGGGCGGCCGCGGGGGAATGCGTGCCCGCTGAGTGCCTGAGGGGGCTGCTTCTCTTCTACGGGGCCTTCGACTTCGAGAGCGTGCAGCGCACCACCTTCCCCTTCGTCCGGGAGTTGGCCACGGGGTTCCTGGGACAGGACCCTGAGGAGTTCTCCCGCAGGACGGAACTCCTCTCCCCCTTGCGGCACGTGAGTAGGGGTTTCCCTCCCTGCTTCCTGGCCACCAGCGAGATAGACCCCCTCCACCCGGAATCCCTGGCCCTGCTGGGCGAGCTCAAACGAAAGGGGGCTCCCTGCCGCTTGCTGGTCCTATCGCGGAAGGATCACCCCCTCACCTGGCACGGTTTCCTCAACTTCTGGTGGACCAGGGGAGCGCGGCGGGCCATGCGGGAGGCCCTGGATTTCATGAAGGAGAACCGCTGATCGGGGTCATCCCCTGCGAGAGCATCTTGCCCTGCCGTGCCGCGGACCGCCCTCAATCCACATCCACGGGTATGCCGCAGCGGTTGCACCGCTTGGCCCCCCGGAAGAGGAGGTTGCCGCAGTCCGGGCATTGGTACCTCTTCTCCTCCTCCTCCACCCACCTCTCGGTTCCCCACTCCCTCCACTGGGGGATGGCGCGGAGCATGACCTTCTTCCCCACCGGCATGATGAAGTACTCGACGTGCGCGCAGGGCCAGTCCGGGCACTGGTGGCATCCTTCCAGACCCTTCTCCCGCGTGCAGGCCTTGAAGGGGCAGACCCGACAGTAGATGAACACCTGGTCCTCCGCGGCGTTGCAGCCCTCGCAGCGTATCTCCTCCGGGGGCAGGTTGTAAACGGTGGAGAGCCGCTCCTTGAACTTGCGGTTGCCGTCGCGGTGGGCGATGAGAATACCGCATACCCCGCAGTAGAGGCCGCAGGGGGAAAGCCATTCCTTCTTCACTTTCTTCTCGTTCATGCCGCTCCTCCCGGGACGAAGACGAATTCTTTCGGCGTTCCCATTGTATGCCTCCCTGTGCGCCTTATGATCGTCCGGGCAAACCGGTACAGCCAGGCGGGTCCGGCATCACTGATAAGATCCAATCCTTATACTTTTAGCTACCTGCAAGCCTCCAAGGGTGCAGCCTTGTGCGAACCAATCGCCATAGACGCACCCGGGGATAACGGGTTATAAGTCCGGCTCAGAACTCCAGCACCTCTCCCTCCTCCGCCTCCTCCGAACCGTCTACCTCCTCGGGCGCCGCTATGGCCTTCAAGTCCAGCTCTTCTATCTCCGGAAGGGAGGCGCCGATAATTCCCTGCAGTTCCCCGTACATGCAGGTGGTGCTGGTGACGACCTTCTCTATCTGCTTCTCCCGCTTCTTCCAGATCCTCTCCATGGCCGCCCGCTCTTTGTCCAGGTCTTCCCGCATGCTCACGAAGGCCTCCACGATGGTCTCCACCCTCTGGCGGAAAGACTGGCTGGACAGGTAGTCATAGAGCATGACCATCTTGTGGTCCTTGCCCTCCGAGGCGACGTGGGCCCGCCGCACCTCCTGCAGCTGCACCCGCAGGGCGAAGACCAAGCCGTCCAGGGAGGCCCGGTCGCATACCCAGACCCCCCGCAGGTTACCGAAGCCCCTGATGCCGGGGGGGAGCACCTCGCTGACGATGACGGCCAGGTCTGCTCCTTTCGCTCGCTGGTCCTGCTTGAGTTTATCGATCCAGTCGTTCTGCCACTTCTGTACGCGCTTGGCCTCCCAGAGGATGACCCCGCATTCCTGGCCGCTCTCGTCCTTTACCCTCTGCACGATGTCGGCGCCGCGCTTGCCCGCCTTGACCGCCTCGATGTCGTCCTCGGGGCAGAGCCGGCGCAGGATGTCCTCCAGGACTTCCTCCCAGGCCTCGCCCTGGTCGCGTCCGGAGCCGCCCTCCGCGCGGCGCCTGGCTTCCTCCAGTTGCTTTCTCAACGCCTCCAGCTTGTCCTGGTACTCCTTCTCCTTGAGCTCGAACTGCTGGGCCAGGGCGGTGTTGAGCTCTTCGGCCAGCTTCCGCCTCTCCGCGTCCAGGCGTCGCTCCAGCTCCAGCTGCTGCTCCTCTTTCGCCTTCTCCAGCTCCCTCTTGCGCTTGCGCAGCTCCAGCTCCTGCTGGCGCAGTTCAGCGATGTTGCGGTCCCTCTCCTCCAGCTGCCGTTTGAGGTCTTCCAACTCCAGCCGCTGGGCCTCCCGGGCCCTTTCCTCCGCCTCCTTCTCCAGCCGGGTTCGCGCCTCTTCCAGGCGCCTACCCAGTTCCTCGTCCAGGGCGCGCTGCCTCTCCTCCAAGCTTTTCTCCCGCTGCTCCATCTCCTGTTGTCGTTGGAGCAGCTCTCTTTCGCGCTTGGCCATCTCCGCCTTGAGCTGCTTTTCCAGCTCGCTCCTCAGCTGGGTGGAGATGGCCTCTGTCAGCTCTATCTGGTAGCCGCAACTCGGGCAGACGATCACCTGTTCGGGCATCTCGCACCTCCTTTTCATTTTTAGCCCTGAAGGGCTCTGGCTTTTTCAGGATAGCCAGCGGCAGCGACAGCAAGTCCGTTGCGATATCCATTTACCCCCGTCCCTCCACGGAAGGTCACCGCTGACCCCCCATCCCGGCGGGCCACCGCCGGCTGCGACGGCGCGCAAGGATCGACGGATTCGCAAGCACCGTTCAGTAATAGCGCGAGCTCCTACGGAGGCGGAAATCGCGCATGCTCTCCGCCATCCTTCCCCCGTTCCCGCCGCCTTCCCCGGCTTCGTCCTCGATCCGGAAGAAAGCGGCATGGATGACCCGCTTGCGGTAAACTAAAGCGCTGCCCAGGGCGCGGGGTGAGCGGAATCGGTGGTCGCAACCCAGTCCCGCGGAACTGAAGACCTCTTCCTTGCAGCTTTTGAGCTCCTCCAGGAAGGCCCGGGCCATCTCTCGCCCCGGGGTCCTCCCGGTCGGGTTTGCCTTGCAGCTTGCCAGCACATCGGCCGCGTAGCTGCGCATCAGCTTGGGGTGGAGGACGGCGTAGGCCTCGGCGCGGGAGACGATATCCAGGCCCGCCACCTCCTCCCCTATGAACATTAGCAAGCCCTTCTGGTCCGAGAGCGGCCGCAGCGAGCCGACGAGGTCCTCCAGCTCCCGGCCGCGCGAATCCAGCACCTCGCGCATGGCCTGGGTGGGAGATTCGGCTTTCAGCTGCAGGGACAGGCGGTCCACGCTGTCCCAGACCTGGCCCTGGTCGGCACGGAAATCCCTGAAGGTCTGCAGGTGGAGGTGAACCGAGGCGTTCTTATACCGGCGGGCGCTGCGGGGCATGACGTAAGGGGAGGCCGAGAACCTCTCCGATTGGTAGCTCCACCGGCCGGCCTCGGTGCAGCTCACCGCGATGATCTTCTCGGCTCCCGCGGCCAACAGGACACTGGCATTGAGGACGCGGTTCTGCTTGGCCCCGACCAGTTCCTCACCGTCGAGAATCAGCACCGCCACATCCGCCCGGTTGACCACCTTGATCTCGGGCACCGAGCCGCCGGCATCCTTCTCTTGCACTTCCAGCAGGCCCCTCCGCAGAGCTTCGTCCAGGGTGAGGTAGCGGGGTCCTCCTTTCTGCGGATGGTGCAGGGGGAACATGGTGATGCCCCCGCGCGATATGCCCTCGCCCAAGACGATACCTTCCAGGAAGTCGGCCATTAGTCCTTCCACTCCGCATCACTCCCCTTCGCTCATCGGCGGAGCCGCGACCTCGCGCAGCTCCGGGTGGCCCTGATTTTCCCCGTCCTTTGACTTCAACCGCCCATACTGGTACATTTATTATTGTGTTTTACACTTTAATTATACTATAAGTGTGCTATTAGTAATTGTCAAGTGATCATGGAAACAAACGAGTACAAAAAGCTTGAATGCCGGATCAGGCGCCGCAACATGGTCACCCCCTGCGTCTTCCTCATCGACTCTACTCGCGAACCCTACCTTGCGGCGGTATTCGACCCGCGCACCCGCGAATCCCTCGACCACCGCAAGGTGCGCAGTCCCCGCCCCCTGAAGACCCACGCTTACAATTTTTCCTACATAGAGGACCTCAAGGGCGAGGCGCTGGTGGAGAGGAGGGCTATGAACAGCCGGGAGGCGGAGTCTTTCGTCCAGATCCTGACCCGCAGTGCGAGGCCCATAACCAGGAGAGAATATTATGCTGAACTTGAGAGCATCATTTGGCCGCCTCCGCTGGAGCAGAGAGCCGGCTTGCCGAGCCGGGGCAGGCGCGCGGCACCGGTCAGCGAGATGTCTTTGGACCATCACCTCGCCTTCGACCGTATTGAGGGCCCTTCGTTCATGAAGGGTGAGCCGATCCTGGGCTTCACAATCGACCCCAGGGTCAAAAGGGCCCATTTATCCTATGCGGAAGCACATGAACGCAAGGCGATCATCAAAGAGATAATCCACCTGCTGGAGACGATGGACCGGGACGACCTCCGGCTGGTGCTGCGCTTCTCCCGCATGCTCCTGGAAGAATGAGAGGTTCTCCCGCCATCCGTTTTCCCCATCCTTAACGTCGAATGGCCGGGCACTGAATTGCCGGGGAGCGGCGAGGCATCGGTTGCGCTATCCTCTTTTTCAAAACGCCGCTGAGGGCTGGGGCGCCACTTTCGGCTTGAAGATGCCCAGGGGAAATCCAGCTTTTTCACCCACGCCGGTGATCTTATCGATGGTTGAGGCGCAGGCGCTTCGGCCTTTCATACCTTGCGGAACATCCGCGCCGCGCACGGTTAAAGCGCTCTTTCGGCGAGATGCCCCGGCATTTTCAGCAGTAGAGGGGCAATGGAACGTCAGCATGGGAACAGGGCTCTTGGCCTTGCCTCTCCAGGTGGAGGGTAGGCTGCCCGGTGACCCCGGCTCTCAGTACATATGGCGCTTACCTGCCGGATCCGTGCTTATAGATGGGCTGGGAGAGGGATCGGCGCCGGCAAGGAGGGCGTGGATGCGGGGCATCCACTCGCTCACGGGAATGCCCTGGGGGCATTTCTCCTCACATTCTCCGCATCCTGTGCAGCGGTCGGCCCTCTCTTGGGCAGTGAAGAAGCGATCGTAGCGGAGCCGGGCCGAGCGGAGTCCGTCGTACATGGCCGCGTAATTGAGCAGCTCGAACATCCCGGGGATGTTCACGCCGGAGGGGCAGGGCAGGCAGTAGCCACAGTCGGTACAGGGCACCTGCCTCTTGGATTCAAGGGTCTCTCTGATCCGTTCGATGAGCTCCCTCTCCCGGGAGGCCAAAGGGTCTTGTCCCGCCCTGTCCGCCGAGGCCAGGTTCTCCTCCACCTGCCGCCGCGTGCTCATCCCGCTGAGGACCACGGAGACCTCCGGCTGTTCCCACAGCCACTGCAGGGCCAGGTCGGCGGGGGTTCGGTTCACCCCGTATTCCTCGAAGATGCGGCGCACCTCCGGTGGAGGGGAGGCCAGGCAGCCCCCCAGGAGGGGTTCCATGACCGCCACCGCCACTCCCCGGGAGGCGGCGTACCTCACTCCCTCGCCCCCCGCCTGCCTTTCCACGTCCATGTAGTTATACTGCACGAGAGCCACCGCCCAGCTGCCGTAACCGTCCACGATCTTCCGAAATACGGAGAGGCGGTCGTGGAAGGAGAAGCCGAGGTGCCCGATCAGCCCCTCCCGGAGCGCCTTTTCTGCCTCTTCCAGCAAACCGAGCTCCAGGACGCCTTCCCACCGCCGCTGGTTGAGGCCGTGAAAGAGATAAACATCCAGATGGCCGGTGCCCAGCCGCCGGAGCTGTTCCTCCAAGAAGCCCCGGAAGTCCCGCGTCCTGCGCACCATCCATACCGGGCATTTGGTGGCCAGCAAGACCCTCTCCCGGTAACCCCCGGCAAGGGCCCGCGAGAGAAAGAGCTCGCTCTGCTCGCCGTGGTAGGTATAGGCAGTGTCGATGTAGTTGACCCCGCTGTCGATGGCAAGCCGCAGCATGGCTGTGGCTTCCGGCTCGTCCAGGGCCGGGCTGCCGGGCCGACCGTCGATGGTGGGAAGGCGCATGCAGCCGAAGCCCAGCGCGGATACCGCCCTCCCCGTCCTCCCAAAAAGCCTGTACCGCAAACTGATCCCTCCTGACGGCAGATTATAGTCGTTGCTCCTCGATCCCGCAGCAAATGCAGGGCGGGGCCGTGAGTCCTGCGCCTGACCGTGGTGAGATGCTGGGAACGGCGCGATCTCAAGTGAAGATGATGGGCCATCGAGATACGGCGATGGTATGATGTGGACAACGCGGATATATCGTACGGCATGCGGGTGAGAAAAGGACTGGAGGTCGAGAGGGGGATGCGCGGCGACTCGAAGGCAACGGCGGTGGTCTGCTTCATCACGGTGACGGCATTTCTGTTCACGGCGGCCCTCTCCGGATGCGGGGGCAAGGACCAGGGCAAGCAGCAGTTCGCGGACGGGGTGGTCCGGCTCATCCGCGAGAACCAGTCCCAGCCGGAGATAAAGGAGGAAGGCAAGGAAGCGTTCCAGAGGTATTACCAGTCTGGTTTCAGCGACCTCGAAAGCGCCGCGGCGGCAGCGGAGTCATTCGAGAAGAGCAACGAAAAGGACCGGGGCACCTTGCAGGAGCTGGCTTCCCTGGAGAAGCCAGACGACCGCGCCGCCGAGATCGCCGCGGGCCTGGAGGAGGGCATCAGGACCATGGACGAAGGCAACGCCCGCTATGCCGAGGAGCTGCGCCGGGCCCCAGAACAGAGCCACGAGGAGCGCGCGAACATAGATCCCGCCGGTAAGGCCATCATGGAAAGGTACTACCTGGTCGGTCTGGATGCCATCATCTCCGCTCTGGAGGGCCTCTCCGCTTATGTGAGGGATAACGGCCTGAAAGGCGAGGAGCAGCTCCGGGAACTGCTGGAGGGACTGAGGCAGGAGCGCCGGGACCTCGAGTTGAGCATGCAGTACATGTAACAAATGGTGGCGGGGTGCATGGTGATTGAGCCCGGCACCTTTCCGGGAGAAACCGTCGTGCGCCCGATGGGAGCGAGAAGGTGGCGCGGAGTAGTGGGCAGGCATGTTCTTTTATGGCCCCTTCCGCGGGGGGGTGCCGGCACGAGGAAGAGAAAAAGAGAGGCTTGGGGGCCCGGCCGTATAGTCTCATCGATCCTCCTGTTCGCTGCGATCGCCGCCTTTCTCCTCGCCTTGCCGTTCTTGATGTCGCGGGGAAAGGTTGGGCTTCCCACAGGGGCTCCCGTGACCGGGGACTTCGCCACGGTAGGCACGGCGCCGCCGGCATTATCATCCGTTGGAGCGATGGCACTCGAGCGCAGCTTCGCTCACGATTCATTGGGGGCAAGTCAGCTCTCCGCGAAGTGGTACCTGGCCGAGGGGTGCACCGAGGGCGGCTTCGAGACTTTCGTGCTGGTGCAGAACCCCGGGGAGGAACCCGCCCAGATCGCCCTGGACTTCATGACCCCACAGGGGACGGTGGAAGGACCCCGGCAGGTCCTTGCCCCGGGCACCCGCAGCACCTTCCGGGTCAACGACCACCTCTCCTGCTGGGAGGTCTCCACCCGGGTGAGCTCGGATGTCCCGGTGGTGGCGGAGCGGGCGGTGTACGGAGGGGCCAGGAGCTTCGCTCACGATTCATTGGGGGCAAGTCAGCTCTCCGCGAAGTGGTACCTGGCCGAGGGGTGCACCGAGGGCGGCTTCGAGACTTTCGTGCTGGTGCAGAACCCCGGGGAGGAACCCGCCCAGATCGCCCTGGACTTCATGACCCCACAGGGGACGGTGGAAGGACCCCGGCAGGTCCTTGCCCCGGGCACCCGCAGCACCTTCCGGGTCAACGACCACCTCTCCTGCTGGGAGGTCTCCACCCGGGTGAGCTCGGATGTCCCGGTGGTGGCGGAGCGGGCGGTGTACGGCAGGCGGGATGCGGTGGTATGCCTGGATCCCGGTCACGCTGAAACGCCTTACTTCATAGATCCCGAAACCGGCCTCAACACCAGGGATTGGGCCAATCACCCAGAGATGGAGATCGTCTATGACATCTGTCTGCGCGCCCGGGAACTGCTGGAGGCGCAGGGGGTGAAGGTGGTGATGACCAAGAGCAGTGTGGATGAGCCGGTGGACCTCAAACAGCGCGCTCTCATCGCCAACCAGGCCGGAGCTTTGCTCATCCTGCACGTGCACACCGACCCGGGGCTTCCCGGTTTCACCACCTTCTATCCCGGTCCTCCTCCCTACGACTGGAAGGCCAACACGGACAGCGGCCGCACCGCTCACATCGACCCGCAGGTGCAGGCGGCGAGCCAGTCCATGGCGCCGGTATTCCATCACGCGGCCTATGCCCGCCTGCGGGAGCTGGCCTATACCCAGGATGGCGGCCTGCGGGTGGAGGACCGCGGGGCCACCGGTACGGGCAACTACGGCCCCATCTTCACCTACGACATCTGGAGCGAGGTGTCCACCTTCACCCTGGAGAACAATCAGGATTTCGCCGACGCCCACCGGCAGGAGCTGGCCGAGGCCATCGCCGCCGGCATTTTGGCCTGCCTGTGAGGGTCCGAAGCGCGCTCGGCGCAGAAAGAATGAAGTTTTGGTGTCTGACCCCTTTTTGAAGGTGGGGGGTCACTCCTCCAGGATCTCCCCCAGGATGGATCCCAGGATGCGTTCCGCCTCCTCCGGTGGGAAATCGTCCCGGTAGATGCGGTAAAAAAGGCGGCGGCGCAGCTCGCGCCGGTCGATATGGGGGAAGGCGTTGATGATGGAGCGCTCGGCCATCTCCCGGACCGAATCGAACATAGATGAGGCCATGGCCAGGCGCTCGGCTCCGGGCCTGGAGAGCAGCATGGCCCGGTATTCCGCTTCCATATCGGGGGAGGTGTCCTTCACCAACCCGACTCCTCCAGCAATCCAGATACCCCCAGCCCAGCTGATTGCTCCTCGACGTAGGCACGGTCAAGGTCCGCCACGTTCTCGATCAAGCTCCTCACATCGTTCAGCTGGAGTTCGGAACGGTTCATCTTCGCCCAGAGCAATTTGGACAGGAGCAGGTCCTCCGGCGAGATGATGTAGATACGCATGTCCCGCAGGTCTGCAAGGCGGCGGCGCGACATCTCCAGCCGTTGATACGCGGAGTCACCACATATTATGAAACCGACCTTGAGCGAGTACGTCAGGTGTATCGCGTTGAACATGCCCCTGTCGGCGATGGCCTGCTGCAGGCTCCCGGATCGATGTAGAAATCTTCCTTGAACGCCTCGAACAACCTGGCCGCGTCCTGCTCACGCGCTTCGATGACCAGATCGATATCCCGGGTCATGCAAGGCATGGCATAGCAACTCAACGCCAACGAGCCGGTGAGCATATATGGTATGCCCAGCGCCTCCAGCCTCCCGGCTGCCAGCTTAAGGACCTCCAGCTCCTCGCTCAAGAGATCTCCTTCCATCCGACCCGCTTTAAGATACCATCCAGCGGCGATAAAAGGAGAGGCCGGCCCGGAGGCCTCGCGGACTCAGTCGATGACGCTGTAGCGGGTGATGTGGCGCAGCGCCGCCTCCAGCATATGCCGGCCGTCCTCCACCACCACCCGGAGGGCGCCCCGGCGGCAGGCATCCACGCAGAGCCCGCAGCCCTTGCAGTCCTCGCTGACCACCGCCCTGCCGTCCCGGACCTCGATGGCCGAGGCGAAGCAGGCATCCACGCAGAGCCCGCAGCCGTTACATTCCGACCCCACCTCGATGCGCAGCCCGGGGAGGCGGTGCATGCGCTCTCTCACCTGAGGCGCCCAGCGGGGCATGTTGCGCATGGCGATGCAGCAGCAGGTGCAGCAGAAACAGAGGGTGAGGAAGCGGCGGCGGTCCCTGCATCCCAGCATCAAGGGGTCGGGGTCAACCTTGCCGATCTGGGGGATCAGGCCGCTGGAGACGGCCCGGTCCAGGTGAGCCAGGGCCTCCTCCACCGAGGCCGCCCGACCCACGCTGGGATGGATGTCCCGAGCCCCCTCGCCCATGAAGATGCAGCCTATCTCCATGGGATAATCATCGCAGCGGCACCCCACCCGGCACAGGCACATGGGCAGGATGACCCGGTGGCTGGACCGCCTGATCACCTCCTCCACCACCTGCCGCGGGAGCACGGTGGATCCGCCCGCATCGACCTCCTCGTTGATGGGAACGAAAGTGACGTCGTAATGGTCCTCGGTGAGGATATGCCGCAGCGGCCTGCCCAACACCGGCCAGGCGGTGGTCCTGGCCCAGAAGTCGGTCACCGGCTGCCACAGCGGTATGAGCCAGAGCAACTTGCGCCAGTTCCTGCCCACTGCTCCCCCTCTCTCATCTTACCCCAGCCTTTTGAGGAAACGATACATACGGCGGGACTTTCCGGTTCCGGCTCATACCTGCCTGGCCGGGTTCTTCGACCCGGTGCCCCGAGCTTCCCGCCTCCCTCTCAACGCCATTTTAAGCATCTTACCTGCCTCCGGGCGGCATCGAGGGCACTGCGCTCTGACCGCTAGTCACAGCGGATGCCTCTCCACCACCAGGGCGGCCACCGCCTCGGCCGAGGCCGCGGCCTGCTCGGTGCCGATGCCCCGCGCCCCAGCGTCCGTCCCCACCAGGTAGAGACCCTTCACCGGAGTGACCGGCGAAGGCTTGTCCCTGCCTACCTGGCCGGGGATCTGGGCCAGGCCGATGCAGTCCCCCCCGCCGGCATGGCCGGATACAGCCTGGATGTAACCCGGGCCCACCACCTCGCGGGAGGTCACGTGCTCCTTCATCTCCGGGTATATAGCATAGAGTCTGCGTTCGATCATCTCGGCCAGCTCCTCGCAGGCCGCCTGGTCCGCCCGCAAGGGAGCGGCGGTGCCGACGAGGGCCAGCTGACTGCCCGGTGGGACCAGGTCGGGGTCCCAGAGGTCGATGACGGGCATGAAGATCCATGGGTCGGAGGGAAGACCTCCCTCCTCCAGGTCGGCGAACATCCTCTCCGAGGAGAGATCGGGGACGTAAACCAGGAAGGGGTCTTTCAGCACCGGACGGTCTAGGAAAAATCGGACTACCAGGCTGCCGTCCGTGTACTTCAGGCCGGACGCGAAGCGCGCGTAATCGGATCCCACCGCTTCCTCCCCCACCAACTTCACGGTGGTGGGGATACCCGCGTTGGAGATCACCAGGTCGGCCCGGATCTCGCCCCCAGGGGTGGAAACGCCGGTCACCCGGCCCCCGTCAGTAAGTATCTTCTCAACAGGAGTCCGCAGGCGCAGCACCCCGCCGTGCTTTTCCAGTCCGCGCCTATAGGCGGCGGGGATGGCGCCGCTGGAGCCCTTGACGTAGCCGAAATCAGCCGCGTTGAACATGCCCCGGAAGCACCAGACGAACTCCCCGGCCGAGGACCGGTCATAGGAGATGCCGAAGTACATATGGGAGAGGACGTTGAAGAAGCGGTGCAGCTGCTCATCCTTCGTATAGCTAAGCAGAAAATCTCGCATGGTGGTCCGGTCCCGCTCCTCGATGAAAGCGTCGTCCGCCCGAAGCAGGTCCCGGAATAGGCGGAAGCCGCCCAGGTAATGAGCGGGCTTGATCCCCATGTCCAGCGCCATGCGGGCCCGCGTCAGCAGGGGTCGGATGTCCCGGCGCTGATGGTAACGGCGAAAGCGGCCGCCCCTCCCGTCCACCACTAACGCGGTGGGGTCCCGGGAGATGAAAGTGAGCTCCTCCCCCAGCGCCCTGGCCACCCGCGCGTGCGGTCCCTGGCTGCCCGTGGCAAAGGCGTGCACGAAGTGGTCGACGGTGAAGCCGTCTCGCTTTTCAGCCGAGCACCGCCCTCCGACGAAGGAGTTGCGCTCCAGCACCTCCACCTCATACCCCGCCTTGGCCAGCAGAGCCCCGCATGCCAGGCCCCCGATGCCCGCCCCGATGATCACAGCCTTGGTCATTCCCGGACCTCCCTTCCCCTTTTTCAAACCTGTTACCCATCATTTACTTAAGCATTCTACTCCAATCCCTCCGGACGGGTGGCAGTTCGAGACTCCGGCCCGCATTGGACCGTAGATCCACTGTCCAAACATCACCTTTGCCTCGCGGACATCACCAATAGGCCGGGAGAGGCGGAAGGCATGCAAGGCGAGTCCAGCAGGCAGGCCTTCCGGGAATCAGCGACAGTGATACGGCGGCGATACCTGTTTCTTCCAAAGAGGAGGGACAGAAGACAATGGGCCCGATCCCCCAACCCTGAAGTCAATGATTCTCAAGCTGCCGCTTCACCTCCGACCAGGGGCTCGGCCTCTCCACGCTCGACTACAACCCGCGCCGTATCATCTGAAAATTCGCCTTGCCGCAAGGGGTATCGGCCCTTTCGCAATCATCATCCAGCCCAATCCGTAAGGATTGAGGCCGGGGCTGCCTCGCACGCCCATGGCGCCGCCTTCCGGCTGGCCAAAGAGCAGTGTCCGAGACACTTTTCGTTAGGATGCCGGCCCGGATTCACGGGACGAGATGTGCGCCCGCCCGAACCTGTGCTCTTTGTCAAGCAAAACCTTCGTTCCATGAGAGAATTACGCCGTCATTGATTATTTCTCGTGACTCTGGTTATATTACCTATGAGTAAAATTATAATTTAAGGGGCTGCGCCGATTAAGCGAGTGGCTGTTTGGTCCCGGGAGGGGGGAGCGTGCGCTTAGGGTTTCGGTGAGCTGCAAGCCTGGAACCAGGAAGCGGGCCACATGCTTCTGCTCGAGGGGGGTGCTGGATTTACAAACGACATCCTCAGCCCCGCCGCCGGGCCCGCCCTGGCCCGGCAGGTCTTCGGCGGCACTATGCGTCAAAGGGGGTCGGGTTCGATCCTTGTTCTCACCGCGACTTTGGAGAAGGAACGATCAGGGGGTCAAAGATGGAGGATGTAAAAGTCGTCATAGTCGGTGCCGGTATCGGTGGCGCCGGGATTGCGGCATTGCTGGCTAAGGACGGCGCGAAACCCATCGTGTTCGAGCGGAACGGTTTTGTGGGAGGGAAAGCCGGCAGCATCGAGCACAGAGGATGCATGGTGGATGTGGGCATCCATATCTCGCCGAGAGGGGAAAGGGGGCCTCTGGCTCAACTCGCAAGAAAGGTCGGCGCAGACGTCGAGTTCATCAACAAGAGCCCGATGTTGAGACTGATCTACGGCGAACGCGAGGGCATGGTCCATCAGAACATGATCCATCCCGCCTCTCTATACAGCATATTTCGAACGGTAAGACCGTCCGTCAAGGAATTACCCGGCATCCTGCGTTTCATCATGCTGGCTTACCGCGTCAAGACCAAAGAGGATGCGATGCCTTATTTTCACATACCGGCGAAATCCGTCATCGATAAATATATAAGCGACCCTGATCTGCACGCCTTTTTCAACTTCTGCTGCATCATGATGTTCTGCATCTCGACGGAAGAGGCCTCCGCCGCTGAATGGCTGCTCTCTTTCAACAACTGGATATCCTGCGCCAAGGGAGGAACCGCATATCCCAAGGGGGGCTATGGCGCCATCCCCAGAGCTTATATGAAGGTCTGTGAGGATGCGGGCGGAGAGCTGCATCTAAAAGAAAGGGTGAACAGGATCATCGTAGAGGATGGGACCGTTAAGGGGGTGGAAACCGATAAGAGCTTCTATCCTGCCGATATCGTCATCAGCAATGCGGGTGTGGTGAAGACCCTGGATATGGTGGGCGACCGGCACTTCCCCGACTACTACGTCGACAAAGCAAGGAATTCGCTGGATTCGACGGGCGGAGCCACCGTGGTCTTCGCTCTTGATGCGCCCTTAGCCAAGGCGCCCTTGAATGTCTATATCCCCAAACGGTACGACTGGTCAGCCACAATTAAGGGCCTGCAAGGAGGCCGGGTGCCGGATGATATCGCATTGTTCATGATCTCACCGACCGTCGCGGATTTAGACGTTGCGCCCGAAGGGCAACATCTTCTGCTGGGAGCAGCGGGGACGGTACCGGCAGACATGTTGGACAAAGACTTAAATGAAAAGGTGATGGATCTCGTCGAAAAGAGGATGGAAGAACTGTTTCCCGGATTAAGAGAACATACCGTATGGAAAGAAAGACGCGGCATAGATTTCATGGCCGCGATCGGCGGCCGCGGGCGCGGGGAAGCGATCGGCATGGCTCAAAGATACGATCAGGACGGCGATCTGCGCTTTTCTCCCAGAACCCCGATAAAAGGTCTCTATATTGTAGGAGCCGATACGGGCAGTTTCGGCATAGGGACAGAGCTGGCTGCGCGTAGCGCCATGGAGACCCATGCATTGATCCTCGAAGATTATTCACATGGGCATCGAGGGAAAAGCCGCGCGGCGCATTCGGGACAAGACCGCGCCTGACAAGGCATGACGGGGATCTATGCAAGATACGCGATGAAAAGTGCAGACAAGCCGCTATGATCGGCAAGCCATATGAAGATCGGAGGATTCCTTCCGAAAATGACGATGAACTGGGACTTGATGGAGAGAACCAAGCAAAGGCCGCCGCCCGATCGCGTCTGGATGCTTAGCGGGCGCGCGCTGAAGCAGGAATAGGCACGATGCAGGGGGGAAGGTGATGGAGATGGAAAAAGGTTTAACCCGAGCCGACGAACAGATATATCTGGAACTGCGCGAGTTCCTGGACGGTTTCCCGGGGGGCATGCCGGATACCGGCAGCGACTTTGCGGTGAAGGTTCTGAGCTCCCTCTTCACGCCGGAGGAGGCCAGGATGCTCATGCGCATGCGCCGCGTGCCTGAGCCCGCCGCTTCCATCGCCAGGCGCTGCGGTATCCCGAAAGAGGAGGCGAGAAAGACCCTGGACCGGATGGCCGAAAAGGGGCTTGTCTGGCGGATGTCCCTTGGCGGGGGTGGGACGCAGTACCTGCCCATCCAGTACATAATGGGGATGCTGGAGGAATCGGTCCTCAAGGGGATGAAGGGAAACACGGCGGACAAGGGCCTGCTGGAGATACTGGCCGGCGATGCCGCAGTTGAGTATGTCAAGCAGATATGGAACCTCACCCCCACCAAGCAGCTCCGGGTGGTCCCGGTAGGTGAGGCCGTTGACGCCGCGACCGCCGTCGCGCCCTATGACCGGATGCGAGAAGTGGTCGGTCGGCAGGAGTCCATATCGGTCATGCCCTGCATATGCAAGGAGCTCAAGGGCGCCGTGGGGGAGGACTGCGGGCGCTCGCACCTCTGCTGCATCTCGTTCGGGACAGTCGCGGAGCACATGATCGAAGTGGGGATAGGAAAGCGGATAAGCAGCGAAGAAGCGCTGGGGATACTGGACCGAGCCGAAGAGGAGGGCATGGTGCTGCAGGTTAACAACGCCCTGGAGCCGCTCTTCCTCTGCTGCTGCTGCAGCTGCTGCTGCGGGCTGTTACGCGCCATGCACATGATGGAGCGTCCGGCGGACGAAGTCCACTCGTCTTTCCAGGCGAAGATAGACCCCGAGGCCTGTTCCCTGTGCGGCAACTGTCTCGAGCGGTGCCAGATGGGCGCGATATCCGAGGAGGGGGATTCGATGCGGGTGGACCTCGGGCGATGCATCGGCTGCGGTCTCTGCGTGGCCGCCTGCCCCGAAGGCGCCGTTTCCCTCGTGCCGAAGCCGGGCGCGGAGGAGCCCCCACTGACCTACCTGGACAACTACACCAGGATGGCCAGAGAGAGGAATTTGCCCATGGGCAGGATGAACCCGCTGGTCAGGAAGATTCCTCTGCCCCGGTTCCTGAAGACCTGGGGATACCTCTACCGGCTGCGTCTGGCCAGGCCCGTCATCTATCTGATGGCGCGGCTGGGGATGGTGTAGTCCTCAGGTGCGGGCGCAAAGGGACGTTGTTCTTGGATTGGAATTCTCCTGGCCACCGTATCGCGCATAGATCCGAGCCGGCGGTTTCGGGGTGAAGCCGCTTGCCTTCTGCCTGAAAACCCGGAGCCTGGCCTGCGGCCTTGCGGCATCATGGCGGTGACTGCAAAAACAACCGCCGGAACGTCAGATGGTCTCGGTGTGGATGGCGCCGAGGGAGAGCGGTGCAGGTAGGGGTATTGGGGCGCCTTGATACTGACGTCGGCCTGCATCGAGTCCACCGAGGACGCCGGACGGACCACGCGCAGGGTGAAGTCGGGTATCATACTTCCAGCCGACCATAAGATCGAAGGAGATATGCATGTCCAGAGAATTGTGGATGAAAGCCGCAGCGACCATGACCAGCGCCGGACCGCTCCCCATGCCGGTGACCGATACCCTGATCGAGCTGCTCAAGACCATCCTGAGCGAGGAGGAAGCCGCCTTCATAACCACGTTCACCGGGCCCTCGATGAACATCGAAGAGATGAAGTCGCACTGCGGCCTGGATGGGGCCTCCCTGGAGGCCATGCTGGACGGGCTGCTGCACAAGGGGGCCTTGATGGTCTCTACCAGCCGGCGCTCGGGCGTGGACGTGTATCGGTTGATGCCGCCTTTTCCCGGCCTCTTCGAGTACACCATGATGAGGGGGGAAACAGGGGACAGGGAAAAGAGGCTCGCGGTCCTTTACGAAAAGCTCTTCGAGGAACTGGCGCAGATGATCCAAGCCAACTACGACAGCGTCATCGAGCTCCTCAAGACCGTGCCCCCCATGACCCGCGTGGTCCCGGTGGAATGCGACGTCGACGTGAAGATGGACAGCGTCATGCCCTGCGAGGACGCCATGAGGATCGTGGACAAGTTCGACGTCTTCGCCGTCAGCCACTGTTACTGCCGCCACCACAAGGAGCTCCTCGGTCAAGCCTGCAAGGTGACCAACGAAAAAGTCAATTGCCTGACCTTCGGTCGGTCCGCCAGGTTCATAATCGATTACGGGTTCGGCAAGGAGATCACCCGGGAAGAGGCCAAGCGGATACTGAAGGAATGCGAGGAAGCGGGCCTGGTGCACAAGTTCTTCCACGAGCGCAACGACCTTAAAAGGGACGAGTTCGCCATATGCAACTGCTGCAAGTGCTGCTGCGCCACCTTCGATAACTACTATAGAGGGATGGCCCCCATGAGCACCTACACCTCGCACCGGGCCGCGGTTGAGGGGGAGCTGTGCAACGGCTGCGGGGTGTGCGCCGATATGTGCCCCATGGAAGCCATGGAGCTGGCCGCTGACGTCGCCCGCATCGACGACGGGAAGTGCATCGGCTGCGGCGTCTGCGCCCATCACTGCCCCAGCGGGGCCATAACCCTGCAGCGGACCGGCATCCGGGAGGTCTTCGTCCCCCCTCCGCGCGTGGGGTGAGGTTCCCCGTTTCGAAACGGAGTGCCGATGGGTCATGGCACGCGGCTCACCCGGATCACTCGGGAATAAGGAGCCGCGGATTCTTGCGTGGCGGGCTTCACCAGCACTTTCGTTCCAGAGCCGATAAGATGAGAGGAGCGGGGGCGAGGGAGAGCGAGGGAAACGGAATGGTATCCAGAAGCGCTGCGGGCGGGGCAAGCGACAGCACAACGTCGAGGTCATCATCAACGTCCCGCGCTTAGGTTACTCCCAACCCATGCATATGCCGCCCATCCCAGCTGGGTAACTATGATAAGGATGCTCGCGAAACATACCGCCGCAATACCAGCCCATGCATATTCCGCCCATCCCAGTTGGATAACCGCTTCCATCTGGGAAAAGCGATGGGGCGATCAGAAACGCCGATCCCAGGAGTCAATATGGGAGGGATCGGGAAAGGGTAGAGAAAAGCTTCAGCGCTTACCAGGAGATTGCCTGAGCGGCGGCCACGTAAGCAGCGGCGGGATGCGGGCGGTGGTGCGGTTGAGACGGGCCAGCAGCAGCAGCCATGCCGATTCCCAGGGCGGCAGGGGCACCAGCCGCAGCGGACTGACCCCGCTGAAGTAGGCCAGCGAGGCGATGATGTCCCGCAGGTTGTTGCACCCTTCCACCCGCCGCACCCTGCGGGAGCCCAGGCGCCCGGCCAGCACCGGGTAGGCCTCCTCGCAGGCGCAATCCCCCACCACCAGGGCCCTGTCTTCCACCGAGAGGAGGACTTGGGGTTCCCACCCCTTGCCCACGAGGATGCTGAAATCGCCCTCCGCCTGGAAGTCCACGTAGAGCATCTGCAGCACCGCCAGGGTGTTGAGCAGGCAGCCCTCGGGGCAGCACTTCTCCGCCCCCTTGAGCAGCCGAACTCCTGGGGGGAATACGTCCAGCATCTCCCAGGTGTACCGGCGGTGGAAGGGGCCCGTGTCCCCGATGACCTCGATGCGGTCGGGGTCTATCTCCCCCAGGCCGTCTTCCGCCGCCAGGGCCAGGTGCTCCACCTCGCGGGGATCCAGCCCCATGATGCGCGTTCCCACGGCGTCCGCCGCCAGGGTGTCCTCCCCCGCCACCAGCACCCCCAGCTTCTCCACGCAGCGGTCCTGCAGCCCCGCGGGGGCATAGTGGCCGTGGTTGAAGGCATACAGCCCCTCGATAAGGGTGAAGTCGGGGTGCACCACGCAGAAGATGTCGGCCAGCTTGCGGTGCAGCCGTTGGTTGTGGTCGCGGATGCGGTCCTCCTGCATGACCAGCCCCAGCTGGTTCTTCACCCCCAGGGTCACCCCCGCCATCAGGTGGGTCTTCAGCTTGGGGAGGTTCAGGTAGAAAACTTGGCCGCGGCCCTGTATCAGCTTCTCCTTGACCCAGGCGGAAACGCGCACCCGGTCGCCCAAGTGGGGCAGGTATACCGGAACCTGGGGGCCCTCGTCCAGGTAGACCGGCAGGGCCCCCTCCTCCTTCGCCGCCCTCTCCAGCCCGGAGACCCGGAAGACCAGGCGGGTGAAGTTGCCCTGGGTGCAGTTCTCGATGACGTAGACGCGCCGCGCTCCCGCCCGGCGCAGCACCCGGATGACGGCGCGCAGCACCTCAGGGTCGGTGAAGGTGTGGGGCTTGAAATCCACCGCGTTGACCTTGATGTGGGCCTCGCTGCGGCCACCCAGCAGGGCGGCCGCTCCGCCGAAGGGGGCGAAGGCCTCCTCCACCGCCCTCTCCAGGTCGTCACCGGCCGCCACCACCGCTACCCTGCTCACGCCTGCACACCCCCGCTCGGGATCTTGGAACCGACAGTGCCATTGTAATTCCGGGCGGGGCGGGGCCACAAACGAAAAGAGAGGCGCGCGGCCGGGGCTCCTCCCGCGCACCCGTTGATGCTAGGACGCTTGCCGGCGCGGGAGGGGCAGCCTCTCGCGGGCGGCGCGCAGCAACCCCGGCAGCCGGGTGGCCTTCATCAACGCCCGGAAAAAGGGGCTGTCGTCGGGAGGAAGCACCCCGACGCGCTGCATTGCCTCGAAGACGTCGTAGAGCGTCTCTCCCTCCTGCATCCTCCTCTCCCGGTTGAAACGGTAGATGTCGATGGCCGGGCACTGGATGAAGGCGCCGTTGCCGTAGATGGTCGGGGCTTTGTCGTCGTAGGGGTAGAGGCGCAGCGGCCCCGTCCAGTGGCCGCTGCCGATGTAGCGCACCACCACCCGCACCTCCTCCTCGGGGGTGATGTCCAGGAAGACCTGGCCGGGCAAGGGGTCGTAGCGCCAGTCGGGGATGGCCTCGAAGAAGGCGAAATTGTACTTGATGAACTCGTCCAGTCCCACGATGGTGCGGCCCAGGGTGGAGACGTCCCGGTAGCGCAGGTCCGGCTCGTAGAGCTCGGAGTTCATGGACATGTCCCGCATCAGCCAGCTCCACCAGTACTTCTTGGCCCACTCCAGCGTCCAGCCCACGTCGATGCCGCGCTCCTGGTAGAGGCGGATCTTGCGCTGGTAGTCCTCGAACCACCTCCGGGTCATGGCGTTGAGTTCCGGCTCGGTGAGGACCCGGATCCTTTCCCCTCCCCGCTTGCCGGGGAGATATTCCGGCAGCGGCTGCCGCAGCCTCGGCATGGCCAGGGCCTTCTCGAACAGCTCCTCGTCGAACACGGCGACGCACCCCCTCTCCCTCTTTGCCGTCGGTGCCGGTCTTCATTATAGCCGCTGCGGGGCGCGGCCCTTGAGCCGAGCTCTTCCCGCTCCCGCTCGCCCGCAAGCACCTGTTTCAGGCCGATAATGCCATCAGCTGATGCGGGACGGGGCCGCTCCTGCTTTCCCGGCCACCAAAGGATCCATTAAGGGATTTGCCGCTCGTTCCCTCGGACCGGGATATTCCCACTGAGCCCGTTTTCCCCCATCGGCGCGGGCGATCTGACCGGGAGACGGGCGTTTTTACCTCAAAAACGTCCAGCCCACTGAGTCGTGGGCCCAGGTCCTCCCTCCCCCGTACATGGCCCGCTCGCAGATGATGTCGCCGGTCGCCTTCACCTCGGTGGATACGTCCCAGTCGGTGACGTGGTCGTTGAGCTTGAAGGTGCGGCGGGTGCCCGCGGGGATTACCTGGCCCTGCAGGAGCGCCGGCCTCTGCTCCCCGGTGGAGGTCTGCAGGATGAGGTCCACGGTGGCCTCGTACGTGTTGGGGTTCTGAACCAGGATGAAGGTTTCGAAGTCGCCCGCAGTGCAGCCCTCGGCCAGGTACCAATTTTCCGCTTGCCTGGTCGCTCCCACCGAGTCGTGGGCCCAGGTCCTCCCTCCCCCGTACATGGCCCGCTCGCAGATGACGCCGCCGGTCGCCTTCACCTCGGTGGATACGTCCCAGTCGGTGACGTGGTCGTTGAGCTTGAAGGTGCGGCGGGTGCCCGCGGGGATTACCTGGCCCTGCAGGAGCGCCGGCCTCTGCTCCCCGGTGGAGGTCTGCAGGACCAGGTCCACGGTCACCTCATCCTCACCCGGGTTCTGCACCAGGATGAAGGTCTCGAAGTATCCCCCGGTGCAGCCCTCGGCCAGGTACCAGGTGGTGGAGGGGGCAGTCACCCCCACCGAGTCGTGGGCCCAGGTGCGGTTCCCCCCGTAGACGGCCCGCTCGCAGATGACGCCGCCGCCCCAGGCCAATACCTTGGTGGAGACCTCCCAATCGGTGATGTGGTCGTTGAGGCGGAAGGTGCGGCGGGAACCGGCGGGGATTACCTGGCCCTGCAGGAGCGCTGGCCTCTGCTCCCCGGTGGAGGTCTGCAGGATGAGGTCCACGGTGACCTCCTCCGTTCCGGGGTTCTGCACCAGGATGAAGGTCTCGAAGTCGCCCCCGGTGCAGCCCTCGGCCAGGTACCAGGTGGTGGGGAGGGCGGCACCCTCCTTGAAGGCCACCTCGATGTACCGGTCACCGGTGATGTTGCGCACCACGTAGGTCATGCCGCTTGGCTCGAAAACATGCTGCGGGATCCCATTGTCAATTATGCTGGAGATGTACCAGCCGGGGTCGGGGGTTATCAGGATTTCGAGGTCGTATCCGTATTCGCACATCATCTGTTCCGGTTCGACCTTGCCGTTCCCCGCGATCACCGAGGCATAGATGTTGTAGAAATCTGGGTTAAAGACCACCACCACGTTATGGTCGCAGGTCACCGGGTCGATGACGTAATGTTCGGTGGTCCCCACCTGTATATCGTTGTCGAAGATATAGACGATGTGCCACCCCGGGGATGGGTTGATGTCGATGCTGGCGCTGTTACCGTGGGCCACCTGCTGGGAAGCCGGCTCAACCGTGCCTTGCCCGTAACTCACCGAGGCGTTCACCGTGTAGGTGTTTATCTCGAAGGCCACCTCCACGAGATGGTCGCGGTCCACGCCCTGGATGATGTACTCCATGTGGCTGGGGTCGGTGACCTCCACCGGTTCGCCGTTGTCGCTCAGGGAGACGATGTGCCAGCCGTCCTGGGGGGTGATGGTGACGGAGGCGTCGTCGCCCTGGAACACCTGCTGGCTCGGGGGCATCACCGTGCCCTGGCCGGAGACAACGCCAGCGGTCACGGTAAAAGCGTTCCTCTCGAAGATAACGTAAACGTCGTGGTCGTTGATGATGTCGGTGATCTCGTAGGTCATGCCGCCCGGGTCGGTCACCGGGATCTCCTGCCCGGTGTCGTTGATCCAGGCGATGTGCCAGCCGGCATCCGGGGTGATGGTGACGGAGGCGTTTCCGCCGATGTTGACCTCCTGGAAGGCAGGCACGACGGTTCCCTGCCCCGAGAGGACCGAAGCGGTCACGAAGAACACGTCGTCGCGGCGGAAACCCGTCTCCACCGCATGGTCGCAGTTGACACCCGAGATGGTATAGGTCATGCCGTAGGGATCCATGACCTCGATGGGCATCCCGTTGTCAAAAACGCCCGAGATCTTCCAGCCGGACGCCGGCATTATGACGACGGATGCCTCTCCCCCCTCCACCACGTATTGCAGATCCGGCTCGGCGCTCCCTTCGCCGTCCACCACACGGGCGGTCACGGTGAAGACGAATCCCGATTGGAAGGCCACGGAGACCGCGTGGTCCTGGTCCACGGCGAAGATGGTGTAGGTCATGCCGGCCGGGTCGGTCACCGGGACCGGCTGCCCGTTGTCGGTGATGGAGTCGATGTGCCAGCCGGCATCCGGGGTGATGGCAACGGAGGCGTCCTCGCCCTGGTTGACCTGCTGGGTAGCCGGATGGACGCTTCCCTGTCCCGAGAGCACCGAGGCGGTGACCGTGAAGGGAAGGTGGCGGAAGGTTGCGCGGACGAGGTGGTTCTTGGTCACGTTCTTCAGGATGTAAGTCATCTGGAAGGGGTCGGTGACCTCCACAAAGTTACCGTTGTCGGTGACCTCCAAGATGAACCAACCTTCGGCCGCGGTGATGACAATGGGGGCGGCGTCTTCCCCGTGGTTCACCTGCTGGCTCGCAGGCTCCACGGTGCCCTCGCCGCCCGCCACCACGGCATCAATGGAATATCTGCAGAGGTCGAAGGTGGCCTTGACCACGTGGTCGCTATCCACTCCCTCGATCACGTATTGCATGAACGTGGGGTCGGTTATCTCCACGTCCACGTCGTTGTCGACGACGCGGGAGATGTACCAACCGGTATCGGGGACGATGGTGATAGAGGCGCTCCCGCCGTGGTTGACCTTCTGGTGAGCCGGCTCCACCAGGCCGTGTCCCGTGGGCGCCGAGCCCCAGATGTTATACACATTGATCTCGAAGGTCACCTCGACGGAATGGTCGCGGTCCACGCCCTGGATGATGTACTCCATGTGGCTGGGGTCGGTGACCTCCACCGGGGCTCCGTTGTCGGCGACGTAGGCGATGTGCCAACCGTTATCGGCCGTTATCTCGATGGGCTGGGCGTCCTGTCCGTGATCCACCTGCTGCGAAGGGGGAGCCACCGAGCCCTGTCCGGACGCCACCGAGGCGGTCACGCTGTATCTGTTCAGCTCGAACCAGGCCTCGATCTCGTGGTTCACCAGGACGTCCTCGAGGAGGTAGGTCATGCCGCCAGGGTCGGTGACGGTCACCGGCTGTCCGTTGTCGGTGACCGCGGCGATGTGGTACCCGGCGGCAGGGATGATGGCGACCTCCGCATCCGCGCCGTCCTCCACCAGCTGCCTTTCCGGTGACACCGTCCCCGGCCCAGAGGTAATCGAGGCGGTGACCAGGTGTTCGTTTACCAGGAAGTGATCGAAATCCGCGCTGAAGGAGGGGTTGGTGGGCTCCTGGTTCACCACGTGCAGGCCGATCTCCACCGGTTCGGTCACGGGCATGTCAAAGCGATCCAGCCGCTCCCCCCAGTCGTAACCGTTCTCGCTGTAATACGCGGTGAAGGATTCCCCGTACCTGATCAGCCTGAGGTATACCGTTGCGGCAGTTGTCTCCACTCGGGCACAAAGCGTCTCGATACCCCCGATGACGCCCCAGAACACCACCTCTCCGTAACGCCTCTCCAGCCGCAGGAAGTTTTGCTGGTCCTTCCAGGCCAGGATGCCCGCCCCGCTGTCCTTGTATTGGGGATCTACGATGACCCTGGCCTCGGCGACGAGGTCCCCTTCCACCGGCTGGAGCAGGCGGGGGGCGTTGAAGTTGGTATCGGGGTCGAGGTCGTGCCCCCCGTCCGGGACGGTGATGCGAAGGTAGCCGGGGTTGGCGGTGAGGCTCCAAGCGCAGTCGCCCAGCGGGTCCGTCCAAGTCCAGCCCGGGTTCAAGGAATCCGTGGAAAACTCGTCGCTGAAGGGAACGGCATCGCGCATGACCGTGACCAAGTTGTTTGGCGGATCGGTGACGTAGGCCTTCTTGGTCCGGGGGTTGACCGCTACCGAGTGGGGTTGGGATGCCACCGGGACCACCGCCGCCACCGCGCAACTCTCGCCGTCGATGACCGAGACGGTGCCTTCACCGGAATTGGCCACGTAGATGCGGTTGGTGGAGTCGTTGGCGCAGATGCCCTGGGGAGCCGACCCCACCGGGACGGTGGCGATGACCGTGTCGTCGC
>Ga0209162_1001067_pt1 | contig 28190 bp, 16 predicted proteins | sample YNPNPMetaG_FD_187121 | JGI IMG/M metagenome (GOLD analysis project Ga0209162, IMG submission 187121) | Anoxygenic and chlorotrophic microbial mat microbial communities from Yellowstone National Park, USA - YNP NP MetaG (SPAdes) (version 2) ...
ATAACAGGGGACTTCGCTTCGGCTACGCCTTCGCTTCGTCCCCTGTTATAGAGCAAAAAAATGAATACATTTGTATGAAAATAAAAGACATCTCATACACACTTTTTGGGATACTATCTAGTCGACCCTTAAAAAGTCTTTTTAATCTTTTTGTAAAGAGTGGGGGGAAAAGAAAATGAAAAATAGCGTCTGAAAAAAGGGGGAAATTTTTTTCTTCCACTGATTCCATTATTTTGAAGTTGAATGCTGCTGCAGCTTTTTATCTCAACTTATTGAAGAAAAAAACCGAAACAACAAGATCGGCACACTCAACCCCTTTTTAACAATTCTCGCTAATTTTGAAAGCAATCAATTTCAAGGAGAGCACAAGATTTTACCCTTTTCTAATCAAAACAAAGGGGACAACTGCTCATTTTGCAGGCTGTTGTTGACTTGGCTGATTCTGCTGAGGCGCAGGTATACGGGGCGTATTGTTGGTATTGATGATATTGCGAATCTCATCCTCGAGTACCGAACGCTGCTGTACAGCACCGTGATTGCTTTTTACCAGATTGGCAAGAATACACAAAAACAATAAAATTCCCACCAGTGTCCATGTAGCCTTCTCGAGAAAGTCGGCCGTTTTGCGAACGCCTACTATCTGGCTACCCGCAAAATTGGCAGCTAATCCGCCACCCTTTGAACTTTGTGCCAGTACAAACAATATCAGTAATACTGCTACAATAATCATCAAAATATACAAGAATGTCATATCCTATGGCTTTGGGTTATTTTTTAATTTCTCAATTTCTTTAATCTGGCCTGCAAAGTAAGTGTTTTTTTCGGGAAATTTCAAAATTAATTTCCGGTATATTTCTATAGCCCTGTCGTAACTCCCCTGTTTTACCAGAATTCGGGCAAAAGTTTCGGTCATAAAGTCATCGTGAATTTCAACACTGTTTTGAGAGATATCCACAGCCGGCACACTCTCAGGCACTGGCTGTGGCTTGATATGCGGCAGCTTTTCAAGAAACTCATCAATCAATGCAAACTGTTGAGAGGTTCTTGGGGCATATGTATTTGACAATACACTGGTATCGTCGCTAACATTGCTTGTCGGATACGCAGTCTCATCCGGTATACTTTCTGCTTGTTCTGTTTTAGTTTCCTGCCCTTCATCCAGTTCCAGAAAATTTTCGTCCTTTTCGTTTCCTTTCGCAGAACGCAGCTGGGAAAATTCATCAGCATCATTTGTAGGCTTGATAATTTCGACAGTTTCGTCGAGTTCAAAATCAATCTCAGGAAAAATCTTTTTTTCGAAATCTTCGGGCACTTCTCCCTGAGCTGCCTGACTAAGTGCTTCGGACAAGGTTTCCTGAAGCGAGTCTTTTTCACGGCGGGGGGTATAGGGTGAGGTTTCAGCAGATGGTGTATTTTTCGTCACCACCGAGGCAGATTCGACCGTTGTGGAAACATTGGAATCAATAGGCCGGTTTAAAAATTCATGTAACAGCTGCTTATCAGAGATATGCCAGATAAAACGTTCGATCATCTCAGCATATTTAGCATACGACTGATTTTTGTAGTATTTCAACAGGAAAAAATAGGCCGGCTGAAAATAAGGAAAATCCGCGACTACCCTCTCCAACTGAGGCAGATAGTCCGGTGAAAAAAGCCCGGGCTGATATATAATCCTGTTAATATCCTGTTCTTTCATAGTTTTCAGCAGCCATTTTTACCAGTTGGCAAATGCTTTATTGAAAATATCCTCCGTAATTTCGTCGAAAATATTATTGACGAGTTTCTGCTCGACCTCGTACAGCATCTGACTGGCAGAAAAATCGCTATATCTCGAGAAATTGGTATCAAAATTATATTTGGGTTCAACATTATTGACAAATCTAACCCTTACTGTTACAGTGAGCCGGTTTTGGGCTGCCTTATCGTTGCTTTGCACGGCCTGTGGCGTAACATCGTACCCGATGATTTCCCCTTCGAAATAAACATCGCCACCATCGGTAAGCATGGTCAAGCGGGTAGAGTTTTGTATTTTTTCCCTCAGCTTATCGGTAAGCTGTTGGGCGAGTACAGGACTGGCATTGGGCGCCCGATTCTGAAAATACCGCACCGTACAGGTTTTCACTTCGGGCGAAATGGAAGCCCCGGTAGTCGAATAGTGTACGCTAAAACACGAAGATAAAAATACAAGAAAAATTAATATCCAGATTCGTGATAAAGTTTTTTTAATCGAGATCATATTCCTTAATTTTTCGATACAGGGTTCGTTCGGAAATGCCCAGCTCTTCGGCGGCCAGTTTACGCTTACCATTATGTTTGTTCAATGCCTTTACGATCAGCTCTTTTTCCTTTTCCTGCAGGGAAAGGGATTCTTCTATTACCTCGTGCGTATCTTCTATATGTTCCGTTGACCGAGGTTTTGAGGATACCGGTTTTACCGTTTCTATTTGCGGCTCCATATCGTCATTTTCATTTTTGTACAATCGATTGAAGGCCGACTGATGATCAATATTAAAATCCTCGATACGTCCCGTTTGAATCAAGCCGTAAACCAGTTTTTTCAAGTCGTTCATATCGGCCTTCATGTCGAAGAGGATTTTATAAAGAATTTCCCGCTCCGAGGCAAACGAAGCAGCCGAATCGGCATCGTTACGATTGAAAAGCACAGGTAATTTATTTTCGGTATAGTTGGGCAGATACATCTTCAATGTTTCGGCATCAATCACCCTTTTTTTCTCGATAATAGAAATTTGTTCGGTAATATTTTTAAGCTGCCGCACATTTCCGGGCCAATCGTAGTTTTCAAGCACATGAATAGCCTCCTCGTCGAGGCTGATGGCAGGCATGCGGTATTTTTCGGCAAAGTCGCTGGCAAACTTACGGAACAAAAGATAAATATCTTCTTTGCGTTCCTTCAAGGCCGGTACGATGATGGGTACAGTATTGAGCCGGTAAAAAAGATCTTCCCTGAACTTACCCTGTTGAATGGCAGCAGGGATATCTACATTGGTAGCAGCTACCACCCGGACATTGGTCTTTTGAACCTTCGACGAACCCACCTTAAGAAACTCTCCGGTTTCGAGCACACGCAGCAACCTTACCTGTGTAGCCAGAGGCAGTTCAGCCACCTCATCGAGAAAGATGGTCCCCCCGTTAGCTACCTCGAAATAACCCTTGCGACTTTCGTGTGCACCGGTAAACGACCCTTTTTCGTGACCAAACAATTCAGAATCGATGGTACCTTCGGGAATAGCACCACAGTTAACCGCAATATAAGGTCCATGCTTGCGGGCACTGAAATGATGAATAATTTGCGGGAAAATCTCTTTCCCCGCCCCACTGGGGCCGGTAATTAGCACCGACAGATCGGTCGGTGCAACCTGTATGGCAATACTGATAGCACGATTTAAACCCGGATGATTACCGATAATCCCAAATCGTTGCTTTACCGCTTGCAGGTCCATAACAAAAAAATTTATGACAAAATTAACGACAAACTGACAAAATTGCAATTATATTTTAGCAAACCACAGACCAAATTATTTTCCGTTTACCCTATTTTTGCCCTTCAATCAGCATTGGTTCGATTTTATGCCGTTAGTCCTAAAAATATATTTAGGGATATTAGGTTACCTGATTAGCTGCACAGGAGCAGGAGGTCAGGTTCCACAACCCGGATCCTACAATACACAAGCATACTTTGCCTATCTTACCGGCAAGCGCATTGGCGTAGTTGCCAATCACACGTCAACCATTCGTCAGGTGCATCTCGTCGACACGCTTCTGGCTTCAGGTTTTAAGGTTGTCAAAATTTTCTGTCCCGAACATGGTTTCAGGGGACTTTTCGATGCGGGTGAACATGTCAGTAGCGGGACGGATGCAAAAACGGGCTTACCTATCATTTCACTTTATGGCAGGCATTACAAACCCACTTCCTCAGACATGAAGGGACTCGACCTGATGATATTTGATCTGCAGGATGTGGGGGTACGTTGTTATACCTATCTTTCAACGTTGCACTATGTAATGGAAGCCTGTGCCGAACACCATGTTCCATTGATCGTTCTCGACCGCCCCAATCCCAACGGATTTTATATCGATGGGCCTGTACTCGAATCCCGATACCGTTCGTTTGTGGGCTTACATCCCGTACCCTTGGTCTATGGAATGACCATCGGGGAATACGCATTGATGATCAATGGCGAGGGCTGGCTACGCAAAGGATTGCAATGCCAGCTAACCGTAATACCTTGCAGCGGATATCAACATACGAGGAAGTTCGCACTCGATGTCGCTCCCTCGCCCAATCTGCGATCTATGCAGGCCATCTATCTGTACCCCTCGCTGGTACTTTTCGAGGGAACAGCCATCAGCGTAGGTCGAGGAACATCATCTCCTTTCACCTGCTTTGGCCATCCTGCCCTCGATAGCAGCAATTTTGAGTTTACTCCCAAACGAGGTACAGGCAAACTGAGTCCACTCTATGCCGACACCCTCTGCAAGGGTTTCAATCTCGAAAATTATAACTTCAACGACAACCAAAGCTATTTCACACTTCAATGGATTGGCCTTGCCTACAAACATTTCCCCGATAAAAACCAGTTTTTCAACCGATTTTTTCCCTATCTGGCTGGTAACGACAGATTGAAAAAACAGATTGAACAGGGTATCCCCGAAGCTGAAATAAGACAATCGTGGCAAAAGGATTTGGAAAACTTTAAAATGATACGACAGAAATATCTCCTGTATCCATAGACCCCAAACTACTTTACCAGCAGCAACCCCGGATGATTCCCCGTAATGCATTCGCCTCCGGCAGGGGTAACAACGAAGGTATTTTCGATCCCAACCATACCCACTCCCGGTATTCCTTTTTTGGGTTCAACCGCAAACACCATATTTTCCACAATGGGTTCGTCGAATCCACGGGCTATTACCGGCCACTCGTCGATGGTGAGCCCAATACCATGCCCCAGAAACTTTACCGTTCGGTTGCCAAAACCCATAAAATGGGCGAGAAAATCTTCGTCAAGGCTCGCCATTATCTCTTCATACAGCTGGGAAAGTACCGTTCCCGGTTTTAACCTTTCGGCAATACGATACTGTATTTCCACACAACGCTTATGAATATCAATTACTGTATCACCGGGAGGTTGGTCAAACATGTAAGTCATGGTTTTGTCGGTATGGTAGCCATTATAACCACAAGCCACATCGAGGAAAATAAGATCGCCCTTCCGGAGTCGATTATCTCGGCTTCCCATAAAAGGAGTGGCAGGAGAACCATAATTTCCTCCAGGTCCGTCAAAACTGGTAGGATACAATGAAGCAACACCAAATCCCAGCTGTCCCAAGCCCAGTTCGGTATCGAACATGTTGAACCGGGTAACTCCATGGTGCCCTTCCTGCAACAACAACCGGTAGAGTTCGCCTACCAGTTCTACTTCGCTCATCCCCTCCCTGAAAAGTTTCGGTGCCTGTTCCTCCAATACACGTTGATGAATTTCCCCCGATCTTCGCATCTGTTGTAATTCATATGCCGACTTTACCGAACGCACTTTTGCAAGCTGAAGATCCATCGGCCTCACCTCCTCGAAAGGAAAATATTTACGTAATCGTTCGAGGTAAGCCAACGGCATTATCTCGGCCTCTACATAAACCCGTTTGTATTGCTGTATTTTATGATATGCAGCTGCATCGCGAAAGCTGATCATAGGCATTATACGCGGAAAGTACGATTCGTTGCAAGCCCTTTCATAACTGCGACGAACCCAGAATACAGGATCCTCGCCAGCTGTAATTATCAGCATCCCTTCCTGCCGCGTGCCAGTTAAGTAATACAAATTGTTCTTGCTAACTACTATTGCATACTGCCATCCCGGACAATCCTTATCCATTTGCCTGACCAACCGCTGCATGCGATCGTTCAGTTCGTTCTGCGGAACTCGTAAATCCATTTGTCTAATTTTAAATTTACAAAGGTATAGGTTTTTTAAGAAACTGTTCCGGACAACAGATGCATTACCATAAATTTCGCAAATCCTTATGAAAACCTCTTGTATCGCTTTACCCTTTCCGAACCATTAATTTGCAGGCATGGCTGTGGTAAAAAATATTTTCGGCTACCTTTGTTTCAAAATTTCCGATATGCGTTTCGAATGGTTTATAGCGCGGCGTAGTTTTGGCCGAAAAAACAATGCCAACACTACTTCTTACCGACTTATGCGGATTGCCATCTTCGGCATTGCGCTATGCATTGCGGTTATGATTGTTTCGGTAGCTATTCTGGCAGGATTCAAAAAAGCCATACGCGACAAAATTATTGGCTTTGGATCGCATATTCAGGTGGTCAATTACGATGCCAATACCTCGTTCGAAACCACACCCATCGAAAAGCAAACAAGCATTATTAATGCCATAAAAAACATCGAAGGCGTACGCCATGTACAAACTTTTGCCTTAAAAGCCGGTCTTATTAAAACCGATACCGACATTCAGGGCATAGTGCTCAAAGGAATAGACCGAGAATATGACTGGACCTTTTTCCGCAATTGTCTGGTCGAGGGCAATACCTTTGAGGTTAACGATACCACTACTACTGCATCCGTAATTATTTCGCAATACCTGTCGAAGATCCTCAATCTGAAAGTTAATAACGAGTTTTTGACCTATTTCATTCAGGATCCGCCCCGGGTACGAAAATTTGTGGTCAAAGGGATATACCGTACCGATGTGGACGAAATTGATAAGACCTTTATCCTGTGCGATATTGCTCATATCCAGAAGTTGAACAACTGGGATCGCAACCAGATAAGCGGTTATGAGGTTGCGCTGACAGATTATAAACAGATCGACAAACTCAAAAACGATATCAGCGAAGCCGTTGGATATGAAACCCTGCCCCGAAACTACCTGCTTAAAGTCGAAAGCATTAAGGATAAATATCCACAGATATTCGACTGGCTGAATCTGATGGATATGAATGTAATTGTAATACTCATTCTGATGCTGGCAGTAAGCGGATTTAATATGATTGCCGGCCTGATAATCCTGATACTTGACCGCACGCAAATGATAGGGATATTAAAGTCGCTGGGAGCAAGTGACAGCAGCATCCGCAAAATTTTTCTCATGCAATCAACCCGTTTGATGATAAAAGGCTTATTTTACGGCAATCTTATCGGCATCGGATTGTGCTTACTTCAGTATCATTTCCGGCTACTGCAACTCGACCCGGCATCGTACTATGTAAATTACGTCCCTGTTTACCTGCATGCCGGTTATATTCTGTTGCTGAATGTAGGTGCGGCAGCCGTTACCTTTATCATGCTCATCATACCCTCACACATAATTTCACGGCTCAATCCGGCAGAAACCATTAAATTTGCATAACCAAACAACACACGATGGACGAAGCAAGATACCAGCAAAGGGGCGTATCGGCCTCGAAGGAAGATGTACACAAAGCTATCAGAAATGTAGATAAAGGGCTTTTTCCCAAGGCTTTTTGCAAAATCATCCCCGACTATTTAACCAACGACCCCGACTACTGTATAGTAATGCACGCCGATGGGGCCGGTACAAAATCCTCGCTGGCCTATCTGTACTGGAAAGAAACCGGCGACCTGTCGGTTTGGAAAGGTATAGCCCAGGATGCCCTGGTGATGAACATCGATGACCTGCTGTGTGTCGGTGCCACGCAGAACATCCTCTTGTCATCAACCATTGGACGTAACAAAAACCTTATCCCCGGCGAAGTAATCACGGCTATTATCGAAGGCACTCATCAACTGTGCGAGGAACTTGGCCAATGGGGCATATCCATCTATCCTACAGGCGGTGAAACTGCCGATGTGGGCGACCTGGTTCGTACCATCATCGTCGACAGTACCGTAGTGTGCCGGATGAAACGAAGCGAGGTTATCGATAATGCCAACATTAAAGCCGGAGATGTCATTGTGGGCCTCTCTTCAAGCGGAAGAGCCATTTACGAACCAATATACAATTCGGGCATGGGAAGTAACGGCCTCACCTCGGCCCGCCACGATATGTTTACACACGAACTGGCCACTAAATATCCTGAAAGTTACGATCCGGCTATCCCCTCTACACTGGTTTACACAGGAAAATATCGACTGACCGATCCCATCGAAGACTGTCCGCTGGATGCTGGGAAACTTGTTCTCTCTCCCACCCGCACCTATGCACCGGTTGTCGCCAAAATTTTATCACAGTTCCGTTCAAAAATCAATGGTATGGTACACTGCTCGGGCGGTGCTCAGACCAAAGTCCTGCACTTCGTTGACAACCTGCATGTTGTAAAAAATAACCTTTTTGAAACTCCGATCCTTTTCAGGCTGATTCAGCAACAAAGCCAAACCCCTTGGCGAGAAATGTATAAGGTCTTCAACATGGGACACCGATTCGAAATTTATACCGACCCCGATACGGCACAAAACATTATCGGTATTGCTAATGAATTCCAAATCGAAGCCAAAATTGTGGGGTATTGCGAACCCTCAGCCACGAAAAAACTTACCATAAAGTCACAACACGGAGAATTTGTATATGAATAACGCTATGCCAAGAGAATTATAAAGGAAAAAATTAAACTATCACAAGTCCTTCGCCATTTTTGAAAAAGCAGCATTTTGTTACAAACCCTCATTATGACCGGTTCCACCTTCAATTTTTTAGGTCAATGTACCATATGCCAAAAGTAGCCGATGCGTAGGTAAACGATGCCAAACCCAACGATTTACTGCATTACTTTTTTGTTCCATTAATTGAAATTCGTTCCCAACACACCTCCGCCAACCGATAACATTAATCGTAAACCCATCATTGTCTTAGGTATGGCGGGGCTTGCAAATTCTCAACCGGTATTATCAGCATGTTGCCCAGCGGTTGATTATTGCGGTAGGCCCGTACCCGCAGGGTAATTCTCCCCGCTGGGATATTTACCGGTTCGGTGTAGACAGGTGCATACTGTGTCGGCATGGTGCCATCAAGGGTGTAATGAATAACAGTTCGTGGAGCCTCAGAATGCATTTTCACTTTCAGCCGGCCGTCTTCGACATACGCCTCGACAATTGGGTCGTAAACAGATCTTGCATACGATATACCGGCTCTGTCGAAACGATCGAAATGCTGTTCTACCCGCTGAATGAACAAATCCCAATTTTTCAAGTCAGCAGGGCTCCAGTAATTTTCGGCTATGGCCAATGCCCGAGGATAGGTCATGTAAAAAGCATATTGCAGGTAGGGTATATTCTCAGTCCACAGATTACCCTGTCCCCCCAGTATACTGTTTTCCAATTCGGGATAAGGACAGGGATCGAAGCTGTAAATGGCACTGATTCTCAGACCAGCATATACAGGCGGTTCTACCAACGGATCGCCCTGATAGTAATCGAGATAGGAATAAGCCGTAGGGGTCATAATAACCCTGTATCCCTTACGGGCAGCCTCATACCCTATTTTCTGATTCCGCCAGCACATGATGGCCACCTGTTGCGTTGGAAGAGAATCTTCGGCAATTTCATCCCAGCCTATCATTTTTTTACCCAACTTATCTATGATACGCTGTACCCGTCGCATAAAATATCCCTGCAGCTGATCAACCGTTGAATAGTTGTTCCGACGCATCAGCTCCTGACATGCGGGATTTTGTGCCCAAAATCCTTTGTAACACTCATCCCCGCCTACATGAATGTATTCTGAAGGGAACAAAGTAGCTACCTCCGAAAAAACTTTTTCCAAGAAATCATACACCTCTTCATTGGCTGGATTGAGGGTATTATCCACAAACATTGTAAAACTGCCATCGTCATGCCACTCGGCAAAATGGGTACCCGGATCCACTTTGACCGATGTATCGCCCGTGCAGCTAAGATGGGGATAGGCTGCAACAGCTGCCATGCAATGACCTGGAACATCAATTTCGGGAACAATGGTCACATGGCGTGCGGCAGCAAACTTCACAAGATCGCGAATATCGTCATGGGTGTAATATCCACCGTAGGTTGCCTTCTCGCCCGGTAGGGGTTTTTCACGGGTACCAAACGGTCCGGAACGTTCTACCCGCCATGCGCCGATTTCGGTCAACCGCGGCAACGATTTTATCTCAATCCGCCAGCCATGGTCATCGGTCAAATGCAGGTGCAGAACATTAAACTTATACCGAACCATTTGTTCGATATACTGTTTGACCTTATCGGGAGTAAAAAAATGTCGGCTAACATCGAGCATCAATCCACGCCAACCAAAACGCGGATAATCTGTTATCCGCTGACACAGCAATTGCCAGTTCATCTGCCCCGTTTTATCATTGTCCTCTACCTCGGGGGGTAACAGTTGCAACAGCGTTTGAATCCCATAAAATACCCCCGCTGCAGTCCGTGCCGTTATCGTTATTTTGTCAGTATTGATCAGCAGCTCATACCCCTCCGGATTAGCCACAGGGCACTGCTCCGATAAAAGCAGTTGAATCCCAGCTTTCTTCGAATACCCTATATTTGTCGATATCGTTACCTCCTGTCCTATTCTTTTAGCAAGATATTGAGCAGAAAATAACAGATCGTGATGATTATAAAAAATCCGCATATCGGTCCTAAAAACAAAGGTGCCCTTTAAAGGTTCCGTCTTTTGCGGTAAAGGAATTACCACCGACTGCGAAAATAAAATTATTGCTATTAACTGCATCAGAAAACAAAACCAAACCTTACGCAACACCGACATGAGCTTATACTTTTAGAAAAATTTTTTTTCGATAAAGAAAATACAAAAACACCCAGCAGGTGAACATATAGGTAAACGTCATAAAAGTTTCCTGCAATCCCCCGGGCAAATATTTGCTTATTCCGGCAAAAAAGAACTGGTGTGGAGTATACAGTCCCAAAATGGGCTGCGACAGATAAATGGTAATCGAATTCATTCCGATGACAGCAAAGGGAAATGCCCATTTTTTTAGATTCCACACATCGATAATCAGATAAAAAAGGGTAAGCAGCGCAACACTCAATCCTCCGGCAAACAGTACAAACGAACTTGTCCAGATATTTTTATTGATGGGAAAAACAAGGTTCCAGATTAATCCCCCCATTATAAGCGCAACGGCTAATACCGACAACTGAAAGACTTTGCGGTAAGCACCGCTGTTTTTATGGAGAATGAATCCGCAAAAAATACCCAGCTGAGCAGTAGCAATAGCCGGGAAAGTAGATAGTATACCCTCGGGATTGTAATGTTCAAAATAAAAACGCCCCGGAAGCAATAGTTGATCTACGTAAGCGACAAGAGATTTATCAGGCGTCAAAATACCAGTACCAACTCCCGGCACGGGGACAAGCATTAGCACTGCCCAGTATAGGAGAAGGATGGAGCCAAAAACAGCATACTGAATTTTTTAGGCCAATAGACAGCCATCAGGGCAGCCAAGCCATAGGCAATACCAATTCTTCCCAGCACACTGGCATAACGGGCAGGCCATTCAAAACTCAAAAAGCCATTGTACAGCATCCCCAGCAATACCAATACGACCATGCGTTTTACAATATGTCCGACAATCTGCTGCCTGCGCTGTCCCTGTTGCATACGTTTTTGATAGGAAAACGGGAAAGACACCCCGGCCAGAAACAGAAAAAGCGGAAAATAATATCGTAAAAGTGAAAACCATGCCAAGGCACATGTTCCATCTGCGTTGCCAAGGCTGCAGTAAAATCCGTGTTAAGCCATTTATGCAAGGCAACAATAAATTCAGCGCCCCCCATTATCCACAGCATATCAAATCCCCGCAAAGCATCTAGCGAATAAAGCCTTTGATTATTCATACACGTTAGATTTTATGATTCATACTATTTTTCAGTGCCAGTAACCGACGTATAAACTTGATTTCATTACAGAACTCATCGTAACTCATTTCCTTGATAAACAATGCCCCGTAGGCTCTGCGAAGCATGGGATGATTACTTTCGTAAAAATATGCTTCCCCCATAAGCAATTTCAGTTCCTGAAACTGATCCACCCATATTTTCTGAGCCAATTCGCTGAAAGGACCATCGTGTTCGAAGCTGGGGAAAGAGGCCTCACGCTGGCTGATAAAACAATTATTGAATATATTGTGCAGCACAGCAAATGAATTCAACGAAGTCGGGAAAATCCGGTTACACTCATACACCCCAAATCTTGACCAGATATTCCGGTAACCCCACAACGTTATTTCCGCCTCGGGATGTACCTTTTTATAATGATCAATGGCCTCGGCAATGGCAATAAGGGTTTTAAAGTGCGTGTCGGGACCACTGCCTTCCGGATCAAGTGCCATGGTAATGATGGTGGGCTGGACCCTCTCCATCAATTCTAACAATGGCTTTACGTCATGTTCAAAATCAGGATATTGAGGAAAAATTTCGTCGGAATAAAACGGAAGCCGCAGATGATAAATATTCTCGTAGTCAACCCCGAAATGTGCCCAAACCAGCTCTGCCTCAAACTCACGAATCCAACCTTTCAGAGAATAATATATTGCCGGTTCCTTTCGCCCGGGCTCAATAGTTTTAAGTTCTTCAATCAGCCCCTGAACTTTCTCATAAAGACGCCGTACATCCGGAATAGAAAAATGTTGAATGAGTCGCCGGGCTAAACGGCAATAGAGGTAAAAATCCTGTAACTCCTTCTTCTGCTGTGCCAGTCCGTTGAGGTATCCCGTAATATCGGAAAATGCATCACCAGCACAACACACTTTTTCCCAGATGAAATGATGTTGCAGAAAAGTATTCGACTGAATATTATGCAAACCTTGCAGGCACGAAAGCAGATAAGTATTGGTAACTGCCGTATATCCACTGGTACAGTATACAAAATAATTTTTGTTTGATGCCGAACGGACCAAATGATGTAATAGCGGGAAATAGGCCAGTTCAATATCATCGTGATGCGGTGCCGTATGCAAAATTCGCTGCTGGGTAGGCATGGTAATCCCCCGTTGAATTGCACTATCGATGTGCGTAAATAGTTGGTTTGCCAGATCATGTGCTGACTGATGTTTTACTGATTCAAGTCTATTGATGGCTTCAGGAAGTTTATCATTATTTTCCTCTACCCAGTGCTTCAAAGACCGACGGAGTGACACAAAAGTATCAGCAAGCATTTTATCGGCAAAAGCCGGATAATGAATGCCCTCTTTTTGCAAAGCATTGACTGTACTTTCATCCAGCTGCAGTTGTTTACAGGCGCTGAGCGTAATATAAAAACGTGATTTACTAAGTTGTGTTAAAGCGGTTGCCGGATACTCAACAGACACATTTTTCTGAAGTGCTTCAGCCACAACCTTAGATTTGGCTTCACCTGCTGCAATAATGATGGCTACCGCATCAGAATTAAAAGTAATGGTTGATAATCCAATGGTAATCACCGCTTTTTTGCGAATCTCCTCAATACCGCCCAGATCGACCGCTGCTGCAGCCTGCGTCTCATAATTTAATTCCGTAAGCCGCGTGGTACTATAATGACTCGACCCCTTAATATTAAAGGCTATATGACCATCTGGCCCAATACCCCCCAGAAAAAAACCTATCCCCCCTGCCTCCCTTATTTTCTGCTCATATTGCTGACAGTAATCATCAAAATAGGTAATTACTTCCTTCTGATAATTTTCGGCAATCGAGGCCGGCTTACGCCATCACAACTGTAAATCAATCTTTTCATTACCAAATACCTCATAAGTATTAGATAAACCCGTTTTTTCCCTCAACCAGTCAGGCAAATTGAAAGTATCGATGAAATGTACCCTCTCCGGATTAAGTCCAAAACCTTCAACATAGTATTTTCTGATAAAAAATTGAAAAGAACGTTCATGCCATGGCGAAATAGGGAAAAATTCATCCATCTGAAAAAAGGTAAGCGTATGCATCGCCGGTTTTTCATTCGGCAGAAAGCCCAGTTCACCAAGTATCCCCTCTCGCGCCTCACGTTCCCAATTGGCCAGATAATATTTCACCCATTGGATAAAAAATTCAGGTGTTTTACCCGTAGGAAGGGCAATTATCCCATGGGGATTATGATATACCCATTCCAGAAAACGCAACGCCGTTAGCTGCCCTAAATTTATATAGTTATCGACCACATAGGTCTGAAAATTAAATGGTAAATTGCTAAAAAAAAACCGAAGGTTTTTTCTGACTGAAATATTCTTCAACTTTTGAACTACCAACCATGACAGGGTGAGAAATTTTTATAAAATTAATGAAGTTATTCGGAAAATGCCAATAAAAATGAGCATACTGAACTACAAATTCTCAAGCTTAAAAACAACTGAAAATAATTTCGGATGGTCATATCCAAAAATTATTATCCTTTAACTACAAATAACTTTAATCATTTTGTTAGATAAAAACAAATATTTTTGCCCAAGCCATATTTTTACATATTACTGAATATCAAAATGTTGCAATATTAATTTTTTTTATTGTTTTGAAAACCAAAGAATTTTACAGTAACTATTTATCAATTTTAACGTAAAAAATGCTAAATTTCGCACGTTTTATTAATATTGCTCTTTTTATAACAAATCCCTAAGAGTAAGGCCGAAGGGAAAAGAATTTGGTGCACATTGTATTGAAACATTAGAAAATAAATACTATTATGATGAAGAAATTAATACTGTATCTGGCATTTGCCTTTACAGGGGCAACGGTATTAAATCTGAAGGGACAGGTCAGCATTGATAATGTTCAGGCCGATTCGGTAACCTGTAATGGCCTGAACGACGGACAGATTCATGTGACAATTTCAGGAGGAATTCCACCCTACGTATATGTCTTGCAACGATTGTATCCCAATCCCCAAACCTACTCTCAAACAACTGCCAGTACCACTATTACTTTTTCTGGTCTGGAAGTAAGCAACCTGTATAAATTAACTGTGCTGGATGATAATGGAAATGGGTCACCGGTTGATTACGGACCCTATATTTCGGTTAAACAACCCCCTGTGCTCGACGTGAATATTACCAACGCATCACCTTTTTGTGTAAACAATAATGTTCAGTTGCATGGTAACCCTACGGGGGGTAATGGAAGTTATACCCATACATGGAGTGGAACAGGCGCCGTATTTCTCAATCAAACCAATATCGAAAATCCTGTTTTTAACAGCAATGTTGCCGGCAACTATACGCTCAAATACAAGGCAGTTGACTTTAAGGGCTGTGCCGATAGCATGGAGATAAATATTACGGTAAATAATTTGCCATCGGTTACCTTTGGAGGTTCGCTTATACCACAATGTGCCAACAGCACTACCTATACGCTTACAGGCGGCAATCCGGCCGGTGGAGTATATAGTGGACCAGGGGTAAGCGGAACCAATTTCAACGCATCGGCCTCGGGCGGACCGGGCACAAAAATCATCACCTACACCTATACCGACGGCAACGGTTGCTCCAACAGTGCCACCAATACCATCGATGTAATGGCTTTGCCTACTGCATCAGCATCAAACAACGGACCCGTATGCGAGGGTAGTACCCTCCAGCTGTTTGGTAGTGGCAGCGGTACTACACCCATTAGCTATCAGTGGAGCGGACCTTTAAGTTATACGAGCAATGACCAGAATCCTATTGTATCGGCCAGTGCCACAACCGCAATGTCGGGTACCTATACCCTTACCGTTACCGATGGTAATTCCTGCACCAATCAGGCTACTACCAATGCTACCGTTATAGCTTCACCGGCTACGCCCACAGGACTTACCAACCAATCGCGCTGTGGAGATGGCACATTGTCTTTTACCGCATCAGCTTCCAATGCCAGCGATAGCATCCAATGGAGCTACGACGGCAGTACAGTAGTCTTTACGGCTAAAACTCCTGCGGTATTTACTACGGGTGTACTTACAGCGCCAACCACCATTACTGTATATGCTCGTGTCAAAAGTTACACAGGTGGATGCTTGAGCAATTGGGTAAGTGCTACCGGAAATGTTTATTCCAATCCTACGGCCGTTCCATCGTCCAATTCGCCCGTTTGCGAAGGAGGAACGCTTTCGCTCTCGGCTCTGCCCAACGGTATGGCTACCTATAGCTGGTCAGGACCCAACGGCTTTACCAGCAACGCTCAGAATCCTACCGTTACAGCCAGCGCTACCTCTGCTCATGCTGGCACCTACTCCCTCACAGTAGTCGACGGTAATGGCTGTAGCGATACCAAAACTACGGCAGTAACCGTTAATCCAAAACCCACGATATTTAATGTCACCGGTGGGGGAAGTTATTGTGCTGGAGGAAGTGGCGTGGCCGTGGGCCTTTCGGGTTCGCAGTTGGGGGTCAACTATCAGCTCAAACGCAATGGTATTAATACCGGTGCACCAGTTCCGGGTACAGGCAGTGCCTTGACTTTTGGCTTGCAAACCCTGGCGGGCACCTACACGGTTGAAGCCACTAATACTTCTACGGGTTGCACTGCCAATATGAACGGCAGCGCAGTGGTGGTGGTGAATACCCCTCCCACTCCCTCTGCCAGCAACAATGGCCCCATTTGTGAAGGTAATACCCTTTCGCTTTCGGGATCCCCATCTTCCGGAGTTACCTATAAGTGGACAGGTCCAAATGGCTTCTCAAGCACTGTACAAAACCCTGTTGTATCCTCGTCGGCTACCCCTGCTATGAGCGGTAGTTACAAGTTGGTCATAACCGATGGTAACGGCTGTAAGGACAGTACAACTACCAACGCCACCGTATACTCCAAACCATCTGTATCAGTATCCTCCAACAGTCCCGTTTGTGGTCTCAGCACACTTGAACTGTATGGCGGTCCCAATGGTATGTCGAGCTATGCATGGAATGGTCCCTTTGGGTATACCAGTACCTCTCAAAATCCAACACGACCCAACGCACTGCCTTCTTTCGGTGGCTATTACCGTCTGACCGTCACCGATAGTCATGGATGCTCCAATACCGACTCTACCTCCGTTACCGTATATGCCCCTGCAAATGTTAGCTACAATCTTACCGATCCTACCGTTTGTTATTACGAAGATGCCGTAGTTACCCTGTCGGGTTCGCAAACTGGAGGTTACCAGTACACCATTTTCCGCGAATCGGACAATGTACAGGTTACCCTTCCCCAAAACGGTAATGGTGCCAGTTTGCAATTTACCATTCCTGCTGCCAGCATATTAAACGTAGGAAGCAATCAGTTCTATTGCCTCATAGTAACTCCTCAGGGATGCCCCTATACGGTTACCAACAGGGCTATTGTTACCAAACGTGCCGAGGTACAGAAAAATCTTACCACAAGCAATGCACTTTGTTTTGGGCAGAATGGAAATATTACAACAGCCCCCACGGATGGAACCTCGCCCTACACCATGTCGATCACTGGACCCTCAGGAAGTTTTGGAGCGCTGTCACAATCTGTAGCCCCGGGAAGCTATCAGGTAGTAGTAAAGGATGCCAACAACTGCCTTTCATCAACTACTCCGGTAACCATTACTCAACCCAACAAAATAACCTTTGCTGTCGATTCGGCAAGTCCAACCTGCTCTGGCTCTAACGACGGTCATATCAATTTTATCAATGTAATGGGAGGTACATCACCTTACCAGTACTCCATACGAGGTAATGATCTGGGTGAATACGTTGCCAGCCCCAACTTCTCCTCGCTGGGCCCTGATATATATTATGCCATCGTAAAGGACGTGAATGGCTGTCTGAGCGACACCATTACCGTACCGCTTAATCCGGGAGGACAAATATTTGTAGGACATTCGTTGGCTCCTGCTCAGGTATGCTATGGCGATTCCGGTCAAATCACCCTTTCGGCCTCCGGCGGATCAGGCAGCTATGAATTTTCGGTATCCAAAACAGCAGGAGTTCCGGGTCCATGGACCAATAATAATGTATTTAATATTCTGGGGGGGACCAATTATTATGGATTTGCCCGCGACAAAGTTACAGGATGCATAGGATATGCCAACAATGGAAATCCCATCAGTATCTCATCGGCACCGCCTATAACCATTGTCATCAATAGTATAGTAAATGCCACCTGTTACAATACACCCGATGGTAAGATTCTTTTGGGTAATTCTTCGGGCGGTAAGGGTGGCCCATACACCTATTACGTAGATAACGTAAGCAATGGCACACGAAATTTCACCAACTTACTGCCTGGCAGCCATACCATTAAGGTAGTAGATGTAGGTGGCTGCTTTGAGGATAGCGTTGTTACCGTCGGTTCACCCCCGGCCATAATTTACGACAGCATTACAACCGTCGGTTTGCAATGTGCCAATGATATGCTGGGCGAAATACACATCATTAATCCTTCGGGAGGGACACCGCCGTTACAGTATACTATCAATTTATTACCCTATGGTAACTCTACCGACTTCTTCGGGCTCGATGGAGGCAGCTATGATGTAAAAATAAGGGATGCCATAGGATGTATCAATAGCACTACAGTAAACGTTAACGAACCTGCCCCCATCTCAATTGCATCAGCCATCAACGACACAGTATGCAGCGGTGGCATGGGTACCCTTACCGTAATGGCAGCAGGTGGTACAGCACCGTATACATATACTCTCACCCCGGGACCGGTGGTACAGGGTAGCGGAGTCTTTACCAACCTCCCGGCCGGAATATATAATATTTCTGTCACCGACTCCAAAGGATGTACCCCGGCCGATACAAATCTTTCTATAGTCACTTCTGCTGGAGTAACTATTCAGGTAGCCTTGCAACACATCAAATGTAAAGGAAATAATACAGGCAAAATTACTATATCTGCCTCAGGCGGCGTAGCACCCTACCAATACAGCATCAATGGAGATGTTCCATCGCAGTACCAAAGTAGTCCAGTCTTTACCAATCTCCCGGCAGGTACCTACAATGTATACGTGAAAGATGCCTGCGGATCTCATCCCTATGGCAACGTTACCCTCAATGAACCTGCCACAGCAATTTCCATCTCCTCGGTAAATGCCATTCCGGTATCGGGCTGCAGGGGCAGTGCTACAGGCGCAATCGTAATCAACGCCTCGGGAGGATCAGGGAGCCTACTGTATTCGATTGATGGAGGTACCAACTTCCAGGCCAGCAACATTTTTAATAACCTCCTGGCAGGCACATACAACATAGTAGTACAGGACGACTCGCTGTGTCAGGCCAATACCAATGCTACTATCGCCGAACCCAATCCGCTCCAGATTGGCAGTATTACTACTACCAAAGTCAACGGCCCAATTAAAGGTACCGCAACTGTTAATGTCCCCCCTGCCACATCTGGCGCAGGAAACTTGGTTTACTGGTATGATAACAACCCAACCCAGATTTCCAATATCTTCACCAATCTCGATACAGGTACCTATATGGCACATGTTCGCGACCAAAACATGTGTGAAGATTCAATGCAATTTACCATTGAAGACACCCTTGGACTTGTCGTTACTGTCACTACCACACCTGTAACCTGCTATGGAGGTACCGACGGACGAATCGATACCAGCATTACAGGGGGAACACCACCGTACAACTTCAACATCGTACCCTCTGTACCTAACCTTACACAGGTCGCTGCCGGCAACTATCAGATTACGGTAACCGATGCCAATATGACGACTGTTATTAAGTCAGTGACTGTAACCCAACCTGACCCCGTAGGAGCCACCTACAACATTACCGGATACAATGGTACTCCTGGAACAGGCAGCATCGTGGTTAATGGCACCGGCGGTAATGGCGGATATCAATACTCTTTCAACAACGGACCGTTTGGTTCAACCAACACTTTTACCGACCTGCTGCCGGGCTTCTACCGGATAGTCACTACCGACGCCATGGGTTGCAGCGGCCCCGATACCACCATCGAAATCGTTGATGACCGGATATTGGAACTGTATCCAAGTACTTATACCGATGTTACCTGCTTCGGCAGTAATACGGGTACTGCTACCGTTCACATTAAGTCCGGCACCCCTCCCTTTACCATTCGTTTACGTAAGGGATCGGTTACGATTGGCACCGTAGTAACAAACTTGAAGGATTATACCTTTACCAATCTGTCGTCGGGCACCTATCAATTTAATGTACGCCATTTCTACTCGCCCCCTTCTGTTAATTCCGAGATATTTACCATAAATGAACTGGCTACTAGCCTTCTTACCATAACCAATGTAACCACCGTACCACAAACCACCATTATCCCTAATGGAGAAATACATATCACCGCAAGCGGTGGAGTAGGTTCCATGGCTTCCTATGAATTTTCTATTGACAGCGGAGCCACCTTTACCATGAATGCAGGGAACTTTACCGGACTTGTTGGCGATAGCACCTACCAGATTGCTGTAAAAGATCAGGTAGGTTGTATCATTTACGATACAGCCTATGTTCCCTATGGCTTACCATTAAATGTACAGTTCTCCAAAACCAATGAAACCTGTACAGGTCTGTCCGATGGAACTATTAGTTACAGAATTATCAGCGGGCGCAAGCCATACGCCTATTCGTTTAACGGTGCTCCCTTTGTACCTGCCCCCGACAGCTTTACCTTTACCATGCTGCCTCCGGGTAACTATACCCTTGATATTGTCGATGCCAATAACGACACCGCTTCCTATGCAACCACTATCGATCCGGCATCACCTGTAATCATCGACAATATTGTTGCAACCCCATCGGACGGCAGTAATGGAACGCTCACTGTATATACCAGCGGCGGTTCAGGTATATTTACCTATACCGCCACCTCGTATCATCATGGTATTTTTACCAATGGTACCAATAATGTCTTCACCGGACTACCGGCCGATACCTTTGTCGTAAGGGTCGACGATATTTGTTCGTTTGCCGAACAAACAGCCATTGTACCAGCCGATACTGTTCTGCTGGCCAATGTAACGGTAGAACATGTCAAATGTATCCAGCCATTCCTTCAGGCATTCATAAACATTGAACCTTTAAATGCCGCCCCCGGCTTGGTTACCTACGAGGCTATTCACGCTGTTACCAACGATTATTATGTACAGTTCAACAATGGTAATGTTGAAGTCAACGATACCGGAACCTATTACATCCATGCCTTTGATTCTCAGGGCAAGCATTTCCGGGATACTGTTACGGTGACTGCTATAGTGACCCCCATTGTGGTAACCATAGACCCAATTATTCAGCCCTGTGCTACAGGAGGACAAACCAACATCTTTATCAATGCTTCAGGTGGCCAGTCGCCCTACTCATACCGGTGGTATAAATTACCCGACTTCTCTACCATAATAAGCACACAGAAAGATCTGCTCAATGTTGGTGTTGGTAAATATGCAGTCGTAGTTACCGATTCTTTTGGCTGTTCGGTACAGGCACTTGATTCTGTGGTTGTAAGTAATGTACAGATTCTCAATATTGCAACTACCAACTCTACTTGCAATGTAGGTATAACCGACGGTACCATAACCGTAACAGCCATTGGCAAGGGAACGCTGCAGTACATCTGGGATGGCGGTGCATCGAGTAGTCCTGTGATCACTGGAGTAGGTCCCGGAACGTACACAGTTACCGTAATGAATGAATCGGGCTGTTCGGATAGCCGTATGGTTACTGTAGCCTCGAACGACTCCCTGATGAACCTGTGGACGTATGACAACCAAACCTGTGTTGGGGAAGGATTTATCCAGTACGATGTAAGCATTGGACATCCCAATTATACCTTCATCCAGGTCGGTTACGATACCCTTGTTACATCAAATACAAGCTACCGCCGTTCGCTGGTTCCCGGTAGCTATACCTTCAAGCTTATCGACCAGAAGGGTTGCTTCGATACTATCCACGTAGATATTTTACCCAAACCATCTTTCGATACAATTGTCATAGATTCGGTACAAGTAACCAAATCAAGCGGAGCTAATGGCAGTATTACCGTATTCGCTACCGGCAGCTATCCACCTCTGACCTATAAGATTACTGCTGCAAGTACCTCTACAACCATCAATAATGGTACCAACAACGTCTTTACGGGACTTATGGCCGATACTTACTACATTGAAGTCAGCGACTTCTCGTCCTGCGCTTTTGCTTACGACACGGTTAACGTTGGTTTAGACACGGTACTGAATGTTGCTGTTACCATCCGCGACAGCATATGTAATGGAGCTGTAGTCTATTTAACTCCGCTCAATGCATTTGGTCGGGTTAATTATCAGATTACCACCGATTCGGTCAACTTCTTTATCAATCATATCTCCGATAGCGTATTTACTGTCTCAAATACCGGCTGGTACCGGATCGAAGTAACTGATCAGGCAGGCAAAATCTTTAAACGCGATACATTGATTATCGTAGCATCGCCTGGCCTATTTGCAGCAGTAGATAGCATTGTATATCCCGAATGTAATGTGGGTACTACCGGTTCGATTTATATGCGTATCGGCGGCGGCACTCCCCCATACAGCTATTTCTGGCGAGATATTACAACGGGCGATACCATTTCCATCCAACAGCTTAACCTAATCGATGCCCCGATGGGTTACTATGCCTTTACGGTCAATGATAGTGTGGGTTGTAGCTTTACTCACCGGGATAGCATCATTGTCTCGAAGGTAAGCATAATATCGGTCGATACGGTAAAATCGCACTGCAGCCTGCGTAATCCTACCGGAAAGATTACCGTGACCGCCAAGGGACGCTCTCCCTTCTACTTCATGTGGCTCAATCTGAAGGATCTAAGCATAGTTAAAGAAGGCACAGTGGCCACCAACAAAGATTCTATAGTAAATGTTCCTGCCGGCCGTTATATGGTGAGAGTAATCGACGCCAACAACTGCGTTTCGCCGGATACCATTATCACACTTGAGTCTTACAATCCGTTGCGTGCCAGCTTTGCCTTACTTGAAATGCCAAAATGCTACAGCGTAAGTGACCCAACCCCCGAGGGTGTAATTGCAGTACAAATGCAGAATGGATTTGCTCCCTACACCTACAACTGGATTCTCAACAGCGACTCAACCCTTGTCCGCCGGGTCGACAGCGTATTCCTGACCGCCGATACCCTAACCGGTGCATTTGCTGCAACTTACAGAATTGTAGTCCGTGACAGCAACTTCTGTTTCCTCGACACACTATACAGCATCCCTGCCAAGGATAGCGTTGATTTCGACATTCAGGTACTGAACCATGCCAGCTGTTCTACCTTAGGTAGCGTTGTAATCCGATTCACCAAAGGGGTAAGCCCATTTGCCTACCAGTGGTTAGGCCAGCCATTCGACACCACTACCGTTGACAGTGTAGCTAACAATACCCTTATGGCCGGCAGCTATCCGTTTACGCTGGTCGACGACTCGGGTTGTATTGTCACCAAACCTGTCATCATCCAACAGAGCGAATACTTCAAAATCGATTCTGTAATTGCTTACGAAAAATGTAATGCCTTTGGTTCTATAGCCCTTCAGCTTTCGCAAACAGCCTATCCGGCCTATCTGAAATGGTTTGACGAAGGCGACACACTCGTACTGAATAGTCCATCGGACCTTATTCCCTTGAAAAACAGTCTGACTGCCAACATCTATCGGGTGCGGGTATGGAATAATATCGGATGCGATACGGTGAAAACATTCCAAGTAAAAATGGATGACACATTACGCATCGATATGACCATAATTCCTGAAAATTGTACGGGCGATGGATCCATTGCTATAAAAGTGCTGAACTCGTCCTATCCTTTCCATTATCAATGGCTAAATGCCGATACAGTAATCACTAAGACCGATAACGACACTATCTTCTACAAGGGTAAACAGGGCACATACATTATTGCCATCTGGACACAAGGTCATACCGGTTGCGACCGACTGGATACGTTGGTAATTCCCTTCGATAATCCTTTAATTGTTGATGCTGGTCCCGACACCACCATATGCCGTGGTAAAGAATATATGCTGCAAGGTAAGGCATATTCGGGTCGATTACTGGGAGCCAATGAGGCCTTGTACAACTGGTCGCCAGTCCAGAATCTGGTGAACAATAAAGGCAATATACCCAATCCGGTGATTAAAGCTTACATTCCGAACAGCTTCAATATTGAACGGGTTGATTATGTCTTGAATGTTACGCTCGACCGTTGTCACCAGAGTGATACCGTAACAGTAACCTACTATCCATCCAATGGGGTATGGTTACCTGCGGTAGATACTGCCGCCAAAGGCGAATACCAGATTATCCCGGTTATTGGAGGTACAGGTACTTACGTCCGGTACATGTGGACACCCCGCAACTATGTTCTTTACAATAGTGATACTACGCGGGTACTCACGCTGAATTTCCAGGGTGATTCGCTTACCTATTACTTTACTGGTATCACTGCCGATGGCTGCTACGAAAAAGCATCGGTACTGATTGTAGCAAGTCCCGACATCAAGCCCGACGATGCCTTTACCCCCAATGGCGATGGTATCAACGATTTCTGGTATATTCCTCGTGCTGAATACTTCCCCGACATTCACGTAAGAGTATTCAACCGTTGGGGCGACATCGTGTTCGAATCTGTCGGCTATAACAATGCCGATAAGGTTTGGAATGGCAAGCGAAAAGGAAAAGACTTACCCATCGGAACCTACTATTATGTAATAACCATGAGCGGTGGCAAAACAGCCAAGGGAACTATAACACTAATTAGGTAATTTACAAACGAGTGAGAATTATGAAACGGAAGATAATAATCTTATTTCTGATAATTGTAGGCGGAAACAGTCTGTTTTCGCAGCAACTGCCGCTGTATTCGCAGTACATGCACAATCCCTTTATTCTCAATCCGGCGGTAGCAGGGACCTATCATTATTTTCAGGCCAGATTGATGTCGCGGTTGCAATGGATTGGGTTCCCCGATGCACCGGTAACCAATTCATTGAGTGTTTTCGGTCCGGTAAGTGGGAAAAATAAGGATATGGGATATGGAGTGACGCTGTATAGCGATATTACTTCGCCAACAAGCCGATTGGGCATGAAAGGGGCTTACGCATACAACATTGCATTAAACGATCACATCCGCATGTCGTTTGCTGCGGCTTTAGGTTTCTTCCAATTCAAATACGATGGTACCAACATCCAGATGTATGCTCAGGATCCTGTTGCCCCTAAAGCTATAAAATCAGAATTTGAACCCGATGGCATGATTGGTGTATTGGTTTACTCCGGACTGTTTCAGGCGGGTCTATCGGTCGATAATCTATTTAACAACAAATTTAACGTTAATCCCGACCAAACGAATGTCATTGGTGTCAGCAAACTTTTACGGCATTATTATTTGCTTGGCTCTTACAACTGGATACACAATCGCCGCTGGACAACCGAGTGCAGTGCTGTAGTAAAAGCCGTTGAGGGTTTTAATGTACCCCTGCAGCTTGATATCAATGTGCGGGAGTGGTACCGAAATACTGCGTGGTTTGGGATGTCGTACCGGTCGATGGATGCGGTTGCCTTACTGGTTGGCTACATTTTCAACAAGCGCATTTATGCAGGTTATGCCTTTGATTTCAACCTTTCGGTAATCAGAGGCTACAATTACGGGAGTCACGAGATTATGCTGGGATACCGCTTTAATACACTCAAATAGTTTTGTTTTCGTGAGGCGGATAATCAATATTGTAGTGTAATCCAACACTTTGTTTGCGTTGCGATGCACTCTTGATGATAAGATAGCTAACCTCAACCATATTGCGAAGTTCGCACAACATACGGGAAACTTTGGACCGGCGGTATAGTTCTTCAGTTTCTTCAAAAATAAGATTAATTCTTTGAGCTGCCCGTTGGAGCCTTAGGTTACTGCGAACAATAGCCACATAGCTACTCATGATTTGTTGTGTTTCTTTCATGCTCTGGGTAATGAGAATCATTTCCTCGGGGTTGGAGGTACCTTCGTCGTTCCATGCAGGTATTCCATCTGGGATGTTGTACGACTGAAAATGTTCAAGGGCATCCATAGCAGCCCGGTGAGCAAAAACGGCCGCTTCGAGCAATGAATTGGATGCAAGTCTGTTGGCACCATGCAGGCCTGTACAGGCAGTTTCTCCAGCAGCATATAAACGATTAATCCAAGATCGGCCATTCATATCTACCTTAATTCCACCACACAAATAATGCGCAGCAGGGGCGACGGGGATCATGTCCTTCGACATATCGATGCCGATGGAGAGACATTTTTGATAAATATTGGGGAAATGCTCAAACAAAGCCTTTTTATCGATGTGGCGGGCATCGAGGTAAACAAAATCGTGCCCCGTAAGTTTCATCTCACTGTCAATAGCACGGGCCACAATATCACGGGGCGCCAACGATCCGCGGGAATCATATTTATGCATAAACTCTTCGCCATTTTGATTGCGCAGAATTGCACCAAACCCCCGCAAAGCTTCAGTAATCAGAAAAGAAGGTCGTTCACCTGGATTGTACAAGGCAGTAGGATGGAACTGAACAAACTCCATGTCCTCGACAATACCTTTGGCCCGATATACCATAGCAATACCGTCGCCCGTAGCAGTCGGAGGATTGGTAGTGGTATGATAAACATTGCCGATCCCTCCGGTAGCCATAAGGGTTACCCGCGCCAGAATGGTTTTTACCTGCCCCGATTCACAATCAAGCACATATGCTCCGTAACATTCAATATTATTGTAATACCTTTTGACCAGTACGCCCAGATGGTGTTGAGTAATGATATCGATAGCAAAATGATTCTCGTATACCGTAATATTAGGATGATCATATACCTGTTTTACCAGCGCACGTTGTATTTCAGCTCCGGTAATATCCTTATAGTGCAAAATTCTTTTTTCGGAATGTCCTCCTTCACGGGCTAGGTCAAAGCTACCCTCCCCAGTTTTATCAAACATCACCCCCCAACCGACCAGTTCCTTAATCCGTGCAGGCGCCTCTTCAACCACCATCCTTACTACTTCGGGATTACAAAGCCCGTCCCCGCATATTAAGGTATCCTGAATATGTTTTTCAAAACTATCCGATTCATGAGTAACAGCAGCTATCCCTCCCTGGGCATAACTGGTATTGGTTTCGTTTATTTTCGATTTGGTCACCACACACACTTTTCCTTTGTCAGCGACTTTCAGGGCAAAGGACAAACCGGCTAAACCCGAGCCTATTACTAGAAAATCAAACCTTTCTTCCATACGCCTTTTCTTGATATATCATTGCCACATATTCGGCAAATTATCAGGCTAAACCATGCGAGGGACGATCTTAAAATTGTTGTCCCATAATAAACTGAGGCTGCCATCCGGATACCCTACGACCTACCTTATCGAATCCATACCCCATATCAAATCCAATCACCCCCAGCATAGGCAGGAATATTCGTATCCCCACACCAGCTGCACGCTTTACATCGAAAGGATTAAAGTAGCGGATATCTGACCAGCAATTACCGGCTTCACCAAAGAGTGTACCATATATTGTGGCCTGCTCCTTTAACGTAATGGGATAGCGAAGCTCAACCGTATATCGGTTATATATTCTCCCCACTTCTATGCCATATTCCTTCGGAGTTAAGGCACCATCGGTATAGCCACGCATAGGGATAATTTCGGAGTTGGTGATATTGTATCCTATCATACCACTGCCCCCCATAGAATATTGTTCAATAGGGGTATAACCAGTCGATTTTTTGTATCGTCCCAGAATTCCAAAATTTGCTCTTGTCATCAGCACTAGGTTACCCACTATGCTCTGATATGTTTCGGCTCGCAGAGTCCATTTGTGAAATTCGGCCCATTTGTACCTTTCCGAAGGATTCAGACGTGAATAATCCTTGTTGTTGAATAACGAATAGGGAGGGGTAAGCTTTAGTCCGATAGAAAACCACGACCCACTCCTGGGGTAAATAAACTGGTCCAGCGAATTGCGTCCAAATGTCACGCTGTAGTAAACGCTGTTGATGCTACCGGTAGAGTCGTTATACACAATAGGATATTTATTGAACTTATAGCGGTCGATACCAACCGACTGCTGCAGGGTAAAGTAGTCGTCGGGCCACTTGAGCCGTTTACCCAGACTAATAGTAGCTCCAATAACATCGAAATATGAACTGGTAGACTGAAATATCTGCTTTATGCTGTTATACTGAACATAGTTGTAATGGCTGTAAAAAATGCTTAAAGAGAAAGCATTAGGTTTTTTCCCGCCAAACCAT